>ENA-ORTV01000541-ORTV01000541.1-human-gut-metagenome-genome-assembly--contig:-NODE-541-length-45595-cov-6.423386_pt1 | contig 45595 bp, 24 predicted proteins | sample MGYA00241915_ERZ509194 | MGnify/ENA primary metagenome ERZ509194 (study PRJEB26280, sample SAMEA2338810) | human gut metagenome | biome: human gut; feature: human-associated habitat; material: faeces... | reverse complement strand
AACTCGTGACCCTCAGCTTGGGAAGCTGATGCTCTACCAACTGAGCTACTACCGCATTGCGAGTGCAAATGTATACAAATCTTTCTTTTTTTAGTAACTTTGGCGAGAAAATTTTATAAAAAAGAATTAAGTATGGAAAAACTAGTCTTGATAAAGGTAGGAGGGAAGATCGTTGAGGAAGAAGAAACGCTTCGTCAATTATTGAACGATTTCGCTGCTATCGAGGGATATAAGGTCTTGGTGCATGGGGGAGGACGCTCGGCTACCAAGCTTGCCGCCCAACTAGGGATCGAGAGCAAGATGGTGAACGGTCGCCGTATTACAGATGCCGAGACCTTGAAGGTCGTGACAATGGTCTATGGCGGGTTGGTGAATAAAAACATCGTAGCGGGCTTGCAGGCGTTGGGCGTAAACGCTTTAGGATTGACTGGTGCGGACATGAATTTGATGCGCTCCGACAAACGTCCCGTGGCAGAGGTGGATTATGGTTTCGTAGGCGACGTGAAAGAGGTGAATGCCGATTTGCTAGCCTCTCTTATCCATCAAGGTATCGTGCCGGTACTGGCTCCTCTTACACATGATAAGCAAGGCCATATGTTGAATACGAACGCTGATACGATAGCGGGAGAAGCCGCTAAAGCGTTGGCAAAACATTTTGAGGTGACATTGATGTTCTGTTTCGAGAAAAAAGGCGTTTTGTTGGACGAGAACGATGATGAGAGCGTGATACCGGAAATCGATCGTATAGCGTTTAAGGGATATGTAGAACAAGGAATTATCCAAGGGGGCATGATCCCGAAGCTGGAAAACGCTTACCAAGCGATAGACGCCGGGGTGAAGCAAGTGATTATTACGCAAGCCTCGGAGATTCACCAAGGAAAAGGGACGAGAGTCTTTTAAATAGATGAGGGGCTGTTTATGGCCCCTCACGTACATTATATAATAGGTCTATCAAAGACTCCGAATCTTGATATTACGGAACCAGATTAATGAATCTCCATGTTTTCCTTGTAATCCGATAAATCCTTTGGTCGGTAATTCGGCGAAAGGTTTGGGCAACCAACTTGGGATATCGCTTCCATCCGGGTTCTTGGTGCCGGAAGTCCATTTGCTCATATCCATTTCGGTAACTTTCTTTCCGTTGAGGATAACCATGATATGTTGTCCGGCGCATTTGATACGCATATGATTCCACTCCCCGGGTTTTTTGACTACCTTGTCTTGCACGGCGCCTAGATGTCCGTAAATGGCTCCGCATTTCTCATACGGCTTGCCGTTTCCCCATTTTTCACAATGGTCGTCCGCTATCTGTATTTCTACCGAGTTGGGTATCCAATCCTTCGTGTCCGTACAGTAAACGACTACTCCGCTGTTCGTGCCCACGTCGGTCTTAAAATCAAGATCCAGCTCGAAGTTCTCATATTCATCCTTTGTCCAGATAGACTCGTCCTTCACGGCGCCTAACACGCCATCAGTCTCGCTCCAAACTTCCGGATTGTAGTTGGCGTTTTCCAGATTTTTACCGAAGAGAGGCTTCCATTTATTGTTATCCGCCGCGAATGAGGAGAATGTACTTGCCACACACCATAAAGTAGCCATGGCTAAAAGAAAATGTTTCATGCTATTAGTTTTAAAGATTTACGTAAGGCAAATGTATTCATTTATTTTGGAAGGAACATAGTCTACGAAGAACGATTTTATTTACAAGTGAAAGCGAAATAGGTTGAAATGCTATGATTCTTAAGGAAATCTTCTTTTTTTTATCAAAGATCAAATAGTTTGTTAAAATGATATTAAAATCTTGTATAATCTTTATTGTTGTAAAATAGATTAACTAAAAAACACCTATTGCTTGATTGGTTTTGTGTTATTATGATATTGCTTATGTGTCAAAATATACATTTAATAGGTCTGGAAATGACGTTATGAAATATATTTGACTGTTTTAATGACACAAAATCATGGTATTATTTGTTTTTAACAGAAAATATTCTTTATATTTGCAGTGTGAGGATTAGGTGTATGTGTGATTGTATGTAAAAGTAAAGTAAATATTTTAATGTAATTTTATATATATGCATGTATAATCCTGCTGTTTTAAACTAAGTTCTTCGTAAACTATGGTAAGTTATGTGTGAAATTTGATTTAAATAATTAATTGTTAAATAAAAAAGTGTGTTTATGAGAAGGTTGACTTTTTTGTTATTATGCTTGTTTATAGGCATAGGAGTCGCAACGGCACAGACGATGAAGATAACAGGTAATGTTATATCATCGGAAGATCAGCAACCCGTGATCGGTGCGGCTGTCGTTGTGAAAGGCACTACGATTGGTACGGTTACGGACTTTGAGGGAAACTTTAGTTTAGATGTACCGAGAGACGCTAAGATGATCTTTATTTCTTATGTAGGATTGAAAACGAAGGAAGTACCTGTGGCATCCGTGATCAACGTTGTTTTGGACTCGGATTCAAAAGCGTTGGATGAGGTGGTTGTAACCGCTATGGGTTTGACTCGTGAGAAGAAAGCCTTGGGTTATGCCCTGCAAGAGGTGAAATCTGATGAGTTGACAAAAGCTGGCCAACAGAGCTTGGCGACCTCACTTTCCGGTAAGATCGCCGGTGTGCAGATTACTTCTCAAGGTGGACAGGTTGGTGCGTCGCAGAATATCGTGGTTCGCGGTAATTCCTCTTTTGGTAATAACCAACCGTTGATCGTTGTGGACGGTGTGCCTATCGCTAATGATAATGCGAAAGGTGCCACTGTAAACTTGGGTTCCGGCTTGAATGATATTAATCCGGAGGATATAGAGTCCATCTCTGTGTTGAAGGGTGGATCTGCCGCTTTGTATGGTATGCGTGCCGGTAATGGCGTTATCTTGGTTACTACTAAATCCGGTAAGAAAGACAAGGGTGTATCTATCTCTTATGAGGGTGATATCACGATTGACCGGGTTTATAATTTGCCTAGATTGCAGAATAAGTACGGACAAGGCTATTACGCTTCCGAGTATGATTGGAAGGAAGCGCAAGCGGGGGGATATTCTGGCGATTATCAAACTTTTGCCTTGGAGAATGGTTACAATTATGTAGATGGTATGGGTAGTGGTATCAACGATAACGCGGATGAGTCTTGGGGACCTCGCTTGGATATCGGATTGAATTTGCCGCAATACAATAGCCCGGTGATCGATGGCGTGCGTCAGGCTACTCCTTGGGTTTCCTGCCCGGACAATATCAAGAATTTCTTCCAAACGGGTTATTCAATGAATCATACGGTGGCTTTGTCTGCCTCTACGGATAAAACGTCTACACGCGCATCTTTATCTTTCCGTGATCAAAGCGGTACGACCCCGAACACTGATCAGAAGCGCTATGCTATGGCGGTGAACACGAAAATGACGTTTAATAAGTATATTGATTTCGACTTGTCTGCGAATTATATTCGCACGAAAAGCGCGAACTTGCCGGGTACGGGATATAACAGTACGAATGCTTTGCAGTCTATCATGCAGTGGTTTGGTCGTCAAGTTGATTTGAAGGATTTGAAGAATAATTGGGATCAAGTGGATGAGTATGGAAAATATACGCATTATAACTGGATACAGTCTTTCCATGCGAATCCGTATTGGACATTGAATAAGAATACCAATAGTTATGATCGTAATCGTTTCTATGGCAAGACCTCTTTGTATATCAAACCGACCGATTGGTTAAAGTTTGAAGGTCGTATGGGCTTGGATCATTACGATTCTAATCAGTTCTCTCGTATTTTATGGAATATCGACTATCCGAATGGATATTTCCGTAGCTTCGACCGTTCGATGACTGAGTTTAACGCGGACTTTATCGCCTACGTGAACAAGAACTTCGGTGATTGGGCCTTGAATGGTTTGGCTGGAGCCAACTATCGTGATTATCAAACAGCTATCATGGGGACAGGTGCGGACGAATTGACCGCAGAGGGGTTGTTTACCGTAGCGAACGCTCATGGAACCCCGTACACCTTGAACGACCATGAGAAACGTCGTTCAAACTCTGTATACGCTAATGCCTCTATCGGCTACAAGAATATGGCTTATGCCGAGGTAAGTGTCCGTAATGACTGGGACTCTACGATCAAGGACGCTTTCTTCTATCCTTCTTTCAGTGGTAGCTGGATCTTGACCGAGACATTCCCCGGATTGCAAAATGGCGATTATTTGAATTTCTTGAAATTGCGTGGTGGTTGGGCAAAGATCGGTTCCGCAACGGACCCGTATCGTTCGAACGCTTATTATTCATTGATCAGTTCTTCGTTCAATGGTACTACATTGTTCTATAATCCGACAATCCTTCCTCCTACAAATCTTCGTCCGGAGAGCGTAAAGACTTGGGAAGTTGGTGTTGAGGCTAATTTGTTCAACAATCGTTTGCATATTGATGCCGCATATTATAATAAGGTGACGAGCGATCAGATCATGAATGCGAATGTGGCTACCTCTACCGGTTATACCTCTATGTATATCAACGCTGGAAAGATCAGCAACAAGGGTGTCGAGTTGCAGGTATCCGGTGATATCATCAAGAATCCGAAGGGATTCAACTGGACGGCTACGTTGAACTGGGCGAAGGATAAGAGCCGAATCGATGAGCTTTATACAGATCCCGTTACCGGACAGTCCTTGGACGCTTACCAAATCGGTAGTAGCTGGAGCGTGAAGAACTATGCTATGGTCGGTAAGAGCTGGGGTACTTTGGTAGGTACTGGTTACGTATATAATGAGGATGGCTCGATCTTGGTAGAGGATGGTATTCCTGTGTACGAGGCCGGAAAAGAGATCGGTGATGTTACGCCGAAGTGGTTGGCTGGTTTCAGCAATGAGTTCTCTTATAAGGATTGGAGCTTCGGTTTCTTATTGGATTTCCGTTTGGGTGGTGACATATATTCTGTTACACAAGCATTCGGTTCTCAGACGGGTATCTTGAAACACACGGCAGAAGGCGATTTGCGTGAGAATGGCGTCGTACTTGGCCAGAATTATATGACGGACAAGGTCTTCAAGACCGCAGATGGTAAGATTAATGATGTCGCTGTCAACGCGGAGGACTTCTTCTATAATTATTATACGATTTGTGAGATGTCTGTATTCGATGGTTCTTACTTGAAATTGCGTGAGGCTCACCTGACATATAATTTCCCGAAATCAATTCTAGAGAAGACTAAATGTATCAAGGCCGCTCATGTATCATTGGTTGGTACGAACTTGGCGTTGCTTTGGGTGCATAAGTCAAATATCGCTCATATTGATCCGGAGTCTACAAGTACCGGTGGTGATGATCCCGAGACTGCGGCTACAAGCAGAGGATTCAACTCTGGTGTAGGTTTTGAGTCCAACTCTTATCCTCCTTCTCGTAGTTTTGGTCTTAAGTTAGGTGTAACATTTTAATCAACATTAATCTGAGGAATTTAATATGAAAAGATATATCAAGAATTTCATGATGGCTATGATGGTCGGCGCTACTGTATTCGGTAGCTCGTGTACCGATTCGTTTGAGGAGGTCAATACAGACCCAGATAGCCCTACGGATGTGCCTACGACGAATCTTCTGGCGTATTCTTTATATTACACATCCTATCGTCTGTATGATCGGTGGTTCGCAATGGATGAGCCGATGACTTTCTGCGGATATGCTTCGAAGATGACTTATATCGACGAGTCCCGCTATAATTTCCGTACGGGTGTACAGGATACGAACTGGGAGTATTTGTATCGTATATTGAATAACCTGAAAGATATCGAGAAGCGTGCCACGTTTAATGAGACTCCTAATATGCTGAACGTATCGAAGGTTATGCAGGTTCATTTGATGCAGGTGGCCACGGATCGTTGGCGTGATGTCCCTTATACGGATGCCGCTAAGATGACGGATGGAATCTTGCAGCCGAAATACGATAAGCAAGAGGATATTTATCCGGGCTTATTGGCTACGTTGAAGGAAGCAGCGGATGGCTTTGCCGATGGTGGTAGTGATGACTTAGGCGAGGGAGACCTGTTATTCGGTGGTGATATCGAGAAGTGGCAGAGATATTGTAATTCTATGCGTCTTCGTTTAGCGATGCGTATCTCAGAGGTTTCCCCGGCGTTGGCTAAGGAGACCGTAGAGGAAGTTATGGGTAATCCCACTAAGTATCCGATCATGGAAAGCAACGATGATAATGCTTTCTTCTGGTGGATCGGAACAGACCCCAACTATTACGAACCGATGGCAGACGGTTATCGTACACGTAAGACGGAGTATTGTGCCGCAGACGTGATCGTGGATCATATGAATACACGTGAGGACCCTCGTCGCTCATCTTATTTCCAACCCACAAAAGAAAGTGTGGAGGCCGGTGAGCCTAAGTATGTAGGTTATACGATCGGGGCGAAAGCGAATGCGGTAGCTTCTAAATATTCCATTTGGGGAGCACGTTTCTTTACGGACTTGGCTGGTTTTTCTCCTTATATGCGTGTCGCTGAGCCTTGGTTCTGTGTCGCTGAGGCATCTATGTTGGGATGGAATACCGGAATCTCCGCAGAGGACGCATACAATAAGGCTGTTACCTATTCCATGGAAGAGAATAGCGTATCTGCCGAAGATATAGCGGATTACCTTGCGAACGCGGGTAAGTTCACGAATGATAAGAAACAGATTTATTATGAGGAATGGGTTGCCATGTTCAAGCAAGGAATGGAAGGTTGGTCATTGTATCGCCGTACAGGCGTGCCAGACAACTTGTATCCGGCTCCGGGCCGTCCGGCAAACTATTCTAATCATAACGTACCTCCATTCCGCTCTCCGTATCCTGATAAGGAACGTAATTTGAACAATGCGAATTGTGCTCCCTTCGATGCGGAAGTCGTGGATAATTTGTGGGGTAAACAAATGTGGTGGGATACACGTACAGGCGTTCATTAACTACTAGTTAACATAGACATACCAAGTGCCTGTATACTATAGAGGGGCTGCTCGTGATGAGTGGCCCCTTTTTTTGTCATTATGCTGTCATTTTTAAATAAACTATGTACCTTTGTCCGGCTTATTTAGAAAAAAGATGGAAAAAGAAGGAATGATGGTGGTCGATATTAAGAATATCGTTACTCGTTTGCCGGAATTGCGGTTTACGGCACCCGTGAATTGGAGAATTGATGAAGGGCAGCAATGGGCTGTGGTCGGTCCGAATGGCGCTGGTAAAACCTTGATAGCGGATATTATGCAGCGTAAATTCGCTTTTAAGGAAGGTGAGGTCGTGTTCTCCGGGGATGGTAAGGTGAGTGACTTTATCAAGAGTATAGCGTTTAAGGATATTTATTCGTTGGCGGATTGCCGGAATTCTTATTACCAACAGCGTTGGCATTCAACAGAGACGGAGGAGATGCCTATTGTCGAGGAATTGTTGAAGGAATATGCCGGCTCTGATAATTTAGCGAAGATATTGACTCTTTTCGGTATAGAGGATTTATTGCCTAAGCGGTTGATCTTCTTATCAAGTGGTGAATTACGAAAATTCTTGATTGTCCGGACGTTGCTTAGCCGTCCTCGTGTCTTGATCTTGGATAATCCTTTTATCGGCTTAGACGCTCCATCCCGGGATTTATTGGTAGAGATGCTGGGGCAAATGACAAAATTGAATGGTGTTCAAGTTGTCTTGTTATTATCTAATCCCAATGACATACCGGCAATGATCACGCATGTGTTGCCTATCCATGATCGTACTTGCTTGCCTCCACTGACTCGAGAGGAGTTTATGTCGGATACGGAATTAATCGCCCGTCTTTTTCCAACGGAAGGCATTCATGCATGCGAGGAAGTTGGAAAGGTTCGTTTACCTTTGGATATGAACAAGATAGCCTCTTTACATGAGGTGACTTTACGCATGGAACATGTGAAAATACGCTATGGTAGCCGTACGATCTTGAAAGATTTGGATTGGGAAATCAAGAACGGGGAGAAGTGGGCGTTATTCGGTCCGAATGGTGCCGGTAAGTCTACCTTGCTGAGTTTGGTTTACGCGGATAATCCCCAGTCGTATGCGAATACGTTGTATTTGTTTGATAGAAAGAGAGGTTCCGGGGAAAGTATTTGGGATATCAAGAAACGTATCGGATATGTATCGCCGGAGATGCACTTATATTATAAAGAGAATGTCCCTACCTTGAATATTGTCGGTTCCGGCTTTTTCGATTCGATCGGTTTGTTTCGTAAGTGTAATGCGGAGCAAGAAACGGTAGCCTTGGAATGGATGAAAGTTTTTGGTATCGAACATTTGAAAGACCGTTTATTCTTGACCTTATCATCGGGAGAACAACGTTTGGCTTTATTAGCGAGAGCTTTCGTGAAAGACCCCGATTTAATTATATTAGATGAGCCTCTCCATGGTCTGGATGTGAGCAATAAGAAAAAGGCGGCTGCTATTATCGAGCAATTCTGCGATCGCCCGGGAAAAACCTTGATTTACGTAACCCATTACCCGCATGAATTACCTGCTTGTGTAGACAAGCGGTTCGAGCTAGTGAAGCACTCGTGAGCGTACAAAGAAAAAGAGGATGTGCCGTGGTGAAGTGGCACATCCTCTAAAATCAATAAATACTTATGGATAAAGGATTAATATCCTGGGTTCTGTATCAACTGACCTCTTGATACGGTGATTTCTCCGATAGGAATTGCCATGATCGTACGGTAATCGCCCGGCTTAACCTCACCTACGAATTTATTGTTGACAGACTTGCCGTTACGCCAAGCGTCCCAAGCGGTATGTCCTTCCGTGAATAATTCTAGGCGTCTTTCCAGTAAGATATCATCCAACGTGATAGAAGCGACATCGGTATAATTCTCAATACGATTCTTGCGTAACGTATTCATATATCCGGCGGCCGCGGAGGTATCCCCTGCTTTTAGTGCGGCCTCGGCCGCTATTAGGTAAACTTCGGAAAGGCGCACGACCTTTGGATTGTTTACATAGATTTGCCCGTCACGTCCCTTATACTTTTGCGGATAGGTCCCGTCATAGCCATTATCGGTCTCTTTTGCGAATAATTCCGTACGGATATCTCCCGGATGCTTAGCCAGCTCTTCCAGGAAAGATTCAGTAGCGGCACATTCACCGTAGCCGGAGGCATGTGTAAAATAACCGATAGAGTTACGTTGCGCGTTATAATTTGGGGTAACTAAGATCTCGAATATAGCCTCGTTCGTTCCTTCCTTATCCCATGCGCCTATATATTCATCCCGTGTGTATAACTTATAAGGAGAGGAAGCGATAATCTCCTTACAGTCAGCCAGTGCCTCTTTATTCTTTTCTAAGTAAAGGTAAGCGCGTGCGCGGATCGCTAAAGCCCCCCAATAATTGATGTGCCCGGTTTGTTTATCTTTACTCAAAAGAGGCAATGCGGTCTCGATATCTTTCAATATCTGGTCGTATGTCTGCTGTAAGGTCGCCCGGGTCCCGATATAATCCGTGGGATAAACCTCTGTGGAGAGTACGATGCCCAGATCGTTCATATCTGTTGTTGATGGTAATTTAGCGAATACTCTGGCTAAATCGAAATGATACAAGGCGCGCATAGCGTATAGTTCTCCTTTCAATATGTCTACATCCGCACCTTCAAGATTCTCGGCGGCGGCTAATACATTATTAAGGCGAGCTAGACTATTGTAGAATAATTTATAGAAACTATAAACCATCTCATCGTTTTTACCTGTTTGGTAACGATACATGGGGCCGGCATGATTCACCGTGGAGATAGATTGGAAATCCCCACTTCGTAAATCGGCCAGCAATGTGAATTCCGCTCCATACGAGCCTACCTCTGTAGCCTGTTGCTCGTATACGCCATTCACGGCATTTGTCAAATCGGCTACGGAAGAGATTGCGTCTATCGTAGGTAATTGGGTAGATGATGTCTTTTCTAGGACATCATCGCAGGAGGCCGTTAATAAGGCGAACGCTAGACCTACTAAATATATCTTTTTCATATAGATTCTATTTTAATAAATTATAATGTGATGTTTACACCAAAGACAAAGCTTTTAGAGACCGGGGTATCTACCTGGCGATAACCATTCAAGGGAACATCCGGGTCGATGCCTTTTGTCTTTGCCCAGATCATGAACGGATTATTCGCACGGAAGTACACACGCAGATTACTGAATATGTTTTTCAATACCGGTACATTGTATCCCAAGGTGATTTCACGCATACGGATATTGTCAGAAGATACGATGGTACGACTGGAGAAGCGATCCGAGCGATATGGATTCTGGTAGATAGGCTTCGGGTATAAGGCGTTGTCGCCCGGGTTCATCCAATAATTACCCGCTACGCTCTTTTCTAGGTTGAATGAACCTAAACGGAATCCGTCATGATGGAAGAAGTAGTTCGGATAATCGAATATATCGCCACCAAATTGATAGGTAATCAAGAATGAAAGATCGAAATCATATAACCGGAACGTGTTTGTCAAACCTCCCGTTACGTCGGGAATGGCTTTGCCTACGATTCCTTTTTCAGCCTCATCGTACTTGTTCACTACTCCTTTGCTATGATCGTTTGGATCTTTCCAGAATTCTCCTAGTCCTGTATCCGGATTCACGCCTTTCCATTCCGGCAGATAGAAAGTATACATGGATTCTCCCTCTCGGTGCAGATACATATCGCCGTCTCCATATTCGATGTCGTTATGGTTCGGCAATTCCTTGATCGTCGCCTTCTGGAATGTAAGGTTGAAATTCGTGTCCCATGAGAAGTGCTGATTCTTGATGTTTTGGGAATTTACCTCTATCTCGATACCGCTATTGCGTAGCTTACCAAGGTTTTGCCAGTTTTTCTCAAAACCTGTGACGATAGAAGTCGGGATCTCGAATAACAGGTCGGTCGTTGTTTTGTTGTAATATTCTACTGTCAGATTTACTCGGTTGAATAAGTTCCAGTCAAAACCCACATTCATGTTTTTGGACTTCTCCCAACCTAATTCCTCATTTCCTGCTTGATTCCAATAGATGGCGGAAGAGGGGCCATAACCACCAGAGAACGCATATAACGCTTGGTTCGCGTAATATGAGCCCGGCAAGTTTCCATTTGTACCGTAAGAGAAGCGAACTTTTAGATCAGAGAACAATTCATTGTCTTTAAGGAAATTCTCGCCACTGATGCGCCATGCGCCAGATACGGACCAGAAATTCGCCCAGCGATTATCGGTTCCCAAGCGAGAAGAACCATCCCGACGGAAACTGGCAGACAGATAGTATTTATTGTCGTAATTATAGTTGCCGGTAGCCAAGTAGGATACGATTCCGGAGCCAAATACTTCGCTGGATGCGCCATCTGGTTGTCCGTTTCCTAATTCCGGTAACTTGTCGGTTGAGTATTGTTTTGCCGTAGTATAGATGGCTGTCAGTTCGTCTTCTGTTACCTCGAAACCACCTAGGATGTCAAAATTATGAACATCGTTCCATGTATTAGCGTAGCGTAACGTGGAAGAACTTGTTAAATTGCGGTTCTCGTAAGTATAGCGAGATCCCAAGCCGCCTACGGCCTTACCGTCCACGCTGTTGGGAGACCAATACTCAAAGTGTTTCGTATCGATATAGTCGTAACCAAAAATCGTCTTGAACGATAATTGCTTGGAGAATTTTACGCCTAAATCAATGTTAGACATACTACGCATTACACGGGATTTAATCCATTGTTCCTTGCCCAACATTAGATGCGGATTGGAAGCGGCACCCCAGTTTGAGTCGGCGTTGTATGTACCGTCCGGATTCTTTACGGGAGCCGTCGGGTCTGAGGAGTACACCAAGCTCAGTGGAGAAGCAGTACCGATACCTTGATCTTGATTTTGCTGATCACGGAAACCATTTTGGGTAGTGAATGCGATCATTTGCTTAACACCGATAGTCAACCAATTATTTACTTGATGATCTAAATTGATACGACCGGAGAAACGTTCGAAATCGCTACCGATTACGATACCTTCCGCATTATTATAACCAAGACCTACATAGAATTGTGTACGGTCGTTACCTCCGTTTACGGATAATTGATGGTTATGCGTCAAGGCTGTACGGTAAACCTCATCACGCCAATTGGTATCCGTGTTACCCGATGGGTCGTTGAAGAATGCTTCCATGTCGCCTTCCTTGTCAATCAAGGCGTATGCTTGATCACGGTTGCCAGCGAGTCCGTTTAGGATATAATAATTGGAAATCGCTTCTTTTCCGTACAGGAGCAATTCGGAGGCATTCATTGTCTCGTACTGTTTTACAGCCATATTGCTCCAGCCGACCTCGCCATTGTAACTTACTTTCGTCTTGCCTCTTTTTCCGGCTTTGGTCGTAATGATGATAACGCCATTCGCTGCACGAGAGCCGTACAAGGAAGCTGCTGCGGCATCTTTCAACACCGTCATGCTCTCAATATCATCAGGGTTCAAGGAGCTTAGCAAACTGGACTGTTTCCCGTAGTATGCCATATCCGAGTCTGATTTTACAGGCACGCCATCCACGACATATAGAGGAGACTTGGCTGCGCTGATAGAGCCGACACCACGGATATTGATATCACCGGGAGCTCCTGGATCACCAGTGTTGGAGGTTACGCGAACACCGGACATCTTTCCAGAAAGAGCCTTATCCAAGGACTCTTTGGAGCCAGCTACGATATCTTCTGCGTTTACCGCTTTAGCGGATCCCGTGAAAGATGATTTTTTCGCCGTACCATAAGCGACAACCATAACTTCATCCAGCTCTGTCGCCGCCGTATTCAAAACAACTTTCATTACATCTTGGATTGGAGCTTCTTTCGCAACCATTCCGACGTATGAAAATACCAGAGTCTTCGCGGAACTTGGTACATCCAAACTGAACACACCATCAAAATCCGTTACTGTACCTGTAGTAGTACCCTTGACTATTACAGACGCACCAATAATCGGTTCACTGTCTTCGGCGGAAATAACAGTACCTGTTACTTTCCTCGTCTGAGCTGTGGCCAATCCAATGCCTAAAACTAGGCAAAGTAAAAGATAAGTCAACTTGTTCATAGACACACTCTTTTTTTGTTTAACTTATATAATATATTCGCAATAGATATTCAAAGACTTATATTTTAAGGGTCGTATGAATGCAAATGTAACAATAAATTTATTATAACAAATAAATAATTAAAAAATTTCAATAAAACAACAAGAAAAGGCTAATGGGTAGAAAATATGGAGACTTTTTCAACCACAATTTAAATGCCGTAATATGTACACCAAATATTACAGCTTAGATCATCAACAAAGAACCATGTTTTTAACATTTTGAAAAATAGGAATATATATTAGGTATGCATTAAAAAATAACTTAGGACGGCTCCGATATAAGTCATAAGTTCTACAACACCCAAAGACCTAGGAAAGGCTTTTCAAGTGATTAGTTATTCACTTTCCAAGCCGTTAGTTAGCGGCTAGGTATAGCCGTTAGTTATTCACTTGACAAGCCGATAGTTATTCACTTGAGTAGCCGATAGTCGTTATTATTATTCGCTTATTTTCAATTATTTACACATAAGTAGCCAATGCCTTCTCGCAATCCGATCCGCAAAAAAATGATCGCATGAAAATTGTAACAAGTTATTTCTTGAGCGTTACTGAATAATCACAAGCAATGACAAGGTTCCGCGAAAACTAAGTAATAATAAAAAATAACCTATTATTCATAGGTTCCGCGAAGACTCTGGTAATTTCTTATGTGGGTATGATTGCTCGTGAGGTTCCGGTACAAGATGTGTTGAGGGTAGTCCTTCAGTCTGGTACCCAGAATCTTGAGGAGGTTGTCGTAACTGCGATTGGTATGAAAAAGCAGGAAAAGGCGTTGGGCTATGCAGCCTCTACTGTGAAGAGTGAAGATTTGAATGCCGCTAAGTCTGGATCAGTGATGTCAGGTTTGACTGGTAAGGTTGCGGGTTTGAATATTACTAGTGGTGGTGCTACAGGCTCTTCTCAGAAAGTAATCGTGCGTGGTATCAGTTCTTTCAGCGCTAATCAACCTTTGTATGTGGTGGATGGTGTGCCTATTATGAATGATTTCCAAGGTGAGGATTCTTTCTCTAACTCCGTGGATTTTGGTAACCAAGCCAATGACATTAACCCAGAGGATGTTGAGTCTGTAACAGTCTTGAAGGGTGCTTCCGCTACTGCCCTTTATGGTAGCCGGGCTGCTAATGGTGTTATCATGGTGACAACAAAACGGGCTGGGGCTGAGAGGCTTTCTGTTACGTACGATGGCTCATTTATGGGATCTAGCGTATTGCGTGTTCCTCAAACACAAGATCGTTTCGGACAAGGATGGGGATCTTTCGGACCTATGGAGAATGGTTCTTGGGGACCGGTTTTGGATGGTCGTGATCATATCTGGGGACCTTACTCAGACGGCTCAGAAGGTTTATTAACTCCGCTTTCTAAGCCTTTCTCGTATGTAAAGAACAATCTTCGTGATTTTTATGAAACTGGTTTTGAGACGAATAATAACGTCTCGATTCGTATGGGTAATGATAAACTTGGTTTTGTTGCCTCCTATGGTAATGTGAAGTCTGACGGTGTATTACCGGGTGACGCTGATTCATATGCTCGTAATACAATCTCGTTAAGAGGTAATATGAAATATAAACGTTTTTCTGCGGAATTAAACTTGAACTATGTCCGTAAAGATATCACACAAGCTGCTGCTGGCCAAGGAGATGATGGTGCAACGATGTTTTCTGAGATTTTGCAACATGCCGTGGATGTAGATATTAGCTCAATGAAAGATTATACGAATCCTTATTTTAATACGGATAACTTCTATACAGCTTATGCGGAGAATCCATATTGGGTGTTAGATCATAATCGTAATAAGTATCAAGATGACCGTGTCTATGGTAAGATCGAGCTTGCTTTTGAGATTATGAAAGGTTTGAAGGCGGTTGGACGTTTAGGTGGTGACTTTACGAACGCTACTCAAAAGAGATGGAATGAAAAAGTGACTTTCGCTTCAGGGTCTTGGAGTGAATTAGGTGGTAAGAAGCAGCAGCCCGGTACTTATACGGAACGTCGTGACAAGGTGGAGCAAATTGATGCGACCGCTTTCTTAAACGCGGATTATAAAATCGGTGAGGATATCGCTTTGAATGGTATGATTGGATGGAACTTGAATCAACAAACGAGTTCTTATTTGAAATCTTATCTGTATGGTTTGGAGCAACCGGGATGGTTTAACTTAGCGAATGGTGTTGATAAGCCCATGACTACGACTTACTCTGATAGACGCCGTTTGGTTGGTTTGTTCGCTCAAGGTGAGTTTGGTTACAAGAATTTCTGGTTTGTGAATGCTTCTATTCGTAACGACTGGTCATCTACTTTACCTCAAGGAAATAATAGCTTTTTCTATGGTGGCGTGAATACTTCATTGATCATCACGGATATGTTTGAGGATTTGAAATCTGATTATCTGAATTTCTTGAAGGTTCGTGCAGCTTGGGGACAGACTGGTAACGATGCTCCGATTTACCGTACTAGCAGTTATTTTACACCGACTCAAATCAGTTTAGGTTTTGGAGATTTATATTTACCTATTAATAATACATTAGGCTTGACAGAGTATAATCGTTTGCCGAGTATGGATCTTCGTCCGGAGATCACGACAGAATGGGAGTTCGGTTTAACAACGCATCTGTTTAACAATCGCTTGGATATTGATGCTGCTTATTATAATAAGAGTACGAAAGATCAGATAATATCTGCTAGTCTGGCTCCGGAGTCTCGCTATACGTCTATGACCCGCAACGTAGGTAAGATTGCGAATCAAGGTGTCGAGTTGGCAGTGAATGGCATTCCTGTTCGTACGAAAGATTTCGAGTGGGGATTAGGTTTTACTTTCAGTAAGAACTGGAGTGAGGTGAAAGAGTTATGGGATGATGTAACTGAGTATAAATTGACAAGTTCCTATCAAGTGGATTTCGTTGCGGAAGTAGGTCAGCCTTTGGGCGTTTTCAAGGTTCCGGCTTTGGCCACGACTGATGATGGTAAGGTGATCGTTGATAATAACGGTATGCCGACAATTGATGCTAGCAAGAAAGAGATCGTAGGAACGTCTACACCTAATTTCTTGATGGGCTTTAATACGCATTTCACATGGAAAGGGATTACTTTATCAGCGGTATTAGATTGGCGTAATGGCGGTGAGTTCTATTCATATACCTCTCAATTGCTTACATTTGCCGGAAACTCTACTTATACGGTGTTTAATAATCGTGAACCATTTGTGGTTCCTAATTCCGTGAAAGTCGTAAATGGTCAATACGTAGAGAATGATATACCTATCGTACATTGGGGAGGTGCTTCTAGCGCTGTTAATACCTACTATAATAACGCCTCCAACTACGCTCAGTATAGAAATTGGATTTTACCTAAAGATTACTTGAAATTAAGAGAGATTACACTTTCTTACTCTTTGCCGAAAGCATGGTTGAAACAAACCCCATTCTCTATGGTTCAAGTTAGTTTGATCGGACGTAATTTATTTATGTGGACCCCGAAAAAGAACAACTACGTAGATCCGGAAGGTACGAATTATGGTAATGACATCTTGTCTGAAATTGGTGAATTTGGTGCGGCTCCGACAAACCGTACGTTTGGTGGTGGTATTAAAGTTGTATTATAATAAGTAACTTTAAAAAGTAAAGATAGTATGAAAAGAAACAATTTAATATATACAGGACTGGTTAGCTGCTTGTTGATGGCGACTACAGCTTGTTCCGATTATTTGGATATTAACCAGAATCCGGAATATCCAACGGAAGCCTCTTCTTCTACTTTGCTTCCTTCTGGTATCGCAGGAGTAGCAAGTATTGTAGGTGGTACTTACGAATTATATGGTAGCATGTGGTCTCAGCAATGTACGCAGGGACATACATCCAACCAGTATAATACATTGGTTAACTATACGATAACTAACGCATCCGATTCTCGTTTGTGGTCTATACCTTATTCAATAGCACTGCCAGACTTGGATTTGGTTATCAAAAGCTCTGAATCGGCTCAAGAATGGAATTATTGGGTAATGGGTAAGACTATGACTGCCTTTATGTATCATATCCTAGTGGACTCTTATGGCTCTATTCCTTTTACAGAAGCTATTCTTGGGAATGAGAATACTACACCGAAATATGATGACAGTAAGACTGTGGTTTATCCGGGATTATTAGCGATGTTGGACGAGATTATCGCTAAAAAAGCGGAAGCTACCGCAGGTGGTTTGCCTTCGGTTACAAAACAAGACTTGGTGTTCGCTGGTGACGTGAATAAGTGGATTCAATTTGCGAAGAGTTTAAAGCTAAAATTGTTGATGCGTGATTTCGATACGAATAAAGCTGCTATCAAGGCATTGCTCGACGAAGGAGATTTGCTGAGTGTAGACGCTAAGATGGACTGTTTTCAAGATTTGGAAAATAAATCAAATCCATTGTATGAGAATGACCGTCGTAAATTGAATTCAACTGTAAATATTCGTGCGTGCGCTACGGTTTGCGATTATTTGAAAAAATATGAGGATCCTCGTTTAAATGATTTTTATTCACCTAATACGGATGGCTCCGGCGAGACAACAGCTTTGAAGTATGGTGACCGCCCAAACTCGGTAGCGGTAACAACTCGTATGATCTCTGTGGCTAAGCTAGGTCCTACAGATCCTGTTTATTTTATGTCTGCTGCTGAGGTAGCGTTCCTGCAAGCGGAAGCTTACGCTCGTTTGAATGATGTGGCTAAAGCGAAAGTGGCTTATGAGCAAGGTGTGAATTATGCGTTTGAACGTTGGGGGTATTCTGCTGCCGAGTTTGTTTCGGAAGGTGCTCCTTATGCTTTCGATAGTACGGACCAAAATTCAATGCTTACCTCTATTTTGACCCAGAAGTGGATCGCTTCCACTCGTTGTCAAGCATGGGACGCATGGTTTGATATCAATCGTACCGGTATTCCTGTTTTAGGGACAAAGCATGTGGATGAGGAAGGATATATTTGGGGGCAGTTGACTCCTTGCATTGGTTCTGCGTTGGCTCCGGGTGAATATCCTCGTCGTTTATTGTATCCGAAGTCATCTTCAGACTATAACCCTAATACTCCGGCGGTAGTTCCGTTAGCGGAAAAACAATGGTGGCATAAATAAATGGGTGTTATAAATGTATATTAATCAGAAAAGCTTTTTGAATATGAAACAGATAAATAAATTACTGGTTATCTTATTGGCGTTGCTCACCTTTTCTTCTTGTGAGACTTATGGTGATTACGAGATAGAATACACGGCTATTTACCCTTTATGTGGCGAATGGGTAGTTAATGTTACAGGTGAGGATGGTGGTGTCTTGGCGGAAGGTGTGACCTGCAATACTTACAATACGACTGATGATGCCACGGATAAGATGTGGATAAAAATGAGTGTTGCCACAAACGACTGGGGAGTACGTGGCAAGATTCATTGCGATGTCGCTTCTAAATCTTTTGATGGGGATGGTATCGCTAATCTGCTCCATGCGGATGATGGTATAAATTCTACTGTAACCTTCAATATCTCTGGTAAAGTAATTGTGGATGGTTATACTACTCAAGCCAATACAAAAGTGGATGCCATTGAATTTACCTTGACTCAAAATGGAAAGTCGATGACGGTTAAGGGATTCCGTAAAACAGGTTGGGAAGGTGAAGATTATTGATATGATTTAATATCTCGAAAAGTAGGAGAGGCCTGCCATGTATTTGGTAGGCCCTTTTTATTTACTTGGATATATGGTTTTTTATTAGTAGGTAATCCGTGATAACAAACTTTTAGTTTGTAGATTGTGCTACAAAGAACTTATTATTGTTCCTTCGTGTTTACAATCAGATAATATATAAATGTATCATGGAAAAAGTAATTTACAACTTAGTGTTTAATCGAAAAAAGCAATTGAATGCGGAAGGAAAAGCTTTGATTCAAGTAGAGGCCTATTTGAATAGGCAAAAGAGGTATTTTTCAACGAAGGTTTATGTGAAACCTTGTCAATGGGACAACAAGAGACGTTCCATAAAGAATCATCCGAATATGGATGCGTTAAACCTGTATCTTCAGAACTATGTTATGGAGTTGGAGAGAGATGAGCTGGAGAAGAGACAAGCGAATAACGGTTTTTCGTTGAAGGATCTGCGTGAGGAGGCTTCTTCGACATCTACGTCTTCCTCTTTTCTTGTTTTCATGCGTGAGGAGATTTTACATAGTAATTTGAAAGAATCGACATTAAAAAACCATTTGTCCACTTTGCATGTTCTATCCTTATATAAAAAGGACGTTCTGTTTAAGGATATTAATTTCAATTTCTTATGCGATTTTGAATATTTCTTATTGAAGCAGGAGTATCATCGAAATACGATCGCTAAACATATGAAGCATTTGAAACGATATATCAACTTGGCGATTAATAAGGAGTTGTTCGAGTTGCACAAATATCCATTTCGGAAATATAAGATTAAATATCAAGAGAGTAAGCGTACTCATTTAACGCCTGAGGAGTTAGGTCGTTTGGAAAACTTAAAGCTGGATGGGCAGCGTACATTGCGCCGGTGTCTGGATATGTTTTTATTTAGTTGCTACACGGGATTACGTTTCTCAGACATAGTAAGTATAACGAAAGAGAACTTTTTGATTATTGATGATAAGGTTTGGCTGGTTTATTCATCGGTGAAGACAGATGTGAGTGTCCGTTTGCCGCTATTCCTCTTGTTCGAGGGTAAATCTTTACCTATCTATGAGCGATATAAGAATGCGCCGAGAACCCTGTTTGGTGTTCCCTTATCCTCTAATTCAAACGTGAATAAGCAATTACGCCGAATCAGCCAATTGGCAAGTATTGATAAGAAGATCTCTTTTCATACGGCTCGGCATACGAATGCTACCTTATTATTATATAATGGAGCGAATATAACTACGGTACAAAAGTTGTTAGGGCATAAAAGTGTTCGTACTACTGAGATCTATAGCAATATCATGGATATGACGATTGTCCGCGATCTGGAGAAGATAGGTGCTATATCTCATTTATAATTAATGTATTAAAAAAGAAGGTATGCCTGTACGGACATACCCTCTTCCTGTGTTAGAATAACCTTATTATTTATCATCAGCGACCGGGGTTGGAACTGGTGCGGAAGGATTGTTGCTATCCTCAGATAAGGCCTTGTTGGCTTGTATTTCCTTCTCAGGGATACGCCATAGCAAAATATCTGAACCTGCTGAGATATTGAACACGGATGTTGCGTTCGGATAACCTGCTTCGCGGCGATCGACCGGTTTATTCAGACGCATGATATCATACCAGCTCAGACCCTCTCCCCAAAGTTCGATACGGCGTTGACGATAGACTTCCTCTTGAATATCTGAAGCGGAAGATGCGGAACAAGTATATTCCGGATCTCGATAAGTCTTGACAAAGTCATTTAAAGTACTTTTACCGGCGGATGGATTTCCTCCCATTGCCTCAGCCTCTGCTTTGATAAGATACATTTCTTCGATACGCATCAAAGGAATGTCATTCGCGTTCGTGGATTGCCCTACCACATTATTATACGGGCCGAATTTCACTTGGGTATAAGGTTTGTAATAGGTACTTACCCATTCTTTTTGCTCAGCGGTGGTCAAATTTTTAGACTCTCCGTTCTCGTCTAGCCACCAACCTTTACGAACATCCGTATCGGCGATAGATGCGAATAATTGCTTATTGATCTGCATGCCCTGTGAGTAGTTCGCATATCCGTAGTTCAAGGATCCCATGTGAGAAGGCCAGTTACAGATACCGGAGGTAACCACCCGGTCTGTTTCTTCTACCTTGATACCCCACATCCAGTCGTTTTCGTCCATGCTCCAGAAAGTCGGCTGGCTGACTTGTGTAATGCTGGCCGGTGTAGCGTCTGATATTTCGATTGCTTTGGAAGCGGCTGCTACAGCCTCTTTCCAGTTTTGCATGGTCAGGTAAACACGCGCTTTCAGCCCATAGGTAACCGAGGCATTGATGTAGCGGCGGTCTGCACGTCCTTCGCCTTCAGCCTCCGCCGCATTCAATAAATCGGTAGCGCTATCCAAGTCTGTTAATATTTGCTTGTACACTTCTTCGACTGTAGCGCGAGGCATGCCGTTCAAGGTTGCCTCTTCGCTGTTTTTATCGGTGATCAAAGGTACGCAAGGTGCTGATTGATGACCTATATAATTAAACTGATAAAGTTGGGCCAACGTGAAATAGCCGAACGCACGCGCTGCTTTTGCCTGCCCTAAGAACTTTTTGTTTAAGGAGGTCATATCTGTCTCTTCAGGGATAAAGGCGATTACGTTGTTGGACGCATAGATGATTCCGTACAAATTATTCCATACCATCTGGCATTCGTTGGACGTATAGATACGATCCTCAAACGTGATGCTGAACCCTGTCCAGTTATAACCATTGTTGTCACTTATCACATCATAACCATTTGCGTCAGTAGCTAACATGATTGTCGGATAACCGATATCGTTATGACGCTCAGCCCCCATGGCTCCTTTATTAGCCATATATTGGCTGAATTGAGAGAAGATGGCGTTGATTCCGGCTTCTACTTTGGTGGGGTCCAACTCTGCGATCTGGTCTTTCTGGTCGGATGTGATGGTATTGCCTTCCGGGAAAGTATCAATTTCCTGGCATCCGGTGAATGCCAAGGCTGAAAGTAAACAGGAAGCGAAAATATACTTTGTTCTCATATTCGTTCTCTTATTTTTAGTCGATTAAAATGTTAAGTTAATACCTGCGGAGATCGTACGGATCGGAGCATACAAAGCACCGGTAGCGGATGTATAACTTTGGCGAGGGTCTAAACCTTTACGTGCGGAGATCACGCCTACGTTATCAGCTACGAAATAGAAACGTAACTTCTCGATCTGAATCTTTTGTGTCAGAGTCTTCGGTAACGTATATCCTACTGTAATATTGTTGATGCTCAAGTAATTTGACTTGGTTAACCAACGAGTGGATGACGAACGTGTAAACTGGTCTTGTGAATCTAAGCGGGGCACGTCCGTTTGTGTGTTATCCGGAGTCCAAGCTTTCAGGATATCCGTATGGAAGTTGTATCCGGCATAAGAGTTATAACCGTTGTGCATCACGGATTGATAACCAGAGTCATAAATCTTGCCTCCTAATTGATAAGCGAATTGAACTGAGGCATCGAAGCCATAAGCCGTTACGCTTGTGCCAAAACCGCCATATACGGTAGGCATCAAGTCTTCTGTAGCGACTTTATAGTTTGTCGCCAAGGAGTAATCCGCTGTTTTGATTGCGTTACCCTCCTTGTCCTTTGCCCAATATAAAGCCTCTCCGGTTTTCTCGTCGACACCCGCGTAGTCTACCAAATACATACGATACATGGAGTGGCCTTCCTCGTAGATACGGTTATTATCAATCATCTTTCCTCCCAAATCCGGGTGAAGCTCATTGATCTTGTTCTTGATAAACGTTGCGTTAAGGTTCACGTCCCATGTAATGTTCTTATTGTTGATGATATTGTAGTTCAAGTCGATCTCAACACCCGAGTTGGTCATGGAGCCCACGTTCATCGGGATATAGGTATAGCCTAAGCTACCAGCGACAGGCTTGTTGTAAAGCATATCCCCAGAGCGGCGGCCGAAGTACTCGATTGAACCGTTCAACTTTTGTAACAAACCGAAGTCTACACCGATATTATAGGAGGTAGAAGTTTCCCATGTGATATCTTTGTTACCTTTATATTTCAAGGTTCCGTTAGCGAAGATGCCATTGGCTCCTGTCATTTGGAATTGATCTTGGTATGGATAGTAGTTTGGTTTGTTATCTACCGTATCATACAAGATATTGTCGTTACCTTGCTGGCCGAAGGATGCTTTCAGCTTCAACATGTTTACCCATTCGATGTCTTGCATGAAATCTTCCTTGCTGATCATCCAAGCCGCGCTAGCCGACCAGAAGTCGCCCCAACGGTTGTCCGGCATGAATCGAGAGGAAGCGTCACGGCGGTAAGAGATATTACCTATATATTTCTCATCATACGAATAATTGACACGTCCGAAATAACCGCGTGTGGCATACGTGTTGCGATAACCATCGTTTGTGCGGTTATCGATTGCGTTACCAAGGTAGAAGCTTTCCGGATTGTACAGATTTGTTGCGTAACCGGACAATTCCGTGTACTCATAGTTATATCCATCGTAACCTGCCGTAATATCGATATGGTTTATATCGTTGAATGAGAATTGGTAGTTACCCACGAATTGCTGGTCGAATCCGAATTTACGGAAATGAGCTTGCGAAGCCGTACCTCCATAAGAGGCGCTCTGTCCCATATAGGTATTACCTAAATCATTATAACGTGTGTTGTCCACGTTCATACCGAACCGTGCGGTCAATGTCAATCCTTTCATCGGGCTCAACTCTGCGAACCAAGAAGCGTTCACGATATCTGCTGCGTATTGAGTCTTGTTATAAATCAAATCACCGGCCGGGTTGGAGATAGACATGAAGGCACGGTTGCCATTTGAGCTTACACCGTCACCATAGTCGTATACCTTACGTCCTTGGTTCATCATGATCTGGCCATTCGTGTCGCGCACATACATCGGGTAGATCGGTGCGATATTGTTTGCCAACAAGAAGGCGTTGCCGGAAGAGGCGGTAGAGTTACCATCTTGGTCGCTCGGGTTGTGGCTATTTGTGTTGATATAGCTCATGTTCGCACCTACTTTAAACCAGTTTGTCACTTTGTAATCACCGTTCACACGGCCGCTAAAACGTTTGAAACCGGAACCATCGATAATACCTTGATCGTCCAAGTAACCGAACGAGAAATAAAGAGACGATTTATCGTTACCTCCGGAGATGCTTACGTTATACTCTTGGCGGAGCTTGTTCTTGAAACTCTCGTCTTGCCAATTATCCGGGGTGTAATAATATTGGCCATCAGAATAACCCAATGTTGCGTTCGGGTTGATCTTGCCATCCATGCCGAACATGTTTTCTCCTTTCGGCAAGTTATAGATTTGGTAACCCAGGCCACCCTCGGAATTAGAGAAAATCACGTCATTCGCGTAGGCGTTCGCTTTAGTGGCATCATAGCCCAAGTTGTAGATACCTGCATTATATAAGGCTTGATAAACCGTTTCCATATATTGAGCCGGATCTTTCATTACGTCATAGCTCTTCACGGCACGAGAGTTTACACCCCATTTAGCATCGAAGTTCACGCGGGCCTTTCCGTCTTTACCTTTCTTAGTCGTGATCATGATGATACCGTTGGCTCCGCGGGCACCATACAAAGCAGTGGAAGCGGCGTCTTTCAATACGGTCATCGACTCAATATCTGTTGCGTTAATAGAAGATAAGTCTCCATCGTAAGGGATGCCATCAACTACATAAAGAGGTTCTGTACCAGCGTTAATAGAACCTACGCCACGTATACGGACTTTGGCGGTTTCACCCGGTTGTCCGTTATCGCTTAAGACTTGTACGCCGGCTACAGATCCGGACAATGCGTTTGTCACGTTAGAGACCAGACGTTTCTCGATTGTCTCTGCTTTCATCACAGCGGCAGATCCGGTAAAAGCACCTTTTGTGGAAGTACCATAAGCGGTAACCACAACCTCGTCTAGGTTTTGAGTGTCTGACACTAATGTAACATTCATTCTAGGAGAAACAACTACCTCTTGGGATTTCATTCCGATGTAGGAAATAACCAATTGTTTGCCATCTGTAGGGACATCCAGGATGAAATTACCATCAAAATCCGTGACTGTTCCCACAGTCGTTCCTTTTACGATAACAGAAGCACCGATCACCGGCTCACCATCTTCTCCGATCACCTTACCGGTAACCTTTGATGTCTGTGCAGATACTATGCCTGCACTTAATGCAAGGAATAGTAGCACAGAAGTCAACTTTTTCTTCATAAACACACTTATTTTATTAACTAATACTAAAAAATCTTTGTTTTTAAACGACCCATCCAACCGGAGTTCCCGCAGAACTAGCAGAAGACGAAGGAAAAGTCACACATAAGGAATAGCAAGAAAACGAAGTACTACTTACTTGGCCAATGAATATATACTTCTCTACCCGATGCAGTATATATTCTCCGGGCAAGTAAGTAGTACTTCGTTTTCCTGCTCTACCAAGTCATCAAGAGATCACATCTAATCGTTAGATTTGATAGGGAATCTGGAAACGGTTGCCCTAAGCTGGGTTTAAGCAGGCTAGTGTATTTGTTATGAAAGAATTCATCATTGATTAAAAAAGTTTATTGAAAAAATATCTATCAAAAAGATATGCCGCATGGAGCCTTTTAGGGCTTAAACAAAAAGCTATATTGCCTATTAATCCATTTATAGGGTAATGTTGTTTCAAATTGATATTCTTAACGATTGAAAAAATAAAGAAAACGAATGGTATATATGATAATTTGTTGTTTTTTTTCAATATAATTTATATTTTTGCAGCCGTTTCTCGTTTAATAGGTATGTCGTAAAACATAAAAACCGGGTTCTGCGGGAACTCCGGTTGGATGGGTCGTTTAAAAACAAAGATTTTTTAGTATTAGTTAATAAAATAAGTGTGTTTATGAAGAAAAAGTTGACTTCTGTGTTACTGTTTCTGGCCTTAGGATCAGGAATGGTATCTGCACAGACCTCAAAGGTTATTGGTAAGGTAACCGATGAGAATGGTGAGCCGGTAATCGGTGCCTCCATCATCGTAAAAGGAACCACAGTGGGAACAGTGACGGATTTTGATGGTAATTTCATCCTGGATGTCCCTACAGATGGCAAGCAGTTAATAATCTCTTACATCGGTATGCAGTCTCAAGAAGTTGTTGTATCCTCCAAAGTGAACGTAAAATTGCTATCGGATACACAAGACTTGGATGAGGTGGTTGTAACAGCCATGGGTATCAAGCGCGAGCGTAAAGCATTAGGATATGCTGCGCAAGACTTGAAATCGGACGATTTGAATAAGAGCGGTACAACTTCTTTGGCTAATGCTATCCAAGGTAAATTGACCGGTGTGGATATTCGTCAGTCTTCAGGAGCTCCGGGTGCTTCCGCTCAGATCACGATTCGTGGTGCTCGTTCTTTTGATGGCAATAACCAACCGCTTTATGTAATTGACGGTATGCCTATTAATACAGCAGCTGATTTTGATACAGGTGCTTCAACCGCAGGTGCTAACTACGCAGATCGTAGTATTGATATCAATCCGGATGATATTGAGACAATCAATGTGCTGAAAGGCCAAGCTGCTTCTGCCTTGTATGGTATCCGTGCGTCTAATGGTGTGATTGTTATCACAACGAAGCGCGGTTCAAACCAAAAGATGGGACGTCCGCAGGTGACAATCTCTACTAACTTGAGTGCGCAGCGCGTATCTCGCAAGTTTGATCGTCAGCAGGTTTATGCGCAGGGTGATGACGTTAGCGCATACAATCCTTCTTCATCCATGAACTGGGGCCCGAAAATCGAGAACTTGGCGAACGATCCTGTATATGGTGGTAATGTAAACAATGACTTTACGAAAGCGGATGGGTTGCATCAGGGAATGTACTATAATCCGAAGCGTACAGCGGCAGGCCTGGATGGCTGGACAACCCCGCAAATCTATGATAACGTGGGCGATTTCTTAGGTACAGGTTTCACGGAGAATACCAATTTCAATATCTCCCAGGCGTTGAATGGCGTGAATTATTCTGTAGGTATAAGCAACTCTCATCAAGAGGGTATCATTCCTTCTACGGGTATGGACCGTTGGAGCGCTCGCGGATTGGTGGATTGGAAGATTAATAATGAATGGAAGTCTGGATTCTCCGCAAACTATTCTTCAAATAAGATCACGAGTGCTCCGGGCGCAAACTCTGGTATTATGAACGTGGTTTATTCCGCACCTTCCGAGTATGACTTAAAGGGGATTCCTTTTCATGTTCCCGGCAAGCCGACAGAGCAGATATCATTCCGTTCCACAAGTTTTAATAACCCTTATTGGTGGGCAGAGAATGATGAGTATCGTCAGCATACAAACCGTGCTTTCGGTAATGCTTATATAGAGTATGAGCCGAAGTTGGGTTGGGGAGACAATATGTCCTTGCGTTTTCGTGAGCAGGCTGGTTTGGATATTTGGACTTCCGATTACTGTGATATCGCGGAGGTCGGTTCTGCAGCCAACACGAAAGGACAGATCGATAACTATGGCTCACAACACAATGTGTTCAACAATCTGTTCACCGCTAACTTCGATGGCAAGTTTGGCGATGAGGATGAATGGGGCTTGAATGTTGTATTGGGTAATGAGGTGAATCATGAGAATGTACGCGTGTGGGGCTATACCGGTACGAATTTTAATTTTTACGGTCTGCCTACGATCTCTAATGCGACCTCGCTTTCCGCTTATGAGTATACTCGCCAGGAGCGTACGGTAGGTTTCTTCGGTAGTGCCTCTGTTTCTTGGAAAGATCAGTTATATCTGACGGTTACCGGCCGTAATGACTATGTTTCTACCATGCCACGCGGGAGCCGCAGTTTCTTCTATCCTTCCGTATCGCTAGGTTGGGAGTTCACGAGACTTTCTTTCTTGGAGAATAACGGTGTGCTGACCTATGGTAAATTGCGCGGATCATTCGCTCAAGTAGGACAGGCCGGAAATTACTACAATACGTATTATACACAGCCCGGATATGGTGGTGGTTTCTACCAATATACGCCGGTCGCTTATCCGTTGCCTAGCGGTGTGTCTTCTTATGTACCATCAGGAACGTTTTATGATGCGAACTTGAAGCCACAGAATACGGCTAACTGGGAGATTGGTACCGACTTGCAATTCTTTGGGGGGCGTATCAAGGCTGAATACACCTATAGCTTACAGAACGTGACGGATCAGATCTTCGCTGTTCCGGTTGACGCAGCTACTGGTTATGCGGAAATGTTGACTAATGCAGGTAAGATGCAGACAAAATCTCATGAGTTGTCGTTGAACTTTGCGATTTTGCAGGCGAAGGATTATGACTTGAACTTAGGTGTCAACTTCACGCGCATCAACAATAAGGTGATTGAATTGGCTCCGGGTGTCGAGTCTATCATGCTGGGTGGTTTCGTTGAGCCGCAGATCCGTGCGCAGGCCGGTTGCAACTATCCGAATATTTATGGTAACGCATTTAAACGTGACGAGGCTGGAAACTTGCTGTTGATGAATGGTCTTCCTCAGGCTGCGGGTGATATGCAGAACCTGGGAAATTGTGCTCCCGACTTTACAACCGGTTTCAATTTAGGTGGACGTTATAAACGTGTGTCTATCTCCACTACATGGAGTTGGCAGCAAGGAGGTAAAATGTATCATGGTACAAACTTGACAATGAACTATTTCGGTGCTACAAAGGAATCTTTACCGTACCATGAGGGGACAATGGTCGCAGAGGGTATCGATGAGGCTACAGGAGAAAAGAATACGGTTGAGGTAAGTAAGCAAGACTATTGGATGTATTATAATGATGTTACCGAGGCGGGTGTCTATAGTACCTCTTTCTTGAAGTTACGTGATTTGACCGTGACTTATCAGTTGCCGAAGTTCTGTGGGATCGATTTGTCGGTTTATGGTTTTGCCCGTAATCTCTTGTTATGGTCAGATCTTCCAAACTTCGATCCGGAATCTTCACAGGGCAACAACAATATGAGTGGTTACTTTGAGCGTTTCTCTGTGCCTAATACATCCAGCTTCGGTGGAGGATTGACAGCTACATTCTAAACATTACAAAAAACTAATTAGAGATAAAGCATATGAAGAAAAATATATGTATTGCGTTAGCGGCGGCCGCGATGATGGGATTAACCGCTTGTTCAGAAGATACGTTCGATTATATTAACAAGGATACTTATCATCCGGCACCGGAGGTAGTTCCAGCTTATTTGCAATTGAGTGAGGCGATCATGAATACCGGCTTTAGCACGGTGTCTGGTGACTTGGCGTTCTATCTTTCTTCGTTGAACGAACAAAATATCGGGGTGGGCAATAACCAGCTTATGAAGGCGGAATTGCGTAATTCCAACGAGTGGGCAAACTCTTCTACATTTAATAACGTATGGAGTAGTACCTATGCGAACTTGCTGAACATCCAGCAGATGATTGACAAAGTTGAGAATAATGTGAGTGGCAATGAAGGCCAATACGATGTGTTGGGTATAGCGCAAATATTGAGAGTGATGGGATTTGGTATCTTGACCGATATGTTCGGTGATATCCCTTATAGCGAAGCATTGAAAGGGCAGGATATCTTGCAGCCGAAGTTAGACTCGCAAAAGGATATTTATGCGGACTTGTTGGTCACGTTGGACAAGGCTATCGCAAATCTGGAAAAGGCTGTTAATGAGAATCTGAACAATGTTAAGGATCAAGATCTGGTGTTCGGAGGCGACATGAAACAGTGGCTGGCTAGCGCATACGGTTTGAAAGCTCGTTATCTTATCCATCAAACGGCTGTAGACAAGAGTGTGTTGGCTGCTGCGGCCGAGGCGGCTCAAAAGGCTTTGGAACTTGGATTTTCCGGAATGACCATAAGAGAGTTCAATGGGGTTACTTGTGACAATCCATGGTTTGCGTTTATCTATAGCCGTGCCTACATTGCATCTTCAGCGACAGTAGGAAAGATGATGAAGGCTACTAACGATCCACGTTTGGTATATTATACAGATAATGGTAAGGCTCAATTGATAGAGCCGGGCGACAAGGATGCTTCGAAAGTCATGGATGGAAGTCTTGGTTATCCGGCATGGTATCTAGGGGCACTTCCTATCCATCTTTTGAGTAAGGCGGAGGTGTGCTTCATTCTTGCTGAGACTCAGTTAAGACAAGGACAGGATGCTACTGATGCATTTAAATCAGGTGTAATATCTGCAGTTACTGATGTTATGACTTTAATGGATGGTGATGCTAGTGTCGCTGAAAAATTCGCGGCTTCTTTGGGTAAACCGACTTTAAAGCTTCTTTTTGAGCAGAAGTATTTGGCTCAATGTATTGATGAGCAGGTAGAGACATTCAATGATGTTCGTCGTTGTGAGGCGATGGGTGAACGTCACATTACTTTCACAAATCCGAATAATACGCAGGGTGGCATGAATCGTGTACCAAAACGTTTACCATATGGAAATGATAGCGTAGTAAATAATCCAAAGATGGCAGAAGCTTATGGTGATGGTTTCTATATCTATGATCAACCTGTTTGGTGGGCTGGGGGAACTCGTTAATCTGGCGCATATATAATTTTATAATGTATAAGGGATGCTTCTCCTATTGTGAGGGGCATCCTTTTTCTTGTTCGCCTGACATGGGCATAATCTAACGGGTGCAAGTCCCTAACGCAGCCTAATAGCGGCAAGCGTACAGCCAAAGGCAAGGGTGTCCGTAGCGATACGGAATCTGAAGGAAGCCGTAGGCAAATCACTGGCTTGACGAACAGAAATTTGATATTAAGGCACATGCTCGTGGGTAAGGTCGCAAGACGGACTGAAGCCCGATAGCTATTCGGAACGAGTGGTGTAAATCAAGCAAGTATAAGTGAGAAAGATTATGTTCTTAATCGGGGAGGTCTCACGGACACAGCAAATAGTTTTTTTTTACGAAAGTTGTGGAGTAAAGCTTGCCGTGAGAAGTCTGCAGACGCCATAGTAGTAGGGAAAAAAAGTCAATACAACCACGAAGGGCAGAACCTAATAATTAAGCGAAAGTAATTGAAACGTACTGTATGAAGGTAAGAATGCAGAAAACATCAGCCCGAGCTAATGACTGCCCTCAAAGAGATAGGTCGGCAACCGAGAGGTATGAGGGAGTGCGGACTTTCATGTGGATATGTGAAGACAACTTTGCGGAGGTGCCATTCGACAAGGCACATTTATAGGAACTCATTCTCAGTCCCGACAATCTTAACTGCGCGTACAAGGCAGTGGTAGGCAATAAGGGTAGTGTCGGTATTGACAAGATGTCGTGTGAGCAGTTGCTACCGTGGCTCTTGGCCAACAAAAACGAGTTGACAAGTTCCTTGCAACAAGGGACATACCGTCCCAATCCCGTCCGCAGGGTAGAGATACCCAAAGACAACGGAAAGAAGCGGCTATTGGGAATACCCACTGTGGTAGACCGATTAGTCCAGCAAGCCATCATCCAAGCACTGCCCCCCATTTATGAGCGACAGTTCTCTCGGACGAGCTACGGCTTCCGTCCCAATCGGAGCTGCCATAGTGCGCTACGAAAGGCGCAAGAGATAGTTGAGAGCGGCTACCGATATGTGGTCGACCTCGACCTTGAACGCTTTTTCGATACCGTAAATCACTGCAAGCTCATAGAAATCCTCAGCCGCACGATAACAGACGGCAGAGTAGTCAGTCTAATACACAAATATCTAAGCAGCGGAGTAATCACCCGAGGACTTTTTGAAGCGGGCGCAGAGGGTACACCGCAAGGTGGACCTCTAAGTCCGCTGTTGAGTAACTTGATAAAAAGAGTTAGATTTATAAGGGGAATTTTAGTTGGTTTTGTCGAAATGTCATGAAATCTAGGAATGAGTTAGGGATTTGAGAGTGTATATGCTTTCTTTTTGATGCTAAATCCTGTTGTTTAACATCCTTTTTATACGATAAATTTCTTGACTTATCCTTTGAAAAGTAAATAAAATATCCGACTTTTGCTTCCATGATGAGTCAACCATTAGCAGAGAGATTACGTCCGAAGACGTTGGATGATTATATTGGACAGAAGCACCTGGTAGGCCAGGGAGCCGTGTTGAGGAAGATGATTGATGCGGGACGGGTTCCCTCTTTTATATTGTGGGGGCCGCCGGGAGTCGGGAAGACTACCTTAGCGCAGATCATAGCGAATAAGTTGGATGCGCCTTTTTATACGTTAAGCGCGATCAGTTCGGGAGTGAAGGACGTGCGGGAGGTGATAGAGAAGGCCAAGAGCAACCGCTTCTTCAATACGGTATCGCCGATATTGTTTATTGATGAGATACACCGGTTCAGTAAGTCGCAGCAAGACTCATTGCTGAACGCCGTGGAGACGGGCGTGGTGACGCTGATTGGGGCAACCACGGAGAATCCCTCGTTCGAGGTAATCCGTCCTTTGTTATCCCGTTGTCAGGTGTACGTGTTGAAATCGCTGGACAAGAATGACTTGCTTACGCTATTGCATAAGGCGATCGCCGAGGATGTCGTTCTGAAGGATAAAAACATAAGGCTGACGGAAACGGATGCCATGTTACGTTACTCGGGAGGAGATGCCCGGAAGTTGCTGAATATTCTGGAACTGGTGGTGTCTGCCGAGGAGAGTGACGATATTGAGATTCTGGATGAGAAGGTAGTGGAGAGGTTGCAGGAGAACCCTGCGGCGTATGATAAGGGAGGGGAGATGCACTACGATATAATCTCCGCTTTTATCAAGTCGATCCGGGGTAGCGATCCCGATGGCGCCATTTACTGGCTCGCCCGTATGGTGGCCGGGGGAGAAGACCCTGAGTTTATCGCACGGCGGTTGGTGATCTCCGCTTCTGAGGATATCGGATTGGCGAATCCGAATGCGCTTTTGCTGGCGAACGCATGTTTCGATGCCTTGAAGAAGATCGGCTGGCCGGAGGGCCGGATCATCCTGGCCGAGACGACCGTTTATCTGGCTTGCAGCCCGAAAAGTAATTCGGCCTATATGGCGATCAACGACGCTTTGGCACTTGTTAACCGGACTGGGAATTTACCCGTACCGCTTCATCTACGCAACGCGCCTACCAAATTAATGGCTGAACTGGAGTATGGCAAGGAATATAAATATGCGCACGACTACGAAAATCATTTTGTAAAGCAGGAGTATCTTCCGAAGGAAATTTTGGGCGAACGTTTGTGGAAAGGACAGGAAAATCCGGCCGAGCACAAACTAATTGAGCAAATGAGGCGCCTTTGGGGAGATCGTTTTTAATTGACATATTCTGATTGTAAATTAAAAAATGCTCGAAAAGTGTCGGCAAATGAGAAAAAATAGTTACATTAGCCGCCTGTTTTTGAAAAAATAGTTACTTTATTTATAATAACATTCTAAAAAGACATTGGTATGAAGAAGCACAATTTTTATGCAGGTCCTTCTATCTTGAGCGAGTATACAATTAAGAATACAGCCGCTGCGGTAGAAAATTTTGCGGGTATGGGGTTATCACTTCTTGAGATCTCTCATAGAAGTAAGGAGTTTGTAGCCGTAAACGACGAGGCACGTGCGTTGATCAAGGAATTACTGGATGTTCCGGCAGGCTATGAGGTTGTATTCATGGGCGGTGGCGCCAGCATGCAGTTCTGTATGGTTCCTTACAATCTGTTGAATAAGAAAGCCTCTTATTTGGATACCGGCACATGGGCTTCGAACGCTATCAAGGAAGCTAAGTTGTTTGGGGAGGTAGATGTTGTCGCTTCTTCCAAAGACAAGAACTATACTTACATCCCGAAGGGTTATGCGATCGCTGATGACTCGGATTATTTCCATTTTACTTCTAATAATACGATTTACGGAACAGAGATGCGTAAGGATCCGGATGTGAAGCAACGTTTGGTTTGCGATATGTCTTCCGATATTTTCTCTCGTCCGATCGATATTTCCAAATATGATATTATCTATGCGGGTGCTCAAAAGAACTTGGCTCCTGCCGGCGTGACTTTGGCTATCGTTCGTGTGGACGCTTTAGGACATGTAGACCGTCCGATCCCGACCATGTTGAACTACGCTACCCATATTAAAAAGGATTCCATGTTCAATACACCTCCTGTATTGCCTATTTACGCGGCTTTACAGACCTTGAAATGGTATAAGGAACAAGGTGGTATCGCCGCTATGGAGAAGAAGGATCTTGAGAATGCGGCGATCTTATACGATGAGATCGATCGTAATAAGTTGTTCCGTGGTACGGTAGCGGAGGAAGATCGTTCGATCATGAATGTTTGTTTCGTGATGAATGATGAGTATAAGGAGTTGGAGGACGAGTTCAGTAAATATGCTACTGCCGCTGGTATGGTAGGTATCAAGGGACACCGTTCTGTAGGTGGTTTCCGTGCCTCTCTTTATAACGCGATGCCGAAGAGCAGCGTGGAGGCTTTGGTAGCTTGCATGAAAGAGTTCGAGAAACAACATTAATCAAGGAGGATTCAGACATGGCAAAGATATTAGTTGCTACAGAGAAACCTTTCGCCGCTGTCGCTGTGAAAGGTATCCGGGAGGTAGTGGAAGGCGCTGGTATGGAACTGGCTCTTTTGGAGAAATATACAGAGAAGGCGCAATTGCTGGATGCGGTTAAGGATGCCGATGCCGTGATTATCCGTAGCGATAAGGTGGACGCTGAGGTATTGGATGCCGCTAAGAACCTGAAGATCGTGGTTCGTGCCGGTGCGGGGTATGATAACGTGGACTTGGATGCGGCTACTGCCCATAAGGTATGCGTGATGAATACGCCGGGACAAAACTCTAACGCTGTCGCCGAATTGGTATTCGGTATGTTGGTGTACGGGGTTCGTAATTTCTATAACGGAACTTCCGGAACAGAGTTGAAAGGAAAGAAATTGGGTATCTTGGCTTATGGAAACGTGGGCCGTAACGTGGCTCGTATCGCTAAAGGCTTCGGTATGGAGGTTTACGCTTATGACGCGTTCTGTCCGGCTTCCGTGATTGAGGCCGATGGTGTGAAGGCTGTAGCTTCTACGGCGGACTTGTTCAAGGCTTGCCAGATCGTTTCCTTGCATATCCCGGCTACGGCCGAGACGAAGGGTTCTATCAATTTCGAGTTGATGAATTCCATGCCGAAGGGAGCTATCGTAGTGAATACGGCTCGTAAGGAGGTGATGGATGAGGCTGGCCTCGCTAAGATGTTGGAAGATCGTCCGGATTTCAAGTACTTGACAGATATTATGCCCGCTATCCATGCGGAATTGGCCGAAAAATATGCCGGTCGTTATTTCAGCACCCCGAAAAAGATGGGTGCCCAGACCGCCGAGGCTAATATCAACGCTGGTATCGCCGCCGCCAAGCAGATCGTTGATTTCTTGGTGAATGGCAATGAAAAGTATCGGGTTAATAAATGAGAATATCCGGTTGTAGAGACGGGTACGCCCCGTCTCTACATTGATACATAAACCAATTAGATTTAATTACCATGGCAAAAATAAAACCTTTCAAGGGAGTTCGTCCACCAAAAGAATTTATAGAGGAGGTGGCTTCCCGCCCCTATGACGTATTGAACTCGCAAGAAGCTCGTGTGGAAGCGGAAGGAAACGAGAAATCCCTTTACCATATCATTAAACCGGAAATCGATTTCCCAGAAGGGACGGATGAGCATGATCCGGCTGTTTACCTGAAGGCCGCCGCCAATTTCAATAATTTTCAGGAAAAAGGTTGGTTGGTTCAGGATCAGAAAGAATGCTATTATGTTTATGCCCAAACCATGAATGGCAAGACTCAATATGGGTTGGTAGTCGGGGCTTATGTTCCCGATTATATGAATGGCACGATCAAGAAACATGAGCTGACCCGCCGTGACAAGGAGGAGGATCGCATGAAGCACGTACGTGTCAACAACGCTAATATCGAGCCGGTATTCTTCGCTTATCCCGACAACTCAGAGTTAGACGCTATCGTAATGAAATATACGGCTCGTGAGCCTGAATATAATTTCGTGGCGAAATTAGACGGTTTCGGCCATACGTTCTGGATTATCGATGAGGATAAGGACATCGCCCGCATCACGGAGTTATTCGGGGAGATGCCTGCGTTGTATATTGCCGACGGACATCATCGTTCCGCCGCCGCTGCTTTGGTAGGAGCGGAGAAGGCCAAGCAAAACCCGGATCATAAGGGAGACGAGGAGTATAACTATTTCATGGCTGTTTGCTTCCCGGCCAACCAATTGACCATTATCGATTACAACCGTGTGGTAAAAGACTTGAACGGCTTGACCGAGGAACAATTCGTTGAGAGATTAACGAAAAACTTCGTGGTAGAGGAGAAGGGCTCTGCTATTTACAAACCGGGTGCCTTGCACAATTTCTCCCTGTATTTAGGAGGGAAATGGTATTCTTTGACCGCTAAGCCCGGTACGTACGATGACAATGACCCGATAGGCGTATTGGATGTCACGATCTCTTCGAACTTGATTCTGGATGAGATTTTAGGCATTAAGGATTTACGTTCGGACAAGCGAATCGATTTCGTGGGAGGTATCCGTGGCCTGGGTGAATTGAAACGCCGTGTGGATAGCGGTGAGATGAAGGTTGCCTTGGCTTTGTATCCCGTTACGATGAAGCAATTGATGGATATCGCCGATACGGGTAATATTATGCCGCCGAAGACGACGTGGTTCGAACCGAAGCTTCGCTCCGGTTTGGTGATCCATAAATTGGATTAAGTCTTATATACATAAATATAGCTTTGGATTGGGGTATAATCGTTGAAGATTATACCCTTTTTTATCCTTGTAACCTAGATATACGGAATAAATTGTATCTTTAGGACTTAAATAGTATCGCAATGGGTAAAATAAAAAATATAGTATTCGATCTGGGGGCGTTATCATAGATTTGGACCGGGATGAACCTGTTCGTCGTTTAATAGAGATTGGGGTCAAAGATGCCGATGGATTGATAGATCCTTACGAACAAAAAGGGGTTTTTCAAGATCTGGAGACCGGAAAGATCGGAGTAGAGGAGTTTTGTCGCTATTTACGGAAGCATACGGGTAAAGACCTTTCTTATGAGGATATTTGTTGGGCTTGGTTTGGCTTCATTGGTGGCGTTCCCCAATATAAATTGGACTACATATTAAAACTCCGTGAGAAATATCAAGTCTATTTATTGAGCAATACAAATCCGATCATACAGCTTGAATGGGCACAGACAAAAGAGTTTACGCCGGCGGGCCGTCCATTAAATGATTATTTCGATAAATTGTATCTCTCTTATGAAATCGGTGTCACTAAGCCAGATCGTGAAATTTTTGATCGCATGGTCTTGGATTCAGGAATCAGACCAGAGGAAACATTATTTGTAGATGATGGTAAGAATAATATCGTAGTGGGGCAGGAACTGGGGTTCCATACCTATCAGCCTTTGAATGGAGAGGATTGGAGAGGGAGGCTCGATGAAATACTCTCAAAATCATAGGATCTCTATTCCTCTTAATTAAATCTATATCATTGAAAATGACAAATACTACTTTAAATTTGGAAGAACTACTCTGTGGTGTAAACGAGCTAGTCGATACGCTTTGGATCGTCACATTAGGTAATGAAAAGGTTGAGATAGTCAAAGATTCGATGACTCCCGAAAGGGAAGGAGAATGTTTGGATTATACAGAACTTTGCCAGACTTACATTCAAGAATATGTATATCCTGCGGATTTAGGGAAATGGGAGGAGATCTTATCCTTGAATTCATTGCGGCAAATGGCGGCTAGCGGCGTAGCAAATAAGAAGTTCGACATGCGTTTCTGTAATGATTTGTTGGGTTTTGAGTGGCATGAGGCTTTTATTCGTATCTTGAAAGATAAGAGTGGAATTCCGGATCGTGTCATTCTTTTCAGCCGCTATGTGAATCATTGTCGCAAGGCACAGATCGTAGAGGCTGCCGTTCAGACTGAGTATGATTATGTCGTTTATATAGAGGCAAATACGAATAGCTATGTCATGTATACTTCCAATCGTGAAAGTGGGACGCCGGTCCCCCCGATAGCGAGTAATGACTATGAAAAAGAGGTAGCCGAGTTCCACCACAAATATGTGCCGGAGGATCAGCGAGATGAGTTAACCCGAAATCTTTCCCTAGATCATGTCTTATCTATCTTACAAAATTCCCGTGAGTATGTCTTGTTCTGTCAGGTGATGGAGAATGGCGTTTTTAGGGATAAGAAGTTGCGTTTTAGCTTTTTCGATAAGGAGAGGAATATACTTCTTTTGACCCGGACCGATATTATGGAGGTTCGTGAGGAAGAGCGGCAAAGGCAATTACTTCAAGATGCCCTACAAGTGGCTAAATCGGCAAATCAGGCTAAATCGGATTTCTTATCCCGTATGAGCCATGATATACGTACTCCGATGAATGCCATTATCGGTATGACCACTATCGCCAGTATGCATATCGACGATCGGGAGCGTATAGTGGATTGCTTGAAGAAGATTATGGTTTCTTCCAAATTGTTATTGAACTTGATCAATGAGGTCTTGGATATGTCTAAGGTAGAGAGCGGACATATTTTGCTGACAGACGAGGAGTTCGATATGGGCGAGTTATTGCAAAGCGTAATTACTATGGTTCAGACTTCGGTCAGTCAGAAGTTTCAGGATTTCCGGGTTCACTTGTTTCAAATCAAACATGAAAAGCTGATTGGCGATGTGCAACGGATTCAGCAAGTATTGTTGAATTTGCTGTCAAACGCCATAAAGTATACGCCGGACTATGGGAAAATAACACTTGAGATACGGGAAAAGCCAATTAAAAATGGTAATTATGGTTTATTTGAGGTTACGGTTATAGACAATGGTATCGGGATAAAGCCGGATTTCTTACACAAGGTTTTCGAACCATTTGAACGTGCGGAAGACGCAACCTTGCGGAATATACAAGGAACCGGCTTAGGCATGGCGATAAGCCGTAATATCGCTCATATGATGAATGGTGAGATTCTGGTGGAGAGTGAATATGGCAAAGGTTCTGTTTTTACATTTACGATGCAGTTGAAATTGCAGGATCAAGGGTGTTTTGAGGATGATCATTTAAGGGATTTACCGGTTCTCGTGGTAGACGATGATATCGTGTGTTGCGAGAACGCATGTATGAGGATTAACGAGATCGGTATGAAAGGTGAATATGCCATTTCTGGTGAGGAGGCTATCGGGAAAGTAGAGAGGGCACATCATCTTAATGATGACTATTTTGCCGTTATCCTTGATCTGAAAATGCCGGGAATGGATGGAATCGAGACCGCTACCCGTATCCGAAAAGTCGTTGGCCGGGATATTCCGATCATTATTCTTTCCGCTTATGATTGTCCGCATTTTGAGGAGATAGCCCAACGAGCCGGTGTCGATGGATTCATAAGTAAGCCGTTGATGAAATCCAAGTTATTTTATTTGATGAAAAGTTTCGCTATCAAGCAAGAGGAAAAAGAGGAAGAGACGGAGAAGCCTCAATATCCTTTCGGTAACTTTGAGGGTAAGCGGATCTTGCTGGTGGAAGATAATAGCTTGAATAGGGAAATAGCGACTGTGTTACTAGAAGAGACCGGTGCGGTGGTAGAGGAGGCGGAAAATGGCCTTGTCGCGGTGAATATGGTAAAAAACTCTAGTCCGGGATATTATGACTTGGTATTTATGGATATCCAGATGCCGGTCATGAACGGGTACGACTCTACTCGCCATATTCGGGCATTAGAACGTCCGGATATCAAGTCCATGCCGATAATAGCCATGTCTGCGAACGCATTTGCGGAAGACATCAAGTTGTGTAAAGAATCCGGAATGAATGAGCATATCGCTAAGCCGATCGATTTCGGGAAAGTTCTTGAGATCTTAGAGAAATACTTGTAGATATAAGGATATAAAAAAGGCCATATCTTAGCTAAGCGCTATCAGATACGGCCTCTTTTTTGTGTTATTTACTGGATGCCACGTTCTCTCAAACGTTTCTGCCAGTTCCATGCGGATTGCAGGGTGTCGGCTAAAGTCTCCTTGGCGGTCCAGCCTAATACCTTATTCGCGTGCTCCGGATTGGCCCATACCTTCTCGATATCACCTTCACGACGGCCCACGATCTTGTGCGGAACCTTAACGCCTGTTGTCTGCTCGAAGGTATTGATCAGTTCAAGGACAGAAACACCATTGCCGGTACCTAGGTTGAATATCTCGATATGCTCATCAGACTTATTCTCAAGCATACGGTCCATAGCGATTACATGCGCTTTCGCCAAGTCTACGACATTGATATAGTCACGGATGCAAGAGCCGTCTGCCGTATCATAATCATCGCCGAATACGCTTAATTCCTTGCGGATACCCATAGCCGTCTGTGTCAAGTACGGGATCAAGTTCTGGGGAACACCATTTGGCAACTCGCCGATCTCTGCGCTTGGGTGAGCGCCTATCGGGTTGAAGTAGCGCAAGATGATACTCTTGAAAGGCGCTCCCGCATGGATCGTATCCCGGATAATCTCCTCGTTGATCTGCTTCGTGTTTCCATAAGGAGACATAGCGGGTTTGATCGGGGCATTCTCGGTTACCGGCAAGTTCTCCGGATCCGGTTGTCCGTATACCGTACAAGAGGAAGAGAATACGATACCTTCGATATTGAATTCAGGCATCATCTCCAACAAGTTCACCAAAGTGACAATATTATTGCGATAATACTTCAAAGGCTGCTGTACGGATTCTCCTACCGCCTTGCTAGCGGCGAACAAGATAATGCCTTTGATGCCCGGATGAGCTTCCAATGCCTTGCGAGTACCTTCCTTATCCTTTAGATCCAATTGGATAAACTCCGGACGGATGCCCGTGATTTTCTCGATACCATCGAGCACCTCGATATTCGAGTTTGACAAATCGTCGATAATGACTACCTCATATCCGGCGTTCTGCAATTCTACTGTGGTGTGTGAGCCGATATAACCGGTTCCGCCCGCTACTAAAATCTTCTTTTTCATTCTAGTGTTCATTTAGATAAGTTTGTTATACGATACCCGAGAATCCCATAAAAGCCATAGCTAGCAAACCGGCCGTTATCAAGGCGATAGGAGTGCCTTTCATGCCTTCCGGAACATGCGTCATGGCTAGTTGCTCCCGAATACCCGCGAAGATAATCAAAGCTAGCGCAAATCCAATAGCGGTCGAGATAGCATATACCACAGATTCTAATAAATTATACTCTTTTTGGATTACAAGGATCGCCACACCCAAGATACAGCAGTTCGTGGTGATCAACGGAAGGAATACGCCCAACGCCTGGTAAAGGGCGGGAGAGACCTTCTTCAATATGATTTCCACCATCTGAACCAAGGCGGCGATGATCAAGATGAAACTGATCGTCTGCATGAACCCTAATCCGAAAGCGTCCAATATGTATTTTTGCACGAGGAATGTAACAATCGTGGCGATCGTAAGCACGAACGTAACGGCGGCTCCCATGCCTGCGGCAGTCTCCACTTTCTTAGATACCCCCAAGAACGGACAAATTCCCAAGAACTGTGCCAGTACAACGTTATTAACGAATACGGCGGCGATAAATATCAATATATATTCCATATGATCCGTTTATTATGCTTTACGCAGTTTGTTTACTATTGCTACCAGATAACCCAAGGCGATAAACGCTCCCGGAGCCAATACGAAGATCAGCGAACCATATTCCTCGGGCATCAAGGTTACGTTGAATAACTTACCGGTTCCCAAGAACTCACGGCAAGCGCCCAGCAGCGTAAGAGCCATCGTAAAGCCCAGTCCGATACCGATTCCGTCGAAAGCGGATGGGACTACGCCGTTCTTCGCAGCGAAAGCCTCGGCACGTCCTAGTACGATACAGTTTACCACGATCAACGGGATAAATAATCCCAAGCTAGCGTATAAAGCCGGGACGAACGCTTCCATGCACATCTGCACTACGGTCACGAACGTCGCGATCACAACGATATATCCCGGGATACGCACCAAGTCGGGGATTACGTTTTTCAAGGCGGAAATCACGATATTCGAGCAAATCAATACGAACATCGTAGCCAATCCCATACTCATGCCGTTGATGGCCGAAGAGGTCGTTCCCAAGGTAGGACACATACCTAACAGTAATACAAATGTCGGGTTCTCCGTGATGATACCATTCATCAATATTTTTAGATTACTCATTGTTCTGTCCTCCCTTTTTATTTGTTATCAGTTGAAGTGGCACCCGTTAGTCCGTCTACGCCAGCGAATGCGCTATACGCACGGTTCACGGCATCGAGGAACGCACGGCTGGAGATTGTCGCTGCCGTGATAGCGTCCACATCGCCACCATCTTTTGTTACTTTTAAGCCTCCGTCCGGAATCGTACGTCCCAAGACACTTTGCTTGTTCTTGTCCGCACGGAACCATTCTTGCATCTTGGCTCCCAAGCCCGGAGTCTCGGCGTGTTGCAATACGGAATAGTTCAAGATCTTGCCATCCATATCGAAACCTACGATAACCCGTATCTCACCGCTAAAGCCTTTTTTCGTATTACTCTCTACAGCTCCGCCAACGACTTGTCCGCCTTTCTTGGCAGGATAAATCTTGAGGGAATCACCATCGGAGGAGACGGCCATATAGACGTCCTCAGTCGGTTTGTTGTCGAACTCGGGAGCAACGGCTTTAATCGCTTCCTCCAAGGCGGTCGCTTTGGCTACCGCTATAGGGCCGGCGGTAAACTGGTTCACTCCGGCTAGGATCGCCCCTGCTACCAAGCAAATGCCTGTTAGTGAAAGGAGCATATTGGGTAATGTTGATTTTAATTTTGCCATGCTTACTTTCCTCCGAAATGTTTAGGTTTGATATAGCTGTTGATTAGCGGAGTAAATGCGTTCATGATCAGGATAGCGAACGACATACCTTCCGGGTAAGACCCGAACAAACGGATCACCGTGGTAAGGATTCCGATTCCCACGCCGTAGACAAGCATTCCGTTCTTGCTCATCGGCGAGGTTACGTAGTCGGTCGCCATAAAGATGGAGCCTAATAACAAACCACCGGATAATAAATGAACGAACGGGCTGGCGTATTGTACCGGATTCACCAAGTGCATGATGCCCGTGAATACGAATACGGTAGCCAAGATGGATACCGGGATCTGCCAAGTGATGATCTTTTTCCATAGCATGAATAAAAGACCGAGGATCAAGGCCACGGCGCTCACTTCACCGAGACTACCTCCCATAGCCCCTACAAGCATATTCCCGTAAGACGGAAGCTCGGTCACGCCCTCGTTCATCAACGACAGTACCGTCGCGCCGGTCTGGGCGTCCGTATAAGTCATCGGGAAAACGTTCAAGGCATCTACCACCGGCCAAGTCGTCATCTGCGCCGGGAAGGAGATCAATAAGAATACACGTCCGACCAACGCCGGATTGAAAATATTATTACCTAATCCACCGAAAGACATCTTGCCGATGCCGATCGCCGCCAACGCTCCGATGATAATGATCCAGACCGGAAGGTTGGAAGGTAGGTTGAAGGCCAGCAATACGCCCGTCAGGATAGCGGAGCCATCGCAAAGGGTCGGTTCCTTTTTCATCAGGAATCGCTGGATCAAATACTCGAATATCATACAGGCCAGAACCGATACGACCGTAACGATCAACGCTCCCAGACCGAAGAAATAAAGGGATACCAAGAAAGCCGGGATAAGGGCAATCAGTACACCATACATATTTTTGCTTATGCTGTCGCCTCCATGGATGTGGGGCGAGGGCGATACGTATAAATTATTTTCCATGTTGCTCTTGTTTTATGACTTTCTAGACCGGATAATACCCATAACTTTTCCTTTACCCAACCGGATCTGATCCAGCAACGGACGGTTGGCCGGACAGGTATAACTACACGACCCGCACTCGATACAGTCGGTGATATAGTTCTTCTCCGCCAATTCCCAATTCTGGAATTCCGTGGCGTTCATCAATAGGGTAGGGTTCAATCCCATCGGGCAGACACCTACGCATTTGGCGCAACGGATGCAATCCCGGATCGGCTTGCGGACAGATTCCTCCGTTGTCAGTAATAAAACACCGGAGCTTCCTTTGCAAACCGGCACCTCGGCGCTGATCAACGCTTTACCCATCATCGGTCCGCCACCGATAATCTTACCCGTATTCTCGGGCAGGCCACCTGCGGCCTCGATCAAGCAACTGATCGGTGTTCCCATACGAACCAAGAAATTGGAAGGATTAGCTACCGCCTTACCCGTGATCGTCACCACACGCTCGAACAACGGTTTATTCTTTTGTACCGCCTCGTAAACGGCATAAGCAGTTCCTACGTTCTGTACCACGGCACCCGCCGAGATAGGAAGCGCACCACTTTTTACCTGACGGCGAATAACGGCGTCGATCAATTGTTTCTCGCCTCCTTGCGGATATTGTACCTTAAGCGGCATGATCTCTATACCTTTATAATTTACCGCCAACTTTTGCAGATGGGCGATAGCGTCCGGCTTGTTATTCTCGATACCGATCACGGCCTTGTTCACGTTGACCGCTTTCATTAGGATCGTGACACCGACTAGGATTTGCTCGCCTTTCTCCAGCATCAACGAATGGTCGGAAGTAAGATAAGGCTCACACTCCACGGCGTTGATGATTACGATCTCTGCCTTGTTTCCGGGAGGCGGCATCAATTTCACCTGCGTAGGGAAAGTCGCTCCACCCAGACCGACGATACCGGAAGCGGCGATCTTATCCACGATTTCCTTGGAAGACAGCGTGCACTCCTTCACTAAGGTCTCGCTGCGGTCGATCGTCTCTTCCCATTCATCACCTTCCACATCTATATAGATAGCGGGACGTTTGTATCCGCTAGCGTCGAGAGCGTTATCTATCTTGTTCACTTTGCCGGATACGGAAGAGTGGATGTTCGCTGATACGAAACCACCCGCCTTGGCTAGCAATGTACCCACCTTTACCAGATCCCCTTTCTTCACCACGGCCTGCGCTGGGGCACCGATATGCTGGCTGAGGGGGATAATCACCTGTTTAGGCGTAGCGAGAGCCGTAATTTTCTTACCGGCAGACAGTTTATTCTCGGGGGGATGTATACCTCCGATTCGAAATGTCCTTAGCATACTATTAGATTTTAATTTAGATTTGTTTTTTCTTCACTTGTAGCTTTCGGTGTGGCTTCCGGTTTCACGGTAGCCTCTGCCTTTGGCGCCGGTTTCACGGTCTCCGCTTTCGGAGCGGGAGCGGCTTCCTTGCGAGGAGGGAAATTCAGCTCATGAATAGCTCCTGTCGGACATACAGCCACGCATTTGCGGCATAAACGACACTTCGTATAATCGATATAAGCTACGTTATTTGTTACGGTGATTGCCTCGAACGGACATTCCTTGGCACATTTGCCACAGCCGATACAAGCGTTGGCACAAGCCTTGCGAGCGGCGGCTCCCTTGTCCTTATTTACGCAAGACACGTAAATCCGGCGTGATTTAGGTCCTTTCTTTCTTAGCTCGATGATATTCTTCGGGCAAGCCTTCACACAAGCACCACAGGAAGTACATTTTTCCTCGTCTACCTCGGCGATTCCCGTAGCCGGGTTGATGTGGATGGCGTCGAAAGCGCAGGCGTTCACGCAGTCGCCATAACCTAGGCAACCGAAAGAACAATTCGTCTCGCCTCCGTAAAGGGTAGAGGCGATGGCGCAACTTTTCGTTCCATCATAAGAGTTTGTACGTGGGCGGGCCTGACAAGTTCCGTTGCAACGGACAACGGCTACCATGGGTTCGGCT
>ENA-ORTV01000535-ORTV01000535.1-human-gut-metagenome-genome-assembly--contig:-NODE-535-length-46025-cov-7.089732_pt1 | contig 46025 bp, 57 predicted proteins | sample MGYA00241915_ERZ509194 | MGnify/ENA primary metagenome ERZ509194 (study PRJEB26280, sample SAMEA2338810) | human gut metagenome | biome: human gut; feature: human-associated habitat; material: faeces... | reverse complement strand
ATGGAGTTCAGTAAGGCTTCGAGTGCCTCGGCAGTAGATTCTGTAATATTTTCTATACCCTGTTGTAATGCGCTTAATGAAGATGATTTTTTACTTCCTAAATACCCCAGACTTTCCATCAGTTCCTTTAAATTTTCATCCAAATTTGAAAGTGCGGCATCAGCTATTTCATTTATATTTTCAAGTTCTTCCTTTGTCAGCTTAATCCCTCCTTCCGAATTTTCTGAAACGGCTTTGTCTATCTTTTCAAACAGTCCTTCAAGGCTTGCTTTGACAACCCTCATCATGGACTGTTTCTTGATAAGGTTCGTGATATAGTCATCAAAAGTGTCCTCCAATGATTCCAAGGCATCTTCCCCTTCATTGAACGCATCCACCCACGCATCCGCAAAAGCTTGGGCGGCAGATTTGTAATTAGCCTCTGACCCAAATCCACCAAGCTCTTCCGTCATGGTTTCCTCCAGTTCTTTGATGGCTTTATTGTTATCTTCTATTTGGTTTTGCCATTCCTGTATCTGGTCTGTATTGGAATCCTTTTTATCGTTTTCTGCCGCAATCATTGATTGTAACTGTTCGTTTTGGCCTTTAAGGTTTTCTACGCTTTTGTCTTTGTAACTGGAAAGAGATGATATGTCCCAAGCACCTTCCATGGAATCACTCAAGCCTTCATAAGCCCGTTGGAGCCTTTCAATGGATTTTTGATGTTCTTCAATCTCCTTCTGCAATTCTTCATCATGGTTCTTAACACCAAATACCCCCGCGATAGCTTTCCCGAGTCCGGTCACAACATTTATGGCACTGCTAACAGGTTTTTTAATGTCAAAATTCTCAACACTTCCCAAAAGAGCCCCTATTCCTTCGACGGCACCCTTAAAATTGTCCCCGATGTGAACCCCGAAATCATCTTCAAGCATGCCCATAAAACCCTGGACGGAAGAAAGCGTCTCCCCCCATTTGGAAGCTGCTCCCTTTAGGGACTCCTTGAAGGTCTTTTCCAATTTCATCCCACTATTGATTTGATCGGATAGTTCCTTTGAAATCAAACCTTGCGCTTCAAGTTGTCTAAGGATTACATTTAGCTTTTTATTTTCTATGTCATATTCTTTCTTTGCTTGATTGGCCTGCTTGCTTCCCATTCCATATGTCTTAACGGCCAAATCCCATTGCGCTTTCAGTACTTCTGCCTTTTTGGATTGCACGCCAGATTCTCCTTGCAATTCTATTTCCGTAGACAAGCTTTGGATATAATCATTTTCCAATTGATTGCGTTCCAAGGCAAACTTCACAAGTCCCTTGAAGCTGCTGGCCAACCCTTCAAAAGGATTCCTGTCTGCGATTTGCGTATCAATCTCCTCCATGGCATTCACGACTTGTTTAAGCTGTTCGGGGGACAAGCCGGACAAGGAAGGACGCAACTCATCAAGTTTTTCCCTCATGGCATGCAGCATCCTTGTGGACGTGTACTCCAAATTTTCAAACATGTTTATGTAAAAGTCGCTGTTTTGGAATTGCTTCCATGTATTTTGCGACGTTTTTTCATCATATTCCTTCTTTAGGTTTTCTTCATACTGTTTTTTTAGTTCCGGATTCTTCTTTAATCCTTCATTTTCTTCTATCTTCCTGCGTTCCGCATAATACCATTTGTCAAGTTGCAGTTGCTCCCCGAGCCTTGTCTTATAATCTTTCGTGAGTTGTTCCAAATTGGCACGGTTATAATCCATTTCCTTTTGTGCCAACTTCTTGAACGCATCTTCCCGGGTTTTCTCCCATATCGTTCCTTCTTTCCCAGAAAAAGCTTCTTCAAGGCCAGCCCTTATTTGTGAAAAAGTCATTGTAAGCCCCGGGAACATGGTTTGGACATCGCCCTCGCCCAACCCAAGGCCAACAAGCTTATCATGGAGAGAAAGGCTTTCAAACATGCTTTCCACTTTCTTCTTGACCATCTCGATTTCATCGTCAATCTTGTCCATATCGAATGCGTCAAGAAGTTCTATGCCTGCCCTTTCGGCATTGCCTTTCTTCTTCAAATCAGCAACCGCATTTGAATATTCCGTAAGCCATTTGCCTATGCTTTGCTTGTCGAATTTCAGGCTGGAGACATCCAAGCCAAGTGATTTTATTTGGCTTATAAAACGTGAGCGGACTGTCTTGTCGGCATCAATGTCGCTCATCCTTTGACGCAGCTTCTCATATTCCGCATTCAACTTTTTGACGAGGGATATGCGTTCCGAAATTATATCGTCCCCTTTATTTCCATTCCCTTTTTTCTTTTCGCCTTTTTTTGTCCCATACTCGGTATTAATATCATCAAGTGCCTTTTGGGCGGACTTGTAATAGGCGATAATATCCTTTTTCGCTATGGCTTCCACGCGAGCCGGGTCTACGGCTTTCCCCATGAACATGGACACGTACCGTGCCCATTCTTCATCCGTAGGCAGTTTCCCGCCATTGGATTTTGCGAAATCTTCCTTGGTGTAGAGTTCGTGTTTTGACCTTTCAAGCCTGTCCAAGCTGTCCATGGCATCTTTCGCATCCTTGTTCAGCTTGTCTATCTCATCGTGCAATCCCCTCAACGGGTCATTCGCCAAGGACTTCACAGTAAAATCTATTTTATACTCTCTTCCGGCAAGGAAATCGTTGATACGTTTATCTAAATAGTTGGTAGTGTCTTCTATGGATTCCTCGTCCAGCACGAACTTTATTCCGAATTTCGTTTCAGCCGCATCTTTGGCAATTTTGATTTTCCAATCTTCCCATCCCTCTTCTGCTGCTTTCGTGTCCACTACCGTTTCGACTACCGCCTTGCCATATAAATCCCATTCTTTTTCCGTGTATTGGTTTCTTAAATGCACAAGGACACTTTCCCATTCATCCAGGAACTCTTTTTCTTGGTTCTTAAAGCTATCCAAACGAATGGAGTATGCCCTGACAAAATCAAGACCTGCCATTTGGGCTTTCCTCATCTCGCTGTTCAGCCTTGGCAATGAATTGGTCACTTTAAGTATGGCATCCGCTTGCCTATATAAGAAATCTGCCTCGTTTTCCCCCTCTTCCCTTTGTTGCGAATCCGTCAACAGGTTCCGTTGTTCTTCTGACAACACCTTGTAATTGTTGTTCAACAGACTTATGGCATCATCCAAATCTTTTGTTTTGGATAATAAATTTTCATAAGATGCCGAAAGGTCTTTGCTGTCTTGCTCTATGTTATCCCCAAACAACCCGCCCCACTCCAATCTGGAATTATTCTCGTGGAAAGCGACATCCAATGCCTTTTTAGCTTTCAAGAACGCTTCATACTCATCAAGAAGTACTTTATATGATTCATCCACATCTTTTTTGCTTATGCCATCGATTTCGATGGGGATTTTCAATCCGGCCTTTTCATACAGGCTTTGTAATTCATAAAGCTTTTTCTTTTTCTCTTCAAATATGCCGTCATCGTCCGAAGAATCCGAAGTTTTAGGAATCGATTCATACGCACGGGATATATTATTCAAATCAGACATTAGTTTCCCGTTTTCCTTAGCTATTTCTATGAGGCCGTTCTTGTATTCTTTCATCCAAGTTACCAACCCGGATATAGCAGATATGGCTGCTGTTATCCCGATAAGCGGCAGGTTGGTCATGAAGGCAGCTTTCAAGTTCCTCCCGAATACCATTGCGGCCTGCCCCGCATTTTTCAACCCCGTAGCCATTAACGCGATACTATTGGCTTGTTTCGCACCAGTTGATGCAAAATCCACGGAAAAGACTTTTTTCAACGAATTGCCGGTAAGCAGTGATTGGGTGTAAAGCAGAACCAATACCGCAGCAAAAGCCTTCCCTACCGATGCCACATCTTCCCAATGTTTCAATATACTGCTAACCGAATCTATTGTGCCTTTTAATACATTTTCATTCTCTTTCCCTATTTCATTGAACATTACATCAAAACTGTCCTTCAAATTGGAAATCTTGCCTTGTAAAGTTTCAGATTGAATTTCCTGCATGCGATAAAACAACCCTCCTTTATCGGTCATGCGTTGGAATACAGCTTCAACATCCTCAAAAGTAACCATCCGCTTGGAAATCATATCCACAATCTGTGCCGTAGTGTAAGCCTCCCCTTTCACTTCCTTGAAATAGCTCTGCAATTCTCCATACATGTTAACACCGGCTTCCGTAAATTGTCTTACCTCTGAGCCGCGAAGGAAAGCCGCAGCCTTCACTTGCCCGTAGGCAAGGATTAGGCGTTGCATATCTACCCCAAGACCGGAAGACACATCGGCAAGCCTTTTTGTCGTTTCAAACAGTTTGTCAGATTCAATACGGTATGCGGCCAACTGTTTCGTATAAGAGATTAACTCTTTTATTTGGAACGGAGATTTTACAGCCAGCCCTACGGTTTGTTGGAATATGGTATCTGCCTGGGTCTTGTTTTGTAGTATGGCTTCAAGTGCACGTTGGTTTAATTCAAATTCTCCCCTTACTCTGGCCATCTGACTGATATATCCCTCTATTTGGGAAACAGAAAACAACAAAGCCAACTGTCGCGCAAGTTGCCCTGTCGTGTCCATTAAGTTACGATGACGGGCTTGTAATTGCTGCGATTTCACACCGGCTTCCATGAGGGCTTGGTTATGTTTTGTCATTGCCACATTTATGGCATCAAGTTTCATTTTATAATCCGCATCCACCGTTGAAAGGGACATCCGGGCTTTTTTCAAATACTCCACGGCCTTAGCTTGACGTGCGAGCGTGTTGGCCGTATTTGAAAAATCCAACGCACCTTGGAATGAAGTGTTTGAAGAATAATTTTTTGTTTGGTATGCTTTTGCCCTCTCCTTCGCTTCTCCCTGAGCCTGTTTGATTCTTTTTTCGCTTTCTTTAACGGTTTCCTCTGTCAACTGCCGCTCTGATTTCATCTGCGATTTCAACAGGCTTTCCATTTCTCGCATTGAATTGACCAAGCCCTGCTGCTCGCCAATGGAAAGCCGTTTCCCACCATCATCCAAGTTTGTCAGTTCATATTTTATCTTCTTTATCTTATCTGTCAATTCGGCGATGTTGAGGTCTCCCAACCTCATATTGGAAATCTTGTTTATATTGTCTGCCGCCCCGGATATGGAAGAAGAAAAGCCGACAGCTTGTATTGACGCGTCAGATAAGCTATGTCCTATTTTATCCAAACCGTTAGATTTCACATTCAAATCTTGTATCTTTTCCACCAATCTTTGAATCACGCCTTCCGTCAGCTTTCCTGCATTGGAAGCCCCCATAAAACCACGTTCAAGAGACTTGGACATACTCTCGCTTGAAACAGCTATACGTTCAAGTTTCTTGTCCATCTCATCAAACATCTTCAACATATTAGGAGTTATATTTAAAACCCCTCCTAATCCCATATCCGTTTCAGACATATTATTGTTTTTTAATTATTGGAATTCCTAAATCACTTAAATTCTTCAAATCATCAGACGACTTCAAGTCCAACAAGTTTTTCCTGCCATCTTTCCCATTATTACCGCCAGATTTAATCCTGGAAAAGTCAAAAGAAGACAACCGAACCTGCCCCACCGTCATTCCCCACATATATTCTTCACGAGAGCACCAAGCATTTGAGCGCAAGAAATCTATCATTTGCCCCCACTCCGTACGAGAAGGGATTATCCTTGTTCCTTTCTCGTCATCTTCCTGTCCAACGTCATCTTCCGAATCATCTGAACCACATTTGTACTCTCGAAAAAAAAATCCATATCTATCATTTTTAATATCTCCGCGAGCAAAACGGCCCAGTCACGTATTTCATAGTCCCCCCACATCAACTCGTCGTAGACCTTCTGGAACCAGCCCTTGTCTTCAATCCTCCACTTGTCATTCAAAAGGGCAAGTGTGATGACTTTTGCGACAGAAGGCAAATTATTTGCAAATTCCCGAATGACATCCCCCATTGCCTGCTTCTCCCCTTTCACTATTTTACATGCCTCTTCGGCTATCATCCATTGGACAGCGGGCTTTAAGCCCCGTATTTCCCATTCAGTTCCTTTGAGTTTCAAGACCGTAGGACTATCATTCATTATCTTTGCCAAACGTTCCATTGAATCATCAGACACGGGGGCAAGGCCATTTGCACCGTTATTACGCGGTTGCCCCTCTCTCTTTTTCGCTCTATATACAGCCATGTTTCCAAACAAAAAATGGCGGCGGCATATCAGCCTACCGCCAAGTTAAACAATCTTTTTACCTGTTATATACTAACCTGCCACCGGTAGGGTATAATTAGTATCCACATAGAACGGGGTTCTGACAGTACCTTCTCCGTCGGAAATATCCGCATCGTACGCAGTTCCCGCAAGGCTTATGCGCCCGACATTAGTATTCAAAGATTCAAGCATCAATTTGGAATTAAGCTGGACCTTAGGAAGCACGAAAGCAGTCTTAGTTTCTCCGTCATCAAACACTACGTCAATCTTCGCATACGATTTCTTATATTGGGCAGGAGCGAAGTATTTTTTTGTATCAGTAGTGCCTGCCTTGAATCCTAAAAGTGAGACAAGCAGGTCTTTCTGCGTGTCTGCCACTTCTGCGGCAAATTGGTATTTGCCCAGCTTCACGATGGAAAGGATTGGGCTGTCGGATGTTTCACATTCAATATCCGTCGTTTCATTATCGTCCGGTGAAAGTGAAGTCGAATCCGCAACCACATCCTCAATAATGAAGCTGTCACCTAATGGAACGTCGTTTTCTTCCGAACCGGAGAACAATGTAGCCACGATGTAAGAAGGTTTGGTGAATTTTTTGGCTGTCGAGCCTGTTTTTTTTACTGCCATAATGTTATCATTTTAAAATTAATACTATTTTACTATTACTGAAACATTCACAATGTTATAATAAAAGTTCCTTGATTGGTCATACCCGCCATCACGCCAATTTGCACGTATTACATAATGTTCATCCGAACTACTTTCAATGGCATTGTCAAGCAAGGATTCCATCTGGTAAAGCTTTTTTATCGGTTTTTCAGAAATCTCCCCTTCTGCCTTAGCGTACAAGAAAATGTTCACAGAACCACTTACATGTGAATCAAAGTCTTTCATTGAATTCATGTCAACAAGAACCATAGTATCCCACGACCGGTTTATTTTAGCAGGAAGATTCCCAAAGAATACCCCCTTGGCCATATTAGCTTTCGTCAACATCATTGAAAAGAAATTCTCAACACTGGATGTCCGTTTATACTTACTATCCATACGCTATCCTATGCTTTTAGTCTTTCCACGACTTATGAGTTGTACTTTTGCACCTTTAATCTTTTTCGCAAATTCTTGCAATTGGTCAACGGCAACAGCGATGACCTCATATCCAAGCTTGTCCTGAAGAATTTCGCCATAAGGCATTACAGCGACGACCACAAGGTCTATCCCGTCATTTGCCTTATACTTGTTTTTCAGATAATCAACAATGACTTCATGGCCGCCCAGTTTCTTTCCATACCACGTCCTCTTCTCTTTCGCTTTTGAAGGTGTAGTGCCTTGTCTCACTAATTCCCCGTCAATGTAAACACCATAACCGTAACTGTCATGTAAGTTATAAGTATCATGTTTATAAGATATGTTGGACAGCTCATCATTGATAATCCGTTCGCCTTCCATGGCCAAACGTCCGACCAAATTCCTTATCGCAGCATCCTTGATCTTTCCCATGGTCACACCTCCGTACATCCTATGTCCACCGTACATCCTCCCAATTGGCTCATACTTATCCCCAAGACGCGTCCTATTAGCGGTACTGCATAATCCTCACATTTGAAGATTGCATTAAGGGGGATTGGAATTTCTTTCCCATGTTTCCACGGGAAAAACACCTTATAGTCAGCCATAATCGTACCGTTGTTTACCGTATGGGATTGCAGTTGGATGTCACATAAGGTCTTTAACAGTATAATATCACCTCCGTGGGCTTCACCATCTTCTGAATCACCTCCAAGAAAATCCCCATCAGGATATTCATTTTTTTTTACGGTATAAAATATACCGTTGTATGGATATTCAGATAATGCGTTCCTGTTTATCACCATAATCAGACATATAAAGAGTTTTCATTGACCCAACACATTCCCCCGTCCGAAACACCGTCAGCTTTCTCCTCTTCGCCATACTTTTTGTATAGCTGCTTCAATTTTGCTTTCAGATTTTCTATGATAGCTGCGGTTACTGTCTCAGACCCGACATCCTGCCGGAATCCTCCATGTTGGACTGAGGAAGAAGGAACAGACCACGGTCCGTTAATGACCAGTTCATACATGTCTATAAGGCAATGGTCTTTTATTTCCTCCGTAACCTCACTCCTATCGGACAGATTCGTCAAACCACGCTCATAAGCTATATTGACAAGTTGGTCCTTTTCAAAGACGAATCTCGTCAAGCCATTCAGATATGCGATATAATCAAACCTGTCTTCCATTTTAATTTCCTGCGGATGAAGTGTCCACTATCACATTGTTCAAGAATACAGTGAGTGCTGGGCATGCGGACATCATGACATCAGTATGCCATTCCTTATATTGACCGTTATTGGTTGTCGTATTCACCAGAGTGCACAACCCATCATTGACTTGCGCCCAAACCTTTGTAATCACACTCGAACCATATTTGTCAAACATAAGTTTATCCAAATTGTTTGTGTACTCAAACTCACAGGCGTAACCGGAAGGTCTAAGCACAGCTATTTTATCATCCCATCCTTGCACGAAGGAATCCCCTGTATTGGTCAAATTCCGTTCTCTTTCCTCCACGACCTCAATGGGAGAAACACCGGGATAATCCTTGAATGCGCGAAGGAACAAGTCTGCCGTGGTAGGGGCTGTATCCGTTGTTGCGACCCAAGCCAACGGGTTTTTCTTGTAACTTTCGACCAAATCCTTCACTTCCGCATTCTGCAAGAATGTCTCATAGAACATCTTCCTTGTCATTTGCCATACCATAGCACCCTGATACCCCCACTTATCGCGGAATTTCTTTTCTATCTTTGCCATTTGGGATAAAATCCTACAAGACTTGTCCGTCCATACTACATCTCCGGCTTTGACAAAGTTTTCTTTAGGAATATCTGCTTTATGCAATGGAACTTGAATTCCTCTTGCGATACCGGTATAGTCTATTTTCCCGGTAGAAATCAACTGGGCAGTCATATAGTTCATCGTGGCATCGGCAGAATCTATTTTCCCCTGTACAGTTTGTACCCACGCAGCGACAATATCCGCATCGTTTCCAAAAAGCTCAAACTGTTTTTCTTTTGCCTCACGTTCCATGGCTGTCTCAACAAATCCTGGTGCTATAAAATCAGGAATTGACGCTGTATACCACGATATTCCTTCATTGTCCATTTGGTTACTGTCAGCCAAAGGCGCACGCATATCCATCAACGGGGCTGCTTTCAGCTCACGGCCTTTTACAGAAAATGAAGCAAGCCCATTGGGAGCGTTAGGCGTAGGAGTAGTAGCCTTTACCCCTTGGGTCTTATACCAACCATAATTGGTATAAAGCAATCCCTCTGTATTCAAGAAAGACTGCAAAAAACGTTGGTTGCTTTTATCCGCAAAGAATTTAGCATAACGGCTTGAATTAAAATCAAATTTTGGCATAATATATATCCTTTTTAATTATAGATTAAACCATCCTTCTACCCTGCTCTTGTTAAGTGCCTTCAATGCCACTGAAAGGGGTTGCATCCGGTTCACATAAAGCTTGGTGTCTTCATTTGCAAGACATGGTGTGATAAAATACCGGGCACCTTCAAAATCATCATCAGATGATGCCGGATTGAATATGAAATCAAAATCGCAAGGTAGATATGAATTCGGATTTGTCACCATCGGGCTTTTACTTTCCCCGGCTTCTTTTGCCTCGACAAGCACACTGCCTTTTGCCAGTTCACCCAAAGCTTCGGAAATTGACACCTTATATACATCTCCCTCCGCACCATCTGTTTCACTTGATACGGCTGTGACAGTAACAGCCTTTCCTTTGCCTCCCATTTCTGACGGGGCTACCATAAGGATGTCACCGACAAACGGGATGAGGGAATATCCGTCCCTTTTAAGGTATATATCCGTATCCGTCCCGGCAGAAGTGGCTTTTGCGACTTCATAAGTCTTTAGGACATAGCCTTTGCCATCAATATGGTATTCAAACAAAGTCCCTGCAAAAGCCCGCGCATTCCCTTTGAATGGATTTTTCACGATACATCCTGTTGTCGGGAATACAAGGGAATCTTTCCCACTCATTTGTAATTTCACAAACACATAGCGATGTCCGCCAATGCTGCCATGTGCCTGAATAAGCGTTCTCCCCGGGAGATAGCCGCTATTCATAAGTACCTGCTGATAAAAATTTTCCATTTCCCTAAAATTATATTATTACTTTAATTCCTGTGAGACTGTTTCTTCACAATGGCAACCACATCGGAATAGTCATCGGACTTTTCTGTGCCGCCTCCTGCACCGCCCGGAGTGACATCAGGTGGGGTGTTTGAGCTGAATTTGTTATAGCTCTTAACCAGTCTTTCTGTGAGGGCATCAACATCTGTTTCCGAATCAATGTGGACCAGTTCAAGTTGATCGTTAATCCAATCCTCGTTCTTGACATCTTTCCCTTTCAAGGCTGATTTGAGTTGGTTACGCTTATCAAATATGGCTTTTGATTTTTTCTCTTCCTCACGCTCGGCTTTCAGGGCTTGGATTTCTTTGAGTAACTTATCCAGTTTGCTGTCATTCCCCTCGTCACCATTGCCTTCGTTGCCATCATCTTTATCCCCCTTGCCGGAATGTTCCTTTTCCTGCTCCTTTTTAAACTTCGATTTTTCGTATCTGATATTGTTGTCAAAACGTTCAAAGTGTTTAATCTTCTTGCCGACAATATCGTCTAACTCCAAACCTTCGTTGTTCCCACTCTCACTCAACTCAGCGAATAGTTCTTCTACTTCTTCGTTGAAACTTCTTTTACTAATGGCCAAGTCCTTCTTGCCATTGTTGGATAATCTCGCCATCAGTGCTTCTGAAAGCTGTTCTTTTGTAAATTTCATATTAGAAAATATTTAATAATGGCAAAAGTATAAATACAAAATCATCCAAGTTCAAAAAGGATGATTTTTATTGGTTATATAACCGATAAACTATTATGTTTTACAATTATAGAATTATTTATTAAAGTAATTTTGCATATATGAGAACAGATATATCAGCATCAGAGCAAATAGTAATAGAACCACACGAAGGTTTTCAAACTATTTTTGCAATGTCCAACGTTGACATTGTATTCGGAGCTGGTACTGTTAATTCAGGGAAATCATTTGCTCTCGTATTGGCGATGGCCGAACCTCTTATGACAGATCCGGACTTTCGCGCATTAATATCCCGTAAATCACTCGGGAATTTAAAGGCCGGGGGTGGGTTTGTTGATACATTTCAGTCAATCTTTGGAGAATACGTGGAAATCAGGCAAGCAGACAGCCCAAGGGCATCTTTCAACAGTGGTGCTTTCTGCGACATGACCTATGTCGATGATTCAAATATCGACAAATTACGGGAACGGGCAAAGGGATGGCAGTACGACCTGATTGCGATTGACGAGCTTACCGAGATGTCTTGGGAAGCCTTCACTTACATGCTGACCCGTAACCGGGGGCGTTCAAAAACTTTTTCAGGGAAATTCTTTGCCACTTTTAACCCGAAACGTTCGCATTGGACACGTACATTTTGTGATTGGTATATTGATTTTTCAGGGAATGTCATACCTGAAAGGGACGGACATATCAGATATTTTTACGTAACAGGAGATTCTGTAAAAGACATAGAATGGGGAGACAGCAAAGAAGAAGTTTATCTCAGATGCAAAATAGACATAGACCGGAAAATAAAAAGGCTTGGCAGCAAGTTTAATTATACTAATTTCATAAAGTCTTTTGTCTTATATACCGGGACGATGGCTGAAAACAAGGCCATGATGGAGAAAAACCCAGATTATGTCGGCAGCGTGTCAGCTTCTGGTGGAAGACTTTCACAACAACTTGTGGAAATGAACTTCAACGTAGACCCGGATGAAAACAACGATGTTCCAATCACTAATGAAAATGCAAGACAATGTTTTGAGAACGACCCTGCAACGAACGGTGACAAATGGATTACTGTAGATTTAGCTGATTATGGAACAGACAATCTCGTGGCCTTATCTTGGAACGGGTTCCATATAAACGACATACTCATACTTGGCAACACGACCCCAAGAGAAAATGCAAGGCAAGTCAAATTGTTCGCAGAAAAGAACAGTATAGCGACAAGCCGAATTATATATGATGCCACGTCAGGGCGTTATTTCCAAGATTATATAGAAGAATCCATCCCGTATGTATCAAATTCACATCCGAGAGGGATGTATGCCCTTTCTGCGGCCAATATCAAAGCACTATGTTACATGCGCCTCGTAAAAATGATAAAAAGAGGGGAATTCACCTTTGACGATACTGTAAGAGAGAGGACATATACACATAGGAACTTGAAATACCGGGTCACGGTTGAAAATGAATTTTTGGAAGAGTGCTCCGTCGTCAGATTTTCAGAAGGCCCCTCCGGAAGGAAAAGCCTGTTCACAAAAAAACAGATGAATGCAATGCTTGGCAAAGGACGATCCATGGACCTGTTAGACCCTTGTGCCATGCGTATGCTACCATGCCTTGATTTGGAATATGGCCGAGAATTAGAAGAAGGGAGAAGGAATTCATTACGTGAAATAGAAGAAACCGATATTCCACTTGGCTTTCAAGAAAGTATTTATAACGAACATTTTTGGTACTAAATGATAAAGAACAAAGATATAGAGACCGTATTGAGCGCGATCAAGTCCGACTTTACGGACGCGTCCGAAAAAGATATTATATTCCTGATGCTATGCGATACAATATCTGAAAAGGACACCGCATATAAAATGGCATATGGGAAGAAGTGTACTAAGATAAAAGAGTTCATATCAAGTCATAAGATTCTGAAAATAAAAGAACTCCTAAAGCCGTTCGGCATCGGAGTTGACATGTCTTCAACCATTTCGAGAACTGAAAACCGGGAAGACCTGATAAAACTTCTCGGGAAGATAAAAGAAGCATCAGACAACGGGGAGTTGGAGACAAAAGATGCCATAAAGCTTGAAACGGACATCCGGGTCAAATTGAATGACAAGTTCAACATTGAGGCCGAAAAGGAACAACGCAGAATCATCATTGTACCACAAAAACATGATTTGATATGCCCACATACTAACCGTGAATGTTCCAACATGCCTTCCAAAGAAGCATGTATGAAGTACTATAACCTGACAGAGGAAAAGCATGGATAGAGAGACGCTGATTAGAAGCCTTTTGTCCGACGTGGACAAGCTTTTGCAAAAAAAGCCTTTTATGCGAGGAAGCAGCACTTGCACTGCTCCTGACGGATATGTGTTTGATGCAGATATTACGTCAACCCAAACGGCCAAAATCCCGAATGTGAAAAAGACGATTATTCCACAAGGTCAATTCATAAAAGAACTTGACCCCGGAAGCCATGAGATTTTGTTTGACGACAACATACCAAGTATCTGCGTGAAACTTAATGACGGCTCTTTTTCCGAAATAAAATTCAAGAAAATGCCTTTGAACATCCAAGAACGGATACGCCAAAAGCAGACACTTAGCTTATGCGGGCATAAAATGCAGTTCACATTGCTGGGTTCATCTCCCTCTGAAAATGACATCAAGAATTTTTCAGAAATAAAAGAAGAATGGGAAAGAAGGAACCAAGACGGGATGAGGACAAAAGCCGTGTACACGCAAAAAGGGCTTGGAGACGCAGGTATATTATATTATTACGACTATAAGGGAAGGGTAAAAAGCAGGTTGATTTCTTATGAAGATGGATATGTAATAATATCGCATAACGACCAAAACGGCGACAGGGTGCTTGAATCCATTTATTACCGTGATGCCGATAACGTCGAACACATAGATTCTTACGATGACAAATATCTGTATAGAAAGACGTTAGGCGAAAGAGAGAATACCGGCGTATGGATTGACCATCCAAGAGTAGAGCATGGATTCCCTGAAATACCACTTGTCACCAAACGGGGCAATGTAGCTTGGAATGACGTACAAGACCTGATAACTGTGTATGAAATCATATATAATATATTCCTTGTCATCCAAAAAAGGCATGGATGGGGCATCTTGTATATCAGGGGGAAAATCCGGGAAGACGTAAGGAAAATAGCGGGTTCGGTTATTTTAAACGACACTTCGCTTGAAGGAAATGGAAGCGCGGAATTTAAAGCCCCGCCATCGCCGCAAGGAATGATTGACACGTTGAACTCCTTATTTGAGCAAATACAGATTGGCTCTTCGACAACATTCCTGCTTCCCAAAGACGTGAAGTCATCGGGGGACATTAGTGCACTCGCAATCATGCTTACCCAGTCTTTGGACATCGAAGGGGCGACACAAGGTGTCATAGACTGGCAAAATTTCGCAGACAAGATGGTACGTCTTTTTGTCGCCGGGCTTGCAAAAGAGAAAGTCAATAACAAAGAAAATGAAAATGCTGTTACAGAATATGGGAAATTACGCATCAGCGCAAAATTCAAGATATGGAGGCCGTTTAACGAAACCGAATACAACCAAATGCTTGTAACATTAAAAGGTGCCAGGATAATTTCCCAAAAAACAGCCATAGAGAAAAATACAGTTTCAACCCCGGATGAAGAGATGAGACTTAAACGGGAAGAATCGAGAATGTTGGAATCAAGAGACGGAAACGAAAATGGAAAAGAAATCCCTGTATATCAAAACGAACAAGGACGGAATTGAGCAATCATTCCCGTCCGAGGCCGCACCTGCAATAATCGGGACATACACCTATAACGCACAACGCATGGGTGCCGCACCTACCATAACTGCAACCCTGATGCACCCTTCTTGCCTTGATGACTTATGGACAAAAAAAGAATATGTCGAGTTTAACGGTGAGAAATATTATGTAGACCAAGTTCCTTCATCTTCCAAATCCAACGAAGATGAGAGGTACAAACATGAAATCACGTTTGTCAGTGAAAGAGTTCAGCTTGAAAACACTTTCTTCCTTGATGTTGTAACGGACGATACGGAATCATTGTACAAAGACAGGTACAGGAGTAATTCCACAAAGGTTGTCTTTTACGGCGACATAAAGGAATTCGTGGCACGGCTTAACGATTCCATGAAATATAGTGGACTTGACTATAATGTTGTCATTGACGAGGGGATAACGAGCGGTGAAAAAAACATCTCATTTGAAAGCAAAAAGATTTCCGAATGCCTGCAAAGTATATACAATGATTTTGAGTTGCCATATTATTTTACAGGCAAGACGATACACGTGGGGTTTACCGAGAATGTCATATACGACACATTAAAATACGGGGAGACAGGAGGCGCATTGTCTATTGGCAAGGAAAATGCAAACACACAAATTGTGGATAGGATAACAGGTGTCGGCAGTAACAAGAACCTTCCTTTTTATTATCCCAATGATAATGCAAGGGCTGAAATTAAATTTGAGACGGATTTGGATGATTCCTTCGGTCTAAATATTGATGCCGATGTCATTAACAGCTACATAGACGGTTCGCTTGACGGACTGGTACTCACCCATTATTACAAAGGATTTGATAAGCACTTTAGTAAAACATCAGGGAACATGGACGAATACGACCAAGTTCCTGTTTCCACATTAAGCAACTGTACTATCCTTGCAAATTACAAAAATAGGACTGCCCAATTGTCATTCGATGCAGAAACTATTGTGGAGTTTAAAATTAGCAATTGTGAGGGATATGCCACTCTGTACAATAGTAGTAAGAATTTAAAAATACACTTAAATGACGGACGTGTTATCACACCTGATGTAGAGCGGAAAATAACAAGTTATTCCGTTGAAGCCCCTGAATGGGTAACATATAGTTTGAACGGAAACAAATTCACCATAAGTTCTCCTTATACCATTGAATATGGTGATTTTTCTGATACAATTGTAAGAATTAAGGCTAAAGTGTCAATAAAAACGAGCGAATTTAGCCTTTATGATACGCCACTGCAAAATGTGTATTCACTAAAAGTGTCTTTTTATAATGGATTTAATGTAAGTAATTATGTAGATATAGGATATGAAGATTACTTCAAGTATGTAAAAAACGGTGAAGAAAAAAGGATTGAATCATCAAAAAGTGGGATATACACGAATGTAACCGTAGGTGGTGAGTACTACGTTCGCCTTTGGCAAGACGATTCCCAAAAGCTGCCTTACAGCAATACCCTGATGCCTTCAATTTACCGTGAAAGTAAAGGGAAAGAACGCTTTTACAATGCCGTAAATGACAAATATAAATATGATGATGAGAATTTTTATAAGTTCAACAACTTATACGAGAAAGGTCTGCAACATGAAGCGTTTATCACTTTTGATGACATCTACCCCACCATTAAAAATATAAAGAATTCATCAGGATTACTATTGGGTGAAGTGGCAGACGTTTCATACGACCAAGACGACAGCGATGCCTTGAAATATGATTCGGAAGATAAAAACAATGCCGATTTCGTGCACTCATATTTCTATATAAAACTAAATATATTTGATGGAGAGTACGGATTTAACTTGTTCAAACAGGCATTGGAAAGCGAAAAGGCCAAAATAATAATGACCTCTGGCGCGTGCGCTCCATGTGAATTTGAAATCGGAGTGTCGGAAGCCAAAATCGTCGGAGACCATTTTGAATTTGAGAACCCAGTGCAAACAGGAGGTAATGGAGATATTGTACAAGGAAATTACGAAGAGAAAGTAGATTTCAACAACATAATCCCCACCCAACAAGACACGTCAACCAAATCCGTCTGGATTGCGCTGAAAAAAGAAAATTCCACATTCGGGGAAGTAATGCCCAATGTCACACGTAACATAAAGGTTAAGAAAGGGGACAAATTTGTCCTTACCGGCATAAATATGCCTAAAACATATATACTTGACGCAGAAAACAGGCTTGAAAACGCCCTGATAAAGCACATGAAAGAAAACAATGACGAGAAATTTAATTTTTCAGTCATTTTTTCACGCATCTTTCTGGCAGAACATGAAGATATTTCCAACAAGCTGAATGAGAATGCGCGTATAAACATCGAATATAACGGCCAGACCCATTTGTTATATGTAACCAACTATTCCTGCAAAGCTGATGATAATATTTTATATGAAATCAGCGTTGAGCTTGCAGAAAATGTGTCCGTACAACAAAACCAACTGCGTGATACCATATCGGAAGTAGCAGGCGACATGGTGGACAAAAAATGGGAAGGGGTTGACGTATTTGCGGCTGGACAGAAATTCTTTATCCGCAAAGACATAGAAGACAGCGCAAAGGAGTATATTGTATTCAAGAAAGGACTTGGCATTGGATCCCAATACAAAATAGACAGGAATGGGAATGGAATTTTTTATAAAATAGCCCTTGAAGAAGTATTACAATTAGGAGAATACATCAAAAATATATCTGGCGGCTTGATTTCATCGACCGGAGTTTCACAGTTAATTGCCCTACAAATACTTTCAAACCTTTCTGTATCAGGCAACTCATCCATTTCCGGGGATTTGGATTTAGGTGGAAACATTACAATACAAGGGAATATAAGAAGCGGAACGTTTTCTACCGGTGCCCTTGGAAGCGGATTCTTTTTGGGAAAGGACGAGTTGACAGGGGACACTTATTTCGAGATAGACCGGATGTTGGTAAGGAAAGCGGCAACATTTATTGACCTCATCATACAGAAAATACAACATGTCGGAGGGCAAATCATACTTACCCCGGCTTCAATGAAATGTGATTCGGTTGCGGAAATCAGGGATGAAGACGGAGAAATAACGGCTTATAGGTGTTTCTTAAATTCCAGTGATGGAAACACATCTGTCGAGAACCAGTTTGTCGCCGGTGACCAGGCACGCGCCCAGACGTTCAACGTGAAGGAGGGTGTGAACGAGAACGTGAAGAACACTTATTACTGGCGTCTGGTGACGGGCGTGGGGGACAACTACATAGACCTCTCGAAGACGGACTGCGATGCAGGGAGCACGGTACCGGCCGCCGGTGACGAAATCGTCCAGTTGGGAAACCGGAATGACGTGGCCCGACAGGCGGCCATTATCCTTTCGGCATACGGGAACGATGCCCCTTATTTCAAGATGTACCGGGGCATCAACTCTTACAAACTGGAAGGCAAGGAGTTTGTCAACCTCTCACGGAAAGATGTCATGATTATCTCCGACAATATAAAATTGTCCACCGGCGAGACGGTGAAGGAATACATCAACGGCGCGGTGGGAGACGTACAAAGCAAAGTGGATGAAGTGAGCGGAAAGGTGGAGGACGCGGTGGAGCGTCTGGCGGAGCAGCAGAATTACATCGCTGCCCTACAGAAGATCATCGAGGACTTGCAGGACCAGATTGACGGTGTAATAGAAAGCCACTATGGTAAAACCGACCCGACAACCTCCAACTACCCGGCGAACGAGTGGACCACCGAAGAACAGAAACAGGCGCATTCAAACGATACTTATACTAATCTCAGCACGGGCAAGAGCTGGAAATGGGTGAAGGACGGTGACACGTGGAAATGGAACGCCATCACGGACACGGCAACGGAAAAGGCTTTGGCCGCAGCGGCCAAGGCACAGGATACGGCTGACGGCAAACGCAGGGTATTCGTCAGCCAGCCCACCACGGGGCAGGCTTACGACGTGGGCGACCTTTGGGTGAACGCGACTTACGGGGAGACGTACAAGAACGACCTGCTGCGTTGCAAAACCGCCAAGAAAGAGAATGAGGCTTTCTCCATCTCGCATTGGGAGCTTGCCTCACGCTATACAGACGACACGAAGGCCAACGAGGCGGCAGAGGCCGCACGGGAGGCTACGGAGGCCGCGAATGCGGCACAGGAAGCCGCCGACGAAGCCGCCGCCACGGCAGGGGAAGCCAAGACGGAAGCACAATCCGCCAACACGGAACTGGACAACCTGAAATCCGACGGCACGATAAGCCCGGTGGAGAAAACCGCGCTGAAGCAACAGCATGCCGACATAAAGGCGGAACACGGGCAGATAACGGCGGAGGCCGGAAAGTATTCCATAAGCGTGACGGACTATGAGGCCGCGTACAAGAAGGCCGATGCCGCGCTTACCAAATACACTTCCTCCACTCCCGAATACATCACCGTGGAATCCGACTATTCGGACATCTCCGCCTATTATTCCAAACGGCAGACGATATTGGATACCATCGCCGAAAAGGCCAAGGAAGCGTCGGACGCGGCGAAAAAGGCGGCAGACGACGCTGCCGCGAAGGCAGATGAGGCGGCAGAATCGGCGAGCGAGGCGGCACAAAAGGCCATAGAGGCCAAAACTGCCGCGGACAATGCGGCCACGGCCGCGAAAAACGCCCAGAATGATGCCGACGAGGCGAACTCCATGCTTTCGGACATCGCCAACGACAACAAACTCACGGCGCAGGAGAAACAGCAGACCAAGAAGGAATGGGACGTGATAGTGTCCGAGAAGCCTAAAAACGACGCTTCGGCCGACAAGTTCGGCGTATCCAAGACGGCCTACGGCTCTGCATACACGGCATTAAGCACGTATATAACGCCCCTATTGTCAGATTTAAGCTCCACGAGCAACATCACGGGCACGGAGTTCAGGGCGAAGTTCAAGGCTTACTATGACGCACGCACGGACTTGCTGAACGCCATATCGGCCAAGGCCAAGGAACTGGCCGACAACGCGCAAGAGGCGGCTGACGCGGCGGCGGAGAACGCCTCGCAGGCCATAGAGGACGCGGCGGCGGCGAAGAATGCCGCCGACAAGGCGCAGGCGGACGTGGACGCCGAGAAAGAGCGCATGGACGATTGGGCGGCTGACGGCAAGTTCTCCCCTTCTGAAAAGAAACAGTTGAAGGAGGAGCTTGCCCGCATTGACGGGGACAAGACGCAGGTCACGGACGGTTACACGAAGTACGGCCTCGGTACTCCCACAGCTTATAACACGGCTTACACGAACTACCGGACGGCCATCAACGACGTGGTGTCGTCCTCTTCGGAGACCGTGGCCATCCCTTCGGACTTCGCCACGAAGCGCACGGCGTACTATACGCAGAAGAGTGCCGCCCTGACGGCCATCTCGGACGCGGCAAAGGCGTACGCGGACAAGGTGGTGGCGGGGATTGAAGTGGGGGGACGGAACCTGCTCAAATTCACGGGGGAAAACTTAAAATACACGGACTATACAAAAAGTGAAAGGGGTTGGGATTATAATAACCAGAACAATGCCACAATTTCCGTATCCGGGAACACATGCCATGCCAAGGTCGTGAAGCCGTCGAGCGGTGTCATAAATGTAAATTCTGGGGTACAGGTAAATGTTGAAGGTTCCTCGTTGTTTACAAAAGGGGAATATTACACTTTTTCATGTGATGCCAAGGGGAAGTCTTCCAAAAAACCTTCACTGGTATTTTTTTATAAGAAGGAAGGGGCAAGTACAACGGATAAATGGACAGCCTCCCCCCGGAAGTACATTGAATTGTCCGAAAATGAATTTGGAAGGTTCTCCAATTCTTTCAGGATTCCTGATAATTTCGAGAAGCCGACAGCCTTTGTCGTGGGTGCCGGCGATGATCCCGAGGGAGAGGTCTATGTGAAGAACATAAAACTCGAAAAAGGGAACGTTGCTACGGAATGGACACCCGCCATCGAGGACGTGAACGGGATGATAGAGGATGCCCAAAAGGCGGCAGATGACGCGGCGGAAGCGGCCAAGAACGCGCAGGCAGACGCCACGAATGCCAACAAGGAACTGGCGAACATCAAGAGCGACAACCTCATATCCCCCATCGAAAAGACAGCCCTGAAACAGCAGCAGGCGGACATACGTTCGGAATACGGGGAGATTACTGCCAACGCCTCACGCTATGCTGTGTCCACCACGGCTTACAAGTCGGCATACGACCTTGCCAACGCTGCCCTGACGAAATATACGGCTTCGTCACCGGAATATATCACGGTGGGAAGTGACTACGCGAACATATCGGCCTACTACGATGCGCGGAAGACCATCCTCGATGCGATTGCCGCTGCGGCCAAGAAAGCTGCGGACGATGCGACGAACAAGGCGAATCAGGCTGTGGAGGATGCGGCGCGTGCGGGGCATTACTATCTTGACTTGGACAACGATGGTGGCCCGGTGTCATGTGACGCTTCGGGGAACGTGACCGGCGGATTCCCGAGCAGCAAGGCCACAGTATATTATGGCACGGAACCTGATACGGGTTGGGCGTTTACGGGTGCATTCTCCGGATGTTCCGGAAGCGTGAACTCATCGACGGGGCAAATCACGGTCACGGGGGTAAGCGCGGATACTGGCACGGTGACAGTAACGGCCAAGAAGAGCGGAAAGACAGACCTATCTGCGGTATTCTCTGTATATAAAGTAAAGGCGGGAGCGGACGGAGCAGACGGTACAAACGGAGTGGGCATCAAGTCCATAACCAACAAGTATGCCGTATCCGCATCGAACACCACCGCACCGACATCATGGAGCGACACGGTACCTACAATGACCACCACGAACCGTTATCTGTGGAATTATGAAATTGTCACCTATACCAACAACACGACAAGCGAGACCAAGAAGAGGGTCATAGGTGCATACGGGAATACAGGCAACACGGGCGCCACCGGGGCGACGGGTGTGGGTATCAAGTCCATTACGGAATATTATTTGGCCTCTTCGGCATCGAGTGGAGTGACAACTTCAACGTCAGGATGGACGACTTCGGTACAGGCCACTTCGTCTTCCAAGAAGTACCTTTGGAACTATGAGGTGGTGACTTACACCAATGATACGAAATATACGAGCAGTCCGGTGATTATCGGTACTTATGGGGATAAGGGCAACACGGGCGCCACCGGGGCGACGGGTCCCAAGGGGGATGCGGCTGTATTCTATACCATAGAGCCTTCGGCAAACGTGGTGAAGAAGTCTTGGGACAACAAGTTAACCCCGACGTCCGTGACTTGTACGAAATACAAACAGACGGGAAGCAACGCAAGGGCAACAACAACGGAAAAGACATTGAAATACCAGCGTGTGGGCACGGACAGCAGCGTACAGACCGCCGCAAGCGGAAGTTCGGTAACGGTATCCCCTACTTCTACGACGACCTCCATAAAGTTCTGGCTTTATGACGGGAGCAATATCATAATGATGCAGGAAGTCCCTGTCGTGGGTGACGCTGTGGATGTTTATACCAAGGTGCATGCAGAAATAACTGCTGCGGAAGGTGAAATCGGTTTATTGTCTACCAAGGTCACTACCGTGACGGATTCCGTGACGGGGCTTGAGAAAGAAGTGGAGACCAATACCGCCGAAATAAAATCCGCCAAGGGACAGATTTCGAGCACGGCATCGCAAGTGAGTTCCTTGGGCACGAGGGTAAGTACCGTGGAGCAGACGGCAAGTGGCCTCACTACTACGGTGAACGGCCTTAACGGGAAGGTGTCGAAACTGGAACAGACGGATTCGAGCCTGACGAGCAGGATTACTTCGGCGGAGGGGAAGGTGAGCACCATCGAGCAGAAAGTGAGCAGCATTTCGCTGAAAGTAGACGGCATAGATCCTGTGAACCTTTTCAGGGACGGTTCCTTCGAGTCCGGGTATAACACTTTCAGAACATCGGGAAGCGGTAAGGACGACGTGGAGGTCGGCATATCGGCCAACGGAAAAGTGGGAAAGAATGCCATGATGGTGAAATGGCCGGGCAAACGCACAACGGTCTACCTTGAACAAAAGCCCTTCGTGAATCCCAATGCTACCTATACCGTCTCGTTCTGGATGTACACCAACGTAGCGACGAATTACCAGGCTTTCGTCATCAATGCATTAGACAAGAACGACAACAACCTAAGCGTGAACGACTCTACGTTAAACATTGAAATCCCCGGAACCAAGTGGACACAGTTCATCCATAGGTTCACGACCCCGGCCAACACGGAACGCCTTGAATTTTACTTCCGTGCCAGTACTAATGTAGAGAACGGAACGATTTCATATATTGACGGGTTCATGCTACTGAAGGGGGACTATCTGGACAATATTCCCTCTTATTTCATTCCTAACGACAGTGTGAACGGTGACACCCTTCTCTCTACGGGAATAGATATAGAGAACAAAAAAGTCATTGTGACGAGTGACCAGTTCGTCATAAAGAACAATGACGGAGAGGTGACGGCGAGCGTGAATGAGGATGGTGTGCTTTCGGTGGGAAGCGGGGAATTCTCGGGTTTCATCCGTACCATACCGCGTATCATAACGAAGAATACGGGCGATAACGGAGATGTGGAGTTCAAGGACAATTACTACCAAATCAGCTTAAGCAACTTGTACAAAGGAGGCTTCATCTATGTGGACGTGGAATCGAACAGCTATGCCGGTGACGGAATCAAATTACCGTTGGGGCTAAAGTACGCCGGTGCGAGAGTGACTATCGTGAACAAGTATCCGGCCAAACGGCTTATCATAACTACAAGGCATGAGGCTTTGGACCCGGGTTACGGAGATTGGAGCGATGACGAGAACAATGCAATGCGGCTCGGGGGCGTACAGATAAGCCACGTGGAGATGGGAAATGTGAGCACACAAGGAAACAACCGTTTTGTGGAACTGCTTGCCGTTCCGTATTATCTGGACGAGACAATAGGCAGCGTAAAGTACCAGGGACAGGTGGAATGGGTGGTACTGAACAATCAGGAGTTCACGACGGCCAACAATACGACAGGGGGAAAATATGCGAAATTCAAATAACATTATTCATTTATTAAAAACAAAAGATTATGGAGATTAAGACAAACAGCACGAGGGTGATTTACAACGGAGAGACCACAACGGCAAATGCCAAGTACAACATCGAGTATGAGACGGACGGCAAGGAACTGAAACGCGTGAACGCCTTGGTGAACAAGGTGGAGGAAGTGGAGCTTCCTATGGAGGAAGGCATGCAGAAGGGCGTGCAGGAAACCCTGTTGGGCAGCATCTATTATGAGAACGGTTATTACACGATGTCGAACTTCCCGGAGAGTGAGGAACTGCCGAAGTACATATCGGATGCCATCCAGATAGTGAAGCAGATAAAAGAAGACGCTTCTGCCTGACTATTGAAACAACGGGTATAAGGCGGCGATGTCTGCCTTACCCGTTTGCCGGGGTCTTGTTTTGTGGGCCGGGGGGCTTTGGCATTAATTAGAAAAATGTATTGTAATGGAGAAAGCTATTATTGATTTTATTGAAAACCACATGATGAACCACATCATACTCATAGCGTTATGCGTGGCGGCCACGATAGGTGCAATGGCCGTGGATTTGGTCTCGGGGGTACAAAAGGCCAAACAACGAGGTGAGGCACGGACTTCTACGGGGTACAAGAAGACGGCCACGAAGGCAAAGAAGTATTTCACGCCTTTCCTGACGTTGTGTTTTATCGACATCCTTTGTTGCGTGGTGATTCCCATTCCGGTGTTCTCGATGTTGTGGACGGCTTACTGCATTTTCTGTGAGTTTGTGTCCGTAAGGGAGAAATCATGGCAGAAGGAGGAGCTTCGGAAGGCGGAGAAGACGATGAGAGTAATCATTGACAACAAGGATGAGATAGCCAAGATGGCGGCAGAGCTTCTGTTTCAAAGGGAGAATGAGAATAATACAGTAAAGAAGGAGGAAAAATAAGATGGCACTTAGGAATTTGAATTTCACCCTTCAGGGTGACAGGTATGTGGCGGAAGAGACGGTGAACGCGGACTATGCGCTTCATCTGGAAAGGAAGGCAGGCGGCGGTTTTTATATTTTGCAGCGCAGTTCGGACGATGGCATGTTCGTGTCGTGCCCGCTCCCGGCGGGCTTGTACAATCCCGGCCAGTTCATAGACTGGTGTTTCGGCCATGGCGTTTATCCGATGCACATCAGGATTGAGAGCATGACGGAGGTGACGAAGGGCACTATCAGGGAGGCGGAATGATGGAGAGGATGAACTTTTCACGGTTGAATATGACGGGGCTGGGTACAGCCCGCGTCAATTCTTCCGGTATCACGGAGTGCGGGGATTCGTATGAGCTTGTCGACAATGCCTTGCTCTTGGAGCAAGGGAAGGCTTGGCTTTGGGCTGACGGAAGTCCCGTAATGATGGCAGAGGTGACGAGAAGGACAGTTAAGAAACAATTAAAACATAAGTAGTTATGGCAGTAGAAGGAAAAACGATATTACAGACTACGGAGCGCACGGAGCTGACGGGGAAAGAGGGTATCCCGTTTCAGGAGGGGACGCAGAACGGGCACGTGCTGTTGGAGAAAATCAAGGAATATATTAGTAGTGACGTCTATATTTGCCCCGGTGCTTTTCAAACAACAGAAGGATGGTCTACAACAGACGTAGAATCTATTGTAGGGAATTGGGATGAGTTTACAAAAGCTGTCTCAGGTGGTAAGATAATTGTTGGTTATTTTCAAAACGAGGGACAATTTGTCAAAAGTACTGCCTCAGTGATAGAAAATGACGGGGTAACCTTTTTAAGTTTTAGCTTTTATCAGCTTCTTTGTGTATATATTATTGACCAAAGTTATATAACTATTGTTACTATTGATAATTTTCTTTGTGTGAGTTCTGTTGTAGACAGACTAAATAGTTCAGGAACTGAATTACCTCTCTCTGCCAACCAAGGTAGGATTCTTAATGAAAAGATTGCGGAAATCTCAAATCCTGTCTCTGCGGAAAAAGACGGATTAATGTCGAAGGAGGACAAGGAAGCCTTTGACAACATGAAAGACGGTGGTGCCATCGAATATAAGGAAATTTCCGGGCAGACGGTGGATGCCGATGACCTTATCGTGCCGAAACTCACTGTAAGATACCTGAACAAGAACGCCTCCACAGCGGAAAACATATCGAATATACCGGCAAAGGGAGGCTTCGTTTTGGAATCAATGTGCGTGAGGTATGTGGATGAGGATAATTGCGGGTATATACAGACGTATTACTCCCAGAATTCGGATTCGAGGATACTCCCCTTTTCCCTCACAAGACAATATACAAACGGGAAGTGGACTGAGTGGCGGAGTACCGTGGGAAGATACCTGTGCGTCAATGAAGCCTACGAAAAAGTAGGAACTACTTTTTTAGGCACCGGGTTCCAGGTGGGGAACATATTCGACCGCTCCATAGTGAAAGACGGGGCTTTGGCCATTTCAACTCAAGACGTTGACCTTCACCTGACAGGAGTTAAAAACAGTACCACTTATAAGGTTGTGTCGAATGCTTCAGTGGGATACTGGATGATGAAGAACTGCCCGGAACAATTTTTCCATTCCGGAAAGGTCGCAGTAAGTGAAGACAAGACAAGCGAATCGGATGAGACGAAAAAAGAATACGTGGCCGAAGTGGTGTCCGTGGATGCGGAAGGGGGGACCGTGACGTTCTCGGAGAGCTTGAACCCATACACGGATTTCAATGATTATTCCGCCTCGTTCAAAGCCTATGCGGAAAACGGTTCGTTGTGCCTTTCGGCAGGCACTTCCACATTTCTCGGCATCGCCGGGGAAGAGTGCGTGGCGGGCGCGGAAAGTGCTGACGGGTGCGTCGCCCTTGGCGACCGTTGCGTGTCCACGGGTGGTTGTTCCGTGGCATTGTGTTGGCAAACGGTAGCGCGTAACTTCGCCGAGACGGCATTGGGGATATCCAACAAGTCGCACAAAGGGGATTCTGCGGACAAGCAGACGTTGTTTTCCATTGGCAACGGGACTCAGTGGTTCAATGACTGGGGAACGGCGAAACAGAAGAACGCCATGGAGGTGATGAAGAACGGTGACGTGTACATCGAAGGTGTCGGCGGATATGACGGAATCAACGATGGTTTCACAGCCCAATCCGTGCAGGAAGTAATCTCCGGTTTGCTGTTGGAGGTTTCGGCATTAAAGGAGGAAATAGAAGCACTAAAGGGAAGTGGGGCATGAAAAAAGGGAGGCCGCCGCCTCCCTACACATTAACCTTAATCTTAATACTTTATGAAAACATATTAATTACGTAAGCGTCCCTCGCGGGAGGCGGAAACAAAGTTAAACAAAAAAGTGGAGATATGAAAGCGAGCAATACATTGATTGAGGCGATAAAGCGTTTCGAGGGATTCCGGGGCACGGCTTACCGTTGCCCGGCGGGGGTGTGGACGATAGGCTACGGACATACGGCGGGCGTAAAGCGTGGCGACAAGATGACGGAGGGCGAGGCGGAACGGCAGCTCAGGCGTGACTTGGCGGAATATGAGGCATTCGTGGACAAACTGGGCGTGACGTGTCAGCAGAACAAGTTTGACGCGTTGGTGGATTTCGCGTATAATCTTGGGTGCGATGCGTTGGAGGGTTCCACACTTTTGAAGAAAATACGGGCTTGCGCGCCGGATGCGGAGGTGCGTGGGGAGTTCATGAAGTGGGTGTATGCGACTGTGGCCGGGAAGAAGCGGAAGTTGGAAGGGCTGGTGAAGCGTAGGAAATGGGAGGCTGACAGGTTCTTTAATATAGCGTGAGGAAAAGGATGAGGTATGAATGGGGAAAAGGATGATGAATATTGGCCGATGCTTGACGATGGCGTAGGAGACGACGGGAAGGGTTTGCCGCCTTGGTTGGTTTTCCTCGTGTTGGCCGTGGGTGTCTGGATGATGGCGCGGGCATTGGCGATGTGAAATGAATGATTATTAACCCGGTGACGGGGAAGCGGTCTTTGACTTGGTGGGATTGCAGTTAATGAAGATAAATAAGGCTTAACAAGCTTGGAAAAATGGACAAATTACTCTACTTTTGTTCTATTCAAATGTTAAAATATGAAAGATAATGCACTTTCTGTGGCTAATTATTTCATTGATTTAGCGAAAAAGGAGAATAAGAACCTAACACAATTAGGTTTGATGAAACGTGTCTATATAGCTCATGGATTCTCTTTGGCGATAAACAAGGAATCTTTGCTTGACAAACGTTTTGACAAGGTGGAAGCATGGAAATACGGGCCTGTAATTCCATCTGTTTACCATTCTTTCAAGCAATACAAGGCCGACCCGATAACAGAAAAGGCCGTTGTGATGGATTGGGACGAGAATAATTGTACGATTTCATTTCCGGAGCCAGTGTTGGAGGGTGACAAGGCAAAGAAAATTGTTGAGATGGTATGGAAGCGTTACCGTGATTTTACGGATGCTGAAATGGTCACTTTGACGCACCGAAAAGGTACGCCATGGTCTGTTTGTTATGTACCGGAACAAAATGTTCCTATTCCGGATGAAGTAACAGCCCTGTATTATGAAAAGCTTGTTGAAACGGTATTAAAGTCGCACAAGTCATGAAAGGAAAGTTTGAAGACCTTATGCGAATCCTTTCTGATGAAGGCAAGGACAAGGAGGAATCCGAAGAATCACAGGTGAATTTGTTGGAACAAACGTCCAATGAACTGACAATAGATTACCTGCGTGCACAGATAGACCGCCAAAGGGAGGAAATAGAGGGACTTAAACAAGACCGTGAGCAACGGAAAATATTCAGTTACGTGATATTTGGATTCATGTGCATATATATGTTGATTTCTCTTGCTCTTGTGTTCTTGGACGGATACGGGATAATATTCTTGTCAGACAATGTACTTATAACCTTACTTACCACATCGTTGGCCAATGTGATAGGGATATTCAATTTTGTTGCAAAATATTTGTTTCATCCTAAAAAATGAAGATAGTCCCTTGCATCAGGGGAATAGTAGCCAAGCCACACGAAACCATTCCGTTAACCAAGCGGCAATCCCACATAAACAAGTCGGGGTTGCCGCTTTTTCGTTGCCACAAAAAGAAGTAGGAATGAATAGATTTTTTAAAGTGTTCTGGCCTTGGCTGATGGTGCCGGTGTTCTGGCTCGTGGTCGGCCTGTTATTGTTTGCCATGTGTGGATGTGCACGGGTACAATATGTTCCGGTGGAAACGGTCAGGGTGGACAGCGTGTATGGTGTACGTTGGTTTTCGGATAGTACTTTCCTCAAAGATTCTATTTACATAGAGTTGAGGGCGGAGAGGGACACAGTGTATAGGACAGAATATAGATATCGGACACATTGGAGAGACCGCGTGGTGCATGACACATTGGAGACGGTCAGGGTGGACAGTGTATCAGTACCGGTTCCGGTGGAACGTAAGCTTTCGCGGTGGGAGGAAACCAAGCTGCATTACGGGGGCTTTGCGCTTCTGGCTGTGGTTGTTTGTATCCTTATCGGATTCGGAAGGTTTGTGTACAGGCTGAAAAAGTAACGTTTGCTCCTTCGGGGACGGGAGTATAAAAAAGCCCCCAACGTTCCTTGCATTACCACATGACAAGACGCGAAAATAGCTCGCGCGTTGAGGGCTTTATGTCTTCATCGCGAGCTATTGTTGTATATAAACGCCTTGTCATGTGGTTTGACAAAGGTATGAATAAAAATTGAATATTGTATGTGTAAGGCAGATATTTTTAATGAGATTATTCAGATTGTCAGCAGGGAAACGGAAATCGCACCCAAAGTCATATTGTCGGGAAGCAAGGAGGCGGAGGTCGTCGATGCGCGTTACTTGCTTGTGTATTTCCTTTTTAAGGAGGGCTTCTACCCTTCCCGGATTGCATCATTGGTCGGCAAGACGAAACGGGCGGTAAACTATATGCTGTCTAATTTTTCTTCACGTGTGAGGTGTGGGAAAATGATGGGAATATATCGGGAAAGAATCGGGAATGAGTTAGGAAAGAATTGATTTTGAGTGATATAATGTATTTGTAGTTTTGCAGGGTCAGGATATGCCTGACCTTGTAACTATTAATTAAAAATACATTATGGAGAGAACTTATGTTTTTAATCAGGAGCCTTCGAGCGGTGGGGGCAACAAGTTTGACATCATGGCCATGCTTCCTAACCTGATGGGCGGCAAGGGAGTGGATCCTAACTTGATGGCGCTCCTTTCTCAGGGACGCAACAACCAGGACCAATGGGGAGGATCATGGTGGTTTATCTGGATTATCCTGCTTTGGTTCTGCTGGGGCGGTAACGGATTCGGTTTCGGAGGACGTAACGGAGGAGGATTACCTGCTGAATTGAACGGTGATGTGGGTCGTGAATACCTGATGAGCGCCATTCAGGGTAACGGCAATGCCATTAACCAGCTCGCTTCTTCTTTGAACTGTTCCACACAACAGTTGCAGACGGCTTTGTGCAACATCCAAGGCTTGATTCAGGGTGTAGGGAACCAGGTGGGCATGTCCACGCAGCAAATCATCAACGCCTTCCAGAGCGGAAACCAAGCCATTCTCACTCAGATTGCCGACTGCTGCTGCAAGACGCAGACTGCTATTGAACGTCAGGGATATGAGAACCGTTTGGCAAATTGCGAAAGCATGAATACGCTCACCCGTACTATGGAGGGTAACACTCGCTCTTTGGCTGATGCTTACCGTGACGGTTTTAATACGCTTGTCGCCAAAATGGATGCGGCAGAGGCGCGTCGTCAGCAAGAGGCTTTGGCAGCCAAGGATGCGGAGATTGCCACATTGAAGGGTGAGATTTCACAACGTAACCAGAACGCTACCATCCTGAATGCCGTAGGACAGCAGATTGCGCCTTTGGCGGCAAGCTTGCAGGCTTTGCAAGGAGACGTAGATAAAATCCGCTGTTCGATGCCACCTACGGTTGCAGTACCATACCCACAATTGCAAGTATTTAATCCTGAGGTAGCTCGTGCAGCGGCTTTCGGTGCATATATGGGAGATTCAGCATATTCACGTAGTGGGTGCGGATGCAACAATTATTGGGGATAATTAGCCATTGGGTAAAGAGTTCTTTGATTTATTGATAAGGGTTTCGTAGTCTGAAAGAAAAATCCATTCGTAACCTTTGTGTTTCTTATTTGCTCCTCTACAGCATTTAGAAACCTCTCCTTCTCTGAAACCATATTTAATTGTTTCTGTTACAGAAGGATATGTATTAACTAATGTCCCGTTTAATAATTGAGCGACTGGTTTCCTTAATTTATGATGAGGTCTTCCATTATTTGTTAATGAATTTCTCATTTTAGTTATTGGATTGTTGTTGTTTTGATGATGGGTGCACCAACGTAAGTTACTATAATGGTTGTTTAATGGATTGGCATCGATATGGTCAACTTCTGGGTAATTGTTTGGATTAGGTACGAATGCTTTGGCTACAAGTATATGTGCACCGTATGTTTTCGCTACATTTTCTTTTGATAATTTTATCTTATACAACGAATAAGTTGGAGTATCTGCGAATACGCTTGCTTTTTTCATTGATATTTTTGTGGTAAAACTTCCGTATCTATTTCTAACCTTTCGGGGTAATGATATAAATCTACCCAAAGAAGAGACCATATAAAAGCCTTCATATCCGACTACATCCCTCCATTCTTCGCCTTCAAGAGACACACTCTTGATAAATTCTTCGTTTGTCATTGATTTTACCGAATTAAATGATGCCGAAAATTGAAAAATGGGAAGGGCTTCGGTTTACCCTTATCAGTTGGTCATGACTCCAACCTATCCCGATTGTAAATATAGTAATAAATAATTAAATTACAAAAGATTATGGCATTATTTTCTTTTAATAATTGGGGATTTCCATTCCAGTTCCCCTCCCTCGGAAGGGTGAATTTCAACACCCTCCCGACGGTGGCGGTCACGGTGGGCACGGAGAATGTGACGCTGGAGCTTCCCAACCATGCGTTCCGTAACAGGGACTATGTGGGCGGGTTCTACATCAACCTCCGTCAGGCGATACCGGCCGGTACGACGGGCACGCTCCCCATACTGATAGGGACAAACGGTGACACCCGTCCGCTTATGGCTTATAACAATGAGCCGGTGACGGTGGCCAACCTTGCGGGAACGGGCATTTATGAAATCCATTATAACAAGTACACGAATGAGTTGTTCCTTGTCAATGGAGGATACAGGCCAACGACCGCCACGGCGGCACAGGCAAACGTGAGAACGGCTCCGGCTGGAGTGAACAAGTAATTAACCGGGGCATCGCAGGTTGCGGTGTCCCTATTTAAAAAACAACAATCATGTTTCAGAATTTAAGGGCAAACAATCAGTTATTCATCCTTCATAAGGAAGCTAAGCATTATGTGGAGATAGGTTCGGTGGTGAGCGTGTCGGCTCCCAAGCCCAAATATCCCATGACACAGCCTTTCCCGTCACCGCAGATAGAAATGGTGGTGGACGTGGTGGCCAGTATCAACGGGCAGAATACGACGTTCCAGAACCTTCCGGCAGGCGGTGACATCGCAGACTTCGGACAGAACGGGAATATCGTGGTCTCATGTTCGCGGGATGCGATGAACAATGAAATCTCGATGATAAAACAGAAGAGCAGCGAGATTGTCAACAGCCGGGATTACCATCTTAATGTGATAACCGCATGCGATGAGATGCTGACCATGCTCAACCCTGAATTTGCGGAGAAACAAAGGCAGGAACAGGAGATTTCAAGCTTGAAAAGCCAGATGGCCGACATGAGCAAGAACATGTCCGACCTTATGGCGTTGAACCGGCAGCTTATGGAACAGCTTGGCCTGAATGCTGAAACATCTAAAACCAAAAAATAATTATGGGAATGTGGAGTATTTTGGAAGAAGGGCGTGACGATTACGGACGCGGCTTCGGAATGAGAGGCGGCAGTGAACTGGAGGAGGCTTACAGGGAAGGTTGCCGGCATGGTTATGAAAAGGCCATGAGAGAGATGCACGGAGGAATGGGGTTCCGTGGTGAAGGCGGTTACAACGGTGGAGGAAGTTATTCCGACATGGGGGAACGCCGTATGCCGGTCTACTTTCCGGAGTATCCCCGAATGGATGAGATGGGCGAACGTCGGCGCAGACGTGCCAACGGGGAGTTTTATTAACATGGGAGGGGTGGAATGCCCCTCTTTCACTAAATCATAAATAGGTTATGGGACAAAGATTGGATACATACGACAGGCTTCCGTCGGGAATGAAAGAGTATCTTTCACAGTACGGGTGGCATTTCTCAAAAAAGATGTGCGAGTGGGCCGTATCGAAAATGAGGGTGTCGGATGATTCTTCATCTGCCGCATCTACAGGTAAGACACGTAAGCTGGAGGCAATGAAGAAGGATGAAGTCGAGGAGCTTTTGAAGAAATACGGTATCAAGCTGGAGAAGGATGCCGGATACGACTGCGTGTACGTGGCCAACATGGCGAAGGCGGATTATTACAAGAGCTCGATTGCCGACGAATCACATCTTGCATTGTTCGTCAAGGATTATATTGATGATCCGGACGGATATGAGGGGTTGCCTTTCACGAGGTTTTACGCGGATTGCATCGGAAGCGGTACACCGATTATGTGGTCAGAGATGTTATGATAGTGCAGGATTTCTACATACCGGAATATGATTGGAAGGTTCGGGTTTACTATGCCGTGACGACGTACTGGAAGTATGAGATTCTTCATGAGTTGAAAAGGATAGGATGCCGGGGTGAACAGCTTGAAAGGGCTGCCCGGAGCCTTTCTGAGGGTAATCCGGACACGGGGCTTACGTATTCTGACTTTTATGGGCGAGAGACGTTGATGGTGATTTCGCTTACGTCCACCCCTGAGCAGTTCCAAAACTCATGGGACCATGAGAAGGGGCATTTGTGCCGGCATATCTCACAGGCGTTCGGGATTGACCCGTTTGGGGAGGAGGCGCAGTACCTTAGCGGGTATGTGGGCCAGAAAATGTTTCCGGTGGCGAAGAAATTCCTTTGTGAACATTGCAGAAATAATTTAATAAAGAATCATGGATAAATTAAACATAAGAATTGAAGCAGCCCGTCTTGCCGTAGAAAGTGGCGCAGATAAAGAAACTTTTGATGAAATGGCAAAGGTTATTGAGAAATATATCATTGGAACATTGGATTTATCGGAATATGACAATCCGAATGCGACAATGGAGAAGGCTATGGATCTTTTTAAAATGAACCGTCATGAAGAAGAAAAAGCTTCCGATTTGGGAAAAACGGATGAAGTACGGATACAATGACAATTCTTTCTCCTGGATTTGGATATATTTGCTCACTTTAATATTCAATAGAACATGGAAGTAATGAAGGTATTGAAAGCCGTGTTCAGCGGCAAGAGCCGGGAGGAAGTATATAGTATGCTTTCTGCGGATGAGAAGAGAATATTGAATGACATTGCTGCCCGTCATGGTGTGAGCCGGGGGATGCGAAGAAAACTTGAACGTGATGCGAGGAAGGGAATACATTGATGAACTGATTGACAGAACCGACAATATTCCGTATATGGATTATTGCCGGTTGCTGTCGGTACTGTATTGGAATTTATGATGACCAATACTATTGTTCATTTTATCAATCCATAAATTTTCAACCATGACAGAATCTTATTGTAGATGAACTCCACATCATTACGGAAGTCCATATAGTTTTGATAAAGGAAGACCAAATTCGCACAATTATTAGAAATTGTGCTTTTAGCCTGAATGCCTAATACATTGGATAACTCGTTACGCAACCCGGAAGCCATCTTATCGCCTGCCAAAGAGGATGGAGAGTAAAGATATAATATAATGAAGATGAACTTTTTCCGTTGCATTACTGTACTTATGCCTTCATCGGACTTTTTGCAAATGATATTGGTGAACGTTTTATAAATTAGGGGAATAAGCTTCTTGTCTGATAGTATCGGTTTTATTAAGATGTTTTCTTCTTTGGACAAATCCGATTTTACGCTTCTGATTTTCCTAATGCGTTTGATTTTATCAAAATCCAGTTCCATGATACGATTATTTAATTAGAAATCCGTATTTTTGTACCTAAATAATCGTTGGGGGGCCTGCTTGGTCGTGCGGGCTGGCTCCCTTTTTTATTTTCCATTTGTCTCCCGTCCCCACAGCATTGCATTGTAGAGTGAGGTGGCATAGAGTTTCACTTCCCAATTTTTGGAAAGATATTCGTTACCAAGGGCTGCAAGACTGGCTTTGTACCAGAGGTATTCATTTCTTTCAAGTTTCATATATTCTTTTATTTGTCCGGTTCAATAAATTCGACATCGTAGAGTTCACAAAGTTGCTCGAATGTAGCTTCCTCTAAATCATGGTCGAAGATGTGGAAACACCCAAAGTTGTAGCCGAAGTTCTGACCGTCACAGAATGTTTGCTTTTTCGCGAGCGCACATTCTTTGCTTTCCAAAGAGAAGCATACGATTTCGTATCCTTTATCAAGGAGTTGTTTAAGCCAGGGATAGTCCTGACTAGTGGTGTAGAATATCATCATAGACTGAATTATGTAAAAATAACAAGAGAGCATCAACGAAAGATGATGCTCTCTATATTAAAAGAATTCCTTAGTTGTTCTTTCTATTTAATTCTGTCAACTACAATATGCGCTATTTCTACAAATTCATCCAAACACTCCTTTACATATTGATAATGAGCACCTATAACGCCATCATTACTGGTAAGCTCAAATACCGGTTTCTTCGCTTCTTGAGCTAAAGGAATTAGACTATGATAATTTCTAAAATCCGCAATTTTATAATCGACTCCACCAATAACCAAATCTAAGGGGGACAACCTTTCCGAAATTAACGGCTCTATAAGGTATTGTTGAATATATGCAGGAATCTGGTTACTCCAATTCTGATACGCTTTTGTCTTGCGCTGCCTATATACATTGAATTGCTGTAAAATATATCCTGAAAATTTAGGCTCGCCTTTAGGGATGTCGAAATTATTCACTCGCGCTCTTTGCTTAGCAAAATTATAATCGTCAATCCACTGTGCAAATACTCTTCCTATATTTTGAGTGCCTCTTAAAGAAAACAAATCAGGAATCATAGGTATAATAAAGTTATCGCAACTCAATATAACAGAACGATTCAATGATCCTAAGTTAGGACCTAAATCGACGAGGATATAATCTATCTGATTTGATTCTCCGAACTCTTTTACCATCCTCAACAATGAGGATGTTACACGGAAACCTCTTTCTTGCGCTGCCAATATTTGCGTCCACGCATTAGACAATTCTCCTTCAAAGTCCGACAATAACAAATCTCCTATAAAAATCCAAATTCCTCTTCCGGGAATATGATAAGGAGTAACAGTCTTTACATCTCCAGCACCAGTAACGATTGGCTCAATAGCTTTATATAAACTATTGCCTTGTTCTCCCCAAGCCTCTTCGATAATGTTTTCCGAACAGATATGAGCAGTCAAGTTACATTGGGGATCTAAATCGACAAAAAGTACCCTTTTCCCAATTTGTTCTAAAGCGTACCCTAAATGGAAAGTAAAGGTCGTTTTCCCAACACCGCCTTTATTATTGAAAAAAGCTATTGTTTTCATAAATGACAAATTTAAAATCGCACCAAATATACAAAAATATTTGAGTAAGCGATTTGATTATACACTATTTAATTCTTTCAATTCTTCTCTTCGTCAATCATCTTTTTTATCTTGGCTGCATCTTCGTATTTCTCCTGTTGGATACAGAGAGCCAAAATATGATATAGCATATTGAGATGTGTGGTGTCGTGTCTCGACTTGACCCAGCGCATGAAGTTAATTGTCTCGTCCAGCCTCTTTCCCATCCGATTAATTATGCGACAGACAAACCATACGAGGAAGCATAAAGCCAAGCTGTTCACTACGAAGAACAGGGCTTGCAATATAAATTCAGGGGTGTTCATTTTAAAACCCTCCTTCCTTGTATTTGGTTATACATTCGTCCAACTGCTTTTTGGCTTCCTCCACAATCTTTTGGTATTGCCTGATTTCTTCAATTTCATTTTCTGACAATTTAGGACAACCTTTGAGCCATGAATGGTAGTTACAACCGTTTATTCCGTAGGAGGAACATTCTGTGTTATAGTCATACCACTTTATCAGTTCTTCCTCGGGGGCATCCTCCTTAAGGTCGGTGACTATCACGTCCATGTTGAAGTAATAGTCGCCACAGCACACTATTTCGCCCACGCATCCGGCGACCCAACTTTGCCGGGCATCCTCATAGTCGAAGCCGTGCTTTTCGCAGAAGGCTTCGAGCAGGGCGTTACAGGAATTGTAATAGACTTGAAGAAGCCTTGCATTGTTATCGGGTTTGTTCATTTTCCACCTCCTTTGCATAATAGTCCAACATTCCATTGTTCGTAAGTATCTTCTTGCCGTAAATGCGTGCCGCTTCCATTTCGAGCGCACATCCTTTGGATTCCACCCATCCTGGCAGGACAAGAACCGCATCACATCCGAGCAATGCGGTGATGTCGCGCCCGATGTGTTCGGCATAACTTGCTTCCGGGTCGGGAGACACTTCCAAAGGCGACACCGCATTGAATCCATGTTTTTCTATCTGTGCGGAAGCTGACTTGCAGTCTGATTCCACGTCTTCCATGTCCCGTCCGCTGATGGGCAGGCTTATGTAGATTTTCTTTTTCATGGACTGTTCCCTTTCCTACGTTTGTCCGCATCCCGGTCGTCAAGAATGAGCTTGACAAACTTATATAGTGAAAACATTAAGGCGAACCATAGTAATGTTCCAATTATGATTCGGAATTGCAGATACTCATTAAGAAGCCCCAAAAAAGCAACGGATGCGGGTAGGAACAAAACAGCTATGGTTCCTGCTATGATTTTATTCTTCATCGCTTCCTCCTTTCTTTTTTAGTTCTGCCACCAGAGCGTCGGCATATATCACAGATTTTTCTATTACCTTTTGTTCTGCATTGGAAACACCTTCATAACACGTAATTAAAGACTTCATCGCAGCTATGGCCGCCTGTATGCGGACTTGATTCCAGTTGATGGTGTCTTCGTCATTGGTTTGTAAAAATTCAAGTTCCGACTGGGAATAGTAAATTCCATTGCAATCATCGTTTACATATATGCGCTCAATACCGTTTTTACTAATCACGCGCTCTCCCGTTTCGTGGACATTCACTATATGCCCGTTTGATTTTATTCTTGCTTTCATACCCATTTTACTAATTCAAACTCATATACCCACACATAAGGATTGCTTTCCCATGTGCCTTTGCCGCTTATCTTGTCTATCAAAGCAGCGTAGGCTTCACGGGGTGTATCAAATAATTCCCCTGTTGAACACCAAGAAAAACCTTCTTGCTCATAGTAATTAATCCCCTCTGCCATACAATCAACATCAGATATATCCTGCAATCTCTGTATTCTTACTTTGTTGATGCGGATGCGGTGAAGCATATAATCTGCCCTGACAAACATCTTGTTGTTCCAACCTGCAAGTTTTGTTGGTTCAACACCTTCAAACTCCAGACAATCGTCCCATAAAGCTCCATAAGACATGTATTTATAGCTTTGTGCGATGGCAACGATTTCCATCTCTTGATACTTGGGTTTTATCCAATCGGTATATTCTTTATCGTTGTCTTTATTCACCCAACAATAAGCCAGCCATAAAGGATGTTTTTCCGGTTCGTCACTCAATAAGAAAGAAGTCGGAAACGCTATTTCGCTATTCTTGTACGGTGGTTGAATAGTGGCTATTCGCCTTGTCTGCGTCTTTCTTCCTTCCAATACAGCTTGTGTCAAGCCGTATTTGTCATTAAACATTATCTTTTTCATACTCAATAGTTTTTGTTCCCGTGTTTATACGGACGGAGTTCGTTATACTTCATTTTCTGCTGGATAAACCAATCGATTTCGATACCTTTTTCTTGGCAATACCTTATTATGGAAGCCAATACAGCACAGATTTTCGTTTCTACCGTATTTTGCTCTTCTGTTATTATTCCGGTAAGAACATAGCATATTTCCGAAAACATAACGTCCTGTTTCAAACTTACCAAATCGTCAACAAAATCGTATGTAGCAGACAAATCATATTGCCTCAATCCTGCCAAATCCAACAAGCGTATCACGGCATCGGAAAGTTCGTCCTCCACGGAATCTTTGATGTATTCGTCAAAAGCGACCTTGTAAGCATGATCCGGGTCTGTTGTGAAACGACATATAAAATCTTCAAATGGTGTCCTGAATGCGTGCATTCTTTTCCTGTCAGCTTCCACGGCTTCCATCAGCTCTGAGATTACCAAGCAGAGGAAGTGTTCATTACTATATTTTTCATCGTGCCATCCGTGTTCGCAGGCGGTCTTGTAGGCACGGTCTCTCAGTTCGTTCAAGTTCATTTCTCAGTCCTCCTTGTTTGGTAACAAATCATCTAAATAAGCCCATTTCTCTATTGCGCTTTTATCACACTCGTAATCATCACATTCTTCATCATCCCATACCTTCTCCGTGCAATTCCAATAACGTATGCCATATCCATAGCCCGTACTTAATTGCCCCTGTACAAGACAGGGTATTTGCGGGTAACGGTCATTCTCATATTCTCCGTAAACCTGTGGTTCTTCGGACTTCATATCATGCCAAGTAAGGGTTATATATTTAAATGCTCCTTGTACATATCCCAACATATAGGCTTCTTGACAATTCTTATCGGAAATTCCCCATGCTTTACACATGGATCTCGCTTCATTTCTTACTTGTTTTTCTGTTTGTTCTGTCATAACTCACTCCTCCCTATTAGGTATTAAGTCTTTGGTGTATGCCCAACGCTTCGGTTGCATGTTTCTTATTCCGTCCATAAATGAGAATCCGCCACTGTGATAAAATTGACTGAGGAGAAAAAAACTACTACCTCCTGATTTTACCTCTACGAGGCATTGGGCGTTCCTGTCTTTGGGTTGTTCGTCTGCATCGTGCCACACGGAGTTGATGTACCAGTTGGCACCAACAACAAAACCCTTTGTTAATCCGTTGTCATAATCAGCCCTTGCGTTGATAGCAAAGGGTGATTTATCTAAATTCTTCAACTCATTGTCTGCAAAACAAATTGCTGCTTCCTTAATCTGTTCTTTTATCATAATTAATCCCCTTTCTCCTTAATAATTTGAACGTGTTGGATTCATTACATCGACATCACATTCATGGCATTTACTACATGTCTTATCTTTATCTCTAATGCAAGTTGGTTTAGATTTATACTTAATCCGTTCCAAAACATCCCTATTAGCTTCTAATATTTCATCAAAAGAAGGAATAGGCATCCACGCAATTTCTTCGTAATACATTGCCGATTTCGCCGCCCAATTTCCATTTATATAAATATTTTCCGATACAAAATATTTATCATGATGTTTCATTCTATTAAGAACTAATACTTTTTCTTTGGATTCCGGCAAACGTTCTTCTACACTTATCCACGAAAAATGTTTTTTCATCCATTCTGCACCATTGACAAACGCCTGTTTAACGTCTCTAACTTCTGCATAATCGAAGTCATCAGCTTGGGCTGTATATATTGCCGCTGCTTTTTCAATATCTTCTCTTTTCATAAATCAAAATCAATTTTCTGTTGTAATACTTCATCGGCATAGAACTTGTCAGGAATAGATTTCATATATTCCATGCAGTCCATATTATATACTTCACTTATCGGCATAATTCTATTGCTTTAAATATCTCATAGGCTACCTGCGGCACTATTGCATTTCCGTAGGCTTTCACGGATTCTTGCCTCCATTTAGAAAAGGTAATACCGTCCAATCTACCGGAAAGCCCATCATCTCCGCTACAAATCGGGGATTGAGTTTGGAATTTCTCCCATATTGATGAGCTATATTGTGTTTTAAATTGCTCATCCGGCTCGCTCCATCTTTCCGTTCTTTGGTTGTTCCCGTATATTTGTCGCTTGCCGTAGGGGTCGGCAGCAATCCGTGAAAATCCATCCAATCCGTTAAACCGTTCGCACCGGCCTCCCCTTTGTCCCGACACCGCATCCCTTTCGCACCTCTCTTTTTCAGTTCTGTAACTCGTTCCGCATGATGTATGTCGGTCGTCATCGGTGTGGGAAGAAGTTCCAACGGCATAAATTCCGTTTTGCCCTGTGAATTGCATCGCTTCAACCCCTGCGTTTGTACGGTGGGCAATAAACCAAATTCTATCCCTTCTGTGCGGTGCTCCGACGGCACAAGCCGGAATAAGTAACGGTTGGACGGCGTATCCTTCACGTTCAAGGTCTCGACAAATGGTTTCGATAACATATTCCTGTCGGTGCAATACTCTTTTTCGGTAATCCTCTCCGAATAGAGAGGCCTGACCTCCCACTTCAACCTCCGCACCGGGCTGTACCATCGTGAGGATTCCAGCAACATTCTCACCAACGACCCAAGTGGGTCGGATTTCCCGTATAGCCCGGAGCATTTGAGGCCAGAGGTAACGGTTATCATCCGCTCCTTTTCTTTGTCCGGCCAAACTGAAGGGCTGGCAAGGGAACCCTCCGGAGAGTACATCGATTCTCCCTCTCCATTTGGAAAAATCTGTCCTTTCGATGTCTGTATAGTGCTCTGCATCTGGAAAATGGTAATTTAAGATTTTGGTACAAAATTCATTTATCTCGCAATGGAAGGCATTATGCCATCCCATCCATTCGGCGGCAAGGTCGAAACCGCCTATGCCGCTGAACAAACTTCCGTGGGTAAACATTTAACATCTATTGTTTTTTTCTGTAAAACTATATCGCTTTCCGTATCTTTTTCCTGCGGTTCGTCCACACGGCCGAATACGACATCCCCATCTCATAAGCTTGTTCCATGACAGTCATGTTACGGAATTTTGGGGAATGGTATTCTTTGGCTTCCGGATATTTCTGTGTCAGGCCGTAAGCGGATGCCTTCTGGTAGATGGAACTGAGTGAATGCCGGGACAAATACACGGCAATATCGTGTGTGGGCATGAAGCCGTAGTTCTTTTCCAAGAAATGAAGTTCGGCCGGCGTCCAATGGTTTATGTGTTTTGTTTTCATCGTTTTTTGAATCTAATCTGAATGAATCCTCTTTTTTCCGTTTCTCTCAACAGATCCATATCCTCATCCCGTATTTCGACCTTCGTTTCCTTGTTGACAGTCATGCCCCAAGGGATGCCGAAACGCTTCCTGATGCGGGCGCGTATGGATTCGTCTTTCGTTACCCAGTAAATCGTCAGTTTCATGGTGGAGTGAGTTGTCTGAGGGCTTCTTTGTCGCCATCGGCGGCACGTCGGCGAAGTTCTTGCACTAATGATAAGCTTGTATGCCCTTTCGGCGGGACAAATCTCCTGCGCTCGATTTCTTCAGCAAGCTTGTTGCGGTTGATTAAATCAAGCTCCTTGTTGCGTTCAGGAACAAACTCCTTGAAGAAAGCGTTACCTATACGCCGGGAATCAAATGCGCCGTATGAGTTATCGTATCGGCCAGCCTTGTAGCGTGCGAAGAACAGCATGACTTCGGACATCTTGAATCCGGATATTTGGGATGAAAACGACTGGCAGAATATGACTATGCCGTCTACAATGCCCTTTTCACGACTGCTGGAAGAACCGAACAGGGCAGACACCTGTGTGTCTACCCAATAGGCGGAAGTACCTCCCCCATAAAGCGCGTCAAGCTGCAACAGTGTGGGACAATCTGCCATATACGCCTTTTCTGGATTGCTTGCGGTATACCCCCATTGCATCGGGGAAAATGCACACACTATCTCAGAACGGCCTTTCCACTTGGTCAGCCAAGCCCGCTTCGAGGTCAAGCTTATGTTGTTGCAAACGTTCAAGAGCATAGGCGTTTGCTTCTTGCTTGCTTGTATAATTGCTCCGATTTGCTGTTCCATAAGTCTTTTGCTTTTGAAGTTCGATATTCAACCACCTTGCAAAATGCGCCATGGCATCCTTCGGGGATTTGTGTGTTTCACCCTCATTCTGGAGTTTCCGGAAAAATCGGCCAAGATAATCCAAGAACATGGAGGGGGTAAAATCCTTATGGCCGGAATTACGGATGTTCATCGAAACCGTTTCCATCCAACTTTCGTTACCGGACAATTCAGTATGACACTCCTGCAATGTTTTCTCAAAAACTTCGGGAGGGGGGAATTCTTCTTTTCCTCCCGATAGGGAGTTTTCTTTTTTATTTCCTTTCTTTTTCTTTTGTGCGGTTTTTCCGGAATTTACTTGGGTTTCTTCCGAAGTTAACATGGTTTCTTCGGAAGAAATGAGGGAATATTCCGAAATAACTGATTTTCTCTTCATATTTTTTATGGCCTCCAAATACCGCTCCTGTATTCCTCTTGAAGTAAGGATATGGAATTTATCATATAAATCTTTAGAAAACAACCCGAGTGTCAGGCAGCATTTGATAACCTCACGTATATACGCCTCTTCAAATCCGGTCTGTTCCGAAAGTATGAAGGGCAACTCTTCATCCCACAACATGTAGTACCCATTCTTATAGATAAGACAAAGCAGGAGAGCATATACTGATATTGATTTGCCACGCTGGTACTTGATTAATTTCCTTATTTTTATATCTTGAATAAAATCCACATCAAATGGGAAATAAGTAAGTCCCGTGCTTTTTGGACGTGCCATGACTTTATAAAGATATTACTTGTACGTATTTTAGTTCACCGGTATAACCTCTACTGCGTAATTCTTCCATCAATTCACGTGGTGTATATTTGGCAAGTTCAGGATTGGAGTATACTTTATGTATCTTTTTATTTTTTACATACTCCCTTGCAAAGTCCTTGCAATGACGTTGATAACCATCTTTGGTATTTGAACTTTTATAGAACTCACTCAGAGGAAGTTCACGACCGCATTTGTTACATTTCTTTGTTTCCATAACCATTTCTATTTAAAGTCTATTTCTTCTATTTCAAATTCCACCCTCGGGTCTTTCTTGTCCACAATCTTGCGGGCATGAATCTCCATGCACTGCCGGTCATTTTTTATAACTTTACAAGTTTGCAGGCAATCAAGAAGGACCTTAAAAGCATTGTCCAAGTCCGGCCGCATGTTCTTGTAGTAGATATCCACATCAAGCTTGAAGAACCCTTGTATGTTTTTTCCCCGGATGGAACATTGTGCATAAAAGGATTCCTCATATTCCTTCAGTGAAGGCGTTTTGGCAAGTGAACCATGGCCGCATAACGTGACTATACGGTAGGAATTGGATTTTGAAGGTATATTTCCATGTATTACTTGTTTCAGCATAATTTTCGTTTTATGTAGTACGGAATTATTTAAACCCCCATTCTTTCATGTAGTCAATGTTTTCAGGAAAACCCTCCACGGTTTTAGGACTTAGGAAAACCCTCTCACTTTGCAGTCCACTGCCGCCCCATTCGGTTGGTGGGCATCGGTCATATTCGTCTTTATTGGATTCGCTCACGCTGAAACGCGGTTGAAATCCATATCCTTGCACGCTTTCTCCCAAAAGATGGCCGAATTTCCGTAATGCCCATTCAAAAGCAATATCTTTATATAGGTAATGTTCAGAGAAAACCGCCACATATATTTTATGCTGGAAATATCCTGTTTCCGTCAAATCAGGATGACATCTGATACAGAAATATTCAATGCGTGAAAGTATTTCCTTGACGAACTTCTCGTGCTTTTCACAATCCTCTTTCGTGAGGAACTCTTTGCCATCGTCTGCGATGTACACTGTTTTGGTTACTTTTTCTGTTTTCATATTTTTCTATTATTGGTTTACACAGTTCAACAACCCGTTTGCAATCCTCTACGTCGAACATGCCAATGTGACATAGTTCACGGGGTACATTTAGTTTCATTGACAGCCACAGATAAGCCTTATTCCTGTTCGATGTATCCAGGATATGTTTCTTCCAAATCTTGTTTATAAGATTGGTTTTCGCTATCCGGTCGAAATAGAAGTGGGCTTCTTTCTTGGCTTCCCTAAGTTCCGCATTTGCCAGACGTCCTAATGCTTGGTCCGTGCCTTTGTGGACACCAACGTATGCCTTGCAATCACGGCAGAGGTAAATCATGCCATAGGAGCGTCCGTATATAACGGAACTGTCTACGTATTCGGTAGGCTTGCCGCAATAAGGGCAAATCTTACCTGTTAGTATTTCATTCATTAAATTATAATTTTAGTTTGTGATACCGGCAGGACTTGAACCTGCATGAGCTTTCTGCTTTGAGTAACCCTTCCGGCTGGGTAAAGCTCCAGTACTCATCGTGCGTCTACCAATTCCGCCACGGTACCGTTTCCCGTCCTATCCTCACAGACCGGAAGGGCGTTGTTTTAACTAATACCTAATCCTAACCAAATAAGTATAACTATAGCGGAGGCCGTGCCGGAATCGAACCGGCTTCTTTACCGTATGGCAATATCCTTCCATGTGGACGAACGGCCTCGGGGAATACTCGTACTATCCGGACTGGTGGTTTTCGAATTTATCTTCCAAAAACCTCCTTGAACTTTTTGTCCAATGCCATCAATATCCTCATTCTTATAGCAGGATCCTCACTTTGGTCTATGGAATAAATACGTGAAAGCAACATCTTACGGGAACCACAAAAACACCCACAAGTATAGAATGGATCGACATTGGGATAGTTGTGTTTATACCAGATGTGGTTTGTTCCTTTGATTGCCACGTATGTTTCGGATACGATAAATTCATCTTCTATTGGTTTATATCCAGGTGTGTTCGGATTTCCTGCGGCACTACTGCGGACATCACAATCGTTATCCTTGGCAAGCTCAACCAACGTGTCGACAGGTGTGTTCGGGTTTCCTGCGACACTTCTGCGGACAGCCCAATCGCTATCCTTGGCAAGCTCAACCAACGTGCCGACAGGTGTGTTCGGGTTTCCTGCAGCACTACTGCGGACAGCCCAATCGCTATCCTTGGCAAGCTCAACCAACGTGCCGGAAGGCGTATTCGGGTTTCCTGCGGCATTTCTGCGGACATCACAATCGCTATCCTTGGCAAGCTCAACCA
>ENA-ORTV01000526-ORTV01000526.1-human-gut-metagenome-genome-assembly--contig:-NODE-526-length-46250-cov-7.720771_pt1 | contig 46250 bp, 34 predicted proteins | sample MGYA00241915_ERZ509194 | MGnify/ENA primary metagenome ERZ509194 (study PRJEB26280, sample SAMEA2338810) | human gut metagenome | biome: human gut; feature: human-associated habitat; material: faeces... | reverse complement strand
CGCGCTTCGACTGGATGATCATCAGCATCTCCTCGGTGTGCTGCGTGCCTTCGAAGTCCCAGTCGGGAATGCCCTCCTGAATTTCGACCCGGTCGAGCAGCGACGATGCGTGGCGAGCCGCCTGATCGGCGTATACCACCGCTTCGATCAGCGAATTGGATGCCAGCCGGTTTGCGCCGTGCAGTCCCGTGCAGGAGGTTTCGCCCAGCGCGTAGAGCCGTTTGATGGAGGTTTCGCCGTTGGTGTCCACCTTGACGCCGCCGCAGCAGTAGTGCGCCGCGGGAGTGACGGGAATCCAGTCCTTGGTGATGTCGATGCCGATCGAAAGGCACTTCTCGTAGATGTTGGGGAAGTGGCTGCGGATGGCGTCGGGATCTTTGTGCGTGACGTCGAGGTAGACGAAGTCCGATCCCCGCTTGGTCATTTCGCGGTAGATGGCGCGGGCCACCACGTCGCGCGGCGCCAGCGATTTCATCGGGTGGTATTTGTCCATGAACTCCTCGCCGCCGGGCAGGCGCAGGATGGCCCCGAAGCCGCGCATGGCCTCGGTGATGAGGAAGTTGGGCTTCTCGCCGGGGTTGTAGAGCGTGGTGGGGTGGAATTGGATGAACTCCATGTTTTCGGTGATCGCCTTGGCGCGGTGGCACATGGCGATGCCGTCGCCCGTGGCGACGACCGGATTGGAGGTCGTGGAGTAGATGTTGCCGCAGCCGCCCGTGGCGACGACGGTGAATTTGGCCAGCATGGTCTCGATTTCGTTCGTTTCGAGATTCAGGACGTAGGCCCCGAAGCAGGTCAGGCCGCGGGTGTGGCGCGTGACGAACTCGCCCAGATGGTGCTGCGTCAGCAGGTCGATGGCGAAGCGGTGTTCGAGTACGGTGATGCCGGGATGCCTGCGGACCGACTCGATGAGCGCCCGTTCGATCTCGGCGCCCGTCAGGTCCTCGTGGTGGAGGATGCGGTGCTCGGTGTGGCCGCCTTCGCGGTTCAGCTCGAAACGCCCGTCGGGAGTCTTGTCGAAGCGCGTACCCCATTCGATCAGGTCCCGAATCAGCTCCGGCGCCCGGCGCACGACCAGTCCGACGGCCTCTTCGTCGCATTTGCCCGCGCCGCAGACCAGCGTGTCGCGGATGTGTTTCTCGAAAGTGTCGGGGGCGTAGGTTACCGAGCAGATGCCGCCTTGCGCATAGTTGGTGTTGCACTCGTTCATTTCGCCCTTCGTCACGATGGTGACGTGTCCGTGGGCGGCGGCTTTGAGCGCGAACGAAAGGCCTGCCGCGCCGGAACCGATAACCAGAAAGTCGGTTTTCATAGTTTTGCAAGCATTAAGCGTCGCAAAGTTATAAAAAATGCCCGATAATCCCATTTCCGGCCGGAAAAAGCGTACGGAAAAATGGGGCAACGGCTCCGGAACGGATCCCCGGAGCGGTAATTTTTTCGGCCCGGCAGGCGATATTTGGAATTTTTCTCTATTTTTGCCTTAAGCTACCCAAAATAAATTATGAAAAAACTACTTTTGACTCTGGCTGCCGGAATAGTTCTTTGTTCCTGCGGTTCGCACGATCCGCAGATCGCGATCGTGCCCTATCCCAATCATCTCGAAACCGGTCGGGGAACCTATCGGGTGACCGATCGGCCCGTTACGTGTGACAGTCGCACCGACGAGCGGACGCAGCGCGCCGTGGTCGGATTCGCCGCACGGCTGGCGACGGTTACCGGCGGGACGAATCCCGTCACGGTCGCCGACGAGGTGCCCGCGTCGGGCATCCGTTTCGTCACGGACGAATCGCTCCCGGCCGAAGGCTATGAACTGAACGTGGACGGGGAGGGAATCGAAGTGCGGGCGTCGCAGTTTCCCGGCTTCCTCTATGCCCTGCAAAGTCTCGAACAACTGCTGCCTGCGGCGGTTTACGGCACGGAGCCTGCGCCCGATGCGGCGTGGGAGGTGCCCTGCGTGAAGATCGCCGACGCGCCGCGGTTCGCATACCGGGGCATGCACCTCGACGTGGCGCGCCACTTCTTCTCGGTGGACGAAGTGAAGCGGTATATCGACGTGATGGCCATACACAAGCTCAATACGCTGCACTGGCACCTGACCGACGATCAGGGCTGGCGCATCGAGATCAAGCGCTATCCGGAGCTGACCGCCGTGGGCAGCATCCGCAAGGCCACTGTGGTCCGCAAGGAGTGGGGAACCTATGACGGTACGCCCTACGGCGGTTTCTATACGCAGGACGAGATCCGCGACGTGGTGAAATATGCCGCCGACCGGGGTGTTACGGTGATTCCCGAAATCGACCTGCCGGGCCATATGCTGGCGGCGCTGACCGCCTATCCCGAACTGGGCTGCACGGGCGGTCCGTACGAGGTGTGGGGCCGCTGGGGCGTGGCCGACGATGTGCTTTGCCCCGGACGGGAGAAGACTTTCGAATTCCTCGAAGGCGTATTGACCGAGGTGATGGAGCTGTTCCCCTCGGAGTATATCCATATCGGCGGCGACGAGTGCCCGAAGGTGCGCTGGGAGAAGTGTCCGCGCTGTCAGGCGAAGATCCGCCAGCTCGGCCTGAAGGACGACGGAGAGCATACTGCCGAGCATTACCTGCAGAGCTACGTGACCGACCGCATCGGCAAATTCCTTGCGCAGCACGGCCGCCGCATCATCGGCTGGGACGAGATTCTGGAAGGCAGGGCGCCCTCCGACGCCGTTGTCATGTCGTGGCGCGGCAGCGAGGGCGGAATCGCCGCGGCCAAGTTGGGGCACGACGTCATCATGACGCCGAATTCGCACTTCTATTTCGACTACTACCAGTCGCTCGACACCGACGCCGAGCCGTTCGGAATCGGCGGTTACATACCGATGGAGCAGGTCTATTCGTACGATCCGGCGTTCCCGGAGCTGACGCCCGAACAGCAGAAACATATTCTCGGCGTGCAGGCCAACCTCTGGACCGAATACGTCTTGAGCGACGAACACCTCGAATACATGCTTCTGCCGCGTCTGGCCGCCTTGAGCGAGGTGCAGTGGTGTCTGCCCGAAACGAAGGACTGGAACCGCTTCATCGGCAGTTTCAGGATGGACGAAATCTATTCTCAGATGGGATATGAGTTCGCCAAGCATATCTTCGGGGTGACGGCTTCGTATGCGGTCGATCCGGAGAAGGGGGGCGTCGTGATGACCCTCACCACACAGGGCGGTGCGCCGATCCGTTACACGCTCGACGGCTCAGATCCCACGGCTTCGAGTCCGCTTTACAAGGCGCCGGTGACCATCGGCGAAAGCTGCACGTTCAAGGCCGCGGCCCTGCGCGAAGGCATGCAGACGCCGGTTTATGCGCGGAAATTCGATTTCAACAAGGCGACCGGACGGCGCATCGCGCTGAACGCCGCGCCGACGCTCAAATATACCTACGGCGGCGCTTCGCTGCTGGTGGACGGTTACCGCGGAGGTCCCGTCTATTCGAACGGCGCGTGGATCGGGTTCCTGAACGAGCCGCTGGACGTTACGATCGACATGCAGGGGGCGAAGCCCTATTCGGCGGTGACCGTCGAATCGCTGGTCGAGAAGGGCGAGTGGGTTTTCCCGCCTTCGTCGGTGGGGGTCTACCTCTCGGACGACGGCAGCGAGTTCACCGAGGCGGCGCTGATGTCCGTGCCGCAGGAGACGGCCGGCAGCCCCGACGGCGTCAAGCCGTTCAAGGTGCTCTTCCCCGAAACCTCGGCCCGCTACCTGCGCGTGGTGGCCCGTACGGTCGATCCGATTCCGGCATGGCACGGCGCGGCCGGACAGAAGGCGCATATGTTCGTGGATGAAATCATCGTAGAATAAAACCGGGAGTGGACGTGGAGAAGACCGCCGTGCGGATACAGGGACGCGAGTCCGTTGCGATGACGACGGCCGAATTCGGCCGCCTGTTCGCTACGTGGCGCGCGCGCTTCGAAGCGATCGCGTGCCGCTACGTGCGGAGCGCGGCGGTGGCCGAGGATCTCGTCTCGGACAGCTTCATGTCCTTCTGGGAGAACCGCGGCCGGATTCCCGCCGATGCCAACCTGCAGGCCTATATCCTGATTATCGTCCGCAACAAATGCCTCGACTGGCTGCGCGCCCAAAGCCTGCATGCCAAGATCGAGCAGGAGGTGTACGAGCTTCGGCGGCGGGTGCTGGCGGCCGACATACGGTCGCTGCAGGCGTTCAATCCTGAGGAGATTTTCTCGGCGGAGGTGGCCGCGATCGTGCGGCAGTCGCTCGACCGCCTGCCCGAACTGACACGCGAAGTGTTCGTCGCCCGCCGCTTCGAGGAGCTGAGCTACAAGGAGATCGCCGAAAAGTACGGCATCACCGTGCGGCGCGTCGAATTCGAACTGGAAAAGGCCGTGAAGCAGCTGCGCGTGGCGTTGAAGGATTATTTGCCCGTGCTGCTTATGTTGCTGTCGGATAATATTTTGCGATCCTGAATTCGAGAGCGTGAATTATTAAAAATATTTTTTTAGCAAATCCAAGTGCGTCTGATTGGGAATCGGGCGCACTTATTCGTTTTTATAGAAACAGACGAAGAGAGAGATGAATCCGGAACTTATCTATAAATATTTGGAAAATACGGCGACCGATGACGAGATGAAGCAGGTGCTCGACTGGCTCGACGCCGATCCCGCGCATGTGCGCGAATTGGACGAGCTGGACAAAGTGATGGCCGCTTCGGTCATTTACGGTCCCGACGTGCTGTCGCCTGCGCCAGCGAAGAAGGCGGCGCGCCGCATTTCGCTGGGTCGCATTCCGCTGCGCCGCATCGTGCGTTATGCCGCGGAGCTGGCCGCCGTGGCGGTCGTCGGCATCGGCGTGGCCCGGATGCTTGCCGACGACCGGATCGAAGAGTGGACGCGGCGGACGACGACGCTCGAAGTGCCTGCGGGGCAGTACCTGAGCATGGAGTTGCAGGACGGCACCAAGGTCTGGCTCAATGCGGGAACCCGGCTGGAGTATCCGCTGGTGTTCGCCGGGGGCGAGCGGCGCGTGAAGGTTGCGGGCGAGGCGATGTTCGATGTCGAGCACGATCCCGCGCATCCGTTCGTGGTCGAGACGTTCGCCTGCGACGTCGAGGTGCTGGGAACCAAATTCGACGTGATGGCCGAGGAGCGCGAGGGATTGTTCTCGGCGGCCCTGCTGCGCGGAAGCGTGAAGGTGACCAACCGCCTGACGCCCGGCGAACAGTTCGTCCTCAAGCCCAACGAGGAGGTGCGGCTGGCGGGGCGGCGGCTGAACCTGAATGCGATCGGCAGCATGGACGACTACCTCTGGACCGAAGGGATGATCAGCATCAAGGGCCTTTCGTTCGGGGAGCTGATGCACAAATTCGAAAAGAGCTTCGGCGTGAAGATACGGATCGACCGCGCCCGGATGCCGGAGGTCGATTACAACCACGGCAAGATCCGCATTTCGGACGGCGTCGATTCGGCGCTGCGCCTGTTGCAGATGGCCTCGGATTTCACCTATACGCGCAGCGAAGACAACGGAACGATCGTCATACGATAACCAATTTATAAACCTGAAAAAAACGAAAAGACTGCCTATGAGAAGAGCCGAACAATGACCCTCACCGGTCGTCCGGGGCAAATTAAAAAAACTTGCAGATGGTCGCAACATCCGCAAGCCGCGGTCGGCCGTTAATCAGCTACCCAGCCTACTAACAACTAACTAATTGCAAAAGTATGAACAAAAAACGTATTCAGCAAATTAAATGCCTGTTTACACTCTTTTTTGTCGTGTGCGCATCGTTCTATGCCACACGGTCATACGCTCAGAATAATGCGGTGACGATCCGTCTGTCGGGCGTCAGCATGGAGCGTGTGATGAATGAAATCGAGAACCAAACCAATTATTTGTTCCTGTCGAACAAGGACGTGGACATCAACAGCGTCGTGAGCGTCGATGTGGAGGCGCGCCCGCTTTCGGAAGCGCTCGCGCAGATGGTGCGCGGAACAGACGTGGTCTACCGTTTCGACGGCAAATACATTCTGCTTTCGAAGGCCGACCGCAGGCCTGTGACCGTGAAGGGCGTGGTGACCGACGCCGACGGCGCGCCGGTGATCGGAGCTTCGGTGATCGTCAAAGGTACGACCGTGGGCGCCTCGACCAATACCGACGGCTCCTTCTCGCTGCAAGTTCCCCCCCCCGCGGAAAATGCTGTCCTGATCGTTACCTACTTGGGTTACGAGCCGGTCGATGTGACCGTCGGCAGCCGCACCGATTTCCGGATTACGCTCCGCGATTCGGCCGTGGCGGTGGAGAACGTCGTGGTGACGGCCCTCGGCATCAAACGTCAGGAGAAGGCCCTGAGCTACAACGTGCAGCAGGTCAAGTCCGAGGAGCTGACGACCGTCAAGGACGCCAACTTCATGAATTCGCTGGTCGGCAAGGTGGCCGGCGTGCAGATCAACAGCGGTGCGAGCGGCCCCGGCGCCAGTGCGCGCGTGGTGATGCGCGGCGAGAAGTCGATCGAGAAGGGCAACAACGTCCTCTATGTGATCGACGGTATTCCGATGTATAACCACAGCTTCGGCGGCGACGGCGGCACCTATGCCAAACAGGCCGGTTCGGAGAGCGCCGCGGATATCAACCCCGAAGACATCGAGTCGATCAACATGCTGACCGGCCCTTCGGCTGCGGCCCTTTACGGCAGCGACGCCGCCAACGGCGTGGTGGTCATCAACACCAAACGCGGCGTCAAGGACCGTACGGTGGTGACCGTCAGCAACAGTACGACCTTTTCGAAGGTCTACCGGCTGCCCGACATGCAGAACAGCTACGGAACCAGTTCGGGGCTGATGAACTGGGGTGAGAAGTCTGCCAGCACGTTCGACGCCAAGAAGTTCTTCAACACGGGAACCAACATCATCAACTCGGTGTCGGTATCGACGGGCAACGAGAAGAACCAGACCTATATCTCGGCTTCGACGACCAATACGGCGGGCATCATTCCCGAAAATACGTACGACCGCTACAACTTCACGGCCCGCAATACCACCTCGTTCGCCAAGGACAAGCTCGTACTGGACTTGGGCGCCAGCTTTATCATCCAGCACGACGAAAACATGGTGACGCAGGGCAAGTATTACAACCCGCTGCCCGCGCTCTACCTCTTCCCGCGCAGCGACGACTTCGACGAAATCCGCCTTTTCGAGCGCTGGGACCCCGTGCGCGGCTATATGGTGCAGTACTGGCCTTACGGCGAGGGCGCGCATTCGCTGCAGAACCCCTATTGGATTCAGAACCGCATGAACCGCGAGACGAGCAAGCGCCGCTACATGCTCAACGCATCGCTGCGGTGGAATATCACCGACTGGATGAACGTTTCGGGCCGCGTGCGGGTCGATAATTCGGAATACCGCATCAAGCAGAAGCTCTACGCCTCGACGCTGACCACCTTCTGCGGAACGAACGGCGGTTACGAAGACCAGACGCAGCACGACCGCAGTTTCTACGGCGACGTGATGCTCAACATCGACAAGACCTTCGGTGACGACTGGACGCTCAACGCCAACATCGGCGCTTCGATCAACGACCAGCGCTACGAGCAGGCCGGCGTGGCGGGCGACCTGCTGCTGACCAACCATTTCGCCATGACCAACCTCAACTATCAGGAGAAGTTCAAACCCCTGCAGGAGGGGTGGCACGACCAGACGCAGGCGATCTTCGCTTCGGTCGAGGTGGGGTGGCGCTCGATGCTCTACCTGACGGTGACGGGCCGCAACGACTGGGCTTCGCAGCTGGCCTATTCCAAAAACTCGTCGTTCTTCTATCCTTCGGTGGGTCTGTCGGCCGTGGTTTCCAACATGGTGAACATGCCCGAATGGTTCACCTTCCTCAAGGTGCGCGGGTCGTATTCGAAGGTGGCGTCGGCTTTCGCCCGTTACCTCTCCAATCCGGCCTACTCGTTCAACAACCAGACCCACAACTGGAGCAAGCCTTCGACCTATCCGGCCTACAACCTCAAGCCTGAGGATACCAAGTCGTGGGAGATCGGCCTGAACGCCCGTTTCCTCAACCACATCAACCTCGACGTGACCTATTACCGTTCGAACACTTACCACCAGACGATCTATGCGCCGCTGCCCTCTTCGTCGGGTTACAACCAAGTGGTCGTACAGGCCGGCGACGTGCAGAACCAAGGCGTCGAGCTGGCGCTGGGCTACAACAACAAGTGGAACGACTTCACATGGAGCAGTTCGTACACCTTTACGCTCAACCGCAACGAGATCAAGCGGCTGGCGGCCGGCGAAGTGAACCCCGTGACGGGCGAGACCATCACCGACAACGAGATTCAGAAGGACTGGCTGGGCGCGAGCAACGTGGCGCCGCAGGTCATCCTGCGTCCGGGCGGTTCGATGAGCGATATTTACGTCAATCACGAGCTTAAGCGCGACCTGAACGGCAACATCGAGATCGATCCTTCGACGGGCAACCTCTCGATCGCCGAAACCGACTTCCGCAAGGTGGGCCAGCTCTCGCCCCGCTACACGATGGGCTGGAGCAACAGCTTCGGCTACAAGGGCATCGAACTCGGTGCGGTCCTCACGGCCCGAATCGGCGGCCTGACCTACTCGGCCACGCAGGGCGTGCTGGACTACTACGGCGCGTCGCAGGCCACGGCCGACGCGCGCGACCGCGGCGGCATTCCGATCAACTACGGCACCGTCGATCCCCAGAAGTACTATTCGGCGATTTCGACGGCCGAGGGCGGTTACGGAGCCTATTACCTCTACAGCGCCACCAACGTACGCCTGCAGGAGCTGAGCCTGCAGTATACGCTGCCGGCGCGGTGGTTCCGCAACAAAGCCAGACTGACGGTCGGATTCGTCGCCAAGAACCTCTGGATGATCTACTGCAAGGCGCCGTTCGACCCCGAAATCTCGGCGGCGACGGACAACGCCTACTATCAGGGCGTGGACTACTTCATGCAGCCGAGCACGCGCAATTTCGGCTTTAACGTGAAACTGCAATTCTAACCGAACCAAAGCTATGAAAAATATCATTAAACTTACCTGCCTCTTATTGACGGTATGCGGTTTTGCGGGTTGTACGGGCAATTTCGACGAGTACAACACCGATCCCTATGCCCTTTACAAGGGAGACCCCGCCGTGCTGATTCCCACCATGCTCGACGCCATGATGTACGTGCAGCAGAACGACTCGCAGATGGTCGATCAGATGGTCGGCTCGCTGGGCGGATATTTCACGCTGTCGAACCGCTGGGGCGGTCAGAACTTCGATACGTTCAATGCGTCCGACGCATGGAACGCCACGCCGTACAATACGATGTTCGAGGATATTTACGCCAACTTCTTCGACATAGAGAAATCGACCAGCAAGTCGGGCCACTACTACGCGATGGCCCGTCTGGTGCGCGCCGCCGTGATGATGCGCGTCGCCGACTGCTACGGCCCGATCCCCTACAGCAAGGTGGCCGACGGCTCATTCTATGTCGAGTACGACTCGGCGGAGGATGTCTACAAGCATATCATCGAGGACCTCGCGGGCGCGGCGACCACGCTCTACGCCTATGCGCAGGAGTATCCGGCGTCGAAACCGCTGGCTAACAACGATCCGATTTTCGCAGGCGACTATACGGCTTGGGCGCGTCTGGCCAACTCGCTCTGCCTGCGTGCGGCGATCCGCTCGAACGACCGCGAGGCCGCCGAGAGCGCCTGCGGCCATGCCGCCGGCCTGATCGAGACCAACGCCCAGAACGCCATGATGAGTCCCGGCGTGCAGGGAAATCCCTATCAGCTGGCTTCGGCGTCGTGGGGCGACCTGCGAATCAATGCTTCGATCGTCGATTACATGACCGGGTACGACGATCCCCGCTGCGAAGCCTATTTCCAGAAATCGACCTTCGACAACACCCGCTATATCGGCATGCGCGCCGGTACGGCCGGATTCGAGAAATCGGCCGTAAGCGGTTATTCGCTGCCCAACGTGCAGTCCGGCTCGTCGCTGCCGATTTTCGTGGCCGCCGAGACCAATTTCCTGCGCGCCGAGATGGCGCTCAGAGAGTGGACCGTAGGCGGTACGGCGCAGTCCTACTACGAGGCCGGCGTGCGTCTGTCGATGGAGCAGAACGGCGTGGCGGGCGAGGACATCGACGCCTATCTGGCCGATGAAACGCTCGTTCCCGCCGGACATCTGAACGATCCGCGCGGCGCGAAGTACAACTACGACCGTCAGACGGACGTCAAGATCAAGTGGAACGACGCGGACGGCACGGAGAAGAATCTGGAGCGCATCATCACCCAGAAATGGATCGCAAACTTCCCGATGGGACTCGAAGCGTGGGCCGAATTCCGCCGTACGGGCTATCCCGAACTGGCGCCGGCCATCGACAACCTCAGCGGCGGCGTTATCTCCGACAACTTCCGCGGTCTGCGCCGGCTGCGCTATCCCTATACCGAGCGTAACCTCAACAAGAGCAATTACGACAAGGCGGTGGCATTGCTGGGCGGTACGGACAACGAGTCGGTCGATCTTTTCTGGACGAAGAAAAAATAGTGTCGAAACCTAAACGAAAGCATACATTATGAACATAAAGAAAAATATATGGGCATTGGCGGCGGCGCTGCTTTTCGCGACTGCGTTTACCAACTGCAGCGACTGGACGGAGGTCGAAGCCGAAAAGAAGGTCGATTACGGCAATACCGAGACCTCGCGCCCCGAATCCTACTACCAAGCTCTGCGCGAGTGGAAAAAGACGGATCACTCGATTTCGTTCGGGTGGTTCAGCGGCTGGGGCGATCCTGCCGTTCTGACGGCCAGTATGCTGATGGGACTTCCCGACAGTATGGATATGGTCTCGTTGTGGGACAATTCGAGCAACCTTTCGCAGGGCAAGATCGAAGATCTCCGCATGGTGCAGCAGAAGAAAGGGACCAAAGTGCTGATGTGTACCTTTATCCAGTATGTCGGCAAGGGGTTCACTCCTGCCGAATATGATGTCGATGAAGCGACCCGCGAAGCGTTCTGGGGCTGGGTGGACGACGATGAAGCGGCCATCAAGACCTCGATGGAGAAATATGCGCAGGCTATCGCGGATACCATTTACAAGTACAACTACGACGGTCTGGATATCGATTTCGAACCGAATGTCGATGGAGTTGTGGGCAAACTCGATGAAAACGATACTTATGTGAGATGGTTCCTCGATATTTTGTGCAAGCACCTCGGCCCTCAGTCCAATTCGGGTAAAATGCTCGTTATCGACGGCGAACTCTGGAAGGTTCCTGTGAGCGCGGCGACTTATTTCGACTATTTCATCGGACAGGCCTATTCGGTTTCCGGCGGCACTCCGTCGCCCAATGCCGGACAGAGCGAGTCGAATATGGACTCGCGCCTGACGCAGATAATCAATAGATTTGGGGGCGTGATGTCCGAGGAGGAGATCACCAAGCGCTTCATCGTTACGGAAAACATGGAGAGCGCCATTGACGCATTGAACGGCGGTTATTTCTGGACGCTTCGCAACGGAACCAGACTCGACAAGGCCGAGTGCCCGTCGTTGCTGGGAATGGCCAGATGGCAGCCCGTCAACGGCTTCCGCAAAGGCGGTTTCGGCGGTTACCGGTTCAGCAACGAGGCGGTGAACAAACCCTCCTACAAATGGATGCGAACCGGAATTCAGGCGCAGAACCCCGCAGTCAATTAGTCCGAACAACCAAAAGCAAGAAAAAGATGAAAAACAGCATTAAAACAGCAGTTCTCGGTCTCGCGGCGCTCGTTTCGGGATTCTCGGCCTGCAACGATGCCGATTACGATACGCTCGGAGTGCACGCCTTCGTCAGCGAGAGCGCGTCGAATAAAAGCACGAAAGTGACCATTACCGAACTGGGCGCCGACGCCGAAATCACGGCCTGCCTGAGCGAGGCCGCAACGAAAGACGTAAAGCTGAAATTCGTGGTCGATTCCGAGGTGCTGGACCGTTACAACCAGAAGCAGGCTTCGAGTTTTCTCGTACTGCCCGAAGAGGTCTACGAGATGGACTCCGAAGTGACGATCAAGGCCGGAGAATTCAGCGCTCCTGCAACCAAGATCCATATCAAGCCGCTGCCCAAGGAGTATGTCGGCGAGAGCTATGCCCTGCCGCTGCGTCTTGTCAGCGCCGACGGGTCGGTTCCGGTGACCTCGGTGACCTCGACCTATGTGATTACGACCGAAGCGATCGTCGTCTCGTCGCTTCCGATGTTCGTCGGCGGCGCGGGACTTGCCGCCGACGGTTTCCCCTTGACGCTTCCGCAGTTTACGGTCGAGGTGCGTTTCCAAGTGAGCAATACGGCCAACCGCAACCGTGCCGTATTTACCAACGGCGGTTCGGTGCTGCTGCGCTTCGAGGACCCGCAGAACGACACTTCGGACCATAAGGCCCATTCGCTGGTGCAGTTCCAAGGCGACGGCTGGTATCTCAATCCGTCGTTGTCGTTCACGCCCAACAAATGGCAGCATCTGGCGCTGACCTATGACGGAACCAAGGTGACCCTTTATGTCAACGGCACTTTTGCCGGAAGCAAGGAGGGCGTGTGCGATCCCAACTTCGGATCGGCCAACTGGTTCGGCGGCGATGCCGGCGGCGGACACGGAACCGGCGATTCGTGGTGGAGCGGATGTAAGATACTGATGTCCGAGGCGCGTATCTGGTCGGTATGCCGTACGGAAGCGCAGGTGCAGAACAACATGACCACGACCAGCGCCAAATCGCAGGGCTTGGAGGCTTACTGGCGCTTCAACGAAGGCGAGGGCAATACGTTCGAGGATTGCACGGGCAACGGGCATACGCTGAAGACGTCCAAGACCCCGACGTGGGTTGCCGGCATCAAGTCCACCGATACGGAAACGCCGTGGCCTTAATCCCGTAATTATGGCGCAGGCGCGCCCGGTGCGTGCCTGCCGCCATGCGGTTCATTGAAATTGTTTGTTAAATACGATTACATTATGATGAAAAAATTGAAATATCTTTTGGCCGGAGTTCTCGTTTCTGCTGTTGCGGGTTGTTTTGTCGCATGCGACGACGATGAGTCTGCAACAGACGAATGGACGGCCGACTATGTTTATTTGGAACGTCTGAAGCTCGGAATCGGCTCTTTGGAGTTCAATCAGACGCATTCGTCTTTGGGAATTGCAGGCGATACGGAGGTCTCGATGCCGTTTGCGGTTTGTCTTGCCAAACCATGGAAGTCGGATGTCGCCGTGAAGTTCGCTTATACGATCGAAGGCGATATGCCGAGGAGATCGTTACTTTCCGCGAAGGCGGTGCCGTCGTGATTCCTGCCGGGGAGTTGGTAGCCAGAGATACGATGGATCTCAGGACGGATTGGAGTTTTGTTCCGCAGGAGGCTGCCACCTACAAAGTGACGGTCGGGATCGGATCGGTGCAGCCTGTTTCCGGACAATTGCGTATTTCTTCGAAACAGAAGGAGCTGTCCGTTCAGATAAACAAAGCCAAATCCATGGATATACAGGCCGGCGTGAAACCTTCGGGCAGCCGGATTGCGGATTACAGCGGTTGGTCGGTTTATGCTACCAATGTGGATGATAATAATGCAGACTGGGGAGCCCATCAACCTAAATTGATCAATGGGAATACCGGAGATTATATATGGTTCAATACTCCCCATCTCGGTGTAAAAATCGACATGGGTGCTACAAAGACTGTTACCGGATTGGAGACGTTCAGTGCTTACGGTGCGGCTTATGCGATGAGTTCTTGTGCTGTTTATACCAGCGATGACGGGGCCGGGTGGAAACTCGTAACGCCTGAAGAGGGCTTGTCGATGACGCCTGCCGGAACGCAGTATGTTTCGTTTATCGCGCCGATAACCGCTCGTTATATAATTTGGCATATGTATGGGTCGGCGCCTCTCAGCTCCGAGATTTATGTTTATTCCAAATAGAGGTGGGCTTTGAATAGTTTTTGAGGGGAAGCCGTCCGGTCCGAGACCGGGCGGCTTTTTTGACCGAGAGGGCCTGTGGGATATGGTATATGGGCGATTATCGGCCGGAGCGTGTGCAACGGAAGCGAAAAAAACGTACATTTGTGTCCATGAATGAACGGCATATAGACATAAACGAATTCGATTACGACCTGCCCGACGGGCGGATCGCCAAGTTCCCGCTGGCCGAGCGCAGCGCCTCGAAACTGCTGGTTTACCGCGGCGGGGAGATCGGCGAAGCGCATTTCGCCGACATCGGCGACGTGCTGCCCGAAGGCCAGCTGCTGGTGTTCAACAATACGAAGGTGATTCGCGCACGGATCATCATGCACAAGCCTTCGGGTGCCCGCATCGAGGTGTTCTGTCTCGAACCGCACGATCCGGCCGATTACGAACGGGCGTTCGCCGTCGTCGGGCGGTGCGAATGGTCGTGCATCGTGGGCAACCTCAAGAAATGGAAAGAGGGGTATGTGGAGATCAACTTCGAGCACGAAGGCCGCCCGGAGCATCTGCGGGCGTGGCTCGTCGAGAACCGCGGCCGCGAGCATACCGTGCGCTTCGAGTGGTCGGCGGCGATGACGTTCGGGCAGCTGCTCGAATACCTCGGACGGATTCCGATTCCGCCCTACCTGAACCGCGAAAGCGAGGAGATCGACTATACGCGCTACCAGACCGTCTATTCCAAATTCGAAGGATCGGTGGCCGCGCCGACGGCGGGGCTGCACTTCACGCCCGAACTGATCGAGGGGATGAAGGCGCGCGGCTTCGGGTTCGAGGAGGTGACGCTGCATGTCGGGGCCGGGACCTTTCTGCCCGTCAAGGACGACGATGCCGCGCGGCATCCGATGCACACCGAGCATTTCGAGGTGCGGCGTGCGGCGGTAGCCCGCCTGCTGGAGAAGTGGGGGCGGATCACGGCCGTCGGCACGACCTCGGTGCGGACGCTCGAATCGCTCACGGCGCTGGCGTGGCGCATACGTACGGCCGGAACGCCCGATGCGGAGCGGGTCGTCGGTCAGTGGGAGCTGTACGACGTGCCGGCGGAGTTTTCCGGGCGCGAGGCGCTGGAGACTCTGCTGAAATACATGGATGAAAAGGGGCTGGAACGCATCAAGGCGGCGACGCAGATCATGATTACGCCGCTGGGGTACGAGTTCCGCATCGTGCGCAATATCGTCACCAACTTCCACCAGCCCAAATCGACGCTGCTGCTACTGGTGTCGGCTTTCGTCGGCGGGGACTGGAAGCGGATTTACGAATACGCCCTCGGACACGGCTTCCGTTTCCTGAGTTACGGCGACTCGTCGGTGCTGATGCGCTGACGCTGGGAGCGAGGCTGAGGGAGAAAGCGCGGCTGCCGGATGCGGCTGCCGGCCGGTCTTCGGCGGTCATCAGACGGTCGTTCGGCGGGGGCGGAAAGTCTCCGGGGAGTCCGGGGAGAAGATCACCTGCGCAGCAGCGTTTCGCGGATGCGTCGCAGGGCTTTGGTGATCTGCGCTTCGACGGTCTTGACCGAAATCCGCATCTGGTCGGCGATCGCGGCGTTGGAAAGCCCCTCTTCGCGGCTTTTGCGGAATACTTCGCGGCAGCGGTCGGGCAGTTGCGAGACGGCTTCGGCGACCAGCAGCATCATTTCGTCGGCTTCGAGCTGCAATGCTTCCGGGTTCGTGAAGAGCGGCTCAGGTCCCTCGATGGGGATGCCGTCGGTGCGTTTGTCGCGAAGCCGGTTGAGCGCGCGGTTGCGCACGGCGCGGAACAGATAGGCCCGGACGGAAGTCGAGATGCGGAGTTCCCCGGCATGCTGCCAGATGTGCGTAAAGGTGTCCAATACGATCTCTTCGGCAGAGGTGCGGTCACGGAGCCAGTAGGCCGCGAACCTGCAAAGCGGGGCGTAATAACGGTCGAACAACTCCCGAAAGGCGGCGGTTCCCCCCCCCTCGGCTGATGCGTTTCCATAAAACCATGTCGTGTTCGTTTTCCGACCTCATCGTATCGCTAAAGGAAATTCAGACTAATAAAGATAGGCATTTTCGGGGACAAAACGGACGCGGAACGTATGAATTTTTCGTTTCGGCATTCTTTCGTTCCTGTTATCCTGCGGAATGCGGGACGCCCGAAATCGGGACTGCGTTAAAAAAAGGGGCCTGCTGAAGTGTTTCGGCAGGTCCCTTTGCAGGTTCATACGTATTATTCGAGCAGTTCGTTGTTGCCCCAGACATTCAGTTCTGCGATGCACCATCCCCGGAAGGTCGGATTATAGGTCTTGTTCGTATAGCTGGCGTGAATGCGCAGCCGGACGTAACGCGCATGCTGGTAGTCGTCGAGCATCGGACTGATGACCACACCCATCGGATCCAGCGGCGAGTCGGGATCGGTCCTGTAGTCGCGGTATGTCTGGGTGTAGGTCCAGTTGGCGTCGTTCGCTGCGCCGAGGCCGTCGCCGGTGATCTCCTTCGCGGTCCAGACCTCCAAGTGGGCGATGCCGTAGCGCGCGCCGGCTTCCGGTTTGCCGGTAGTCATGTAGCGCTGATTGAACTGGAAGCCGCGTACGGTCACCTCTTTGCCCAGATCGATGACGAAGTCGTAGGGCGGATTGGCCTGCTCCTCGTCGGCGTTGCAGTAGCCGAAGGTGTTGATGTCTTCGTCGAACATCTTCTCCACTTCGTAGTTGGGCTTGGCCTTGGGAGCGGCGAGCACCTTCCAGCCGCTGCGTTCGAGCAGCACGGGTGCGGGCGGTCCCGGCTTGACGAACTTGTTGAAGAGGATGTAACGGACATTGCCCGTCGGCGAGACCGTCGCCCGCGGGTCGCCCTTGATCGAATCGATGGCGATCGGAAGCAGGTACGGCTCCTCGTCGGGCATGCGCTCGCTGAACAGCTCGACTTTCATTGTCGAGGAGACCGTGTTGTAGCGGGGCAGCATGACCTCGGTGGTCGAGAATGCGTAGGCCTCCGAGGGGCAGAGCTTGTACGAGGTGCCGTGCGCCGCGTTATAGGTCTCGACCAGTTCGGGGTCGGTCTTGAATACGACGGTTATGTAGTTGCCGCTGATCTGCTCGGCCTCCACGCGGATGTTGAGGGTCTGCTTCTTGGGGCTTTCCACCGTAATCACTTCGGCGTCGGCCGCGGCGTCCTGAATGCTCAGCAGGGCAGGCTGCTTGAGCGCCGGACCTTCGTCGTCCTTGCAGCCCGCCGTTGCGACGAGCAGGGCGACGGCGGCCAGAAGACGTATGTTTGCATATCGTTTCATAATCGTTTGCGTTTAAGGGTTCGTCTCAGCATTAGAATTTGACATCGACCAGCACGGGAATATGGTCCGAGGCCCGCTTGATGTCGCCTTTGTTGAAGTCGAGCATGATCTTGGTGCCGACCACGTCGCACTTCGCGCCGTTGCCGTTCCAAAGCAGGATGTAGTCGATACATTTGTTCGGCGCCTGCGAGGAGTGGGTGAAGTCGCTTGCGCCGTGGGGCGTGAGGACCGTCCAGCCCGTCTTCAGTTTGGAGATGGTGGGCGAATCGGGACGGGCGTTGAAGTCGCCGCCGAGGAAGACGGGTTTCTTCGAGCCGCCGAATTCGCGTTCGATGACCTTGTTGATCTCGTCTACCTGTCCCGCCTGAGCCAGCGTGGATACATGGTCGAGGTGGGTGGTGGCGAAGACGTATTTCTCGAACTCCATGACGACCATCACGCGGGGTTCGGCGCCGTCGCCCTTCGGCAGCGGAGCGGCAAAGGTCCGGACGGGTTTCTCACGGCTGGCGATTCCGTCGCCGTAGGCTCCGCCCTGATAGGCCATCGCCCGCGAATATTCGTAACTCCACTCCTTGCCCATCAGTCCGGCGAATTTCTTGAGCTGGAAGACCCGGCCGGTGCGGACCGTGCAGCTGTCCAGTTCGCTGATGCCCACCAGATCGGCCTTGCCCTCGGTCATCATGTCGGCGATCATCTGGTAGCTGCCGTCGCTGATGTACTTGGTGAAGACGCCGACGTTGTAGGTCACTAGACGCGTCGCGCCGTCGGCCTTGGGGTAGTAGTCCCGGCCCGGTTCCTCCGGGGTTTCGGGTTTCAGATGGGGCGGAACTTCGTCTTCGGAGGAGGAGCTGCTGTTGCAGGCCGTTGCCGGGCAGGCGAGGCCGAGCAGCAACATCATGGTAAGGTATTTTTTGAGCATGTTCATCGTTTCGTTCGTTTTTGAAGTTAGTATTGGGAATTAAAAGTCGAGGCCGTCGTTCCAGCCGGGGTTCTGCGTCAGGGCGCCGCCGGTCAGCGAGCGGTCGTCGGTCGGAATCGGGTAGTAGTAGTCCCGTTCTTCGTTCCACTCGCCCGGATTCTTCTTGTGGGGCGAGATGTAGCCGTGGTCGCCTTCCGAGAGGAAGATGTCCTGATCGATCTCCATGATGAGCGGAGCTTTGGTCGAGGGCGACTCTCCCTTGGTCTTGAGATAGATGTCGGGCGTGCCGTCGCCGTCGAGGTCGTATTCGCCCTTGGAGGGGATGTAGAGGCCCAGCAGCGGCTGCGTGAAGGTCTTGCCCTCTTTCCAGCGGATGAGGTCGTAGTAACGGTGGCCCTCCTGAAGCAGTTCGATGGTGCGTTCGCGGCGGATTTCGAGCAGTACGCCTTTGTTCGAACCCGTCACGTTGGGGTAGCCTGTCTCAGGGGCCGAAAGGTACGGGTCGGGGTTGGCGTTGGCTTGGGCCATGTCCAGATTGGGCATGCCAGCTCGGTCGCGCAGCTTCTTGATCGTCAGGTCGATGTCGTCCTGCGTCAGCGTGCCCAGCTCGGCTTTGGCTTCGGCGTAGTTGAGATAGATCTCGGCCGTGCGGATGATCGGCAGGTCGGTGTACGAGAGGTTGTAACCGTCGGAACCGAAATCGGCGGGCGCGACGAACTTGATGGGCTGGTAGCCCGTCATGCAGGTCGAAAGGCTCGGCACTTCGACCTTGGTGGAGTTGATGCGCGTGTAACCCGGCGTGCGGATCGACTGCGCCAGACGCGGATCGCGGTTCTGGCACTCGTCCCGGAACTCCATCGTTTCCCAGCCCGCCTTGTCCGTGAAGCGCGTGCCGTCGGCCATCAGATAGCTGGCGACGATCTTGCGCGTCAGGCCCGGACGCCCGTAGGAGGTGTTCAGCGAGTAGAAGGTGCTGTTGTGGAATACGCTTAGCCCCTTGTTGTAATCGCGGGCGAGGACGACCTCGATCTGCTGGGCGTCTTCCGACACGAACAGGTCGCGGTAGGCGGTCTGCGTGCCGCCCGATGTGTAGAGTCCGTAGCCGCTGTTGGTGATGAACTCTTCGGATGCCTTCGCCGACAGGTCGAGGTAGTATTTCCAGTCGTTCTCCGGAAGGTCGATGCCGTGGTATTTGCGGAACGTGCCTTCGAAGAGACAGAAACGCGATTTCAGGGCCAGTGCCGTCCATTTCGTGATACGGTAGAGGTCGTGTTTGGTAGGCAGGTAGCGGATGGCGAAATCGATGTCCTCGATCATGCGCTGCATGACGTATTCACGCGAATCGCGCGGACGCTTGAGCTCAGGATCGGCCGAGCCGATCGGTTTCGAGTACCATGGCACGTCGCCGAACCGCTTGATCTTTTCGAAGTAGAAATAGGCGCGGAAGAAACGGGCCAGCGCGTCGTAGCGGTTACGGACGTCGAGGTCCTTGCAGTTGACCGAGTATTCGAGCAGCGTGTTGATGTCGCGCAGGCTGGTCCATGTCCAGCCGCCGCCCGACGCGGGGATCGTGCGGCCGCCGCGCATCTCCTGAGGCAGGTCGTTGTGAATGATGTTGTCCCAGTACTCGTTGTAGAGCCCGTCGGACGGGAAGGCCGTGTAGAATTTGTTGCTGAAAGCCTGCAGCTCGTTTTCGTTCGAGAAGAAGGTTTCGGGCGACATTTGGGCCAGCGGGTATTTGTCGAGCCACTCTTCGCAGGAGACGAGCGCCATGGTGCAGCCTGCGGCCAGTATCAATAATATTTTTTTCATGGTTCTGCTTGTTTGATTAGAATGTGACATCTACGCCGAACATGTAGGTCTTCTGCCACGGGTAGGTGCGCATCTCGTCGTTCATGGCGGCCATTTCGGGGTCGATATAGTCCGAGCGGATGGGCGACCATGTGGCGAGGTTCTCTCCCGTGAAGTAGACGCGAAGGTTGTCGATCAGCACTTTGCGGGTCCATTTCTTGGGCAGCGTGTAGCCTATCGTGAGGTTCTTCAGACGGCAGTAGCGGATGTTCTGCATATAGCGGTCGTTGACGGCCGTCAGCTCGCGGTTGGTACCCGACAGGGCGACGTAGCCGCGCGGACGGGGGAAGTAGGCGTCGGGATTCTCTTCGCTCCAGTACATCTTGTGGAAGTCTTTGGGAATCCAGCTCGCATACGGACGGGCGTAGGGACCCCAGAAGGCGATCGTATTGGCTTTGGGATACCAGTGGCGGCGTCCGATGCCCTGAAAGAAGATCGAAAAGTCGATGCCCGCCCACGACATGCTCAGCGTAGTGCCGTAGTGGAACCGCGGCTGGCTGTTGCCGATGATCTCCCGGTCGCCCGGATCGTCTACGGTGTTCTTGCCGATGGAGATGATGTTGTCACCGTCCAGATCGAGGAACTTCAGGTCGCCGGCGTGCAGGCCGCGTTCCGAGCCGGCCGCGGCGTTGATCCGGTTGTTGACGGCCGTCTGATCGACGGCGTAGCCGGCAGCCTCGGCGTCCGTGGCGAAGAGTCCGCCGATGCGGTAGCCCCAGATCTCACCCCAGCGCATGCCTTCGTAGTAGGACTTGGCGAACGTGCGGTCGGGGTTGTCGTATTTGGTGATGTTGGTCACGTAGTCGTTGAAGGTGACCGTCACGCTGTAGGTGAACGGCCGGCGCAGGAGCTGGAACTCGTCGCGCCAGCTGAGCGAGAGCTCGTAACCCTTGGTGCGCAGGTCGGCGCTGTTCATCTTGGGCGAATCGGCGCCGTAGACGCTCGGCAGTGCGACGCCGGCGGTCAGCATGTCCTTCGTATCGCGGATGTAGAAGTCGGCGCTGAAAGCCAGCCGGTTGTTCAGGAAGCTCATGTCTACGCCCAGATTGTTGTGGATCGAGGTTTCCCACGAGAGGTTCGAGGCCACGGGGGCCGAAATGGTGGCCGTCGTGGGTTTGTCGCCGCCGAACAGATAGTTCTGGTTGCCGATCGAGATTTTGCGGATATAGTCGTAGTAGCCTACGTTCTGGTTACCCAGCTGTCCGTACGAATGCCTGATTTTGAGGTTGTTGAAGTTTTCGCGGATGCCCTCGAAGAAAGGCTCTTCCGAGATGCGCCATCCGAGCGAGAGCGAGGGGAAGAAACCCCAGCGGTGACCGCGCTTGAAGCGCGACGTGCCGTCGTAGCGGCCGCTCACCTCCACGAGGTATTTGCCTTTGTAGTCGTAGTTCAGACGGCCGAAGAAACCCATCAGGGCGTATTCGTTCTGGCCGCCGCCGACCTCCATGCGCTCGTTGCCGTCGGCGCCCTGTCCCACCAGATTGAGGTCCATCAGCGTTTCGGAGAGCAGGTTGTAGCCCGTGGCCGACACGTCCTTGAGATACTTGGTCTCCCAGTTGAAACCGGCCATCGCCTTGAAGTTGTGCTTCTCGTTCCACGTGTGTGCGTAGGTGGCGTAGACGTTGGCCTGATAGTAGTTGTGCATCATGGTCTTTTCGTAGAGCTTGTCTTGGAAGCGGCTGCCCGTCGAGAGGGTTTGCACTTCGCCCGGATACTGCGAGTATTCGGTATTGACCTGACGGTTGAGGTTGTGCTGGGTGTTGAACATGTAGGTGAAGTTACCCTTGATCTCCAGCCCTTTGACCGGGGTCCACGTCAGCTCCGTGGTGGTCGACATGTTGTCGGTCTTGTCCTTGTTGTAGTGGCCGCCCTTGTTCATGATCGTGGGCAGGCCGTCCATGATCGAGTATTTCGACAGCGAGGTGTAGTAGACGCTCGTGCCGTCGGGGTTGTAGGGCATCATCGAAGCCAGTCCGTGTACCGTGCCCAGCGAGAAGGCGGTATTGACTCCGCTGGGGCCGGGGTAGTAGTACTGGTAGTTGTAGTAGCTGGTGTTGTTGCTGATCTTGAGCCACTTGTTGATGTCGAACGAGATTTTCGAACGGAAGTTGATCCGCTGCAGACGGTCGGGGTCCTGACGGAAGAGTCCCTCTTCGCTGTAGTAGTTGCCCGAAAGCATGTACTTGACCTTCGAGTTGCCGCCCGACAGCGAGACGCTGTGGCTCGTGTTGGGGTGTTCGTCCTTGAACAGGTAGTGGTACCAGTCGAAGTTGGCGTAGTAAACATATGTGTCGCGGCCGTCGCGCTGGTCGATCTTCACCCACGGACGTTCGGGGTTTTCGACCTTGTCGTTGCGGCGGGCCCACAACTCCATCATGTCCTGCTCTGTGTAGTTGGTGTAGTTGGTGCCTGCGTCGGCGTGCCAGAACAGGTCGTTGACGTAGACCGAGTAGTAGCCGCGGGTCTCGTAGTCGGTCGAGGTGGTGGGGGCGTTCCAGCCCCAGCGGCCGCTGTACGACACGCGGGTTTTTCCCGAATCGTCGCCCTCCTTGGTGGTCACCAGCACGACGCCGTAGGCCGCGCGTGCGCCGTAGATGGCGGCTGCCGAGGCATCCTTGATCACCGAAATCGAGGCCACGTCGTTGGGGTTGAGCTTCATCAGGTCGCCCTCGGCGCCGTCGATCAGCACGAGCGGCGAACCGCCGTTGATCGAGGTGATGCCGCGGATGTTCAGGTCGGCCGAGTTGCCCGGACGGCCCGATGTGGTCGAGATCGTCAGACCCGGAACCGCACCCTGAAGCATGTGGGCTACGGAGGGCGCCGAGCGGCTTGCGAGCTGCGTGTCGTCCACCGTGGCGATGGCTCCCGTCAGATTGACCTTCTTCTGGGTGCCGTAACCTACTACTACGACGTCCTCCATCCTCACGGCGTCCTCTGCGAGGAATACCTTGAGGCTGTTCTGCGAGACGGGAACGGAGACTTTCTTGGAGATGTAGCCCAAGTAGGTGAAACTGAGCACCGCATCGGTGTCGGGAACGGTGATGGTGAAACTGCCGTTGTTCTCGGAAACGGTGCCGCGGGTATTGTCGCCCTCCAGCGTGACGGCGACGCCGGCCAACGGCAGTTCGTGGGAGTCGTTGACCGTACCGGTGATCGTGCGCGATCCGGCCGGGGCCTTGCGCGCCGCGGGGATCAGGGCGATCTGGCGTTCGGAGATCGTGAAATTGAGACCCGTCGGGGCGAGCATCTGGCGCAGGGCGGCGGAGATCGGCAGCTGTTTGGCGCGGAGGCTGACGCGCCGGGTCAGATCGGTCTGTTTGGCGTCGTAGAAGAACGTGTATTTGCTGCTCTTCTCGATGCGCGAAATGGCTTCCGAGAGCGGTATGTCGGTGAACTCAAGGTTGATCGCCGGCTCCTGCGTCTGGCCGTGTGCAACCGTTGTCCATCCGCAGACGAGCAGCAAAAGAATTGCGAATAGTCTAAAATGTTTCATGGTTGAAGTTTTAAGTTAGCGTGTGTTTGCGGCGGCTGCCGCGGGAAGGATAGCGTGCGGTTCAGGTCTGTTCGGTCATAGGCATTCGGAGTTTGGTTGGTGTTTGGTAGGTTTACGGTTTTATTCTATCTCGGAGATGGATACCGAGCGGTTGTCCGAGAAGGTGTAGACGATCGGATTGATGCGGCTCATGATGCGCAGAATCGCTTCGAGCGGTTCGTCGGTGAGGGTGAACGTGTAGGCGTAATTGTGGGCGAGTGCCGGGGAGATGTCGATCCGGATGTCGTACCAGCGTGAGAGGTAGCGGCAGATTTCGCCCAACGACTGCCGCTCGAAGACCAGTTTGCCCGCGGCCCAGCAGGATTCCAGCTCGACGTTGCCCCTGCGGATATTCAGCTCTTGGGTGGCGGGGTCGTAGCAGGCTATTTCTCCGGGGTGCAGCCGGCGCGTCTCCCCGTTGCCGGAATCGAGGGCCACCGAACCCTCAACGAGCGATACGGCGACGGTCCGGTCTTCGTGCGAGGTGTTCACGTTGAATTTCGTGCCGTGAACCCGTATGCGCAGCCCTTCCACTTCGACCGTGAAAGGGCGTTCGGGATCTTTGGCGATGTCGAAAAATCCCTCTCCGCGGAGTTTTACGTTGCGGCTTTCGGCGCCGAAGGAGCTGTCGTAGGCGAGCGTCGAGCCGCTCTGGAGCCATACGGTCGAACCGTCGGTCAGATGCGCCAGCGACTTGCCGCCGAAGGCGCAGAACTCCTGTCTGGCCGGAACCGGTGTGCGGGAGAGGTCGGGACGGACCGCGAAGAGCGTGACGACGACGCCCGCGGCGACGGCTGCCGCCGTGCGCAGTATCGGCATCCAGCGGCGTTTCGGCGCGGGCCGTTCCGCCCGCTGCGGCGTTCCGCAGACTTCGATGCGGGACTGCAACTGCTCCCAGAGCCGGTCGCGGTCGGGATTGTAGGCCGAGGTGCGGCGCTGTACGTCGTCCCATATGCGGAGGGCGTTTTCGTAGATGCGGCGGTTGTCCGCATCCGCGACCCATAGGTCGAATTCGCGGCGCGATGCGGTGTCCAGCGTGCCCTTCAGCGCACGGATCAGGAGGTCCCGGTAATGTTTGTCCATGACGGTATTCGGTTTTTACCCGAAGACACGAAAAAGGCGGCCGACCCTTACGGCCGACCGCCTTTTTTCCGATTTTTTTAGCGGAATGTCTCCGGATATTCCTCCGCGGACGCTTCGTATATGCCGGGAACGGCGATGCGGAGAGGCTGTTTCCGCAGGATTCCGGGCCGGTTATCCGACGACCGCGGCGAACAGATCCAGATGCCCGTCCACGTAGCGGGCGAGCGTCTCCGTGACCTCGGCTTCCATTTCGCCGTACTCCTCCTCCAGCTCGTCGAAGGCTTCGTACTGCTCGTACATCGCCATGAACTCCTCGTCGGTGCGCTCCCGTTCCAAATCCTCCCGGTTGGCGTCGTAGATCTTCTTGGCGCGGTAGACCAGCTTCGAGAAACTCTCCGCACCCCACAGGCGCATGACTCTGGCAAACGGATTGCCGAAGATATAGGCCCCGTAGCCGTTCTGGATAAGCTGGCAGAAACCGCCTTCGGTCACCTCGTCCCGGAAAATCCGGTAGGCGAGCAGCGAGTGCTGTTCGCCGCTGAGCAGCGGCATCGTTTCGGCCGTCGGGTCTCCGCCGACCGTCTCCTTGTATTTGTCCGTAAAGACCCGGAGGAATTCGTCCATCCCTTTGGCGGCTGCCGTTTGCAGGGCCTTGTCTGTAATTTCGATCACGGTTTCCGTCGTTTGATTGTGAATATGGGGTTGTTTAGCCGGGTTACTGCTGCGCTTCGGGCGCGTAGGTGCGCAGGGCCAGTTTCTTGACCCACACCACGAAGCCGCCCGTGAGGATCAGGTTCAGCACCAGTGTCAGCACCGAGATGATGAGCGCCGGGCCGCCCAGACTGTAGCCCAGTGCGATGAAGATTACGCCCGCGCCCACCTCGCCGCGGGTGAACATGCCGATCGAGAGGGCGAGGCGTTCGCTGATCTTACGGTCGCGGTAGAAGAAAAGCGGCACTAGTTTGCCGAGGTTCGAAAGCAGCGACACGGCCAGCACATGCAGCGCCAGCGTGCCCCACGGCATCATGGGCTGCGAGCCGGTGACCGACGTCGCGGCGGCCGTGTCGCCCGGCGCTCCCGTTACGAGCGGCATGCTCAGCCCCACGAGCAGCATGAAGAGGAACGAGATGCCGGTGGTGATGCGCCGTTCGGCGGCGGTGTCGATCTCCTTGTGTTTCATCAGCATGCCGACGACGAACGCCGGGAGCAGGACTTCGATATGGATGCTGTTCTCCGGTCCGTAAAGCCGGGCCGTGACGATGTGGACGAGCTGGGTCAGGGCGCAGACCACGACGGCCAGCCCCAAGATGGTTTTCCAGTCCTGACGTACGTTCCACGTCGCCTGCCAGCGCCAGCCGACGGCCAGCAGGAGGGTGACGACGGCGATGATGGCGAACATTTGCCACCGCAGGCCGGTCATCAGGATTTGCAGGGGGATCATCAGCAGGATGGTGTCCAGATCGTCGAAGATGGCCAGCACCTGTATCTTTTTGTAAATCCAGCTTTTCTTGAGACTGAGGGCTGCGAGCATCGTGAAGAGGATGCCGGCCGAAGTCGGCGCGGCGAAACGGCTCAGCAGCAGGTTTTCCTTCCACGCCTCGCCGCTGGTCCAGAGTTCGGGCGGTAGCAGTGCGAAGACGTAGTAGAGGACGATGAGTATCCACGGCAGCGCGGCCGTGGCCATGGCGATGAAGTAGTCCGCAGTGTAGGAACGCCAGCGGGTTTTGTCGATTTCGAATTCGCGGCCGACGTTGATCATGATGAATCCGAGGCAGATGTAAAGCAGCGTGTCGGAACACTTCTTGAACGCCGCGTATCCTGCACCGAGCGTGCCCGGAAGCATTTGCGAGACGATGAGCCCCAACATCAGGAAAAGAGAGAATGAGAGAACTTTTCGCATTAATTGATAGTTGTTTACAAGTGAGAGGAGTGCATTCGCCGGCAAAGATAATATATTCTGCTTTATTCCCGAAACCGCATCCGTCTTTCGTGAAAAAAACAACAATAATGAAACCGCAATTCACAATTATTTCTTACCTTTGCGGTCGAAAACGGCATATCAGTATTTAAAACCATAAATTAAACATTTACAACTATGCAGATTGTAGAGATTCACGCAAGAGAGATCCTCGACTCGCGAGGCAATCCGACCATCGAGGTCGAAGTACGTACCGTATCCGGCGCATTCGGCCGCGCAGCCGTTCCGAGCGGCGCATCGACGGGCGAGAACGAGGCCCTCGAACTTCGTGACGGCGACAAGAGCCGTTATCTGGGCAAGGGCGTTCTGAACGCCGTCAAGAACGTAAACGAGGTGATCGCTCCCGCCGTTATCGGCATGAACGTGGCCGATCAGGTGGGCATCGACAAGGCCATGATAGCCCTCGACGGCACGAAGACCAAGTCGAAGCTGGGTGCTAACGCCATTCTCGGCGTGTCGCTGGCCGTGGCCCGCGCTGCCGCCGACTACTTCGGCATGCCGCTTTATCGCTATATCGGCGGAGCAAACGCCAAGACGCTGCCCGTTCCGATGATGAACATCATCAACGGCGGTTCGCACTCGGACGCTCCGATCGCGTTCCAAGAGTTCATGATCCGTCCCGTGGGTGCTCCTACCTTCAAGGAGGCTATCCGCATGGGCGCCGAGGTGTTCCACAACCTGAAGAAAGTGCTTCACAACCGCAACCTCTCGACGGCTGTCGGTGACGAGGGCGGCTTCGCTCCCGCGCTGAACGGCACCGAGGACGCTATCGAGTCGATCATCGAGGCCATCAAGATGGCGGGTTACAAGCCCGGCCGCAAGGAAGAGGGCGGCGACGTGTCGATCGGCATGGACTGCGCTTCGTCGGAGTTCTACAAGGACGGCGTTTACGACTACACCAAGTTCGAAGGCGAGAAGGGCGCGAAGCGTTCGTCGAAGGAGCAGGTAGAGTACCTGAAGGGACTGGTTGCCAAATACCCCATCGACTCGATCGAGGACGGTATGTCGGAGAACGACTGGGAAGGCTGGCAGATGCTGACCGCCGAGATCGGCGACAAGTGCCAGCTCGTGGGCGACGACCTGTTCGTCACCAACGTGGACTTCCTGAAGAAGGGTATCGAAATGGGCTGCGCCAACTCGATCCTGATCAAGGTAAACCAGATCGGTACGCTGACCGAGACGCTCGACGCCATCGAGATGGCTCACCGCGCCGGCTATACGTCGGTGACGTCGCACCGTTCGGGCGAGACCGAGGATTCGACCATCGCCGACATCGCCGTGGCTACGAACTCGGGTCAGATCAAGACCGGTTCGGCTTCGCGTTCGGACCGTATGGCCAAGTACAACCAGCTGCTCCGCATCGAGGAGGAACTCGGCGACGAGGCTATCTACGGCTACACGAAGATCTACCGCAAGTAATTCCGATTTCGAAGGGCTTGACAGCCCTGTTGCATCAGGTTCCGGGCGAAGCCCGAACCGGATCATAAATGAAAGGGCCGGACATATTGTCCGGCCCTTTTTTTGTGCGGCGGCGTGCGGTCGCTCAGGCGCCGACCGCGGTCAGACCGCCTTTATCAGCGAACGTCCCAGCCATACGAGTACCAGTCCCAGAATGAAGCTCAGGCCGACGTAAAGGCCGAAATAGAGCCAGTGTTTCTGTTGGAGGAGCAGGTACATGTCGTCGGCAAACGACGAAAAGGTGGTGAATCCGCCGCAGAAGCCGGTGATCAGAAAGACGTTCATCGACGGCGAGATGACGTGGGTCTTTTCGGCCAGACCGAAGAAGATGCCGATCACGAAACTGCCGATAATATTGACGGCGAACGTACCCCACGGGAACGCCGAAACCGTAATGACATGGGCCAGTTTTCCCGTCAGAAAGCGCAGGCATGTGCCGATAAAACCGCCTAGCCCCGCAATAATCATCGCTTTAAACATAATTCACACATTTTTAGTTGATTCTACCATTCGGGTTCTTCCCCGAACAAATTTGATGCCACCGGGCTTCCGTTTTTTGCCGCGGATCGCCACGGGGGTGGCTTTTGGCATCCTATTTGGAACCTCCGCTGATCAGTACCGGCGGACCGCTGCCCCGGCGGGATATGTATGGCCTTCGGGGATGCGGAGCCGGATTAACTATAAAAATCGTTTACTATGCACTTGACACCGAAAGAGATTGACAAGTTGATGCTGCTTTCGCTCGGTATGGTCGCCGAACGGCGTATGAAAAAAGGGCTGAAACTGAATTATCCGGAGGCCGTAGCCTATATTACGTCCACGGCACTGGAGGGAGCGCGTGAAGGCAAGACCGTGGAAGAGGTTATGAAAGGAGCGGCCAGCGTGCTGAAGAAAAGCGACGTCATGGAGGGCGTCGCCGACATGATCGACCTGCTGCAGGTCGAAGCCGTGTTTACGGACGGTTCCCGTCTGGTGAGCATCCACCATCCTATTAAGTAATTTTAAACATCCTGAGTATGAATACGAAAAATCCCGCCCCTGCGAAAAATCAGGCGCAGGCGGCGAGTCTCTATCCGAATAAACCCGGCTTCAAACCCGCAAAGCCCGTCGTCGTCGGTGGAGAAATCCTGATGAACGCCCCGATCGAGTACAATACCGGCCGCAAGACCGTGAAGCTTGTCGTGCGCAATACCGGCGACCGCCCGATTCAGGTCGGTTCGCATTTCCATTTCTTCGAGGTCAACCGTTATCTGGAGTTCGACCGCGACGCCGCTTTCGGCTGTCACCTGAACATTCCCGCAACGACCGCCATCCGTTTCGAACCGGGCGACCAGAAAGAGGTCGAGGTCGTGGCCTATTCGGGCAAACGCCGCGTGATCGGCTTCAACGGTCTGGTGATGGGATATACGGGCGACGAGGATGCGCCCACCTATTTCCCGGCACGTATGCATGCCGTGCGCAAAGCCCGGCATGCAGGGTTCAAGAACATTTCGGAAAGCGATGCCGAGGCCGCTATGAAAAAAAGCAACAACACTAAAAAATAGAGGATATGGCAACAATTTCACGTCAAGAATACAACAACCTTTTCGGTCCTACCGTCGGCGACAAGATCCGGCTGGGTGACACCGATCTTTACGTCGAGATCGAAAAAGACCTGCGCGAATACGGCGACGAGGTCGTCTACGGCGGCGGCAAGACCATCCGCGACGGCATGGGGCTGGCCAATACGATGACTTCGGAGGAGGGGGCGCTCGACCTCGTGATTACCAACGTGACGATCATCGACGCCAATCTGGGCGTCGTGAAGGCCGACGTGGGTGTCAAGGACGGAAAAATCGCCGGTATCGGCAAGGCGGGAAATCCCAATATCATGCACGGCGTGCATCCCGATCTGGTGACCAGCACCGCAACCGACGCGATATCGGGCGAGCACCTGATCCTGACGGCAGCCGGCATCGACGGCCACGTGCACATGATCTCCCCGCAGCAGGCTTACGCCTGTCTGAGCAACGGTATTACGACCCTGTTCGGCGGCGGAATCGGCCCTACGGACGGCAGTAACGGAACCACCATCACTTCAGGCCGCTGGAACATCGAACGCATGCTGGAGTCGATCGAGGGGCTTCCGGTGAACGTCGGCCTGCTGGGCAAGGGCAACTGCTCGATGAACCAGCCGCTCGAAGAACAGATCGAGGCCGGAGCCTGCGGCCTGAAGATTCACGAGGACTGGGGCTCGACTCCCGCTGCGATCCGCGCCGCGCTGGGCGTCGCCGATCGTTTCGACGTGCAGGTGGCCATCCACTCCGATACGCTCAACGAGAGCGGATACGTCGAGGATACGATCGCCGCCATGGACGGCCGCACGATCCATACCTACCACACCGAAGGCGCCGGCGGCGGACACGCCCCCGACCTGCTGAAAGTGGCGTCGATGCCCTACGTGCTGCCTTCGTCGACCAATCCGACCCTGCCGTTCGGGGTCAATTCCCAAGCCGAGCTGTTCGACATGATCATGGTCTGCCACAACCTCAATCCGAAGATCCCGTCGGACGTGGCCTTTGCCGAGAGCCGCGTGCGGCCCGAAACGCAGGCCGCGGAGAACGTGCTGCACGATCTGGGCGTGCTGTCGATGGTTTCGTCCGACTCGCAGGCCATGGGCCGTATCGGCGAATCGTTCATGCGCACGTTCCAGATGGCGTCGTTCATGAAGAACGCCTGCGGCAAGCTCGCCGAGGATGCCGACGGGAACGACAACTTCCGCGTGCTGCGCTACATCGCCAAGATCACGATCAACCCGGCCATCACCTACGGCGTTTCCGACTACCTCGGATCGGTCGAGAAGGGCAAGGTCGCCGACCTCGTACTCTGGGAGCCGCAGTTCTTCGGCGCCAAACCCAAGATGGTCATCAAGGGCGGCCTGATCAACTGGTCGAACATGGGCGATCCCAACGCATCGCTCCCGACGCCGCAGCCGTGCTATTACCGTCCGATGTACGGCGCTTTCGGCCGTACGCTGCCCGAAACCTGCCTTTCGTTCGTATCGGACGCCGCGTTCCAGAGCGGTATCAAGGAGCGTCTCCACCTGCATCGTATGGTGCAGCCCGTGCGGCGCATCCGCCAGCTCACCAAATACAACATGGTGCGCAACGGAGGAATGCCGAAGATCGACGTGAATCCCGAAACGTTCGACGTGCTGGTCAACGACATCCGCGCTTACGTCAAGCCTGCCGACAAATTCCCCCTGAGCCAGCTGCTCTGGTTCAGTTAGCCGGGAGGGCCTCTCCGATCCGGGGCGGTTTGTTGTTCCGCCTTCGGATCCGATCCGGCCCCGGATCGGTTTCCTGTTTCCGGGGGCATGCCGCAGGGGATGCTCCCGGAAATTAAAAACGAATATTAAAAACGAATCCGATGAAAATATATACGGAAATCATAGGCAATCTGCAGGACCCCGAATGGGTGAAGAAAGCGCGGGAAGCCGAAATCGAATATATCGATCTCGACCAGTGGACGGCCCAGAAAAGCCGCTTCGTGGTCAAAGGCGACCGGGAAAACGAATACGCCGTGGCATTGAAACGCCACTCGCAGATGCTCGACGGCGATATTATCGAGTATCTGCCCGAACAGCGCCGCATCGCGGCCATCCGCATCCGGCTCAACGACGTGCTGGTCGCGGACCTTTCGGATCTGGCGCGTCAAACGCCGGAAACGATCATCCATATCTCGGTGGAACTCGGTCATGCCATCGGCAACCAGCATTGGCCCGCAGTGGTCAAGGGGACAAAGGTCTACATTCCGCTGACGGTGGATAAAAAAGTGATGGACAGCGTGATGCGTACGCACCATATAGAAGGTGTCGCCTACTCGTTCCAGCCCGGTTCGGAGGTGATTCCCTACTTGGCGCCCCACGAAATCCGGCGTCTGTTCGGCGGCACGGGGCCCGACAGCGACGTACACCACCATCACGAACATGTGCACGCGCATTAAACCCGCCCTTATGACCGACGACGCAACAACCGTCATGCGGCTGCTCGAATTCACCGACTCGGCCTTTCCGGTCGGGACCTTCTCCTTCTCCAACGGATTGGAAACGGCCGCCGAGGAGGGACTGGTGCACGACGCCGCGACGCTCGAACAATATACGCAGGACATTGTCCGGCAGGCCGCCTTCACCGACGGAGTCGCGGCGCTGCACGCTTTCCGCAGCTATAACCTCGGTTATTACGAGGGTATCCTCAATGCCGACCGTCAGGCCGTTCTCTGCAAGATGAACGCCGAGGCGCGGCTGATGACCCGGCGCATGGGCAAGAAACTGGCCGAGCTGTCGAAACATGTCTTTCCCGATGAAACCGCAGCGAAGTGGCTCGGCGACATCGCCGGCGGCCGTACCCCCGGCACTTATCCCGTGGCGCAGGGCATCGTATTCGCGGTCTGCGGAATCTCCGAAAAGGGGCTTTTCTGCTCCCACCAGTACGGTGTGGTCAATATGGTCGTCAGCGCGGCCCTCCGCTGCGTGCGCGTGTCGCACTACGACACGCAGCGCATCCTGTTCCGGGCCGCCGAAAAGCTCGGCGAGCTCTATGACACGGCGGGCGACATGGATTTCGACGACATGTATACCTTCGTGCCGCAGATCGACATTCTCGCCTCGCTGCACGAAAAGGGAACCAAACGCATGTTTATGAATTGATCCGCCCCAAAAGCGGAATAACCGAATAAACGAATAGATTATGAACGAAAATACAACTTGCAGAATCGGAATCGGCGGTCCCGTAGGCTCCGGCAAAACGGCACTCATCGAAGCGATCACCCCGCGGCTTCTGGACATGGGCTACAAAGTGCTGGTGATAACCAACGACGTGGTAACCACGGAAGACGCCAAACACGTACGTAAAATGCTGAAGGGCATCCTTGTCGAGGAGCGGATCATCGGCGTTGAAACCGGCGCGTGCCCGCATACGGCCGTGCGGGAAGACCCTTCGATGAATATTGCGGCGGTCGAGGAGATGGAGGCCCGGTTCCCCGACGGCGACGTGGTGCTGATCGAATCGGGCGGCGACAACCTCACCCTCACCTTCAGCCCCGCGCTGGTGGACTTTTTCATCTACGTGATCGACGTGGCCGCAGGCGACAAGATTCCACGCAAGGACGGACCGGGGATATCCCAGTCCGATATTCTGGTCATCAACAAGACCGATCTGGCCCCCTATGTCCGTGCCGATCTCGAAGTGATGCGGCGCGATTCCGAGCTGATGCGTCCGGGCAAGCCGTTCGTATTCACCAACTGCATGACGGGCGAAGGGATCGACGAACTGGTCGCCCTGATCCGCCGGATGGCGCTTTTCGACCTCGGCAACAACAAGGAGAAAGTTTCGGAACCCCTAACCGGCGCCGTACGATGAATTTCGCAGCAGCCAAAGAGATGAGTCCCTACCTCGAAGAGCCGAAGGCGATGCCCGTCGGCACTCCGGGCAAGATGGGGTATCTTTTTCTGGGATTCGAACTCGACGACGACGGCAGGTCGATCATGCGCGATCTGGAACGCCATGCCCCGCTGATCGTCCAGCAGGAACTCTATTTCGACGAAGGCATGCCTGAGATGCCGTGCGTCTACATCCTCTCGTCCGGAGGTCCCAACGTGGACGGCGATCGCTATGAACAGCGTTTCGTCGTCCGCGAAGGCGCCTACGCCCATATTTCGACCGGTGCGGCGACCAAGCTGGCCGAGATGCGCTACAACTATTCGGGGCTGACGCAGACGTTCGAGCTCGAAGAGAACGCCTATCTGGAATACCTGCCCGAACCGACGATTCCGTGCCGTCACACGCGGTTCATCGCCGACACGGCAATCCGCATCGCACCCTCGGCCACGCTGTTCTATTCGGAAATCTACATGAGCGGCCGCAAGTATTTCGACCGGGGCGAAACTTTCCAGTACGACATTCTGTCGGTCTGCACCCATGCCGAACGTCCCGACGGGGAGCGGCTGTTCCGCGAGAAATTCATCATACGGCCCGAAATGTATCCGCCTTCGACGCTCGGCGCGATGAACGGATACGACGTTTTCGCCAACGTGATCGTGCTGACGCCGCCGGAACATGCCGACAGCATCTACGAACGGACAGAGGCTTTCATCGACCGCGACCGCCGGCTGGCCGCCGGCATTACGCGCCTGCCGAACGATGCGGGGCTGCTCTACAAGGTCTTGGGCGAGGAGACGGCTCCCGTGAAACGCCTTGTCCGCGAATTCTGTTCCTCGGTTCGGCAGGAAGTCAAGGGCAAGCCGCTGCCCGAAGAATTCCCGTGGCGATAGAAACTTTGTTAACGGTTAAATAATTGTAAGTATGGCAAATACGATCGCTCGATCCGGAGGGGCCGGCGGAGGCTCTTTCGATTTTATCAAAATTCTGCTGCGCGGTACGGGGCAGGTGATGTTTCAGAACAGCGCGTGGACGGGACTCCTGTTTATGATCGGCATTTTCTGGGGCGCCTATGCCGAGGGGCAGGGACTTGTGGGTTGGGGCGCCCTGCTGGGCGTGACCGTTTCCACGGTGACGGGGTATCTGCTCGGCTTTCCGGCCAAGGACGGCGAGCAGGGACTCTGGGGCTTCAACGGCGTGCTGGTGGGGTGCGCGTTTCCTACGTTCATGGGCAATACCGTCTGGATGTGGCTGGCGCTGGCGCTCTGTGCGGCGCTGACGACATGGGTGCGTGCGGGATTTAACAACGTGATGGCGCCTTGGAAGGTCAATTCGTTCACTTTTCCGTTCGTCTTTTGTACGTGGATGTTTCTGCTCGCGGCGCGCGCCATGCACGGGCTTCCGACGACGCATATGGCCGATCCGGCGCTTCCGGCGGCTTTCTCGTCGCTGGAGAGCATCCGTTTTGGCGATCTGGCGGTTTACTGGCTGAAAGGCATCGGGCAGGTCTTTCTGATCAATTCGTGGGTGACGGGAATCTGTTTCCTCGCGGGACTGTTCCTTTGCAGCCGCTGGGCGGCGCTCTGGGCCGCGATCGGCTCGGCGCTGGCGCTGCTGACGGTCATCGCGCTGAAAGCGTCGGGCTCCGACATCTCCGACGGACTTTACGGATACAGCCCCGTGCTGACGGCCATTGCATTGGCGACGGTGTTCTATAAGCCGAATTTCCGCTCGGCGCTCTGGGCCGTTCTGGGAATTCTGGTGACGGTGTTCATTCAGGCCGGCATGTATATGCTGATGGCGCCCGTCGGAATCGCCACCCTGACCGGGCCGTTCTGCATCACGACATGGCTCTTCCTGCTGCCGCTCGTCAGGTTCGACGACGAGGAGAAGCCCGACCATTCGAACTGGTATCCGGAGAACAAGAAGCATCTGGCGGCGCAGCAGCCGGGCGCGAAAACGGAATAACCGTCCGTCCGGTCCGGCAGGGGCCGGACGGGGCGATCTGAAAACCTGAAAAACGACAGACTATGCACATGTCCGACGCACTGGTCTCCCCGCCGGTATTCGCCGTTACGGGAGCCGTATCGCTGGTCCTGCTCGGAACGGCGATCTGGAAAGTCAAGCATCCGCGAAACGACCGCCGCGAACCCGATGCGCGGGACGAGCACATCGTTCCGCTGATGGGCGTGATGGGCGCCTTCGTCTTTGCCGCCCAGATGATAAATTTCTCTATTCCGGGAACGGGTTCGAGCGGCCATCTGGTCGGCGGTATCCTGCTTTCGGCGATACTGGGCCCATGGGCGGCGTTGCTTACGCTGGCTTCGGTGCTGGTGATCCAGTGTCTAGTTTTCGCCGACGGCGGTTTCATGGCTTTGGGCGCCAATATCCTCAATATGGCGGTATTGTCGTGTCTGGTGGCCTATCCGCTGTTGTTCCGGCCGCTGATCAAACGCGGCGCATCGCCGGGGCGGATCATCGCCGCGTCGCTGCTCGCCTCGGTGGTCGGACTCGAACTGGGCGCATTGGCCGTGACGATCGAAACCGAAGCGTCGGGCATCACCGCGCTGCCGATGGGGCGGTTTCTGCTGTTCATGCTCCCGATCCATCTGTTTATAGGTATCGGCGAGGGGCTGGCTACGGCGGCGGTGATCTGCGTCGTGCAGCGTTATAAGCCCGAACTGCTGTACGGTATCCGCCGGGAACGCGCCTCCGGAAGACGGAGACTCGGAAAGGCCCTTGCGGCGATCGCGCTCTTGGCGCTGTTGATCGCCGGGTCGTTCTCGTGGATCGCTTCGTCCGATCCCGACGGACTGGAGTGGTCGATCGAAAAGACGGCGGGACGGGCCGAATTGGAATCTGCGTCCGACGGCCTGCACCGCAGAGCCGCCGCCATTCAGGAGAAGACGGCCGTGATACCCGATTACAACACGACATTTGCGGGAATCGTAGGGAGCGGAGCCATTCTGCTGGCCGTATTCGGCGCCTCCTGTCTGTTCCGCGCCGGACAAAAGCAGGGATGAAAAACAGATTGCAGCACGTACTTTGCGCATTGGATGCGATGGAGCGGACGGCGCGGATGCAGAGTCCGCTCCATCGCACGGACGCCCGGTCCAAACTGCTCGTCACGGTGGTTTTTCTCGTGACGATGCTCTCCGTGCCGCTCTGCAGGCTTCCGGAACTGCTGCTGTTTTTCGTCTTTCCGATCGTTGCCTGCGCGATGGGCGGCCTGAGTTACGGAACGATTTTCCGGCGGTCGCTCGTCGTGCTGCCCTTCGTCGCCTTCATCGGCGTTTTCAACCTGTTCTACGACCGCGAGCCGGTTTTCCGTATCGGGACGCTGGCGGTCACCGCAGGGTGGGTCTCGTTCCTTTCGATCGTACTGCGCGGACTGCTGTCGGTGCAAGCGCTGCTCGTGCTGATCGGAAGCACCGGCTACTACGGTCTCTGCCGGAGCATGCAGCGGCTGGGGGTGCCGGCTGTTTTCACCACGCAGCTGCTTTTCGTCTACCGTTACCTTTATGTCTTGATCGAAGAGGCCGCGGCCATGCAGCAGGCCCGCGACGCGAGGAGTTTCGGGCGCAGATCCTATCCGCTGAAGATTTGGGGAACGCTCGTCGGGCAGCTGCTGATCCGCACTTTCGACCGGGCCGAGCAGATCAGCCGGGCGATGCTGGCACGGGGATTTTCGGGGCGCATCCCAGAGGGGGTGTTCGAACGCCCGGCATGGAAAATGCGCGACACCCTGTTTCTCGCCGTGTGGTGCTCGGCGTTCGTCCTGCTGCGCTTGTGCCGTCCGGCCGAAAACCTTTCGATGCTGATAAACAACCTTTGAGATGAGCCACCACTACCTCCGGTTCGACGATGTGCATTACCGTTATCCCAACGGCTATGAAGCGCTCTGCGGCGTCTCGTTCTGCATCACGCACGGGGAGAAGGTCGCCTTGGTGGGGGCGAACGGAGCCGGGAAATCGACCCTGCTGCTGCACACCAACGGACTGCTGACGCCCTCGCAGGGGGTGGTGGTCATGGGCGGGATCAAGCTCACGCGCAGGACGCTGCCGTTGGTGCGGCAGTCGGTGGGGCTTGTGTTTCAGGATTCGGACAACCAGCTCTTCATGCCCACGGTCGAAGAAGACGTGGCCTTCGGACCTTCGAACATGCGTCTCGAACCCGAAGAGATACGCCGCCGCGTCACGGAAGCCCTCGATGCCGTCGGCGCGCTGCATCTGCGCGGGGCGTCGCCCTTCCGGCTTTCGGGCGGACAGAAGAAGCGCGTTGCGATAGCGACGGTCCTTTCAATGGAGCCGTCGGTGCTCGTCATGGACGAGCCGACCTCGAATCTCGACCCCCGCGCCCGGCGGCAGATCATAGACCTGATACGCCGTTTCGGCCATACGACGCTGATCGCTACGCACGATATGGAAATGGTGCTCGACCTTTGCGACCGTACGATCGTAATGAAGCAGGGACGGATCGTGGCCGACGGCAGTACGCGTCACGTGTTCGGCGATCTGGCTCTGCTCGAAGAGTGCGGGCTGGAGCAACCTTGCGAACTGCGGATGAAACGTGCGTTGAAAAGGGAGTACGCCCTTTGACGGTCAGTCGCGCCGGATTTCGGGACGAACGGACCGCCCCTTGTCGGGAAGCACCTCCCGGCCGACGACGGCCGTAACCAGCGCCCCGGCGAGCAGCACGCCGATCGTCACCCAAAGCACCAGCGAAGCGCCGCCCCATTTGAGCAGTATCGGAATGACGACGACGCCGGCGACGGCGCCCAGTTTGCCGAAGGCCGCGGCAAGTCCCGCACCCGCGCCGCGCTCGGCGACGGAATAGATTTGGGGCGGAATGATGAACGTCATCAGGTGGGGGCCCGCATTGAGGAACAGTTCGAAGAGCATGAACCCGGATACGGCGATCCAGACCGGCCAGTGGAATTCGTAGGCCGCCAGCAGGATGCCCATGCCCGCGGCGCAGAGGATAAATCCCCACGTCTGGGTCCGCACGTGGTACCAGCGGTTCACGAGCAGCAGACCAAGTACGAATCCCGGCAGGATGCAGAGGTTGATCCATGTGGTCAGCAACACCGAATCGGTGATTCGTGAAAAGGCCGACTCGGACCCCGTTTCCAGCCCCAGCGCCATGACCAGCACGGGCAGGAATACCCCGATGCCGTAGACGCCCAATCCCTCGCAGGCCCACGGAATGCCGCTGAAAATCACTTTTTTCACCTGACCGGGTTTGAAAAGGTCGCTCCAAGCCACCTTCGGCATCTGCGTTTTATTGGGGCGGTTGCGGATTTCGCCGATCTCCACGTCGGGGCCCAGAAAATAGCGCACGGCCTTTTCGGCTTCGGATATGCGCCCGTGGGCGATGAGCCATCCGGGACTTTGTTCGAAACGTATGCGGCAGAGCAGCATGACGACCGCCATGACTGCGACGAGCAGCAGCAGCCGGTTCCACAGGTGCGGATCGTGCCACTCCCGCAGCAGGGAAAAACAGATGGCCGCCGCTGCGATGCTGCCCAACGACGAAGCGGCTTTCGCTACACCGACCATCAGCAGTTTCCACCGCCGGGGCATGATCTCGGAGATGTAGTCCGAATCGAGGCTGTAACCGCCGCCGATGCCCAGTCCCATGAAAAACAGCCCCGTGACCAGCCCGAAGAGGTCGGCCGTGAAAAAGGTGAACAGCGAGGCCGCGAGGATGAGTGCGGGGCAGAACCGGAAGAAAAACAGGTATCCCTTTTTATCGCTCCACGCTCCGAACAGCACCGAGCCGACCATGATGCCGACGAGGCTGGTCGCCGCCACGAGTCCCTGTTGCAGGGAGGTAAGTCCGGGATGCCGGAAAATCTGGATCATCGGCAGTATGACGCCGACCAGCGTCGCCAGCCCTGCTCCGGTGATCTGTCCGAGCGAAGCGACGATAAGCACTCTGAAGTGGCCCCAACGCAGGGGCATCGTGTCCATGTTCATATTTTTATCGGTAGATGTGTCTGCACCCTCCTGCGGTTCGAGCCATCGTTTCCACCGTTCGAGCACCCACAGCAGCGCAACGCCCACTCCCACGCCGACGACCGATTCGGTAAAGCGCAGCAGGCAGTTTACGGCCGGCGAGACGTGGGGCGTCATCTGCGAGACGAGCAGGATGATGAGCAGCGTGATGGTGGCGATGCGGTTGTTCTGGTAGATTCCGACCAGCATGCAGAGCATCTCCAGCACGAAGACCGAGGCGAGCATCCCGACGATCGAAAAGGGCCATATCTTGAGGTATATGTAGGCGACGAGCGCTCCGAGGAAGGTTCCCAGCACCCGGGTCCATCCGGCGCGCAGCGAATCCTTGTAGTTGTGCGATTGCAGGACGACTACCAGCGACGTGCAGGCCAGCATGGCCCCCATCCAGCGCGACGCCTCGTGGAGCGATCCCGTTATGTAGACGCCCGTCAGATAGGCCAGCAGCACACCGATGCAGGAGACGAACGAGACGGAAGGGTGCATGCGTCCGACGGCATCGCGCAGGTGCTGCCGGATCCGTAACGGGATCGGTTGCCGGGTGTTTTCCATAATGAGCGTTTATCCGGCTCAGAACAAGAAACGCGCCGAAAGGGACGCCGTCCGTCCGATCCGGAGCGTTTCCGGGATTTGCACTTTCTTCGCTCCGCCGGGGGATTTTGGAACAAGAATTGGTGAAGGGGGAGGATGCGCTGCAAGAAGATAAAACAAATGTCCAAGTAAAACATAATGCGAGAAGATGAAGTCTAAACTGTTTGTCCTGCTGCTGTTGGGCGGTATCGTCCCCGTGTGCGCCCTGCGGTCCGAGACCGCCGACAGCCTGCGTAACGGGAAAACCTACCCGATCGGGGAGGTCGTGGTCACCGGAACCCGGCATGAAACCGACGTCCGGCATCTGCCGATGACCATTTCCGTCGTCGGACGGCAGAAGATCGCCGAGGGATTCCAGCCGTCGCTGCTGCCGACGCTGACCGAGCAGATTCCGGGACTGTTCGTTACGGGACGCGGCATCATGGGGTACGGCGTTTCGGGCGGGGCTGCCGGGCAGATGACGCTGCGCGGTGTCGGCGGAGGTCCCACAACGGGTCTGCTGGTGCTGATCGACGGCCATCCCCAGTACATGGGGCTGATGGGGCATCCGATCGCCGATGCCTGCCAGTCGATGCTGGCCGACCGGGTCGAGGTCGTGCGCGGCCCCGCTTCGGTGCTGTACGGCTCGAACGCCATGGGTGGTGTCATCAATATCGTGACGCGCAGGATGCACGAGGACGGGGTGAAAACCGACCTCCATGCCGGTTACGGGTCCTACAATACGCTCGAAACCGAGGTTACGAATCAGGTTCGGGCAGGACGTTTTACGAGTACGGTGACTGGCTCTTACAACCGCACCGACGGGCATCGCAGGAACATGGGCTTCGAGCAGTACGGCGGTTACGCCAAGCTGGGTTACCGGATTGCCCAAGCGTGGGATCTCTACGCCGACGTGAACCTCACGCATTTCAACGCCCGGAATCCGGGCTCCGTTTCGGAGCCCATTCTGGACAACAGGCAGCGTATTACCCGCGGCATGACGTCGTTCGCACTGCGCAACGATTACGGCTGGACTTCCGGAACCCTGAGCTTCTTCTACAACTGGGGACGACATAGGATCAACGACGGCCACTCGCCCGGCGAAGAGCCGCTGAACTACCGTTTCAACTCCCGCGACAGGATGCTGGGCGTATCGTGGTATCAGAGCGTCGCGCTTTTCAGGGGCAACCGCCTGACCGTGGGCGTCGACTGGCAGCATTTCGGCGGCAAGGCGTGGAACGCCTTTACCGACGGGGCTCCGGATAAAACCACGGCCGACAAGACGATGGACGAAGCGGCCGGCTATGTCGATTTCCGCCAGAGCCTGACGCACTGGCTGACGCTCGATGCCGGACTGCGCCTCGATCACCATTCGCATGCGGGTACGGAGTGGGTGCCGCAGGGCGGACTGTCGTTCCTGCTGCCGCACAACGCCCAGATCAAGGCGATGGTCAGCAAAGGATTCCGTTTCCCGACGATCCGCGAAATGTATATGTTTCCGCCGCAGAATCCCGATCTGAAACCCGAAAAACTGATGAACTACGAACTTTCGTTCACGCAGCGCGTTTCGGGCGGGGCGCTTTCGTACGGAGTCAGCGTCTACTATATCGACGGCGACAACATGATCCAGACCGTCCCGGTGGACGGACGCCCGAAAAACATCAATACGGGCCGGATCGAGAACTGGGGCGTCGAGGGCGACGCGGCCTGCCGCATAAACCCCGTGTGGGCTGTCTCGGCCAACTACAGCTACCTCCATATGGCCTACCCGGTGGTTGCGGCTCCCGAACACAAGCTCTACGCCGGGGTCGATTTTTCGCGCAGACGTTGGAAGGCATCGACGGGCGTGCAGTATGTTCACGGACTTTACACTTCGGTCAAACCCGTAGCGAAGGATAATTTCGTGCTGTGGAACGCCAGCGTCACTTTCCGCGCGACCCGGTGGCTCGATCTGTTCGTGCGGGGAGAGAACCTGCTGGCGCAGCGTTATGAGATCAACGACGGGTTTCCCATGCCGAAAGCAACGGCGCTGGGCGGTATGAATGTTAATTTTTAATACGATCCGAGACCATGACAATTCGTCAGTGCTTTTTCTGCCGGGGCCTGTTGGCGGTCATACTGTCAGCGTTCCTTGCTCCCTGCCATGCGCATTCGGGCAAAGCCCGTTTCCATGCCGTCGTCGACACCGACGGCGCCGCCGACGATCTGCGCACCCTCTGCATGCTGCTGGGCAACCGCGAAGTGGAGGTGCTCGCCGTCACGACTTCGGAAGGGGCGCTGCTTCCCGACAGCGCCGCCGTACGTGTGCGTGCGCTTCTCGATTCCTTCTACCACGAAGGCGTTCCGGTCGGTGCGGGACGTGCGGTGAATGCCCCCGCGCCTGCGTGGCGCGCCCATTCCGGAACCGTAGACTGGGGCGATGCCGCAACCGCAACCTCCGGAGCCGGCTTCCCCGCGGCGTCGGCATTGATCGCCGAAACCCTCGGAGAAGAGGAGGAGAAGGTCGTTTTCATCGCCCTCGGTGCTTTGACGAATCTATACGACGTTCTGCGGGAAAATCCTGCCTCCGGCGACCGGATCGACCGGATCGTCTGGTACAACAGCCGGGCCGAACCGCTCTCCGGAGCCAATTTCGAAACGGACAGCGTCGCCGCCCGTTATGTGCTGGCGAGCGGCGTGCCCGTAACTGTCGTGTCGGCAAACCCGGTATGTCCGGTCGTCGTTACGCCCGCCCTGATCGATTCGGTGGCGGCCGTGCCGAACGTCTACGCCCGGAAGATCGCCGCGACACACCGTACGCCTCCGCTGGCAAAACTGGTCGGGGAGCGTCATCTGGAAGCTTGGGACGATCTGGTCGCGGTTTATCTGTTCGCTCCGGAGCTGTTTTCCATCCGGGAACTGAACGGGACGGTTCGGGCGTGCGAACTGTCGGACAAGAGCGCGGCGGCGGAGGTGCAGACACGACTGACGGCGATTCTCCGGGGCAAGCCCGACAGCGAGAGCCGGGTGTTTTACGGCTTTCCGATCGGCGGCGCACTCTATGCGGCGGATGTCGTTCCGATCATCGACTCGGCGGTTGCCCGTCACGGATTGAGCGAATGGCGGGCGGGCGTGCTGACCAACGAACTGCACGGCCATCTGGGGATTTACGCCACGATCGGCGTCAAAATGGGAATCCGTGCCCGCGAGTATTTCAATATCGGCGTGGACGACATTCTCGTCACGACTTATGCAGGCCATAAACCGCCCGTGAGCTGTATGAACGACGGCCTGCAGGTCGGAACGGGGGCCTCCGTCGGACATGGGCTGATTACCGTTACGGAAATCGACACGCCGCGGCCCGAAGCGCGTTTCACCTTCAAGGACAAGACGATACGGTTGGTCCTGAAACCCCGGTATGCCGACCGTATCCGCAGGGATGTGAAGCGGGGGATCGAACTATACGGCGACCTGACAGAACCTTATTGGCAGTACGTGAGAGCGCTGGCGCTGCGGTACTGGCTCGATTTCGACCGGCATGAAATCTTCGACATGTATGTCGGGGATTAGTGCGCGCAGAGTCCGATTAAAATAAAAAATACTAAATATTGTATAAATTTTTTGATGAAAACGATTAATTTTAGTATATTTGGGATAGGAAATACAGCACGGCTGTTTATTCTGGCAAAATAATCCCCAATCGAATGTGACTGATGAACAGTCAGGACGTGATATGCGCGGTTCCTGACCAGTTACATATTTGAATAATGGGGATTATTCTACTATTGCCAGAGTCAGGTTCCGCGCATCTTTTTTTGAGGAGCGATTTCAAAAGACGCGCCGTCATGAAGCAATCGGAATATCCGGGGTGAAACCATCCGGCAGTTTCACCCGATCGGCTGCCTGTGTCTACCTGCATGCAGTGAAAAGAATCCTCGCTGATGCGAGAGCAGTGACGCAACTTACTGCGGAGGGAGGGGCCTGATAAAGGTCCCTCCCCATTTTTTTGCCGTCCGTCCGGTGCGGCGGCTGCAGCGGCTGGTGGTGCTGAGGGCGGATGCCGGGGCGGAGGGAATAGACATCGGCAGTCATTGGCTGCCGGGTTTCGATGGCTTGGGAGAAATGTGAGAAGAGTAGGAGGGGTGCGGTAAAATGAAAAAACCTCATATATCGTTGATACACAAGGTTTTTTTTCTTTGTAGCAGTGATTTTCAACTGCTTTCAAGGGTGGAAGATGGGGCTCGAACCCACGACCTTCGGAACCACAATCCGACGCTCTAACCGACTGAGCTACATCCACCGTGTGACCGTTGTCCGGTCGTATCGGGATGCAAATGTAATATACTTTTTCGGTCCGTGCAAAAAAATCGCCCGAAAAATTGCGCCGCGTGACAAAATGACAGTCCGGTATGTACCTTTGTCACCCTGCATCTGCCAAAAACCGGTTGGCACATCAATTGATGGGAAGGAGGTTGCAAATGCTAACTAATACATCATTATAAACCAAAAACAACAAAAGCTATGAATGTAAAACCATTATCGGACCGTGTGCTGATTCTGCCGAATCCTGCGGAGGAGAAGACGGCGGGCGGATTGATCATCCCCGACACGGCGAAGGAGAAACCGCTGGCAGGTAAAGTTGTCGCAGCTGGCCCCGGCACCTCGGAGGTCAAGATGGAGGTCAAGGCCGGCGATCAGGTGCTTTACGGCAAGTATGCAGGTCAGGAGATTCAGATCGACGGCGTCGATTACCTGATCATGAAACAGAGTGATATTTTAGCGATCATCTAATAAAGGAAAAACATCATGGCAAAGGATATCAAATACAATGTTGAGGCGCGCGAGCTGCTCAAGGAGGGTGTCGATGCGCTGTCGAACGCCGTAAAGGTCACGCTCGGTCCCAAAGGCCGCAACGTGATTATCGACAAGAAATTCGGTGCGCCGCAGATCACCAAGGACGGTGTGACGGTAGCCAAGGAGGTGGAGCTGGAAGACGCTTTCGCCAACATGGGCGCCCAGATGGTCAAGGAGGTAGCTTCGAAGACCAACGATGACGCGGGTGACGGTACGACCACCGCGACGGTGCTGGCCCAGTCGATCATCGGCGTAGGTCTGAAGAACGTGACGGCGGGTGCCAACCCGATGGACCTGAAACGCGGTATCGACAAGGCGGTGCTGAAGGTCGTGGAGTCGCTGCGCAAGCAGAGTCAGGAGGTCGGCACGGACTTCGCCAAGATCGAGCAGGTCGCCACCATTTCGGCCAACAACGACGAGACGATCGGCAAGCTGATCGCCGAGGCGATGGGCAAGGTGAACAAGGAGGGCGTCATCACCGTCGAGGAGGCCAAAGGCACCGAGACCCACGTGGAGGTGGTCGAGGGCATGCAGTTCGACCGCGGTTATATCTCGGCTTACTTTATGACCGATCCCGAAAAGATGGAGGCGCAGCTTGAAAAGCCTTACATCCTGATTACCGACAAGAAGGTTTCGACGATGAAGGAGCTGATGGGCGTGCTGGAACCGGTGGCTCAGAGCGGCCGTTCGCTGCTGATCATCGCCGAGGACGTGGACGGCGAGGCTCTTTCGGCGCTCGTTGTCAACAAGCTGCGCGGCACGCTGAAAATCGCGGCCTGCAAGGCTCCGGGCTTCGGCGACCGCCGCAAGGAGATGCTCGAAGACATCGCCATCCTGACGGGCGCTACCGTGATCTCGACCGATAAGGGTATGAAGATCGAGGATGCCGACCTTTCGATGCTCGGAACGGCCGACAAGGTGACGCTCAACAAGGAGAACACCACGATCGTCGACGGCGCCGGCAAGAAGGAGGAGATCGCGGCCCGTGTGGCTCAGATCCGCGCTTCGATCGAGAAAGCCACGTCGGACTACGACAAGGAGAAGCTGCAGGAGCGTCTTGCCAAGCTCGCCGGAGGTGTCGCCGTGCTGTATGTGGGCGCCGCTACCGAGGTGGAGATGAAAGAGAAGAAAGACCGTGTGGACGATGCGCTGGCCGCAACCCGCGCCGCAGTCGAAGAGGGTATCGTTCCAGGCGGCGGTGTGGCATACATCCGCGCTACGGCGGCTCTCGAAGGCATGAAGGGCGATAACGAGGACCAGACGACGGGTATTCAGATCGTGAAACGTGCGATCGAGGAGCCGCTGCGTCAGATCGTCGCCAATGCCGGCGGCGAAGGCTCGGTGGTCGTCAACAAGGTGAAGGAGGGCAAGGACGCCT
>ENA-ORTV01000516-ORTV01000516.1-human-gut-metagenome-genome-assembly--contig:-NODE-516-length-46831-cov-6.821447_pt1 | contig 46831 bp, 44 predicted proteins | sample MGYA00241915_ERZ509194 | MGnify/ENA primary metagenome ERZ509194 (study PRJEB26280, sample SAMEA2338810) | human gut metagenome | biome: human gut; feature: human-associated habitat; material: faeces... | reverse complement strand
CGAGCGTCTGGCCGTGGAGAACATGGCGTTTCTGCCCGACCGCTACGATGCGCGTTCGTACTCGGATAAGTTGTTCCAAAAGATGAGCCAGGTGATTTTGGATCTGGGCGAGACCGAGAGCTGCATTATCGAAGGCCGCCTGTCCGATTACCTGTTGCGTAATAACCCCAACCACATTGCCGTGTTGGTGACAGCACCCTTTGAGGACCGCGGCGCGATCGTGCGCAAAAAGCGCGGAAGAGATCAAGAAGATCGCCACCGACGGCGCCAAGCTGGTCAAGCAGCAGCAGAAGGCGCGCGAGGCGTTCTATAAGCGCTATAGCGCCGGAAAGTGGAAGATGACGAGCGGCAAAGACATCGTCGTCAACCGCGCCAAGCTGGGCCGCGAGGGCTGCAAAGACGTTATCGCCGCAGCCTACCGCTACAAGGTGACGCAGTTCGAAGACTAGCCGACCAAAAACCACCACAAAGGCGCCGCCCCATTATGGTGGTCGGGCGGCCGGTATAAAAAAGTCCCCGCCGGGCGTGTGCTCGACGGGGACTTTGCCGTTTGGTGGCTAGCGCTGCAGGTGATTACTCGCCCAGCAGGCTCTTGGTGATGGAGGCTGCGGCCTTCTTGCCAGCGCCCATCGCCAGAATGACCGTAGCGGCACCGGTGACGATGTCGCCGCCGGCCCAGATGCGGGGATCGGTGGTCTGGCCGGTCTCCTCGTCGGCGACGATGTAGCCCCACTTGTTGAGCTCCATCTTGCCGCCGATCTTGGCAGCGAAGGGGTTGGCGTTGGTGCCGATAGCCGAGATTGCGACGTCGCAGGGGATCTCCTCGATGGCACCCTCGATGGGCACCGGGCGACGACGGCCGGACTCGTCGGGCTCGCCGAGCTCCATCTTCTGGACCTTGACGGCGCACACGGAGCCGTCCTCGCCAGCGACAAACTCGAGCGGGGAAACGAGCGGCAGAACCTCGACGCCCTCGGCCTTAGCATGGTGCAGCTCGGCGCGACGGCAGGGCATCTCGTCCTCGGTACGGCGGTAAGCGATGAGGGCGTGCGCGGCGCCCAGGCGCTTGGCGGTACGGACGGCGTCCATAGCCACGTTGCCGCCACCAAAGACGACGACGTTCTTGCCGTGCTTGGTGGGGGTGTCGTACTCGGGGAACTTGTTGGCCTTCATCAGGTTCACGCGGGTGAGGTACTCGTTCGCGAAGAAGACGTTGGGCAGGTTCTCGCCGGGGACGTTGAGGAACTTGGGCAGGCCAGCGCCGGTCGCCACGTAGATGGCGTCGAAGCCCTGCTCGAACAGCTCCTCGGCCGTGGCCATGTTGCCCACGACGGAGTTGTACTCAAACTTGACGCCCATGTCCTCCAGGCCGTCAATCTCGCGCTTGACGACCGCCTTGGGCAGACGGAACTCGGGGATGCCGTAGACCAGCACGCCGCCGGCGAGGTGGAGCGCTTCAAAAACGGTGACATCGTAGCCCTTCTTGGCAAGGTCGCCCGCGCAGGTGAGGCCGCTGGGGCCGGAACCGATGACCGCGACCTTGTGGCCGTTGGGCGTGGGCTTGGCGGGCGCTTCCTGCACGTTTGCATTGTGCCAGTCGGCGACAAAGCGCTCGAGGCGGCCGATGCCGACGGGCTCGCCCTTGATGCCGCGGATGCACTTCGATTCGCACTGCGTCTCCTGCGGGCAGACGCGGCCGCAGACAGCGGGGAGGGAGGAGGTCTCGTGGATGACCTGATAGGCGCCCTCATAGTCCTTTTCGGTGATCTTCTTGATGAATTCGGGGATCTTGACCTGCACCGGGCAGCCGGAAACGCAGGGATGGTTCTTGCAGTTTAAGCAGCGGGCCGCTTCATCGAGCGCCTGCTCCTCGGTATAGCCGAGCGCGACCTCCAGGAAGTTCTTGTTGCGGACGTTGGGCTCCTGCGAGGGCATTTCGTTCTTCTTCAGACTCATGTTAGGCATATTACTGAACCTCCTTGCTGAACAGGTTGCAGGTCTCTTCGTATTTGTGGCGTTCCCAGTCGAAGTACATCTTGCCGCGCTTGAGACTCTCGTCCCAGTCGACCTTGTGACCGTCGAAGTCCGGGCCGTCGACGCAGGCGAACTTCGTCTCGCCGCCGACGGTGAGGCGGCAGCCACCGCACATGCCGGTGCCGTCGACCATGATCGGGCTCATGGAAACGGTGGTGGGGATGCCGTAGGGCTCGGTGGTCTTGGACACGAATTTCATCATGATGGCAGGGCCGATGGCGAAGATCTCGTCATACTGGTTGCCCGCGTCGATGAGCGCTTTGAGCGCGTCGGTGACAAGACCCTTCTCGCCGTAAGAGCCGTCGTCCGTCATCAGCTTCAGAACGCTCGAAGCCGCGCGGAACTTGTCCTCAAGAATGACGAGGTCCTTATTCTTGAAGCCGACGACCGCGTGGACTTCCGCGCCGCAGTCGTGGAACTTCTTCAAAACGGGGTAAGCGATGGCGCAGCCGACGCCGCCGCCCACGACGCAGACCTTCTTCTTGCCTTCGGTCTCGGTCGGGCGGCCCAGCGGGCCGACAAAGTCCTGAATGTACTCGCCCTCGGCTTTATGTCTGAGCTTTTCGGTGGTGGCGCCGATCGTCTGCACGATGATGGTGACGGTGCCCTTCTCACGGTCGAAGTCGTGGATGGTGATGGGGATGCGTTCGCCGTTTTCATCGACGCGCAGGATGATGAACTGGCCGGGCTCGGCCTTCTTTGCCACCATCGGCGCCTCGATCTCGTAGAGGGTCACGGTGGGCTTGAGCGCTTCTTTCTTCACGATGCGATACATGAATGATTCTCCTTTTTGTTGAGATTCAGCGCCGTGCCGTCCGGGGAGAACGGCAGGCGGGATTCCTGGACGCAGCGCCGGGAATATGGAATGATGCTATATTTATATCATGAAAGTTTTCTTGCGTCAATGAATGTCGAAATTCTGACGATGCAGGAAAACTTGCATTTATGAAAAATACTTGCAAAAAACTAAAGCAGCGTCACGCTGCGGCCCTCAGTGCTGATGAGGTCCTCCTCGCGCATCTTGCGCATCTCGCGCATCATGGCGCTGCGGTCGGCGCTGATGTAGTCGGCAAGCATGCTGAGGGAAAACGGCAGGGGGAACGTCCGGCTGCCGTGCTCGTCGGCGAGCTGCTCGAAAAAGCACAGCAGCTTTTCGCGGATGGAGCGGCAGGCGAGCACCTCGATCCGGCGGCTCAGATGCAGAGACTTTTTCGAGAGCAGTTGGAAGAGGTTCGTTACGACCTGACTGTGGCAGGCGCAGGCGTTTTCGCAGCGCTTTGTGATCTGGTCATAGCGCATGAAGATGACGCGGCAGTCCTCGCGGCACTCGATGAGCGCGCTGCCGTCGCGAAAGCCGGTGAACGCCAGCTCCTCGCCAAAGACGCTGCCCTCGTCCATGCTTTCAAGCACGGTGCGGTTGCCGTCGGCGTGCAGGCGCAGAAGCGCCGCGCTGCCCGAGAGCAGCACGCCGATCATATCCTGCTGCTGCCCGCAGGTGAGGATAGTCTGTCCTGCGCTGAAGCGCTGCTCATACGCGCTGAAGCAGCGCAGCATATTTTCGCACGATGCTTCGTCCACGCCTGTAAACAGCGCGGAATCGCGGCAGTCCATCGCTTTCCCTCCCGTAAGGCCTGCTGCTTTACCGGTGCAGCGCAGCCGTTGACCTATTGCAATATCATATACCAGAGCGGAGAAAATGTAAATGACAATTTCGTGAAAAAAGCGGATAAAAAACGCCGATTCCCTGTAAAAAAGCATCCGCTTTATGAGCGGATGCTTTTCTTTTTTACTCTGCGGCGGACTTGTCCTTTGCCTTGCGCGCATAGTCGTAAAACACCTGCGCGATGGGCGACAAAATGCTGTTTTTGTGCTTGACGATATAGAGCTGGCGGCGGAAGCGTGAGTCGGGGAAGGGAAAGGCGAGGAGCTTGCCGAACTGGACATAGTCCTGCGCGGCGCTCTGCGCGATGAGGCCGACGCCTAAGCCCTCACTGACCATCTGCTTAACGCTCTCGGTCGAGCGGATCTCGACCGCGGTGCGCAGCTGGGCGATGTCGATGCCGAGCTCATTTAAGAGCTCTTTGCCCGCCTGATACGTGCCGCTGCCCTTTTCACGGCTGATGAACGTCTCTTCCTTGAGCTGCTCGATGGGGAAGGGCTTGCCCGCAAAGGCCTGATACTTTTCGGTGTTCGGCGTGATGAGCACCATCGGGTCGCTGGCAAAATCCTGATAGACGCACTTGTGGCTCGCCACCATCGTGCCGCAGAAGCCGATCTCCACACTGCGCGTGGCCACGAGCTCCACGACCTTGGGGCTGTCCTCCATCTGGATATTGAAGGTGATGTCCGGATAGCGGGCGCGGAAGTCCTGCAAAAGGTGCGGCAGATAATACTGGCTCGGCACCGTGGAGGCCGCGATGGAGATCGTACCCTTCATCTCCTGAGAGAAGTTGCGCAGCGCGATGGCCGCATTCTCGCGCACTTGTAAGATCTCCTTGGCGTATTTGTAGAGGAGCTTGCCCGCGTCGGAGGGGTAGGTTTCCTTCGTGGTGCGGACGATGAGCTTGATATTCAGTTTTCTCTCCAGTGCGGAGACGTGCGAGCTGATGGTCGGCTGCGTCAGGTGCAGCAGCTCCGCAGCGCGGGAAAAGCTGCAGTTTTCCACCACGTAGACGAACGCTTCGAGCTCTTTGATATCCATATCAATGTCCATGAAGTTCCCCCGTCAGACCGGCAAAAGCGAAATGTTTTGCGTTGATAGTGCGTTGAATGCTTATTTTTTAACAGTATACACAGTTTAGCGCCGTTTGTCCAGAGAGGGAAACGGCATTTTGCAGGATTTTATGCATTTTTGCCCGTGCGATGCACCGCGCGGGCAAAAAATGACGACCTACTGCTTGTCCTGCGCCAGCGCCTCGCCCAGCGCGATGGCGAGCTGATCGGGGCAGGAGGTATTCTTGAAGCCGCAGCGGATGCCGCGCATGCGCGCGATGGCATCCTCGGCCTTCATGCCTTCGACCAGGCGCGAAATGCCCTGGAGGTTGCCGTTGCAGCCGCCGATGACCTCCACGCTCTTGATGGTGTGGTCGTCGTTCAGCTCAATGTGCATTTCCTTGGAGCAAACGCCCTTGGTGCGGTAGTTATAGGTCATTTCTATCTCTCCTTTTCTGATAGTCCGCACCGATCATAGCACATTCGCCCTGCGTTCGCAAGGGATGTGCCGAAAAAGGAAAGAAAAAGAAGATGCGGCAATTCGGGGTGGTATTCCGCGAACAAGCGTGCTATAATTATCCTGTTAGAATATTGCCATTACAGAACAAAACGCAAAAGGAGTTGTTTTTTATGTCAGTTTTGACCGCCGTTATCCTTGGCCTTGTGCAGGGGATCGCGGAATTTTTACCGATCTCGTCCTCCGGACATCTCGCCATCGCGGAGCACCTGCTGAACATGCAGGGCGCGAGCAACGTGCCCAACTTTTTCGATGTGCTGCTCCACCTCGGCACGCTCGTGGCGGTGTTTGCCGCTTACTGGGACGATATCCGAGATATGATCGTGGAGTTTTTTACCGGCATCGGCGACCTTGCCCATCATCGCACGCCGAACCCCGTGCCGCCTGCGCGCCGTCTCATCCTGCTCATCATTGTGGGCACGCTGCCGCTTTTCGTTATGGTGCCGTTTCGCCGTTTTTTCACGGAGCTGAGTGATAATATGTACTTTATCGGCGGCGCACTGATCGTCACGGGCATCCTGCTCTTTGCGAGCGACCGTGTGCGCCATGGCCGCAAGACCGAAAAGACCGCCACAATGCTCGACGCGCTGCTTGTCGGTATCGGTCAGGCCATCGCGCTGTGCCCGGGCATCTCCCGCTCCGGCATGACGATCACGGCGGGCTGCTTCACGGGCTTTGAGCGCAAGTTTGCCGTGCGCTTTGCATTCCTGCTCTCCATCCCCGCGGTGCTGGGCGCGAACATCCTGACGCTCAAGGACGCGATCGAAGCGGGCATCGACTTCTCCAGCGTGCCTGTGTACCTTGTCGGCGTCGTCGTCGCGGCGGTGTCCGGCTATGCGAGCATCCGCCTGCTGCGCTATGTTGCCGACAAGGGCCGTTTCGGCGCGTTTGCCTATTACTGCTGGGCCGCCGGCGTGCTGACGCTGGTGCTCACGATCCTGCACTAATTTTTGATTCTGAGGTGAATCATGGCACAACAGAAGAAAAAAACCACCACAACGAAAAAGAAAACGACGGGTTCGTCCCGCTCCTCGTCTTCCGGCAAGCGCACGGCGAAGAAGAATCAAAAGCGCCCCATCCGCCGCGAGGTCGCGGGCGCGATCCTGCTGGTGCTGGCGCTGTGCCTGGGCTTCAGCTATTTCCAGTCGGGGGCGTGGCTGCTTGATCAGCCCGCGCAGCTGTGCCGGTCGCTCTTTGGCTGGGGCTATTACCTCGTCGCGCCCGCGCTGCTGCTGGGGAGCTATATCCTGCTCTTCCACCGCGGGCGGAACGTCGCGTCCTGCCTTGTCGGTACGGCACTGCTGCCGGTTGTGTTCGGCGCGATCATGCACATTGCCCTCTGCAAGGAGGAGTATGTCAACATGGACGGCATTTTGAAGCTTCTGTGGACGAGCGGCAACGCGCTCGAGTCCGGCGGCGCGGTGTCCGCGTCGCTTGCGATCATGCTGGTGCTGCTGGTGAAAAAGGTGCTCGCGATGATCCTGCTCGTCGTGCTGTTCGTTGCGTTCTTGATGATGGCGTTCAGGCTCACGCCCGCCGCCGTGATCGAGGCCGTGCGCTCGCACGAGCGCGTGCCCTATGAGCCAGTGGAGGAAGAGGACCTTCCGCCGCAGCGCACCCATGTGCCGCGCCGCAGTGCGCCGGTCCATACGCCGGACGCCGCCATCGACATTCCGCTCGACGGCGAGGAGCGTGTCATCAAGAAAAATCCCACGGGCGGCTTCTTCCGCAAGAAATCCGACAATATCAAGAGTCCCGACGAGCTGTTAGCGGGTGGAAGTGCCGCACCCGTTTCACCCGCCGCTGCGCCATCCGCTCCCGCCAAGCCCGTGACAGTGGAGGCCGACGACTTCGACCTGCCGCCGTTTGATACAGTGCCGAGCACTCCTGTGAGCGCGCCCGCGCCGGTCGTCCCGACGCCCGCTCCCATTACGCACACACCATTTGCCGCACCCGCGCCGAGCGTGCAGAGCGCGCCTGTCACCGCGGCAACCGTGGCAGGCCGCGGCTCCCGCCGTGCTGACCGACAAGCAGGAGGACAAGCTTCGCCGCGCCGAGGTCGATGCTGCGCGCGAGGAGGTCACGCGCGAGATCGAGGGCAGCGACGCGCAGCCCCAGCCGCCTGCATATCAGTATCCGCCCATCACGCTCTTAAAAGAGGGCAGCGTGACGAACGCCGCCGAGGCGGGCGCGGAGCTGCGCAACAACTCCCGCCGCTTGGCGCAGACGCTCACGAGCTTTGGCGTGGACGCCCAGCCGGGCGATGTGGTGCGCGGCCCGTCGGTCACGCGCTATGAGTTCACGCTCAGTCAGGGCGTGAAGCTCTCGAAGATCACAAATTTGCAGGACGATATCGCCCTTGCGCTGGGCGCGAGCGGCGTGCGCATCGCGCCCATCCCCGACAAGATCTCCGTCGTGGGTGTCGAGGTGCCGAACAAGCTCGTTTCGCCCGTCAGCATCCGCACGGTGCTCGAATCCACGGAGTTCACCACCCATCCTTCCACCACGGCCTTCGCCGTCGGCAAGGACATCAGCGGCAAGAACATCGTCGGGAATATCTCGAAGCTTCCGCACGTGCTCATCGCTGGTACGACAGGCTCCGGTAAGTCCGTGTGCACGAACTCGCTGATCGTCTCGATGCTCTATAAGTCAACGCCCGAAGAGGTGCGCTTCATCATGGTCGACCCGAAGATGGTCGAGCTTGCGCCCTACAACGGCATCCCGCACCTGCTCATCCCCGTCGTCACCGACCCGAAGAAGGCCGCGGGTGCGCTGCAATGGGCCGTGTACGAGATGATGAAGCGCTACAAAATGTTCTCTGAGCACAACGTCAAGGACCTTGCCTCCTACAATAAGGTGGCGGAGACGGACGAAACGCTCAAAAAGCTGCCGAGCGTCGTCGTCGTCATCGACGAGCTGGCCGACTTGATGCTCGTCGCGGCGAAGGAGGTCGAAGAGTCGATCTGCCGCGTGGCACAGATGGGCCGCGCCGCGGGTATGCACCTCGTCATCGCGACGCAGCGTCCGTCCGCGGATGTCATCACGGGCCTGATGAAGGCCAACATCCCGAGCCGCATCGCGTTCGCGGTCGCCTCCGCGATGGAATCGCGCATCATCCTCGACACCGCGGGCGCGGAAAAGCTCGTCGGCCGCGGCGACATGCTCTACGCCCCGCTCGGCGAAGGCAAGCCCAAGCGCGTGCAGGGCTGCTTCATCTCGAGCGAGGAGATCGAGCGCGTGGTCAACTTCGTCAAGGAAAACGGCGAGACGGACTACGACGAATCCGTCATCGACAAGATCAACGCTGCCGTCGCCGAAAAGGAGAAAGGCAGCGGCAAGGGCGGCAGCAATGCCGCACCCGAGCAGAACGCCGCCGACGAGGCGGACGAGCTGCTCCCCGCCGCGATCGACGTGGTCATGGAGACGGGACAGGCGTCCGTCTCGATGCTCCAGCGCAGACTGAAGCTCGGCTATTCGCGCGCGGCGCGCATCGTCGACGAGATGGAGACGCGCGGCATCGTGGGTCCGTTCGAGGGTTCGAAGCCCCGCCAGCTGCTCATCACAAAGGAGCAGTGGCAGGAGCTGAAGATGAAAGGCGCCTACGGCGCGACGCCGCCGGAAACGGAAGAGCTTCCGCCGCCGGACGAGGAAAACTGAACAAAGCGAAAGCACCGAAAGCAAAACGGCTTTCGGTGCTTTTTTTGCGTGTCTCGGTTTCCATGCGCACGGGAAGCGCATAGACTGTCGGGGAAGAAGAAATGGGGGAGGAGATCGACATGGCCTATTCCGACAGGGAGCTGCTCGCGCGCCTCATCGAGTGCGAAGCGGGCGGCGAGGGCGAGAATGGGATGAAAGCCGTGGCGAGCGTCGTGATGAACCGCGTGCGCTCGACGGGCGGCGAATACGCGCGCGTGGGGCAGGGCAGCATCCGCAATATCATCTTTCAGCCGGGGCAGTTCGTCTGCGCGAGCGAGACCGAGCGCGGCAGCTACAACCCGCAGAACATCTACAACATGCGCCCGACCGATATCCATTACGAGATCGCGGACTGGGCCATTGCGGGCAACCGGTTGAACGGTCTTGGGACGGCGTTGTGGTTCTTTAACCCGTTTTCGCCGTCCTGCCGCGCGAATTTTCCTTCCAATGTGGGGACGTTCGTCATGCGTATCGGCGACCACTGTTTTTATAACCCCACCGCCGCGTATTACGACACCTGAGAAAAGCAAATCAGCAGCAACGGGAAAGGGAGAGGACGTTTTTATGATCCAGATGGGAAAAAGCATGCCGTGCCTTTATGAGCAAATGGCCGCCGTGCCCGCGATGGCGAGCGCGCAGCAGAGCGGCAACAGCAATAATAGCAGCAATAATAGCAGTAATAACAACAGTAACAACAACGCGAGCCAGAGCTATGAGGAAATGCTTGGAGGATCGTCGGGGGCGGGGGGCATGTCGCTCGTGCTGCAGGGCGGCGCGAGCGGGCAGTTCCAGCCCACGCCCGACAAGATCGAAGAGTCGCAGACCGTCGACAAGATGGCCTACAATTCGTGGAAGGGGATGCTCGCGCGCAACATCGGCCGCGCAGTCATCGTGAGCTTCCTCGTCGGTTCGCAGAACACGGTCGTGGCGGTCGGCACGCTACAGGAGGTCGGAAACGACTATATCACGCTGTTCCACCCCGGCCGCAGCGCCTACATCACCGCCGACATCTACTCCATCCGCTTCGTGGAGTTCCCGCAGGGGAACAACGTGATCACACTCAACTAAAAAGGGACGCTTTCGCGTCCCTTCATTTTTGCTTTTGCGTTCGCAGACGCAAAGAATTTTGATCGTCGATCGCCGCGACCAGCGCGTGGCGATCGACACCTCTCGCTCCGCGCGTGTCGCAGCCGCCAGCGGCGGCAAGGCACAAAGCGGAGTGTGGCCTTTCTCAAAAAAGCGGCTTTACCGCTTTTTTGAAGTACTTAGAATCTTCTTCTCCGGCCGCGGTAGCCGCTGCCGGCTCTGCTGCGGCGGCGGTGGCCGTAGCGACGGCGGCGGGAGAACATCGTCACATAGACGACGAGCGCGACGATGAGCAGTACGACCACGATCAACAGAATGCGGACGAGCGGCTTTGCGAAAAAGTCAGACACCCTGCGCTGCGCCGTCAGGAACCACGAGGCCGATACATCGTTCAGCGCTAAGAGGTCCGTCTCGGCGTAGACCTTACCATTGTAGGAGAGCGTCAGCTTGCCGAGCACGTCGCCCGCGGAAACGGGCGCGTCGACCGTGTCGTTCGTGAGCGTTACGGTGCGCTCGAGCATGTCGGGCTCCACGTTGTCGGGCAGAAGACAGGAGATATCCTCCGCCGCGTGGGTCGAAACGTAGCTCGCCTCGCTCGAAAGCGCGACGGGCACCTCCTGCACAAGGTCGGAGGAGGAGAGAATGTCGCGGAGGACAAAGTTGTCAAAGCCCCAGTCGAACATGCGCGACGTTTCGGAGAAGCTGCGCGTCTGGATGGTCACACCGTCCTCGAGTGTCACGCGCTCTGCGCCCAGCACCACGCTGATCATGTGGCGGCTGCCGCGCAGGGCGGACGAAATGAGGCAGTAGCCCGCCTCGGGTGTCGAGCCGGTCTTGATGCCCTGCGCGTCGCGGTACACATAACCGCGGGCGCGCCAGTTGGAAATAAGAAAGTTCGTCGAGTGCAGCTCGCGCGGCGCTTCAGTCATGTTCGTCGCGGGCACGGTGTAGCTCTTGGAGTTGCAGATCTCCATGAATTTGTCGTGCTTCATCGCCTCGCGCGTGATGAGGTAGAGGTCCCACGCGGTCGTGTAGTGCTGGGAATTGTGAAGGCCCGTGGCGTTGGCGAAATGCGTGTGCTCGCAGCCGAGCTCCGTCGCACGCTCGTTCATGCGCGCGACAAAGGCGTCGACCGAGCCGTAGAGCGTTTCGCCCAAAATGTTGCACGCCTCGTTCGCCGAGACGATGAGCATGCAGTTGAGCAGCTGCTCGACCGTCATCGTCTCGCCGGGGACGATGTTCGCCGTGCTGCCGTCGCTGGAGAGCCCCTCGAACGCCGATTCCGTCGCAGTGACGGAGTCGGTCAGCGCGATCTTGCCCTCGTCGATGGCTTCAAACACCAGCAGCGCGACCATCACTTTGGTGAGCGAGGCGGGGAAGTTCTCCTGATGGGCGTTTTTCTCGTAGAGAATTTCGCCCGTGTCGGCCTCGATGAGAAGACCGGCCTTCGCGTCGAGGTCAAAGTCCTCATAGGCGTCGGCGCTCGTCAGTGAAAAGAGCGGGAGCAGGAGCGCAAAAGATAAAAAAAGTGAAAACCAGCGGCGTTTTTTCATGGAAATATACCTCGTTGTATGATACAATCAAATATGGAATACAGTGAAGAGGAGCGCGCCGTTCGGCACGCTTCGACATCAGTATAGCAAAAAAGGCAGGCGAGCGCAACCGTGGAAAAGCAAGAAAAGAAAACCAAAGTCAGCGGCGTCTACCTTGTGCTCGCCGCGCTGACGGTGCTGTTCGCCGTTTCGCTCGTTTTTCTGCACAAAACGGCCTACGAGGGTGCCTCGCACGGGAATTACACCGTGACGACGCAGGACAAGACCGACGAGATCACCGCGCCCACGCGCGTTGTGACGCTTGTGAACGTCAATACCGCGACGGCGGAGGAGCTTGAAACGCTGACGGGCATCGGCCCGTCGCTCGCGCAGGCGATCATCGACTACCGCGCAGAGCACGGCGATTTTACGGCGGCGGAGGACCTTTTGAACGTCAAGGGCATCGGAGAGGCGAAGCTCGAGGGATTCCGCGCGGAGATCACATTCACGGAGGAGGATGGCAATGAAAATTCTGGTGGTTGACGACGAGCAGCTTCTCGTCAAGGGCATGAAATTCAATCTGGAAAACGAGGGCTACACGGTCGAGACCGCCTACGACGGCGCGACCGCCATCGACATGGCGAAAAGCGGCGGGTTCGACCTCATCATCCTCGATCTGATGATGCCGCAGGTGGACGGGCTGACGGCCTGCATGCGCATCCGCGAATTTTCCAATGTGCCCATCATCATGCTGACCGCCCGCAGCGAGGACGCCGACAAGATCATCGGTCTTGAGTCCGGCGCGGACGACTATATCACAAAGCCGTTCAACATCTTGGAGCTCAAAGCGCGCATCCGCGCGCTGCTGCGCCGCGCGAACGCCGCACCGCAGCAAAAGCAGCCTGAAACGCTCCTGTTGACCGCGGGCGGCATCACGCTCGACCCCGAGCAGCGCGTCGCCGTCAAAAACGGCGAGATCGTCGAGCTCACGGCCAAGGAATACGACCTCATCGAGCTTCTTGTCAAGAATCCGCGCCGCGTTTACTCGCGCGAAAATCTGATGGACCTCGTCTGGGGCTACACCTACGCAGGCGACTACCGCACAGTGGATGTGCACATCCGGCGGCTTCGCGAAAAGCTCGAGGAAAACCCCGCCGCGCCGCAGCACATCCTGACCAAATGGGGCGTGGGGTACTACTTGAAGGACTGATTTCCCACTAAAAGAAAGAGAAGGGGGGCAGCGCCGTGCAGATGCATGCGAGCCTGCAGCGAAAATTCAGCTTCAGCTATATCGCCATCATTCTGGCGGTGCTGATCCTGCTGAACACGTATCCGCTCATCACGTCGGAAAACCTGACGTTCCGCTCTAAGCAGAGCTCGCTGCAGGGCAGCGTCTCGGTGATGGTGACGGCGCTTTCGGGCCTTGAAGAGCTGAGCGAGGAAAATGTCGCGGGCGCGATGACGCTCGTGGAGGAGACGGGCATCTCCCGCGTGCTTGTGACGGACGCCTCGGGACGCGTGCTGTACGACACGCGCGAGACTGACGGCGCGATCGGCCGCTACGCCTTTTATACAGAGCTGGTGCAGGCGCTTCGCGGAGAAGACGTCTTTTACACCGAATTTTCGGACAAGGCGTTCAAAAGCCGCGCGGCCTCGCCGGTCATCTACCACAGCCAGACCATCGGCGCGGTGTATGCCTACGAATACGACACCGAGCAAGCGGAGCTGCTGCTGTCCCTGCAGCGAAATCTCCTGACGATTTCGGCGGTCGTGCTGGTGTTCGCCGGCGGCATCAGCGTGCTGCTCTCCCGCGTGCTGACGCGGCGCTTCGGCGTACTGACCGACGCCATCCGCAAGATGCGCGAGGGCTCGTACAGCCACCGCGCCGAGGTCGGCGGGCACGACGAGATCAGCGAGCTCGCCGCCGAGTTCAACGACATGGCCGACCGTTTGCAAACGACGGAGGACGCGCGCCGCCGCTTCGTGTCGGACGCTAGCCACGAGCTCAAAACGCCGCTGGCGGGCATCAGGCTTCTGTCCGACTCCATTTTGCAGACGGAGAACATGGACGCGCAGACCGTGCGCGAATTCGTCGGCGATATCGAGCAGGAATCCGAGCGCCTGGCGCGCATCACGGAAAATCTGCTGCGATTGACGCGCCTGGACAGCGGCATGCTGCCCGAGGCGCAGCGCGTCGACCTCCCGTCCGTGATGGCGCGCGTGGTGCGCATGCTGCGCCTTGTGGCCGAGGAAAAGCAGGTCGACCTCTCATATGAAATTCGCCGCGAGGGACAGACCCTTGCGAGCGAGGATGAAATTCACGAGATCATCTACAACCTGACGGAAAACGCCATCAAGTATAACCGCCCCGGCGGCTTTGTGAAGCTGCTGCTCGCGGGGGATGAAAAGGACTGCCTTCTCACTGTCAGCGACAATGGCATCGGCATTCCGGAGGGGGACATGCCCCGCATTTTCGACCGTTTCTACCGCGTGGACAAGATGCGCTCGCGCGCCGCGGGAGGTACAGGCCTTGGCCTTTCCATCGCCGCCGACACGGCGCGCCGCCGCGGCGGCAGCATCGAGGTCCGCGCCCGCGAGGGCGGCGGCACGGTGTTTACCGTGCGCCTGCCGCGCTGCGAAGAGGGAGGGGATGAGACATGAGAAGACGTCTTTCCCTGACTGCGGCATTAGTCCTCCTGCTTTCGCTTCTCTGCGCCTGCGCGGCCCAGCACGCGCAGGAGATGGACGAAAACGGCTACGAGCTCTATTTTCTCAGCGATCCCAACTCCGCGGGCGGCGGCGACGCCATCCGCACGCAGGAAAAGCGTCTGACGCTCGACGGCGCGATGGAGACCGAAGACTGTGTCCGCGCGCTGCTGGAGGCGCTGCTCGCAGGGCCCGACGAGCCGTCGCTCTCTTCGCCCATCCCGGAGGGAACGGCGCTCAAGTCGCTCAAGGTGTCGGGCCGCCGCGCGCAGATCGACTTGAGCGCACAGTATGCGCGCCTGACGGGTATCGACCTGTCGCTCGCTGACTACTGCATCACGCTGACGCTGACGCAGCTGCCGAATGTGAACGCTGTGAGCATCACGGCGGACGGGCGCGAGCTACCGTACCGCGAGACGCAAGTGCTGCTCTCGGCGGATACACTGCTTTCCTCACGTGAGAGTGGCCTGCGGCCGATCACCGTGTCGCTTTATTTCCTCGACAGTAAGACGGGCGAGCTGCGCGCCGAGCAGCAGACGCTCGCGCTCTACGAGGGCCAGACGCGCGTGAACGCGCTGCTCGAAGCGCTCGCGCAGGGGCCGGAGGACGATTCGCTCGTCTCGCTCCTGCCGGAGGACTTCACGGTCATCTCGTCTCGCATCGAAAACGGCGTGTGCTATCTGAATCTCCCGGCTAACGTCTCACTGCCGGAGAACGAGGCAGAGCGCGATTTGATGCTGAGCGCGCTCGAGCAGTCCATTTTGTCGCTCGGCGGCGTGGACGAGGTGCAGTTTTTGATCGAAGGCTCGGCCGAGCCCGACGGCTACCGGTAAAAAAGGCCCTCCGCAGAAATGCGGAGGGCCTTATCATATCTTGCGCTATTTTACGCTCACTCGCGCGCGAGCATCGCCGCGCCGATCACGCCCGCGCGGTAGCCGAGTGTGCAGAGCTCGATGCGCGTGTGCGAGACGGCATAGCGCGAGCCGAACGAACGCTCGCGCACCCTTTCGCGCAGCGGCAGGAGCAGCGCGTCGCCCTGATTTGCTACGCCGCCCGAGAGGGCCAGCACTTCGGGGAAGAAAATGTTGACAAGATTTGTGAGCCCGCAGGCCAGATGCTCGATGTAGTCCTCCACGACCTGCGCGCCCGCCTCGTCGCCGCGCTCCTTGGCGAGAAACGCTGTGCGGCCGTCGACACCGCCCTGCTCCGCGGCAATCGCGTGCAGCAGGCTCTCGGGGTGCGCGGCCATGGTGCGCTTCGTGTCGCGGATCAGCGCCGTGGCGGAGGAGTAGGCCTCGAAGCATCCGCGGCTGCCGCAGGTGCACTCTTCGCCGTTTTCCGCGATGACCATGTGGCCAATCTCGCTCGCCGCGCCCGTGTAGCCTGTCAGGAGCTTGCCGCCGAGCACCACGCCACCGCCGACGCCCGTGCCGAGCGTGACGACGATGGTGCTCTCCGCGCCGCGGCCGCAGCCGAACAGCGCCTCGCCCAGCGCCGCGGCGTTTGCGTCGTTGCCGAGGTGGATGGGAAGCGCAGTGTGCGCGCGCAGCGCGCTTCGCAGGTCGAAGTTCACAAAATTCAGGTTCGCCGCAAAGCGCACGATGCCGCTCGCGTCGTCCACCGTGCCGGGGCAGCCGACCCCCACGCCGCCGACGGTGTCCTCGCCGATAGAGAGCTGCGCGATGACCTGACCGATGCGTCCCGCGACCGCCTCGGGGCCGAGATCGACGCGCGTCGGGATAGAATGCTCCTTTAAGATCTCGCCCTCTGCGCTCACGAGTGCGCCCTTGATGTTTGTGCCGCCGAGGTCGATGCCGATATAGTTCATAAAAACGCCCTCCCGGGTGAAATGTGTCCTCATTGTATGCCGCGGCGACAGAAAATGCAAGAGCTCGCACGGGGAAAAAGTTTCTTAAGAAATCCATAAGGACGAAACTTTTTGGAAATTTCTTCGTCTAAGAAGATGTACGGAACGAAAAAAGCTCCGCACAGTCAAGATGGAAAGAAGACGATGAAAGGAGAAACAAAATGAACCGCTGGGGACCGATGAGCGCCCTCGCACTTGCCGCCGCGCTGCTGCTCGCGGGCTGCGGAGGCGACTGCGGGCTTGACGATGACGACAGCGCCGACGAGCTGCAGATCACCTACGAAGACATCTGTGAGAGGAATAAGATCTCCGCGCTGCTTGAACGGCACGAGGTGGTGACTATTGTACGGGAGAGCACAGACAGCAGCAACGGCGGTCAGGACGTCAAGAGCACTGACCAGTACACGCGCGACGAAGAAGGCCGGCTGCAAAGCTGGAGCCACGGCTGGTATTATGATGAGTACGGCGCAGACGATATTTATAGCGTGAATGTCTGCCTGGATGAAGTGCCGGACGGTATGTGCATTATCGCTGGAACAAATGATGACGGCAGCGCTCGGATTGCCAGCGTGACCGCCTGCGGAACGGATGAGTGGTACGAAGAAAGTACCGCGCGGGAACCGTTTTTGCCCGTGGCCGGTGACGGTATCACGGTGGAGGTCAAAGAGCCGTATGAGCAGGACGGCCAGCTCGTGTTTCCAATCAAACATTATATCACCGACGATGACACTGACTACTCGCTGCGATGGCTCTATGTCGATCCGACCTCCGATGACCTGCTGAGCGCCCGAATGGAGCTGTACGCAACGAATGAGAGCGGCAAAGATGTTTGCTACGGAACCGTGCAGTACACCTTTGACTATGACCGCCCCTACGAGCCGGAGGAAGACCTCTACGCGCTGATGCTGTCGGACGATGTTCCCAAGCATGAAATCACGCTCGTGTGGGACCCGGGTACCGCGCAGGAGCACGAGCAGCACTTTACCGTGCCGAGCGCAGCGTACTTTTCCCCAGAGAGTGGTAAGGGCGTCATGCTTTACTACGACGCCGCCATGACGCAGGAGTATCAAACCCCTGAGATCGAGTGGCCGGACGGCGAAAGCACGATCGTCTACGTGAAAAGCGGCGGTTGAGACCGGTGGGAGATGAGAGAGGAGAGCACACCATGAAAAGCTGGAAGAGAGCCGTCACCGTTGCTTTATGCGCTGCGAGCTTACTCGCAGGCTGCGGAGGCGACTGCGGGCTGAGTGATGACGACAGCGCCGATGAGCCGCAGATCACGGTCGAGCAGTTACGGGCTGCGAACGATCAGCGCTCGCTGCTCGAAAAGCACGACACTGTGACCGTGACTGTGCAGGAGAGCGACCAGAATGACGCCGTGACGTATACGGCGAAGTTTCAGTACACCCGTGGTGTGGAGGATGTGCTGGCTTGGTATCATTGCCAGTACACCGAAAACAGCACCAGCGGCAAAGCCGAGCTATGGGGTCAGGCGAACGGAGCGATGGATGCCGCGCGTATGGAGAGCGACAGCACCGAGGATCTGAGCCTGAGCATCTACCTTGAGGGAAAGTATGAACAGTACGTTCTCGACATGATCCCCCGATGCCCTGCTTTGGAAGAGGACGTGGAGCAGTCGGTCGACAGCTGCAGCGAGCAGGACGGTGAGCTGCTGCTCTCCGTCACCGCGCGCTATCTGTCTTCCGATGGCGATTACTACACGGCGCTCTACCGCGTTGACCCTGCGACGAATGAGGTGTTGGAAGCGTCGGTGACCGACTACATCAAAAAGGAAAGCGGCGAGGTATCCAAACTACATACAACGCGCTACCGCTGGAGCTACGACGAGCCTTATCAAGCAGAACGCAATGTGATGAACGAGGTTCTGTTTTCGACGGACAGCACGGAGGACGTCTGCAATCTGACGTACTTCTATCCCGCGCCGGGCTCGGAGAAGGGCTGGGACGTCGGGGAGAACGGCTGGAGCGTCAGCGAGATCCGCGTGGCGCATGGCACGCGCATCCTCTTCCTCGACAGTGCGGATCTCGCGCTTTATGCGGACAGGGAGCTGACCAAGCCCATCGACTTCTACGACGGCGTCGACACGAGCGGCGAGAGTGCGACGGTCTACATCGTGCCGCTGGAAGAAAACCATTAAAAAAGCTTTAGAATGCGGGCGCGAGCCCGCGTCCAAATAAGGAGGAAACTAAGATGAAAAACTGGAAGAAAGCAAGCATTGGCGCGCTTTGCGTCGTGAGCCTGCTCGCGGGCTGCGGCACGCAGGGCGGCGACACGAACAACAACGATAAAAACGCCGACGAGCCGAAGGAAATTTCGCTCGAGCAGGTGCGCGCGGACAACATTCCCGAAAAGCTGCTCGAAGATCACGACACGGTGACCGTGAGCATTCAGGGCACCGACCAGGACAGCAAAGAGACCTACACAGCCAAGGTGCAGTACACGCGCGATGATAAGGGAAACCTGTTGCTGGCCTCGCACTACAGCTACACCGCCGACAGCCCCGTGGGCGAGGATGAATTCTTCGCTCAGGCCTGCCTGTCGATCGAAGGAAACGGCGTGTATCTCAGCAAAATGGAAAGCGACGGCCGCCTGAATATGAACTGCTACCCGAGCGGCGAGTATGAGAGCTACATTCAGGAGATGCTGCCCGCCTGCGGCGAATTGCAGGACGACGGCTCGGTCGAGACCATCGACGAGCAGAGCGAGCAGGACGGCGCAGTGGTGATCTCGACGACCACGACCTACAACGACATGCCGGACTACTACTTTACGACCCTCTACTATGTCGACCCCGCGACGGGCGAGCTTCTTGCCAAGTCCGTGACAGATTACAGCAAGGATGAGAGCGGTGAGGCATCCGTCCTCGGCACGCCGCTCTATGATTGGAGCTATGGCGAGTCCTATCTACCGGACAAGGAGCTGGCGGCCGAGGCATTCAACAGCGATGAGGTCTGCGCGCTGACGCTTGTTTATAACCCCGGCGCGGCGGACGAGGAGGCGCAGGAGATCTCCATCAAGCGCGGCACGTATGTCACGTTTGTCAGCAGCACCGGCAATCTTCTCTATGCCGACGCGGAGCTGACGCAGCCCATCGACGACACGCTCCCCATCGACACGAACGGCGCGAGCACGACGGTCTACGTCGTGCCCGACGTGCCGCTGAACTAAAACGGCATGAATTTAAAAAACGGCGGACTTCAAAAAAGTCCGCCGTTTTTTTCAAAAAGGATGAAACATTTTTCGATAAATTCCGTCTAAATAATACAGGAAAGAGGCTCGGTGCGAGAATTAAGGAACTCTTAAATAATTTGTAACCAAATCGCGCCTGATTGTAACGACTTCTTCATAAGATGAGATTATAATGGACCCAAGATTAAAATTGAGGAGAAACTGCGATGGCAAATGACCAGAAGCCCGTCATTTCGGTGCGAAAGCTCCGAAAGGTCTACATGATGGGGCAGGAGCACGTGGTCGCACTGCACAATATTGACCTCGACATCCCGCGGGGCGAGGTGTGCTGTATTTTCGGCACGTCCGGCAGCGGCAAATCGACGCTGCTCAACCAGCTGGCGGGACTCGAAAAGCCCACGCGCGGCGTGGTGCGCATCGGCGGCGTGCCAATCTCACAGCTCAACGAAAACCAGCTCGCCGCCTTTCGGCAGAAGCACATCGGATTTGTCTTCCAGTCCTACAACCTGCTGCCGGAGCTGACGGCGGCGGAAAATGTCGCCATGCCGCTGATGTTCAAGGGCATCGACCCGGACGTGCGATTGCTGGAGGCAAAGAAAATGCTCTGCCGCGTGGGACTCAAAGACCGCATGGACCACTTTCCGAACCAGATGTCCGGCGGCCAGCAGCAGCGCGTGGGCATCGCGCGCGCGTTCGTCACGCACCCCGAGGTGGTGTTTGCCGACGAGCCGACCGGCAACCTCGACACAAGGACGACGAAAGAGGTCATGCACATGATCCGCGGCTTTGCCAAGCGCTTCCACCAGACGATCGTGCTCGTCTCCCACGATCCGGAGATGACCGAGTATGCCGACCGCATCGTCACGCTCATCGACGGCAGGATCGTCAGCAACGTAGAAAATCAGGTCAAGGCGGAGATCGACGCCGCACCTTACATCGAATAACGGAGGAAATCGAACATGAAACGTATCTCAAGATCCCTGCTCTCGCTCTGCCTTGCCCTTGTGCTGTGCGCAGCGGCGGTACTCAGCGATGTCAACACAGTGAAGGCTGAGAATGCAGGAGACAAAGAACCGACTGCGCCGCAGACCAAAGAGCCGACGTTTTTGATCACCGGCTATGAGGCGAGCCGCAGCAGTATTGAGACCGGCGACACGGTGAGCATTACGGTCTATTTGTCGCGCACGGACGGCAGAAGCGATAGCATTCGTGTTGTGCGAGGCCTTGACAGCTTTCAGGGCGGCACGGCAGATGTCATTAAAAAAGGCTCTAACGGTTCATATGAAGTGACATTCGATAATCTTACCTATACCGGCGACACAAATAAGACGCTCAACTTTACCATTTACTATGACGGCGCAACGGACGAGGCAGGAAAACCTGTCGTCAATGGTGGCTATCAGTCCAACAACAGCGTTTCGCCCATCCGTGAGTGCGTGCCCTACACCGAGCCGAAGCCGGAGCCTGAGCCGACGCCGGAAACGATTCCCGAGCCGCGCGCCGTTTTCAACTCTGACGGTATGTCCACGGCCATCGCCGCGGGCCAGACGAAGACCATCACCGTCTACATCCAGAACGCCGGCACGACCGCCATGCGTGATCCCATCCTGACGCTCAAATCCTCCGGCTCGCTTCTCATCATGGGCAGTCAGGACTACATGCTCGACGATATCCGCGCGGGCCGCGACACGGCTGTCACCGTGACGGTCAAGGCGCTCGACAAGATCGAATCCCAGATGCAGACGATTGACGCCACGCTGTCGTTCTACTATGACAACGGCACGCAGCTCACCGGCGGCAGCGCCAGCGGCAGCGTGAACGTCCTCTCCACCGTCACCAAGGATACGAAGGACGAGGAGACCATTGCGAGCCCCACGCCCATCGTCATTCTCTCGAAGTACAACTACGGCGGTTCGTCCGTCGCGGCAGGCTCGAGCACGAACGTGAGCTTCTCGTTCATGAACACCAGCAAGACCATCAAGATCGAAAACGTCATGGTCACCGTCACCGGCGGTCAGGACCTGATGCTCAACGGCTCGACGAACACGTTCTACTTTGAATCTGTCGCCGCGAGCGGCAGCAAGACCGTCACCGTGCCGATGAAGGCCGCGCAGCTCATCAGCGCAAGCGCACAGGACGTCAAGATCGACGTGACCTATGAATACGTCGACCAGAACGCAAGAAAGTCGGGAAACGCCACGCTGTCGCTGAGCGTGCCCCTCTACCAGCCCGACCGCTTTGACCTGAGCGAACCCAAGACCTCCTACACCGGCTACGTCGGCGAGGAGACGAGCCTGACCATCGACTATGTCAACAAGGGAAAGAGCGCCATCAACAACGTTGAGGCGACCATCTCCGGCGATATCGACACGCCGACGGCCTATCAGCGCGTCGGCACGATCGATGGCGGCAAGAACGGCACCATCGCTTTTGCCGTGACCCCGCAGCTGGAGGGCGAGAATCAGGTCAAGATCGTCATCACCTACGAGGATTCCAACGGCAACACGAAAGAGCGCGTCTTTGAAGCGACGGTCGAGGCCATGGCCTACGAGCCGGCCGACCCCGGCATGGACGATCCCGGCATGATCGACCCCGAGCCGGCAAGCACCTTCCCGTGGAAGTACGTCATCATCGCGGGGGTCGCCGCGCTCATCGTCCTTCTCATCGTGCTGCGCATCCGCAAGAAGAAGGCCAAGCAGAAGGCCGAGCAGGCGCTCTGGGACAAGTGGGACGAAGAGGAGATCGCCGAGGAGAAGCAGGAGGCAGCGGAAGCCGCGGCGGCTGAAAACAAGGAGACTGCGGCCACGGGTGCTGAGGAGCAGAAAAAATGAGATTCGCAGACATCTTCAAGATGTGCTTTGACAGCCTGTCACGGCGCAAGGGACGCACGATTCTGACGGTGCTGGGCGTGTTCATCGGCTGTACGTCCATCATCGTGATGGTCTCCATCGGCGCGGGCATGCAGGAGTCGTACGACCAGATGCTCAAAAATATGGGCGACCTCTCCATCATCGAGGTCTACCGCGGCTACAACCAGAGCACCGGCACGCAGACGGAGAGCAAGCTTGACGACAAGGCGGTCGAGAGCTTTCATGAGATCGCGGGCGTCAAGGCCGTCATGCCCAAGGCAAGCCTCGACGATTACAACATTTCGTTTAAGGCGGGCATCAACGGTCGCTACACGGCCAACTGGGTCGATTTTGCCGGCATTGACTCGAGCGCCCTTGAGGACATGGGCTTTGAGCTGATGGACGGGCGGTATCCGGAGAGCAGCGACGAGGTGGTCGTGGGCCAGTATTTTGCCTATAACTTCTTCGATACGCTCATGCCTGACGGCAGAAATTATGTCGACCGATATATCTGGGACGAAAACGGCAATATCGACACGGAAAAGGTCCCCGACCCGTTCTTTGACCCGCTCAAGACGAGCATCACCATGGTACTCACACCGTATGACAACGGTACGGGCACCGAGCCCACGCCTTACGAGGTCGAGCTAAAGGTCGTCGGTGTGCTGAAGGAGGACCGGGGAAAGGGCTATGAGACGAGCGACGGCGTGATGATGGACATCAATGCGCTCAGAGCTCTTATTCAGGACCTGACCGGCAAGACCGACACGAAGTTCGAGTATTCAAGCATCAACGTCAAGGCTGAGAGCCTCGACGCCGTGTCGGATGTGGAGCAGTCCATCAAGGACTTGGGCTACAGTACGTATTCTATGCAGAGCATGCGCGACGAGCTCAACAAGCAGACCCGCCAGATCGAGTTGATGCTCGGTGGCCTCGGTGCGATCTCGCTTCTGGTCGCGGCCATCGGCATCACGAACACGATGATCATGTCCATCTCCGAGCGCACGAAGGAGATCGGCATCATGAAGGCGCTCGGCTGCTATGTGCGCGATATCCGCGCGATGTTCCTCATGGAGGCGGGCAGCATCGGCCTTCTCGGCGGCATTTTGGGGCTTATTTTCAGCTTCATCATATCCGTCATCATCAATCTGTTCTCGTTCGGCGCGTTCGGCGGCGGGGGCGTTACGTGGGAGCTTATCAAGCAGGCGCTCATCGGCGGCGAAGGCGTGGTGCGCACGTCCGTCATCAAGCCGGAGCTTGTGATTTTCGCGCTGGTGTTCTCGGTGCTGGTCGGACTGGTGTCCGGCTATCAGCCCGCGAACAAGGCGGTCAAGATCTCGGCGCTCGAAGCCATCCGAAACGAATAAGAAAAACGCAGTATTTTGCAAGAAGGCGGCGTCCTGGACCGGACGCCGCCTTCTTTTGTAAAAAGTGCGATATTGCAATGTTTCAAGCGCTTGCTTTGCTTGACCGCGCTGATGCGATGTGATATCATATATCAGTCAAAATATTTATGAAAACAGGAGGCGATCGCCTTGGCAACCGTCAAACGCAGATCCACCGTTCCCTATTATGCCGCGGCGGGAACATGGGTCATTTATGCGCTGCTGTTCCCGCTCTACCGCGTACCGCATTTCCTCTTTGTGGCGGTCGTGTCGGGGGTGGTGTTCTTCATTATGAACGCCGTGTGCGGCACGGTCGAGGTCACTGTGCCTGACCCGCCGAAAAAGGAGGAGACCACCGGGAATCCGGAGCTTGACAAGATGATCCGGGACGGCAATCTTGCCATCTCCGAGATGAAGCGCCTGAATGATTCCATCAAGGACGCGAAGATCTCTGCCGACATCGACCGGCTCGAGGATTTGAGCGCGAAGATCTTCGCGCAGGTCAAGGCAGACCCCAAAAAGCTGCCGCAGATCCGCAAGTTCATGGACTACTACCTGCCAACGACCCTCAAGCTCTTGAACGCCTATGACCGCATGGGCGCGCAGGGTGTGAACGGTGAGAATATCGATAACACCATGCAGCGTGTGGAGAGCATGATGAGTACCATCGTCGCCGCCTTTGAAAAGCAGCTCGATATGCTCTTCGGCAGCGAGGCGATGGATATTTCCACCGACATCACGGTGCTTGAAAACATGATGAAGCGCGAGGGGCTCAGTGAGGACGATGGTGAGCTGCATGCCGAGTCCGGCACGGCGACCGCCTCGCAGGACGACATCAAGCTCGAGCTATAAAGGAGTAAGCGATGCGAAAGAAAGTGATGGCGTTCAACGCCAAGGTGAACGCATGGATCATGAAGCGCCTCAAGGGCGTGTGGCTCGACCCGATCTTCTGTGCAATCTTTGCCATCATGTGTGTGACAAGCATTATCGGCGCGCTGCATCTGCACAGGGATACGCTTTACTATTCCGCGCTGATCTGGGCGATGGCCACGCTGCTGTGCCTGCGCCGCATTCAGCGCATCAAAAAATACGAAAAGGAACAGGCGGAAAGCCAGAATACGGAGGAAAAATGATATGAGCGACAACATGATGCCCGAGCTGACCCTGAACCCCACCGAAGCGGCGCAGGAAGCCGTTCCTGAGCTGACGCTCACGCCCGAAGCGCCCGCCGCGCCCGAGACGGAGAAAAAGGAAGTCGAGCCCGTTAAGGTCGATGAGAGCATGCTCACCGAGCAGGAGAAGAAAGCCGTCGACGATTTTGCGAAAAAGATCGACATCACGGATACGAACCTTGTGCTCAACTACGGCGTGGCCGCGCAGAAGAGCGTGGCGACGTTCTCGGAAAATGCACTGTCCTCCGTGCGCAACAAGGACCTGGGCGAAGTGGGCGAGACGCTCTCGAACCTCGTCGTCGAGGTCAAGGGCTTCGGTCAGGAGGAGAAGAAGGGCTTCGCAGGCCTGTTCCACAAGCAGAAGGATAAGCTCGAGCTGATGCGCGCGCAGTACGGCAAGGCCGAGACGAGCGTGAACCGCATTGTTTCTGAGCTTGAAAAGCATCAGGTCACGCTGATGAAGGACATCGCGATGCTCGACCAGATGTATGAGCTGAACCTCAAGTACTACAAAGAACTGACCATGTATATCATCGCGGGCAAAAAGCGTCTGGCCGAGGTCCGCACTGGCGAGCTCGAGGAGCTGCGCAAGAAGGCGGAGGCGAGCGGCCTTGCCGAGGATGCGCAGGCCTACAACGACTACGCGCAGAAGTGCGAGCGCTTTGAAAAGAAGCTGCATGACCTGGAGCTCACGCGCATGGTCTCGCTCCAGATGGGCCCGCAGACGCGACTGCTGCAGAACAACGACACGCTGATGGTCGAAAAGATCCAGTCCTCGCTCGTCAATACCATCCCCCTCTGGAAGAGCCAGATGGTGCTGGCGCTCGGCATGGAGCACAGCCGTCAGGCGACGGCCGCGCAGAGCGCCGTGGCGCAGACGACGAATGAGCTGCTCAAGAAGAACGCCGATATGCTCAAGATGGGCACCATCGCCACGGCAAAGGAGGCCGAGCGCAGCATCGTCGATATCGAGACGCTGCAGCACACGAACGAGCAGCTCGTCTCCACGCTCGACGAGGTCGTGAACATCCAGCGCGAGGGCGCGCAGAAGCGCAAGGAAGCGGAGGTCGAGCTCGGCCGCATTGAGGGCGAGCTGAAGCAGAAGCTCATGGAGCTGAGAAGCTGAGACGCTCCGGATAGGAGAAGCATATGAAATTCTTTCAAAAACGCGGCGTCGCCATCGTCGTGCTGATTCTGGCGATCGTCGCATCCAGTGCGTGGGGACTGCACAAGGCGCCCGCCGTCTCTACGCCGGAGGGCGGGGAAAAGCTCGATCCCTCGCTTTCCACGGCGGCCTTTACGCAGTATGTGCGCGATGATGCCGGTGTTCTTTCCGACAAGACTGAGGAGGCTATCGGCCTCTACAACGCCAACTGGGACAAGATGTTTGGCAGCATCATGGCCGTCGTGACGGTGCAGTCGTCGGATAATCTCGAGAATACGGCGTATGACTATGCGGACACGATGCAGCTTGGCTCAAATGATGCCATTCTTGTCATCGCCAAACAGCAGCAGGACTATTATCTGGTCGCGAGCGGCGATTTCTACGATCTGCTCAGCGGCCTTTCGCAGAGCTTTGTCGCCTCCTGCATGGCGGATAACGTGCAGAAGGGCGACTATGACGCGGCGGTGCGCTCGCTTTGCGCCGCGCTCCATGTGGAGCTGAGCCAGCAGTATCAGCAGAGCGAGGCGGTGCTGGACGAGGCGGCCAACGGTGTGATGTTCATCATGATCCTCATCATATTCTTTGTCCTCTGGATCATGCTTGATGGCATGCGTTATCGCCGCTATCGCCGCCGCTACATGATGCCCGGCATGGGCATTCCGACGGTGGTGTACCATCCCATCTTCTGGGGACGCCGTCCTCCGCGCGGCCCGCGTCCACCCCGTTCGGGCGGCCCCCGTCCTCCACAGGGCGGACCCAGACCGCCGCGCAGCGGCGGCTCCTCCGGCGGTAATCGCCGCCCCACCAGCCGAGACGGCCCTCGGGCGGTTCCGGTAATTCCTTCGGCGGATTCGGCAGCAGCGGCCGCGGAGGCGGCTTTGGCAGCGGAAACTTCGGTGGCTTCGGCGGCAGCAGCCGCGGGGGCGGTTTCGGCGGAGGCGGCAGCTTCGGCGGCTTTGGCGGCAGCCGCGGCGGTGGATTTGGCGGAGGTCGCAGCGGCGGATTTGGCGGTGGCCGCGGAGGCGGATTTGGCGGAAGACGCTGAAAAGCCAAAAACCCTGACACAAAATGAAAAGCACGTCTGCTTGGCAGGCGTGCTTTTTCTTACTTTGATTGCGGCCTGAAAGGCGATGACAGACAGGCTCGCACAGCATTGTAGATTTTCCGAGGAATACAATGCTGCTTATCGGATCTTCTCAAGTGCAATAGTGGGATCGCAGAGGAAAGCCTCACTCCGGTACTGCCCCGGCCAAACGACCGCAATTTTAATATCCGGATTTTCTTTTGCCCGTTCAAAGAAAAGAGCAGAGGACCTGCGGCGCAGGTCCTCTGCTCTTGGTGCCGGTGACCGGACTCGAACCGGTACGCTGTCGCCAGCGGCGGATTTTGAATCCGCTACGTCTACCAATTCCATCACACCGGCATTATTCAGTTGTTGCGAGTCTCATTTTTCTGAATCCGCCGTAGGGCAGAACTTTAGGGCAGAACTCACGAAAAGCCCGTTCTTAGGATACACCGAAAAGTCAATAATTGCAAGGGTTAGGCCGGTTGGATGAGCTAGTAAGCGTACAGTCTTTTGAGTCCGCTACGTCTACCAATTCCATCACACCGGCAGGTGCAACAATTATTATATGCGATGCAGGGAGCATTTGCAAGCAAAACTTTTCGAAAAAAGGCTCCGGCGCACTGCACCGGAGCCTTTCACAATGTAAGATCACACGTAGCGCTGATTGATGACGTCGAACACGCCGCGCGTCGTGAGGCGCAGCGTTGGAATGACGGTCAGCGCCATGAACGAGAGCGTCATAAACGGGTCGACCCCGCGCGAGACGCCGAGCTTGAAGGCCTGCTCCTTGGCGTTTTCGAGCGCCTCGTTGACCTCGATAAGCGGCGCTTCGCTCATGATGCCTGCAATCTGGAGCTGGAGCTCGCCGAGCACCTTGCCGTCGTCCATCACGACGATGCCGCCGCCGAGCTCGACGACGCGGTTGACCGCCGCAGCCATGTCCTCCTCGTTCGCGCCGACGACGATGATGTTGTGGCTGTCGTGCGAGATGGATGTCGCCACCGCGCCGGACTTGAGGCCGTAGCCCTTGATGTAGCCGATGCCGATGTGGTGCGTGTTCTTGTGGCGCTCGATGACGGCAATTTTCAAGATGTCGTCCTCAACGCTGATCTTTTCGGCGTAGCCCGCATCGGTCGTGACGATCTCGCCGGGCACCATGCCGAGCACCGCGCGCGGGCGGGACTCGATAAAGTCCGTGGCCTCAAGGTGCGCAACGTGGAACGTCTCGTGCGAGCGCTTGACGAGGTGCGGATCGATCTCGGGCGCTTCAAACGGCGTGACGGTCTTGCCGTCGAACATCAGCTTGCCCTTCTTGTAGACCTCAAGGATGTTGAAGTCGTCGAAATTGTCGATCACGACAAAGTCCGCAAGAAAGCCCGGTGCGATTGCGCCGCGGTTGTTGAGCAGGAAGTAGCGCGCGGCGTGGTGGCTCGCGCATTTGACGGCGATGATCGGGTCGACGCCCGACTTGATGGCACGGCGCACGATGTAGTCGATGTGGCCCTTTTCGAGAAGATCGTTCGGGTGCTTGTCGTCCGTGCAGAACATGCAGTAGGTGTAATACTGCGGTGTGAGCAGCGGGAGCAGCGCGTCGAGGTTGCGCGCGGCCGTGCCCTCGCGGATCATGATGTACTGTCCGCGCTCGAGCTTGGCGATGGCATCCTCCACGGTGCTGCACTCGTGGTCGGAATAGACGCCGGCGGCGATGTAGGCGTTCAGGTCGTTGCCTGAAAGGCCGGGGGCGTGGCCGTCGATTTTTTTGTGGTGCGCCTGCGCGGCGACGATCTTTTCGAGCACCTGCTCGTCGGCTTTCGCGACGCCGACATAGTTCATCATTTCGGCCAGACCCTCGACGCGGTTGTGCTCGTAGAACGAGTCGATCGCGCGGTAATCGAGCACCGCGCCGGATTCGTCGAGCGGCGTTGCGGGCACGCAGGAGGGGAGCATGAAGCGCACGTCAACGGGCAGATCTTCCGTCGCCTGCAGCATATACTCGATGCCGTCGGTGCCCATGACATTGGCGATCTCGTGCGGGTCGGTGATGACGGTCGTGGTGCCGTGCGGAATGACGGCGTTGGCAAATTCCTTGGGGGAAACGAGCGCGCTCTCTAAGTGGATGTGCGCGTCGACAAAGCCGGGCAGCACGAGCTTGCCGCCCATGTCGATCTCGACCGCGCCCTCGTAATGCTCGCCCATGCCTGCGATCAGCCCTTCGGCCACGGCGATGTCGCCATGACTGAGCTCGTTGCAGAAGACATTCACATACGTCGCGTTCTTGAGCACGAGGTCGGCCTTCTGCCGTCCCGAGGCCACCTCGACGACGTGGAGCTTCTTGTTCAGCTTGCGGTTGATCTTTCCTGCGTAGCTTTCCCGGTATGCCATGCGTTTTCCTCCTTGTTTTGTTGTGTTTGACCAGTTTATCGGATGAATCATCCATCTTCCTCGTTTATTTTTTATAGGATACTACGTTCTTTTGCACTTGTCCAGCAGAAAAAGCTAAAATATTTTTAGTAAAACTGACGAAAAGTGAGAAGAACTCAGAAGTTCACTGTATCATAAACTGTATGATGGACCGGACAAATACAGGCCGTTGCCGAAAGATTGCTTTTCACAAAATGCTGTTTACAAGCATCGGATAATACAGTATAATTAAACAAACGGTATAGAGATAAATGAATATTTTCAACTAAAAGACGAATAAAACACGCTGGCATTCACTGCGTCGGGCTTGCTTGAAGTGGCCCGCACACAAAATGGAGGCTGCGGCAATTTTAGGACCGGACAAGGAGGGGGAAGATATGAAAACCGGGCATTCCTATTCCGCAAAGGGTGTTTTGGCTGCGCTGGGGAGATCCGCTTTGTATCAGCTCTTTTTCGTGGCGGTGCAGGTTTTGCTGCCCTTTGTCTATGGGATCGGTATCGCTGCCGATGCGGCGATCAATAGGGGAGCGGACCTTGCACAGGGGGCGCAGGCGGTGGCGGAGCGGCTTCTTGACGGCCTGTCGGCGCTCACGCTGCTATCGTGTCTGATCATCGCCGCGGTACTGCTGCTGTGGTTCCTGCTGCGGAAAAAGCCGCTATCCGAGGCGGCGGGCCTTCGTCACTGCTCGGGCTGGACGGTGGGCTTCTGCGCCTTCGGCGCGGTCGGCCTCTATGTGCTGGTCAGTCTGGTGCTTGCCCTGCTGCCGGAAAGCTGGATGGAGGAATATGGAAAAGCCATGCGCCTGAGCACAGAGACGGGGCTGATCCCGGCGCTTGCCGTGGTGGCCGGCGCGCCGCTTGCGGAGGAGCTCGTGTTCCGCGGCGTCATCCAGTCGCGGCTGGAACGGGCCATGCCGGTGTGGATCGCAATTGTACTGCAAGCGGTACTCTTTGGATTCATCCACGGAACGCCGGTGCAGATCGGCTACGCGTTTCTCATGGGCCTGCTTTTCGGCTATATTTGCTATCGCACGGGGAGCATCCTGCCCACGATCGCCGCGCACGCCGCGTTCAACGCAATGAACGACCCGCTGGGGCTTTTGGGCGGTTTTGCGGAGAAGTGGCAGTTCCTTGCCGTCATGGCCGCCGTATGCGCGGCGGGCTGCGTGCTCTGCCGCCGCGGTTTGAGCGGACTAAGAACAGCACCGGAGGCCGAAGCAAGCCCTACATCGCCGACGGTCTGCGAGGAGATCACCGAATAACAGAGAAAGCGCCTTTCAAAGAAAGCTCTTTGAAAGGCGCTTTGCGCTTCTGTGATTGAATCTTTTTACTTCACGCTGCCGTCGGCGTTGAAGACGGGCAGCTTTTCAAGGAACAGGATGTCCTTGCGGTCGGCTGCGCCGCCCTCGGCGAGAACGGCCATGCGGCCCGTAACGGTGCCGCCCGCCTTTTCGACGAGTGCTTCCATCGCCTTGAGCGAGCCGCCCGTGGAGATGACATCGTCGACGAGCAAAATCTTCTTGCCGCGGATGAGGTCTGCATCGTCAGAGCCGAGGAAAAGCTTCTGCTGGGCGACGGTGGTGATGGACTTGTCCTCCACGGAAATGGGGTCGGGCATGTAGACCTTGGGGCCCTTGCGCGCGATAAAATACTTTTTCGCGCCGCTCTGGCGCGCCATCTCGTGGATGAGGGGGATGGACTTTGCCTCAGCGGTGAAGAGGTAATCGTAGTCGATGCCCTCGGCGAGCTTCAAAAGCTCTTCTGCGCAGCGCACGGTCAGCTCCGCGTCGCCGAACATGATGAAAGCACCGATATAAAGATCGTCCGTTACCTTGCAGATGGGAAAGTCGCGGTCAAGACCCGCGACATGCATCGGATAAGTCGCCATAAAAGGAAGCTCCCTTCGCGTTTTACATCTTTTTCTGCCGTTTCGCGCGGCAAACAGGATTTAGTATATCTTTTTTGCGCGGATTGTCAAGCGGTCAGACCTCGGTGTCGCCCTCGGGCAGGATGATCGCGCAGGCAATATAGGCGAGCACGCCGGTACCGGCGGCCAGAGCGAGGACCGCCCAGAGCACGCGCACGATCGACGGGTCAATGTTGAAGTAGTCTGCGATGCCTGCGCAGACGCCGCAGATCATCTTGTTGTTGCGGGACTTGTAAAGACGCTTTCTTTCGTCCATGATCGTTCTCCTTATCCGGCTGCGAGAGCAGCCACGGTGGGTTTATAAACAACTATTATAGTATATCACGTTTTTGCACGTTGTAAAGTGCGGCTTTTCCGCGTTTTGGGCAGGAAAAGGGGAGTGTGCAGAGGAAAATGCGCGATATTTTGCGCTTTTGCCGCTTTTTTGCCGGCAAGGGGCAAATTCCCACTTGCAAGTTCCTTTTTTCTGTGATATAAGTACCACTTAGACAAATGCTGTGAAAGGGAAAATAGCGTGTTTGTTCCGCGTAGAGAGGACTGGTCGGCGGCTGGGAGCCGGTCTGCGGGATGTCGCTTGGTTCGCCCCCGAGCAGCCGCGAGGAAATGCGCGGCCGGTCAGCCCCCGTTACGGGCAACGAGCGCGCGCCTTTGGGTGCGAATCAGGGTGGTACCGCGGAAGAAAGTCTTTCGTCCCGAGAGTGTCGGGAGGAAAGACTATTTTTTTGCCCCTGCCGCCGATTTTTGAAATTCTGCAAATTTTTACCTGAAAAGGAGAAATGATATGAAACAACAACTGGAAGCGATCCGCAAGGCGGCGTTCGATGCGATCTCCGACGCCGGCAAGGCGGAGGACCTCGAAGCACTGCGCGTCCGCTACCTTGGCAAAAAGGGGGAGCTGACCGCCGTTTTGAAGCAGATGGGCAAGCTCAGCGCCGAAGAGCGCCCCGTGATCGGGCAGCTCGCCAACGACGTGCGTGCCAAGCTCGAAGCGAACATCGAGGAAAAGACGAAAGAGCTCGCCGACAAGGCCATGGAGCTCAAGCTCAAGTCCGAGGCCGTGGACGTGACCATCCCCGGCAAGCAGGAAAAGATCGGCGTGAAGCACCCGATGTATCAGGTGCTCGACGAGATCAAGGACATCTTCGTCGGCATGGGCTTTGAAATTCTCGAAGACCGCGAGGTCGAACTTGCCGAGTACAACTTCACGAAGCTCAACGTGGAAGAGGGCCACCCCGCCCGCGAGTGGAGCGACACGTTCTATTTCACCGAGGACAGCTCGATCCTTCTGCGCACGCAGACCTCTCCGATGCAGATCCACGCGATGGAGACGCGCGAGCTGCCCATCCGCATTCTCGCCCCCGGCCGCGTGTACCGCAAGGACGAGGTCGACGCCACGCACTCGCCCATGTTCCACCAAATCGAGGGCATGGCCATCGACAAGGGCATTACGATGGCGGACCTCAAGGGCACGCTCAACGAGGTCGTGCGCCAGCTCTACGGCGAGCACACGGTCACGCGCTTCCGCCCCCATCACTTCCCGTTCACCGAGCCGAGCTGCGAAATGGACATTCAGTGCCACAAGTGCCACGGCGCAGGCTGCCCCACCTGCAAGGGCGAGGGCTGGATAGAGGTGCTCGGCGCCGGCATGATCCACCCGAAGGTCCTCGAGGGCTGCGGCATCGACTCCACGGTCTATTCCGGCTGGGCGTTCGGCATGGGCCTTGAGCGTCTGGCGCTCGGCCACTTCAAGATCAGCGACCTGCGTTTGATCTTCGAGAACGATGTCCGCTTCCTCGAACAGTTCTAATATTCCTCGCGAAAGCGGCGAGCCGCTTTCTGCGATCTCTTTCACAGGGTGCTGCGCCGCACTCGCTTTGCTCGCACGCTTGCACCCTGAGCGGTGTTTTTTGCGACGCGCATGTCGTCACAAAAAACGAAATTTGATTGTTACTTCTTAGGAGGATACAAATATGATCCTATCCCGTAATTGGCTCAACGAATTCGTTGACCTCAAGGATATCACCGATAAGGAATTCAACGACGAGATGACGCTCTCCGGCTCGAAGGCCGAGACCATCGAGCGTCCCGACGAGAACCTCAAGAACGTGGTCGTCGGCAAAATTCTCGAGATGAAGCGCCATGAAAACTCCGACCACATGTGGGTCTGCCAGATCGACGTCGGTCAGGCTGAGCCCGTGCAGATCGTCACCGGCGCGTGGAACATCCATGTGGGAGACTATGTCCCCGCAGCGCTGCATGGCGCGCATCTGCCGGGCGGCGTGAAGATCGAAAAGGGCAAGCTGCGCGGCGTAGAGTCCGACGGTATGCTCTGCTCGCTCAAGGAGCTTGGCATGACGGCGGAGCATGACTTCCCCTATGCCGTCATCACGCCCGCGGCGCTTCTGAACGACTATCATCCCATCGACCCCGCGAAGCCCTCCATCCCCGCTGACATCAAGCCAGGCGACAAGGTCTACGGCCCTGTGCTCTGCGGCCGCGTCGAGGCGGTGGAGAGCACGGACGGCGGCTACGACGTTCGCGTGAACGACGGCACAGTCACCCGTGCGGCGAAGACTGTCTGCTCGAACCTCCACGAGGGCGACCTCGTCGCGTACAACACGAAGAGCGGCACCATCTGCACGCTCGAAGACCTGCACGCCGAGCAGAAGGAGTTCCCTCACTGCATCGCCGACGGTATCTTCATTTTGCAGGAAGAGGACGCCGAGCCGGGCCTCAACATGGCGCACATCCTCGGCTTTGACGATTCCATCGTCGAGTTTGAGATCACGCCGAACCGCCCCGACTGCCTTTCCGTCATCGGCCTTGCCCGCGAGGCGAGCGCGACGTTCAAGCGCCCCCTTAAGCTGCACACGCCCGAGCCGCACGGCTGCGGCGGCAGCATCGCCGACCTTGTCGACATCGACATTGAGGACGGCGACCTCTGCCCGCGCTACACCGCGCGCATGGTGAAAAACGTCAAAATTGCACCGTCTCCGCGCTGGATGCGCGAGAGATTGCGCAACAGCGGCGTGCGCCCCATCAACAACATCGTCGATATCACGAACTATGTGATGCTCGAATACGGCCAGCCGATGCACGCCTTTGACTTCAGCTGCGTCGAAGGCGGCCACATCATCGTGCGCACCGCGCGCGAGGGCGAGACCATCCAGACGCTCGACGGCAACGAGCGTAAGCTGACACCGAACATGCTCTGCATCTGCGACGAGCACAAGCCCGTCTGCGTCGCGGGCGTCATGGGCGGCGCGAACAGCGAGATCGTCGGCGACACGGCGATGGTGCTCTTTGAGTCCGCCAACTTCAACGGCGTTTCCGTGCGCCGCACGGCCAGTGCCCTCGGCATGCGCACCGACGCCTCCTCCCGCTATGAAAAGGGCCTCGACATGATGAACACCATCAAGGCCGTCGAGCGCGCCTGCGAGCTCGTGGAGCTGCTCGGCTGCGGCGAGGTCGTCGACGGCGTGATGGATGTGGTCGCCAAGGAAAAGGCACCCACCTGCGTCAAGCTTGAGCCGGAAAAAATCAACGCCCTGCTCGGCACGGAACTCAGCGAAGACCTGATGCGCGAAATTCTTGCCTCCCTCGGCTTTATCCTGAATGGCGACGACATCTACGTGCCGTCCTGGCGCGGCGACGTCGAGCATTACAGCGACATTGCCGAAGAGGTCGCGCGCTTCTACGGCTACAATAAGATTCCCTGCACGCTCATGCGCGGCGAGACCACGCGCGGCGGCTTTAGCGAGCAGCAGCGCTTCGACCGCGCCATCGGCGGCGCTGTGCGCGCGCTGGGCTACGATGAGATCATCACCTATTCCTTCATCAGCCCGACCTATTACGATAAGATCCGCATGCCGAAGGATTCCTCGCTGCGCAACTCCCTGAAGATTTTGAACCCGCTGGGCGAGGATACCTCCATCATGCGCACGACGATCCTGCCGAGCATGCTCGAGATCATTGCCCGCAACCACAGCTACCGCAACAAGTCCGCCCGCCTCTATGAGCTCGGCAAAATTTACCTGCCGCGCGAGGATGGCCTTGCTGACGAGCCGAAGTACCTCTCCCTCGGCGCTTACGGCGACGGCGTGGACTTCTTCTCCTTCAAGGGCGGCATCGAGACGCTGCTGCACGAGCTGCGCATCACGGATGTCAAGTACGTCGCCTGCACCGACAATGATTCTTACCACCCCGGCCGCTGCGCGAAAGTGTATGCGGGCGAGACGTATCTCGGCGTGTTCGGTCAGATCCACCCGCTCGTCGCGGCGAACTACGGCATGGACACCGAGGTCTACACCGCAGAGCTGAGCTTCGATGCGATGTATGAAAAGCGCGGCGACATCCCTGTCTACCAGCCGCTTCCGAAGTTCCCCGCCGTCACGCGCGACATCGCCGTCGTGTGCGACGAGGCCGTCACGGTCGGCGCGCTCGAAGAGAGCATCCGCCGCGGCGCGAAGGGCCTTCTCAAGGATGTGTCGCTGTTCGATATTTACCGCGGCCCCGGCGTGGCCATCGGCAAGAAGAGCGTGGCGTTCAACCTTGTCCTGCGTGCGGACGACCGCAGTCTGACCGGCGAAGAGGCAGATGAGGACGTCCAGTCCATCCTCGCAGCGCTCAAGGCCGACCACAACGCGGTGCTCCGCTGAGAATTCCTTAAGGAAACATTACGATTTGGTTACAGTTGACAGCGCTCTCTTTACTTTTTGAAATTGCGTTGCTATACTGTCTGCATGGAAAGGAGGGGCTCTCCCAATGGAAGAATTTACCCGAAAGTTTAATGTTGCGCAGGAAAAGGACGCTGAGATCCGTCATATTCTGACCACCGTTTATGCCGCGCTGGAGGATAAGGGCTATAATCCCATCAACCAGATCGTGGGCTACATCCTGTCGGAGGACCCCACCTATATCACGAACCATAACAACGCCCGCACGCTGATCCGCAAGCTGGATCGCGATGAGCTGCTGCAAACGCTTGTGCGCAGCTACCTCGGAAAGTAAGCGAAAAGCGTCAGAATAACGACCCTCGGAGACCGTGAACGCGGCCTCCGAGGGTTTGTTGCATTTTTTCGCCCCACTTTTATTGACAAGGGGGGCAAAAAATGCTATACTGCAAAAAGTTACAAAACGGTTACAAAGTTACAAATTGGTTACAAGGACAGGAGTGAGTCAGATGGCAGAAGCTACGGAAGGTCTCGTTTACCGCGGACACCCGCTGCGCCGTGTGGATAATCTCATCTACTACGGCTCGATGGCGGATAAATATATCGTGATGATGCAGGTGTTGGATACCACGCCGCTCAAGGATATCACGCTTGCTAAGCGCGTTTCCATTCAGTTGCAGATGACGGACGCAAGCCTCCGTTCGCGCGACCGTGTGGTCCGCTCGACGGAAAAAGGAAGCCTTGGCGAGGCGATGGAATTTGCCTCCATCTGGCTTGAGCGCGCATTGAGCGGCAAGATGTAAATAGCCGCCGCGCAGCCCCCTGATTTTATTCACGAAAGGATGACTCCGCTATGAGAAACCATTCACGATGCTTATCGTTCCTGCTTTCGGGCATTCTCTCCGTCAGCCTGCTCGCGCCGCTCTCTTCGGCGCAGGCCGCTTACGACGGTTCGATCCGCAACCTTGTTGACCGCGTGACCGTGCTGACGGAATCAGTTCAGACCGAGAGCGCGAACGAAGAAGAACTCGCCAAGCTCGATGAAATGCAGGCAGAGCTTGAAGACAAGGCTGACGCCAAGGAAGACGTGAGCGAGACCGAGACCGTCTCCATGGTCGTCACGGGCGGCACGATCAACGTGCGCACGGGCCCCGGCACAAATTACGACAAGATCACGCAGGTGGTCAGCGGCAAGCAGGTCACCGTCGTCGGCGAGTCGAACGGCTGGTATCAGGTCACGTTCGACTCGACGACCGGCTGGCTGCTCGGTGAATATCTGCGCGATCCTGCCGACCTCGACGGCACGGTGGGCGTGAAGGTCGTCTCCATGGCGATGCCCTTCCTCGGCACGCGCTACCGCTCCGGCGGCGCGTCCCCCAACGGCTTTGACTGCTCGGGCTTCACGATGTATCTCTACGCGCAGCTCGGCTACTCCCTGCCGCACTCGGCGACCGCCCAGTATAAGAACTGCGGCTACGCCGTCGCCAAATCCGACTTGCAGCCCGGTGATCTGGTGTTCTTCTCGGATTCCTCACACGCTATCGGCCACGTCGGCATCTACATTGGCAACGGTCAGATCATCCACGCGCGCTACAGCGTTGGCAAGGTCATGATCGACAGCCTGTCCGCGAGCTACTATGCTTCCCGCTACGTCGGCGCGAAGCGCATCGCGTAAAAGTACATAAAGAAAGCGGAACAGCTTAGGCTGTTCCGCTTTTTTATGTATTCAAAAAAGTGGCAAAGCCACTTTTTTGAGAAGGTTTCGCTGCATTCTGTGCCTCGGTTGTCCGCTTAAAAGCGGACAATTCGACACTCACTTCGCGCAAAGTGTTTTCTGCCACGCACATGTCGCGGCAGAAAACGAATTTGATTTTATTTCGTGCTGTGCGCAGCACGAAACTCTGCGAGGCTTTTTATTCGACCGGCGATTCTGCGGCATTCTCAGCCTTCTCCGCCTTCTCCGCCTCCGCGGCGAGGATGGCTTCTGCTTCGGACTTGGCTTCGGCGAGGACTTTTTTCTCGCTCTTTGTTTTGAGCTGCTTTTCGTCAAACTGCGCCCAGAGGTCGGGACGGCGCAGCATCGTGCGCTTGTAGCTCTCTTTTTTGCGCCATTTGGCCACGTTTTCGTGGTGGCCGGAGAGCAGCACGTCCGGCACGCGGCGGCCATGCCACTCGTCGGGACGGGAATACTGCGGGTACTCCAAAAGCCCCGCCCAGTGGGACTCTTCGGTGAAGCATTCCTCTTCGGGCAGCACGCCCGGCACCATGCGGCAGATGGCATCCGTTACGGCCATGGCGGGAATTTCGCCGCCCGTGACGACGAAGTCGCCCATCGAGAGCTCTTCGTCCACGCACTCGTCGATAAAGCGCTGGTCGATGCCCTCGTAGTGGCCGCAGACTAAAATGAGGTGGTCATACTTATCCTTCAGCTCGCGCGCCACGCTCTGTGTGAACGTACGCCCGCAGGGGGAGAGGTAGATCGTATGCCCGCGGCTGCCGGCATCCTCGCACACATGCGCCCAGCAGCGGTATAAGGGGTCAGCCTGCATCACCGCGCCGCGCCCGCCGCCGTAGGGGTAGTCGTCGACCTGCATCTGCTTGTTCGTCGTGTAGTCGCGGATCTGGTGCGTCTTGATCGTGATGTAGCCGCGCTCCTGCGCGCGGCCGAGGATGCTGACGTTCATCATCGCGTCGACCGAAGCGGGGAAGAGTGTTAAAATATCAATCCTCATCGGTCTCTAACCCCTCGATCATGTGCACGCTGATCTCACGCGCTTCCTCGTCGATGTCCGTGATGAAGATATCCTTCACCGCGGGGATGAGATAGGTCTTCTCCTCGCCTTTGACCTTGTAGAGCTTGTGGGCGGGGTAGGAGAGCACGTCCACCACCGTGCCGATATACGTGTGGGGGAAGTAGTTGTAGACGTTCATGCCGATGATCTCGGCGTCGAAGTGCTCACCTGGCTTGAGCTGGACATCATTGCGGCGGATGGAGAGCACCTTGCGCTTGAGCGCGGCGGCAGCATCCATGTCGTCAACCTCGGGCAGCTTCATGAGCACCATGTCGCCCTGTACGCGCTTGCTCGTCGGGCGGAAGGGCGCGCCGTCCATGTAGAACGTTTTGAACCCGCACAGAAGCTCGGGACTTACGTCCCAGGGCTGTACTTTGACCTCGCCGCGCACGCCGTGCGTGTTCACGATCTGGCCGACCTCGATATATTCGGGGCGCGCGCTCGGCCGCGGCGCGTCCTTTTTGGAAAAGAGACCCATTGTCATGCTCCTTTGTTTTGTTCTATCCCTTCAGTATAGCGGAATCGGCGGGGGATGGCAAGAATAAAAAACGTTCCCGAGAGCTTCTCGGGAACGTTTTTGCAGTTCAGTCTACGATGTCGACAGACACCTTTACGCCGGTGCGCTGAGCATAGGAACGGACGACCGTGCGGATCTCCTTGGCAATGCGGCCCTGACGGCCGATGACCTTGCCCATATCGTCAGGTGCGACGCGCAGCTCCAACGTAAGCTCGTCCGCGCCCTGCTTCTCCGTGACGGTGACGTCATCGGGATGCTCAACAAGGCTGCGGGCGATGTAGAGCAGCAAGTCTTTCATTTCTTGCACCCCGGGTCTTACAGCGCGTTGACTTTCTTCAGCAGCGCACGGACCGTGTCGGTGGGCTGAGCGCCGGTCTTGATCCACTCCTGAGCGCGCTCAGCGTCGATCTTGATCTCGGCGGGGGAGACGCAGGGATTGTAGGTGCCGATCTCTTCGATGAAGCGGCCGTCGCGGGGATAACGGGAATCAGCGACGACAACACGATAGAAAGGAGCTTTCTTGGCGCCCATTCTGCGCAGACGAATTTTAACCATGGTTACTACCTCCAAAAATAATGTAAATGATTTTGTATTATGATGAAATGCTTGTGCACTTATCAACAGAAATTACTTGAAGCGTTTTTTGCGCCCGAAACCGCGCATCCGGCCGCCGCCGAAGCCGCCCATGCCCTTTGGCATCTTGCCGCCGCGCGTGACCTGCTTGATCATGCTCTGCATCATCTCAAACTGCTTGAGCAGGCGGTTGACGTCCACAACCTCGAGTCCGCAGCCAGCGGCGATGCGCTTTTTGCGGCTGGCGCCGAGCACCGCGGGATTCTCGCGCTCGTAGGGTGTCATCGAGAGGATGATCGCCTCGGTGTGCGCCATCATCTTGGGGTCAAGCTCGGCATTTGCCATTTGTTTTCCGAGCTGGCCGGGCATCATGCCCGCGAGCTGTTCAAAGCTGCCCATGCTCTTGAGCTGGACGAGCTGGTCGTAATAATCAGAGAGGGTGAAGCGGTTCTTTTTGAGCTTTTCTTCGAGCTTTTTCGCTTTCTCCTCGTCGATGCTCTGCTCGGCGCGCTCGATGAACGACAGCACGTCGCCCATGCCGAGGATGCGCTGCGCCATGCGGTCGGGGTGGAAGGGCTCGATCATGTCGAGCTTTTCGCCCGTGCCCATGAACTTGATGGGCTTGCCGGTCGCCGCGCGGATCGAGAGGGCTGCGCCGCCGCGGGCATCGCCGTCGAGCTTCGTGAGCACGACGCCGTCGATGCCGAGTGCCTCATCAAAGGCGGTGGCGGCGTTCACAGCGTCCTGACCGGTCATCGCGTCGACGACGAGCAGGATCTCGGTCGGCTTGACGGCGGCCTTGATGCGCTTGAGCTCGTCCATCAGCGCTTCGTCGATGTGCAGGCGGCCTGCGGTATCGAGGAAGACCATGTCGTTGCCGTGGTCGCCGGCGTACTTGACGGCCTCCTGCGCGATCTGAACGGGATCGATCTGACCCATTTCGAAAACGGGAATATTCAATTGCTTGCCGACGACCTGCAGCTGCGTGATGGCCGCGGGACGGTATACGTCGCACGCGGTGAGCAGCGGACGGTGGCCCTGCTTGCGGAAGTAGCCCGCGAGCTTGGCGACGTTCGTCGTCTTACCGGCGCCCTGCAGACCGACCATCATCACGATCGTCGGCGGCTTGGAGGCGAAGGTCAGCTTCGCATTGGCGCCGCCCATGAGCGCGGTGAGCTCTTCGCTGACGATCTTGATGACCTGCTGGGCAGGGGTCAGGCTGTCGAGCACCTCAGCGCCGACAGCGCGCTCGGACACGGTCTTGACAAAGTCCTTGACGACCTTGTAGCTCACGTCTGCTTCGAGGAGCGCCAGGCGCACCTCACGCATTGCGAGCTTGATGTCCTCTTCGCTCAGGCGGCCCTTGCCGCGCAGGTGTTTGAATGTGGCGTTGAGCTTTTCGCTCAGTCCTTCAAATGCCATGGATGTATTACTCCTTGAGTGCCGCCGCCTCGGCCTCGATCACGCCGGCAAGCTCTTCGAGCTGGCGGTCCTCATACCGGCGGAAGTTGAGCTGCTTGATCTGCTCGGCCGCGTCCGTGATCTTTTCCACGTGGGGCTGAAGCTGCATGAAGCGCTTGATGAGCCCCGTCTTGTCTTCGATCTCGGTCATGTAGTTCTCCGCGCGCACGATGACGTCGCGCACGCCCTGACGGGAGATGCCGTAGTTCTCGGCAATTTCGGAGAGCGACAGGTCCTCGTTATAGTAGAGATCGTAGAATTCCTTCTGGCGGTCGGTGAGAAGCTCCCCATAAAAGTCGAAGAGCATCGTCATACGAAAGGTCTGGTTTTTCACGGGAAGTTCCTCCTTGTGCAGATTCTTATGTAAAGTTTTATACCTTTACAACATGAATCAGTTTACATGATTTTATCAAAATTGTCAAGGAAAAATCGCAAGAAAAACGTCATGCGAGCAGAAAATTCTTCCGTTTTTGCGTCGGAAAGTGCGGTGTAAGCAGAAAAGAGTGGAATTGTTCACAGTTTCGTGGTATCCTAAGGGCAAATTCTGAAAAATGACCACAGGAGGAATCCGTGATGGAACCGGTCAGACTTGAGATCGCACCCGAGGTGAACCTCGACTATGTGCGCTCGGATAAATTCAAAACGGGGACGCTGAGCGTGCAGCTCATCACGCCGATCAACGAAAAAACGGCGAGCTTTGGCGCGCTGCTGCCGAGCGTGCTGCGCCGCGGCACGATGTCGCACCCCGATATGCGCTCACTTTCCACCGCGCTCGACCTGCTCTACGGCTCGTCCATCGGCTGCACAGTGCGCAAGAAGGGTGAAAACCAGTGCATCGGCTTTGCCGCGAGCTTCATCGACGAGGAATTTGTCCCAGGTGGAGAAAAGCTGCTCGAGCCGATGTGCGACCTCTTGGGCGAGCTGCTGCTCGACCCCGTGACGCGCAACGGCCGCTTCCTGAACGACTATGTCGAAAGCGAGAAGCAGAACCTCATCGACGCCATCCGCGGCATCATCAACGACAAGCGCGACTACGCAGACCTGCGCTTACTTCAGGAGATGTGCCGCGGCGAGCGCTACGGGGTGGACAAGTTCGGCTCCATCGCGCGCGTTGAGAAGATCACGACCCAGACGCTCTTCCGCTACTATCAGGAGTTACTCTCCACCGCGCACTTGGAGCTCTTCTACTGCGGCAGCGCTGAGCGCGAGCGCGTGGAGGAGGCCATCTCCCGCGCGTTTGCGCCGCTTCAGCGCGGGCGTGTCGTGCCGCCGGTCATCGCGGAGAAGAAAAACGCGCCGGAGACGCCGCGCGAGATCACCGAGCGCATGGATGTGACGCAGGGAAAGCTCTCGATGGGCTGGCGCGCGTCGACGAACGACGCGCCTGCGATGATGCTGGCAAATTTGATTTTCGGCGGGTACAGCAATTCCAAGCTCTTTTTGAACGTGCGTGAAAAGCTGTCCCTCTGCTATTATGCGTCTTCCGCCTATCACCGCTCCAAGGGCATCGTGACGGTCTCGTCTGGCATTGAGTGCAGGGATGTGGAGACCGCCAAGCGTGAGATCCTTGCCCAGCTCGCAAGCGTGCAGCGCGGCGAATTTGAGGAATGGGAGGTCGAGAGCGCGAGAGCGTGCTTGATCGCGTCGCTCGAATCGCGCGGCGACAGCGCGGGCCGCATGGAGGAAAACGCCCTCGGTCAGGCGGCCACGGGCATCCGCGAGACGGCGGATGAGCTCATCGCGGCGCTGCGCGCCGTGACGAACGAGCGCATCGCCGAGGCCGCGCAGAGCATGACGCTTGACACGGTGTATTTCCTGACAGGGGAGGACAGCAAGGATGAATGAGAAAAGCTACCCCCGCATCGGGGAAACGGTCCTGGAAAAGACGCTGCCGAACGGCTTGAAGATATTCATCGTCCCCAAGCCCCAGCACCGCAAAAAATACGCCTTTTTCGCCACGCGCTACGGTGGGATGGACATGCAGTTCATCCGAAACGGCGAAAAGTGCGACACGCCCGCGGGCATCGCGCACTATTTAGAGCACAAGATGTTCGACACGAAGGTCGGCAACGCCCTACAGGTACTCTCGCAAAACGGCGCAGAGCCGAACGCCTTTACCTCCAACGCGATGACGGGCTATTACTTTGACTGCACCGAGCATTTTGAAGAAAACCTGCGCATCCTGCTCTCGTTTGTCTCCGTTCCGTACTTTACGGACGAAAGCGTGGAAAAGGAACGCGGAATCATCGGTCAGGAGATCCGCATGGTCGAGGATTCGCCCGACTGGCAGGTCTACGAAAGGCTCCTTGCCTGCCTGTACCGCTCGTCGCCCGCGCGCGTGCCCATCGCCGGCACGGTCGAGAGCATCGCGGGCATCACGGCGGAAACGCTGTACGACTGCCACCACGCGTTCTACTGTCCGTCCAATATGGTGCTGTGCGTTGTTGGCAACGTCGATCCCCACGCGGTGATCGCGCTGGCCGAGGAGGTCTTGCCCCGCGAGCGCGGCGAGGAGATCGCGCGCTGCTATGGCGAGGAAGAGGACGGCGCTGCCGCGCAGAAGGAGACCGTCACGCAGATGGAGGTCGCGCTGCCGCAGTTTTTAGTCGGCTTTAAGTGCGAGACGAACGAGGGCGACCTCCTGCGCCAGTCGCTCATCGGCGAGATGGCGAGCGACGTGCTGCTTGGCGATTCGTCGCCGCTCTACCAGCGCCTTTACGACGAGGGACTCATCAATTCGAGCTTTGGCGGCGGCTTTGACCAGCTCCCGGGCGTCGCGGTGCTGTGCGCGGGTGGCGAGAGCGAGCAGCCTCAGCAGGTGAGCGACGCGATCTTGGAAGAGGCGCAGCGCCTCGCGCGCGAGGGCATCGACCCTGACTTTTTCGAGCAGATCCGCCGCGCGAGCTTCGGCGCGACGCTGCGCGCGCTCAACTCGTTTGAAAATATCGCCATCTCCATGGCGGACGGCTACTTCCGCGGCTTCGATGCGCTCCGGTTCCCCGAGGCGTACGCGAGCATCGAAAAAGCGGATGTCGAGCACTTCCTGCGCGAAAACCTGACGGACAGCCGCCGCGCCATCTCCATCATCGAACCCAAGAAAGAAGGATAACGATCCCATGAGCTTTTCTGACGCGCCCATCAGCTTTCCCGGCCTTTTCGGCGACTGGCAGTTCACCGTGCCGTCCAAGGCATTGAACATCGGTAGCGGCATCTACTGGTACGGCATCATCATCGCCGCGGGCATGCTGCTGGGACTCTATTTCTGCATGAAGCAGGCACCGAAATACGGCCTGAGCGAGGATAATATCATCGACACGGTGCTCTGGGTCATCCCGTTTTCCATCATCGGTGCGAGGATTTACTATGTGCTCTTTTACCTTGACCTGTTCCGCAACAGCGACGGCTCAATCAACTGGTCGTCGACCTACCGCATCTGGGACGGCGGCCTTGCCATCTACGGCGGCGTCATTGCGGGCTTTTTGACGGCGTATATCCTGAGCCGCTGCAAAAAGCTTTCGTTCTGGGCGCTGACGGATTGCTGCGTGCAGGGCCTTTTCATTGGGCAGGCTATTGGCCGCTGGGGCAACTTTATGAATAGAGAGGCCTTCGGCGCGGCGACGGAGCTTCCCTGGCGCATGCGGCTCTGGACGTCGGCCACGACGTATATGGACGTACACCCTACGTTTCTTTACGAGAGCCTGTGGAATGTGATCGGTCTGCTGCTGCTCTATTTTGTTGTGTCCCGCGCCCGCCGCTTCGACGGGGAGAACACCTGCTTTTACTTCATCTGGTATGGTCTCGGCCGCTTCTGGATCGAGGGGCTGCGCACCGACAGTCTGTATCTTTTCCACTGGACGCTGTTTGGTCAGCGCATCCGCGTGTCGCAGGCGTTGTCGCTCGTGATGGTGCTCGTGTGCGCAGGGATCCTCGTCTATCAGTTCAAGGTCAAAAAGGCCGACGGGTCGAATCTGTTTGTCAAGCGTGTGCAGCAGACAACGGAGGCGGAAGAAGCCGCCGCTGAGCCTACCGCGCCGGACGAGAAGCAGTAAGCTCTATGCACTATCACATCGACAAATCCGCCGCGCAGAGCGCGTATTTACAGCTCTATCACCAGCTGCGGCGCGACATCGTCAGCGGTGTTTACCCGCTGGGAACGAAAATGCCCAGCAAGCGCCTGATCGCAACAGAGACAGGCGTGAGTGTCATCACAGTCGAGCATGCGCTGGCGATCCTATGCGACGAGGGGTATTTGGAATCCCGCGAGCGCAGCGGCTTTTTCGTGAGCTTCGCCGCGGCGGACTGCTTCCCGGTCTCCGAGACGGAGACCGAGCGCCGCACGACCGTTTCTCACGGGACGGAGGATGAATTTCCGTTCCCGTCGCTCGCCAAGACGATGCGGCGTGTACTCAGCGAGTACGGCGAGAGTATTCTCGTCAAGTCGCCGAACAACGGCTGCGCCGAGCTGCGCGGCACCATTGCGGCGTATCTCTCCCGCTCGCGCGGCATCAGCGTCCAGCCGGGACAGATCGTGATCGGCTCGGGCGCGGAATACCTCTACGGACTCATCGTGCAGCTTTTGGGGCGCGAGCGCGTGTTTGCGCTCGAAGACCCGTCTTACGACAAGATCCGCAGGGTGTATCAGGCGCACGGCGTCACGTGCGAGATGCTGCGCCTCGGCAGCGACGGCATCCGCTCCGATGAGCTCACCCGCGCGAGCGCGACGGTGCTGCATGTCACGCCGTTCCACAGCTTTCCGAGCCAGGTGACCGCCAGCGCGGGCAAACGCCGCGAATATCTCCGCTGGGCGGAGGAGCGCGGCGGCTACATCGTCGAGGACGACTTCGATTCGGAATTCAGCGTGTCGAGCAAGAGCGAGGATACGCTCTTCGCCCTCGAACCCGAGCGCTCGGTCATCTACATGAATACGTTCTCCAAGACCATCGCGCCGTCGATGCGCGTGGGCTACATGGTGCTGCCGCCCGCGCTCTCCGAGCAGTTTCGGCGCGAGGTGGGATTCTATTCCTGCACCGTGCCGGTCTTTGAGCAGTATGTGCTTGCCGAGCTCATCGGCAGCGGCGACTTCGAGCGCCACATCAACCGCATCCGCCGCAGACGGCGGAAAAAATGAAAAAGCGGCGGCTTTGCCGCCGCTTTCAAAAAGTTTGAAAAATCGCTTGACGCGAAAAAATCTTTGTGCTATACTTCGATTTGCATTTGAACGAATGCGCTGGTGTAGCTCAGTCGGTAGAGCAGCTGATTCGTAATCAGCAGGTCATGTGTTCGAGTCACACCACCAGCTCCAAAAAGCATCGAAAACTTCGGCTTTCGGTGCTTTTTCGTTGCAAAAATGCTGAAAATGGTGTGAGTCAAAATGCGGGTCAACTGCCTGACCCACACCCTGACCCACATTGGCTGTAAACTGTACCCAAGAAAATGGACACGAGATTTTGACCCATGGCCCCGTTCGGCG
>ENA-ORTV01000500-ORTV01000500.1-human-gut-metagenome-genome-assembly--contig:-NODE-500-length-47890-cov-2.844298_pt1 | contig 47890 bp, 49 predicted proteins | sample MGYA00241915_ERZ509194 | MGnify/ENA primary metagenome ERZ509194 (study PRJEB26280, sample SAMEA2338810) | human gut metagenome | biome: human gut; feature: human-associated habitat; material: faeces... | reverse complement strand
AATAATGGTCGTTTGAATTCAGAAATTCATATGCAGACACCTTATTTTAACAAGGACAAGGAACCGATTACTGGTTATGCTGTAGTTCCAATTACGCATGAACGTGGTGATGTATTACGTGATGCTAATACAGTTGAATTTTGGACAAAAGGACATAATATGGATTATATGTCTGAAAACGAAACGACAATGTATGACGCAAATGGAACTGTTGTGGATATGAATAAAGAACGTGAAGTAATGCGCCAGTTTGCAGCAGCAGCTTCAGAATATCCGCATGTAGCAACATGGGATGAATATAAACCTTTACAGGAACGTAATCTGTCACGATTACATATAGATGCTGACGTAACACAAGCTGATTATTCAAAATATTTGGATAAAAAATTGCATGAGATGCGACAGGGTGTGGAATTTATCGGTGAAAATTCTACGAAGTCGGATGTTGCCAGATTGTATGATTCTGTTCGTGAAGACCATGATATTTCAGATGAAGTGTTAGATGATATGGCAAAATCTTTCGGTGATGATGGTATGTCATTTTAAAAATATCCTCATATATGCATAGATTTCTTGCTAAATTGTATAGATTACGATATAATATACTATGTAAGGTTAGACAAGCAAGAAAGAGAGGAATTTTTTATGACAGAAGTAAGCTGTAGAAGTTTTGAATTTGCAAATAAATTGAGTGACGGATTTACTGTAGTGGAAAATAATAAGCCTGTAAAGGCTTATCCAGACGCTCAGTTGCCAGAATATCAGACAAGACATGCGGCTGGTGCTGATTTCTTTTGTGCAGAAGACGTTGTTGTTCCGAGTATTTGGAAACAGTTATTTCATGTAATGAAAGCAATGGCTTTATCAGAGAATGGTATTGAAATTAAACCAACACTTGTACATACAGGTGTTAAATCAAATATGGAACCTGATGAGTATTTGGAAATTGTAAATCGTTCGTCTGGTCCGAAAAAAATGGGTCTGATTATGGCAAATGGTGTTGGTATCATTGATGCTGATTATTATTCAAATAAAGAGAATGACGGTGAAATCGGATTTCTTTTTTACAATATTGGCTTCAAAGATAAGACCATTAAAGTTGGCGACCGGATTGGTCAGGGTATCTTTCATAAATTCTTAAGACCGTATGATGAATCAAAAGGTTTACGTATCAAAGATACAGTACGTAGTGGCGGATTTGGCAGTACAGATACCTATATATATGGTGTACCGGAAGAAAAAGCTGTAGCATCAGAGTCAAATGAAAAAGCAGAATAACATGACGTAAGGAGGTTGAAATCATGATGGACGAAAATCATCCAAAACGTGGTCATAGAGAATACACCAAAGCAAGGGCAACCTTGCTTGGTGTATTAGTTATTTGTGTGTTGATTGAAATTTTGATAGTTGTAATCGGTGGCAGTATTTTTGTTTACTGTGCAAATAAAAAGGCAAAACAGTCTGAGAAGATTGTGAAATCTTATGCGGAGAATGAATTACAGTATTATGATACAGTAGAATGGTTTACATCAGCTCAGAATATTGCTCAGGTTTTAAATATTTCTGAGTCAAAAGGCGATGACGTATTGCATCATATTCGTGAGGTATATCAAGAGCAATTTGAACATGATATTTATGCTGTGACACGTTTTGAACAAATTGATGATACAAATCATTATATTGTTGTAGATAGCGATAATTATGCAAAGATTGAAGTAGAAATTACAGGAACAGATGTGATATTTGTTCAGGAATTATAGTTTTAAATTAAATCAAGAAAGGAAATATGTTATGCCAAGAAAAAAGCAGATGACAGAAGAAGAGTTGATAAGAGAGAAAGAGCGTATTGAGCAGCAAATTAAAGAAGTACGTATTAAAGAGAATGTTGATGTCGGAATTATGGTACGTCAGATTTTTGGAAAAGAAATTCCAAATGATAAGGCTGGACGTAAAGCATTTTTTACGAAATTGTATAAGATGTATTTGAAAGAAAAACAGACATTTGTTGTTCCGTCAACGAATGCTGCGGTAGATAGTGAGCCAACATATGATGAGACTATGGGTACATCTGATGAATCTATGAATGAGGACTAAAATATGGCAAAAGTAAAATATTATGGTGTAAAGCGTGGTTTGGTGCCGGGTGTTTACACATCATGGGATGAATGTAAAGCACAAGTTGATGGGTTTTCTGGTGCTGAATATAAGTCATTTAAGACAGAAGAAGAAGCGAATGATTATGTAAATATCGAAAAAAATAATGTAGACGATAAAAATAGTGAAAAAGACAACGAACAAGCACTCATTGATATGGGTATTTGTTACACAGCTGTGCCGAAGTCTGAATCCAAATCAAAAGGATTTGTAGAGCCTGATGTATCAAAATCAGATGATGATTTGGATAAACCATATGCGTTCGTAGATGGTTCATTTAATCCAGATACAGGTGTTTATGGTTATGGCGGATATTTATTTGACGGAACGACCAAATATCCTTTACAGGGGCATGGACGTAATCCAGAAATGGCATCTATGCGAAATGTTGCTGGTGAAATTGAAGGTTCTATGGCTGCTGTTCGAAAAGCCGAGGAACTCGGCATTCGTGAAATGACGATGTTTTATGATTATCAGGGTATTGAGCAGTGGGCTACTGGTCAGTGGAAGACAAATAATGATAGTACAAGAGCGTATGCTGAATTTATGAAATCGGATAATCGGTCTGTTGCATTATCTTTTGTGCATACGAAAGGGCATTCAGGAATTGAAGGTAATGAGATTGCTGATGTCATGGCAAAGAATTCTGTAGGTATTGCTTTGACACCGAAACAGCAGAAATTGTATGATAGCGTGTTTGAGAAGTCTCAGGCAATAGCAGAGGAACCTGCATCAAAACGTATTCAGCCAACAGGTGAGCGTCGTCTTCCACGCGTGGCAGAAGCGATGGATGATGTCAGTATGGAATTAGAATAAGAAAGGGGTGATAAATATGTGTGATAATGGTATGAAATCATGTCCTCATTGTGGAGCAAATATTGATGCAAAATATGATGTTTGTCCGATTTGTGGTTATGTGTTAGACATTGATTATGCAAATTATAAGTGTAATTATCAGAATTCACAAGGTGTACAGCCATCGAATGATATAAATGATATGGCAGTTGGCTGTTTGTGCTGTGGAATCGGTTCTTTAATTTTTTGTTGGAATATTATAGGCTTAATTGCCGCAATTGTTGGACTGGTACTTGCACATAAATTAAAGAAAGATGGTGTAAAATCAGGTCTGGTTACTGGCGGTAAGGTATGCTCTATTATTTCAATTGTATTGTTTGCATTATTATTGATATTTCTGATTGGACTTATCTTATTAAGCATTTATATATCGTCTACAGCTATGTCGATAGACGATATGATGTATAATAATATGGCATATCATATGCTATCGGAAAATTATATTGCAATGTTAATTCGATAAAACATAGCATTAGGGTACTTGTATAAGCAAGTACTCTTTTTGTATGTTGAAAAATGTTGATATGTGTGGTATAATGATTATGTAGTATTAAGAGAGGAAATTAAGAATATGTCCATATTGTTAGATAATATGAAAAAGAAACTGAATGAAAATCAGTTTGAAGTTGCAACGCATACGACTGGTCCGGCTGTGGTTATGGCTGGTGCTGGGTCTGGAAAGACACAGACACTTGTTGACCGTGTTGCATATTTACATGAAGTTGACTCTTTTGCAAGTGTTCTCATGGTGACGTTTACGAAAAAGGCTGCAGATGAAATGCATGACCGTGTATTAGCGTCTGTAAATATGCCGGAGAATAAGTTTTTAGCATGTACGTTTCATAGTTTTTGTCTTGATTTATTGCAAAAATATGGAAAGTACATAGGTGTTCAAAAATTAAATATCTGTTCACCTGTTGACTATACAAAGTATATTAAGGCTGCTTTGAATGATAAGCCAATTTATGATGATTTACGTAAATTGGTAAAAGAGCCGGGTGTGATACACGGTCTTTTTAGTAAATCTATCAATGCAATGTTGCCGATTCAGATGTTAATTCAATCTGAGGAAGAGTTTGCACCGTTGTATGGTCAGGAAGATATACTTGAGATGTTACGGTATGATGTTGATATTTTAATGTTGAAGAATACACCAAATCCGTATTTTACATTTGATGATTTTATGGCAAAAGCATTGGAACTTCTAAAGGATGATACAATGGCTGCAAGAATTGCAATGAGTCATAAATACATTATGGTGGATGAGTTTCAGGACACAAATAATTTGCAGGAAGCCATCTTATTGCGATTGGCGAAGTATAATACAAATATTGTCGTTGTAGGTGATGTGTCACAGGCAATTTATCAGTTTCGTGCAGCGAATGTAAAGAATATTGTGAAATTTCCGAATAAATTACCGGATTGTAAGCGTTTTGCTCTGGTGTATAATTATCGTTCTGATGAGCCTATTATTCGATTTGCGAATGAAACTATGAAATATAGTATTTATGAATATCATGATATGAAACTTGGTAAGCGGTATAATCCTGAAAGGGATTGTTATGAAAGTCGTGATGGACAGCAATTGCCGGAGTTTCATGTGTATGCAAATACAGATGCGGAAGATGAAGCTGTTATTTCTGAAATGATGCGTTTACATGATGATATGGGTGTACCTTATAGTCATATGGCTGTTCTTTCAAGAACATCAGCATATACGAGTGGTATTGAAACAAAATTGAGTCATTATGGAATTGATTATGATAAACGTGGTGGAAAGAAGTTTCTTGAAACCAGAGGTGTCGTTGCTGTTTTAAATTATTTTCAGTTAATGTTGAATCCATTTTTATTTCCGGCAATTACAAATATTACATCATTGGAGTATAAGGTCGGCGATAAAACGGCAACGGCGATTGCAAAAGATGTATGTTTAAATCATAGTTATGGTTTTACAGATTGTTGCAAGAAAAAGGGTCTTCAGAAGTTGCAGAAAGCTTCACTTGAGTCTTTGTGTTCATTCATGAAATCACTGGACGATAAAGATTTTCATACGCAGTTTCAGATGATAGCAAATTATTATGTGATGACTGTTGCAAATACGATTAAATTGTCTACAAGTAAAGATAAAACGGATGATTATAAAGCATTAGAAGCTGATAAGAAATATATTCAGCGTTTGGATGAAATTTCAAGAAAGTATGACGATGCTTTAACGTTTGTAACAGACATGATAACGAATGCAAATGCTTAGGATGATGACCGTGATGATAATGATGTAGCTGTTGTATCTACCATTCATAGTGCTAAAGGTTTACAGTGGGAATATGTTTTTCTTGTTGGTTGTTATGAGGGTAATATTCCATATGGTGTACAGTTTGCTGATTATGGTACAGAACTTGACCAAGAATCGTTGAATGTCTGGTATGTCGCAATTACACGTGCAGAACGCGGTCTGATTATGTCGATGCCACATACTGTTGGTGTACGAAATAAAGATGGTTTTGTAATGTATTTAACGCAGGAACCGACGCATTATGTAATGCATCCAAACATTTGGAATTCAAATGTGTTAAATATTGTACAGCATTAAGATGAATAAGGATGGTGTAATTATGGTTGTAAATCCATTTAAGAGTATGTCGTTAGAAGAATTGAAAGCTGTTGCTGAAGATGTTGTAACATCAAAACGTGAGGGTCATCGTGTTGAATCTTTTGTTCCGTATGCACGTGATATTATGGCAAACTTAAATGTCAGTGTAGAGAACCCAACTATTCCATTACGGGAGTGTCTGTCAATTGCAAAAGATGATTTTTACATGGAATTGTGTACACGATTAGTGAATGGTTCATTTGATGTGATGTCAGATATGTTAGATTCAGATAAAAAAGAATTGCAGGATTTTCGGGAAAGAGAAACACCAAAGAAAGTGATTGTATCAGCATGGAATTCAGATAAATGCCCATGTTGTCATGCTGAATTATCAGAAAGTCTTGGCGATGGGTATTATTCACATCCGACGTTTTTAGAGCGTTGTCCAAAGTGTTTACAGAAATTGGTTTGGGATGAATAGATATTGGAGATTCAGATAAGAATTAAGATAAGAAAGTGAGAGCAAAATTATGGGTAAGATTAAGTGTCCTGAATGTGGACATTCGTTTGATTTGACAGCATCAGATTATGAGTCCGTCGTATCACAGGTACGAAATGCTGAGTTTGAAAAAGAGTTACAGGTTCGTATGAAAACGTTAGAGTCTACATACGAAGATAAGTTAGAATTGCAGTTGCAGAAAGCACGTATGGACGCAGTGTCTGTGGTTCAGCAGGAACTGTTTGATGTAAAAAATAAGTGTACAGAATTGCAGGGTCAGCTGAATGCTTATAATGTACAGAAAGCTTTGGATGTGAAAAAGGCTGTGGATGAGCAGAGAGCAATTGATGATAAAGAACGGCAAGAGTTGCAGACAGAACTTGATTACTATAAAGACCTTAAAACACGTATGAGTACGAAAATGGTTGGTGAAACACTGGAACAGCACTGTATGATACAGTTTAATCAGATTCGTGCAACTGCTTTTCCGAATGCATATTTTGAGAAAGATAATGATGCCCGGACAGGTTCAAAAGGTGATTTTATCTATCGGGAAGAAATGGACGGGGTTCCATTGTTATCCATTATGTTTGAAATGAAAAATGAAATGGATACGACGGCAACAAAGCATTGTAACGAAGATTTCTTTAAGGAGCTTGACAAAGACCGTAAAGAAAAAGGTTGTGAATATGCTGTTTTGGTATCTATGCTGGAAGCTGATAGTGAATTGTATAATATCGGTATTGTTGATGTATCATATCGATATCCAAAAATGTATGTAATTCGTCCACAGTTTTTTATTCCAATGATTACGGTGTTGCGTAATGCTGCATTGAACGCAATGGATGCCAGACGTGAACTTGTACGTATGCAGAATATGAATCTGGATGTGACGAAATTTGAGCAGGATTTATTTACGTTTAAGGATAAAGTGTCAAAGAATTATGACTTGGCAAGTCGTCAGTTTATGGCTGCTGTGGATGAAATTGACAAAACGATTGAACATTTGCAGAAAGTGAAAAAGAACTTGCTGAGTTCTGAACGTAATTTACGCTTGTTAAACGATAAGACAGAGGATTTATCTGTTCGTAGTTTAACAAAAAATAATCCAACGATGCGTGCTGCTTTTGAAGAAGCTGGCGTGACAATCAAATAAAAATCATTGAAAACCCTTGAATTATCAAGGGTTTTCCTGTATTATGAACATATGTGCTATTTATGTGTATGTTGAGGTGATTTTTATGACAATAGATAATTTATTAAAACGTGAATTGGATTTTTTTTCTGAGTTAAATCAGACTGTTTATAATAATCTTGTTGCTAAATATCATTTTGTATCAGGTGCACCATATAGTGTATTACCAATCGAAAAGAAAGGTCGATTGGTTGGCAATATTTTATATCGGATGTATCGTTTTAAGGATGAAAATGATGATATTTTCTTTGTTGCAAATACAGATATCTTAGATGAAGATGTCTGGAAATATACATTTTGTTATTGCGATAAAGAGAATCAGTTAAAGGCTCAGATGCTGATAACGGAAGGACGGGAGAAGTTGAAAACGTCAGAGTTTACAATGGAATTGTATGAAAAGCAGTTTCATATTTTGGATAATATTTATTGTGAAGGTGAAGGTTTCTTTGAAAATTCAAGGTTGCTTGTAATTCCAAAGTATACAATGAAAGCACTTGTGAATACGGGATTTATTCGTGCAAGATTATAATGCGTTATTGTGGGTTGGTAAGCTGTTGTTATGTCAGGAATTGACATTATGGCAGCTTTTTTTTATTGTATTCCAAGTAAAATGTGCTATGATTATGTTAGAAATATGCATTGGAAAGGAGTTTTATTATGCGTAATCAGATGATTCCAACAAATATAAATATGTCATATCAGAATAATGATGGCATTCATGTAGATAGTTCAACAGCAAGGTCTGAATTTGTAGACATGATGGATGAAAATGGTATGATGCATCATTCTTCTACGTTGGGTGATTTTGTGTATGACCCATCCGAGTTTGAAGTACAGCGTGTAGATGTTCCGAAACAGGTTGACAATAACGGTTTAGCAGAAGATATGAAACATGATGGTTACATGTACGTGCTTCGTTATATTGGTACAGAAACCGACGGTTCTAAAATTCATGTGCCTGAAGGATTAAAAGATATGTCTTTGACTTTTAATGGTACAAATATTAAATCTGCACCAAAGATACCGTCTTCTGTTGAATTCATGTACGGTGCATTTGCATCTTGTCATCAGTTAGAAACGGCAGATATTTTAATTCCGCCAAGTGTAAAGTCTGGTGAGTTTGCATTTGCTGATTGTGTTAATTTGAAGAAAGGTCCATCTGTAATTCCGGGCACGATTGATAATGCAAACTATATGTTTGCAAATTGTGCATCACTTGAAAATACACCGAAAATCGGTAGAGGTGTAAAACAGGGTGAGCGTATGTTTATGGGCTGTGAAAAATTAACAAAAGAACCAAACATACCTAGTTCTATGACAGAATACAAAGATATGACACGTGGCTGTACTGGTATTGATGCAGCAAAAGATGCACAAGCACAAGCCAAACTTGCCAAGGATAGAGAGAAATATGCAAAGAAATTAACACGTAAAGGCATGTTATCTCAAATTGGTTCCGGTTTTGGTTTTGCAATGCAGGTTCATGCAATGCGTCAGAGTGGTTACAATATGTTGATTGCACCACTTATGGTACATAGTATGCGTAAAAATGGTCAGTTGGCTACGAATTTTACAGGTGGTATTGCTGCAAACATGATGACCAAAGGTGGTATGTCGAGTGTTCTTGGTATGAAGCTTGCTCAAACATCTGCAAATAATGAAATCAAGAGACAACAGAATAATCGTGCAAAAATGAAGGATTGGGATAATGCTCATTCTGTAGGACAGGGTACACGAAAGGATTTGCGGTCACAGACGCGTGCAAAGAAAGATTTGAAACGTGGATTGTTTGCACGTATGGGCAAAGATGCTGGTGCAGAAGAAAAGAATATGTATCGAGCATTGTATAATCAGCAGTATACGCAGCGAGAACAGATTATGTGTGCTATGGATGGAAAGGGTATGTTAGATAGTCGTTCTAAACATAATATGTCACAGTGGTATCAGCAGCAGATGTCAAGTTGTGCAACCTATTATGCTGAGGGTGTACGAAGCATTAAAGATAGCGATATGAATCCAATTGAAAAGCAGCGTGCGATGAAAGGTTTGAAAGAAGTAAGTCGTTTACAGATGGAACCTTTGATGCAGTCTGCTGAATATATGCAGACCACTTATCATATTTTTAATGACGGTGATATGCGTAATATTAAGAATCTGTTGGCAGATTTACCTTCAGAAAAAGAGAAGCCAAAATCGTTTGTAGAACGTATGATGGATGATAAGGCAAAGGTTAGCAAAGAAATGCATGATTCTATACATGAAAGTATGAATCGGCGTGCTTTTAGTCAGTTTACAAATTCTAATACATCCGGTCGGAGAATGCCACATTTTGATATGGGACAGTCTTCAGCTGATGATGAATACGGGTTATAAGAAAGGTGGGCGTTTTTATGCAGAGAAGAACATATGAATCAGACCTTCACGGTTCAGTAATACAAAAACCTGTTGTAAAACGCCCTTTGCATAAAGTTTTACAGTCAATGAAGGATTCTACGGATAAGTTTATTCAGAATGATATGACGCCTGATGAGTTACAACAAGATTTGGTTGAGAAGCGAAAACAAGAGATTAAGCAGGAATTGGCGGATGCAAAGGGTGTTGCTGTAACTTCAGAAAAAGACGCTGTTGATTTGGAAGAGAAATCGGATGAATTAAAAGATAAATCTGAAGATGATGCTGAGAAAGAAATCAAAAAGACAGAAGATAAAGAAGACGATGTCATTGAAAAAGAACGTAATATTCGTTTAGCAAAAGAAGCTCAGAAACAATCAGAAAAAGATGAGTTGGTTTGTAAGATAGAGAAAGAGATTGAGACGGAAAAAGAGAAAGCAAAGTTGTTGTATATGATTGAAAATTCTAGAAAGAATGCAATTGATTCAGCAAGAGCAACGTATGGTGATAAAGCTGATATTGTTGGAATTCAAAGAACATATGATACAATAGCAAATACGATTGACCCGAAACTCACAGATGTTACAGATATGATATCAATGTCTATTGATAATCATTTACATGGTTCTCAGAATGTAAAAATGTTGATGCCGAATGGTTCGATTCGAACAATGGATGCTGATGTTGCTATGGCTTTGTCAGATATGCCAAAACGAAGTTCTGGCATTACAAAAGCAAATGATATATCGGAAGCAAAAGAGGATGCAGCGGAAGAATTGTCAGAGGAATTGTCTAGCAAGTATTCATCTGAGGAAATTGCGAAATTGTATGAACTTATTGATTTGATGGATGCTAATTCAAAACGACAGGCTGCATTTGCAATTAAAGACCCACAGTCAGGTCGTGTAAAAGAAGTTTCTGAGTATCAGAGACGATTTAAAAAGTATGGACTTCCGGCAGTTGCCCGTGATTATTCGTATGTTTATTATTTGGATGAAACGATGCAGCATGATGGTCGTCCGTTGCCGTCTGCATTATCTGCATATTCGATGCAGGAAGTGCGTGAAAAAACGTATGATTATTATAAATAGTTTGATTTATGGATATAAAATGGATATAATAATCATAAAATAGTATTAGAAAGGGTGGTATGAAAAATGCCAAAGACATTAAATTTTAACGGGAAGCCTATGACATTACACGTTGGTAATTTACCGTCGCATCAGCAGGATATGGCGTTAATTGGTTCAATTGATGGCTTATTTGGAATAAAACGAGAAATTTTGTTAATAGCAAGTTTGGGTACAACGACAGCAGAAGGAAAACCTTTAGGTTCATATCAGGGTTATCTGGACATTCATTCAAGATATTATCCTGAGTTTCGTAGAGCGTTGGAAGAAAATAATTTGATTACACCAGCGTTGGATGCCAATGGCAGACCAGCAACAAAACATCTTGGTGGTTGTGATTTTCCTTTGGTGAATTTTAATCGTGAGAAATTGCGGGAATTCGATAAGGAAGGCTGCGACAGTTATGAGCGTACATCACAACATGCAAGATTAAGTGCTTATACAAAAGCCAGAGTGGATGCAATGGTTGACATGGTGTACGGTGACAGCAATGATAATGGTATGGGATTTTAACATGAAATGATAATTATAGACGATGGCATGATTGCCATCGTCTTTTTTCTTGTAAGTAGTCTGGAATTATGATATTATAGTATTATCGAAATATGTTGATATATCAATAAATTTCGAATTTTAAAGTAAGAAAGGATGATGACGAATGGCAACAAATGCCGATAGATTTTTGAGTCTTTACAGAGAATTTGAAACTCTTTTACGTGATGATGGAAAGGATTATAAGGAATTGGAAGAGTCTGCAGATGATTTATTGCAGAATCGTTTGCGTATTAATAGACAGCTTCGAAATTATCTCACACATAATCATGATGCTGGATTTTTGGAGATTTCGGATAAGCAAATTGCTTTCATGGAAAAACTGATTTTTGAGCAAAAGAGTTCCATGGACATTTTAAAGAAACATATTAAGAGTGCAAAAGTAGCCGGATGTCTTTGTACTGATACGTTAGATGATGTGTTGACGAAGATGATGAAGTTAAAAGTAACACGATTACCTGTATATGATGAAAGTTGTGTACTTGGTATTGTAAGCTGGATTGATGTGCTGAAAGCATATCGAGCTGAAAAGCGTCCAAAAACAGCGAAATTGAGTGTTGTGAAAAAATTTGATAAGAAAGTAATTTGTATGACACCAGATACGTTGATGTCTGATATTTTGATGACAGTGGACCCTTCTGATATGGTTTGCTGTACAGATTCAGGTGATAAGAAAGGTAAGTTTTTAGGTGTGTTTTTTAATGACTGAGAATAGCAAGAGAAATGATGAAAATAATGATGAGAATCACGATGAATTAGAATTGTGCCGTGCAACGATGGTTGCAGAACAGAAACGGCGTAAAATTCGAAAGGAAGAACAAAGACAGGCTCGGAAACCATATATAAATTTCATTTTTGTCATGGCAATCATGAGTATTGTTTTAATATTACGTGTATGCGTATTTGATATAAATCGTGTTTCTGGATTATCTATGTATCCGACGTTAAATGATAAAGATTTATTGTTGGTTGAAAAATTTGATACGTCAAATATTAACCGATATGATGTTATAACTCTGCAGTTGGATAAGGGTATTTCAGGTAATGAGAAACCTTGTCGTATTATTAAACGTGTATATGGTTTACCGGGTGAGACAATTGCCATACATAAAGATGGTAGAGTTTATATTAATGGTGTTCGTTTACCTGAGGAATATCAGATTTTAAAGGGTGACGATTTTCCAATGTCAGATGAAATTGAGTATGAAGATACATTAGGTTTTGGAGAATATTATGTATTAGGCGATAATCGTGATGTTAGTTTGGACAGTCGTGTATATGGACCGTTTACACAAGACCATATTACAGGTGTTGTATCTTGTCGATTAAAACCGTTGCAGGCAATTGCAACCACACAGGCTGTTGGAAAGGAGAAACTAGAATGCGAAAAATTTTCGAGGTAGATGATATTGATTTATTTATGATGAAATCAATAGATGATTTTGATAAATACATGCATGACGTATTATGTGTTGATACAAATGAATTATCAGATTTACAAAAGGATAATGTGACATTTGTATTTGTTGGAAAGAATGATAAAAAGATTTTGAATGTATTTCCGTGGAATCTTATATTGGCAGATAGAAAAGAGCGCATGAATTTGTGTCAGAAGTTATACGAATTGTATGGTGCCTTATATAAAGACGTTTGTTATGCTGATGTAGAAGTTTCAGTGGCAGCAGATGTATTGAAATCATGGAGTGATGATGTGGCATTGAATCAGGTACCGGAATTCTTAAAAGTATTCGAAGAAGAACATTATTATCCGGTTGTTCTCACACTTCATTGTTCTGATGCAAAACATAATCGATGTCATTTGCATATTTGTTGTATTAAAGATTAGACAAAACACCCTTGAGACGTTGTATTTGGCGTTTTAAGGGTGTTTTAATTTGTTATATGGTCAAGTTATCGTGTTTGCAGCTAAAATCGATTGTAGAGCCATATAACACATCTCAGCACATGTATTTATGTATGTCTCACACATCTCACACAGTTTGCCCACAGTATCTCACTCAGAGTTCATATCGCATCTCTCACATATGTGGCTTAGAACGTCGTATTTGACGTTTTACGGCTATCTTGGACATGATATGGTCAAGTTATTGTATTTATAGTTAAAATCCATTGTAGAGCCTTATAACGCGTCTCAACACATGTATTTGTGTATTTCTCACACATCTCAATCATAACTCACATCACATCTCTCACATATACATCATAGAACGTTGTATTTGGCATTTTAAGGCTGTTTTAGATATGATATGGTCAAGTTATTGAGTTTATTGCTAAAATCTGTTGTAGAGCCTTATAGCACGTCTCAGTACATGTATATGTGTATATCTCCCCTCACCTCATGTATTTGTTTTCTCACACAGAAATAAAAAAAAGTACCTATCGTGGTGTCACGATAGGCATTTGTATGTGATTGCATAATCTTATATTTGAAGTTTTGTCAAATATGCATTGCGTATGTTGTTGACAATACAATTGATATCACGTGGTGTTTGAACGCTCTTTTCGATACATACGTTTGGAAAACGTAAGGATATCAATTTTACAAGGTCATTGAAATGATAATCCAGATGAGGTGCAAGCCAGTTATCGCTGCGGCATAAGAATAGAATGTCAAATTTAAAGTCTTTAATACTTTGAATCGAGTTTTTCACAAGATTATTTAATGTTTGGTCAAAATCATAGCAGATGTTCGATACCGGATTGGCAATCCATGATACATTGCAATGATTTGGATAGTCATTGTAAATGTGAGATAACCAGTTACCACAGTCAAGTTCTTTATTTTTGTTGAAGAAGTCATGATGCATGTCAATGTTTACGATGTTTACATCAGTGGCATTGTATTCATCCATGTATTCATGGATGAAATCATAAATGTGAACATGACTGTTGGCAATGAGTACTGGTGTTGATACTCTGAAATTATCTTTTGACGTTAATAATTTGCGAAGCAAGTTTAATTCGTCATTTAAAATCGTAACAGAACTTAACTTGTTTCTTGTTCGGTCATTGGCATAATAACCGGACCATACGATGGTGGAAAGTTCTGTGGGTAAGTCGATTCCATCAGGATAACAGCTACGGATGGTATCAGCGTCAACTTTTTGAAAATAATCGAAGTCAATACTTAGTACTTTTAAGCTGCGTGTAGATTGTGTCTCAATCTTCATGATTATCCCCTTTCATACAAGTATATACTTCTGTACGTATTGCCATAGAAGTACGTATTATTGTTTCTAATTTCTGAAATGTCTGTCTTTGCATGTCAGCTAACTCAGTGTTGTCATTCATTGTACCAAACTGAATCCAAGTATCTCTGTCAGATGCATAACAGTCTAGGATATTTTTACAGAAGTCGTTGCCTGATAAATTGATATTGAGTATTTTGTCATTCTCATAAATTACTTTACAGTCATAGGTGTCGATGAGAATGATAATGTCACCATTTTTCTCAGCGTTGAATTTGACAGCGGCAATTCCGTCGTCAAGATAATTTATACAGGCTGTTAAAGTGTTAAACATGACATCGGTAACATAGCTAATGTTTGCTATAAATGGTAGTTCATCATTTTCTGTTGGTAGTGTGAGTGTTGCCCAGCCGTGGCGTGGGTCTGATAAGATTGGTTTTGTCATAATACTTATTTTCCTTTCATGATGTGAGTTGTGTTATTCTGATTCTGGTATGTAAATCATACATTCTGTATCATCAATCGTGGTAAATCCGGCTTTGGCATAAAAGTTTTTCAAGTCGTCATACATAACTTCTAAGAAGACAGGCTGTTTTGATTCAAGAGCAAAACGTTTCTGTATGGTCTCTGTTATTAATTTTAAGCCAAAATTTTCATGTCTATATTCAGGTTTCATATAGACATCACTTAACAGGTAAGCATCATTGTTATAGAGTGGATGTTTTTCGATGACATGATAGACGTCATCTGCATAGCCGATAGTACAATAGCCCATCAGTATGTTGTCATTATAAATTCCCCAGCTGTAGTCATTATTTTCGTCCATGTCTTCTATCCATTGAGCAACGTTGAATCCTGACATATCATCCATTTTTCGGATTTCATTTATATCTTTTATGTTTAAAGGTTTTACAGTTATCATATATATTATCCTTTCGTTATTATTTATATCATGGCTCTCGTTATGTGTATTTTGTATAAAAAAGAGACGCAGACATTGTGAATTAATGTCTGCGTCTCGTGAATTATTAATCTGAAGTTGTATTTGTTTTTTTCGGGTTGATAGGTGTAAACTGTAATGCCGGACCAGTTGATTCTGGAATGATACTTGTATTCGGATAAATTTTACGTAAATCAAAGTTTTCAGATTTGAAGTAATGGTTCATTTTTGATGATTTTGTCTTCTGTGTTTTGCGTCGATTGGAATATCGCTGGTGATAAAGCTGTTTAATCTCTTTATCATACTTTTCTTGATAATACAGCTTATCTAACTTTACGAAGGATATGTCATCGAATAATCCTAAATTATAACATATATCATCATGAATATCGGTGATGCGTCGATAAGCATAAATACCAACACCAGCAATAGCAATACAAATGCACATGCGTATGATTGTCGTTGTGAATGAAATGGTTATATCGTCGTAAATAGCTGCAGCAAAGATTGCAAGGATAAAGCCAATAGCAATTAATACGATAAATAATGTACGTAGCACATTAAGTGTTGTGAGTAAACGTCTTTCACTTCTTGTTAAATCAGTCATAATAATTAATTCCTTTCTTGTGTTTTAGATAATATTAACGCACCCGATGTTTATTGTATCACATATAATTTTCTTACGCATATTCGAACTAATGTTTGTGTTATATATTAATATGCATTATTCAATACTAAATTATTGCATATAATAATTATTATTCAACATTAAACTCAGACATCACACACAAATAATGGCAAAAACGTAAAAAATGAGACACATATTCGAACTAATGTTCTATCTGTATAAATATTCATAAATATTGTGGTTTTCTTGCATAATTATGCAAAAATGTGTCTCATTTTTGATTTGAAAAGTGAGACACAAAAGTGAGACAAAATAAAAATGAGACACGAAAAAGCCTATAAAATCAAGGGTTTCAGGGCTTGTCTCATTTGTCTCACTTTTTTTTGAAAAGTTGAGACAGTTTTGAAATAAATGAGACATGTCTCATTTTTTTGTCTCACTTTTTCAAAAAAGTGAGACAGATTTTGATTGTTAAAAAATCCAGTGTTTACAAGGGTTTGCGGGTTTTTGAAAAATGGCTTGTCTCATTTGTCTCATTTTTAAAAAAAAAGTGAGACAGCCGCAAAGCCAGTATTTACAAGGGTTTGAAGTACTTTGTCTCATTTGTCTCATTTTTTTTTAAGTCAATTATAGAAATATTTTAAAAAATAGAACATATGTTTGGTATGTAAATGTTAGATATATGATGATAATGTACGATAATATATGATAATGTGAGATAATGTTTTTTCGTGTTAATTTGATGTAAAAATAGTATATAAAAAGGTTTGAAAAAAAAGTGAGACAAATGAGACACGAATAAATATAATATGCATATTTTTCGTAAACGATAAAAAAAAATATCGACACCAATTTTAATTGATGTCGATATATTTATGGGTTCATCACAACAACGGGGCAACCGCTATTATTATTCTGTGTACTGGTACGTAAAATACCTCTGTATCGTTCTTTTCTTGCAAAGTTCTTCCAGTTTGTTAAATTATATGTTTCTGCTAATGGTTCGTCTGCGTCCATGTAATGTGCTGTACGTATCTGATTTTTAGAACCAAGGCAGTACCATTCATCAGATGAACTGATTGTTTGTATGATGTCGTTAATGAATGTGTTTTTTCCCTGTAAGCTGCCATTTGGTGAATTCTGCTTGAACCAATTCTTGTAAATATCATACAGGAATGTAAATGGTAATAAATCCCATGTTGCATTTGTTATGACATCATCATAGAACTGTCTGATTGGGTCATTGAACTCTTTGTATTCATCCAATGCATTTTTACATGCTTGTGGTTCTGATAAAGAATAGTAGTTCATATTCAGGACTTTATATAATACATATTCCAGAACGGCTTCATCATGAAGATACTTGTTTTTGATGTATTTACGTTCTTTTCCTGTAAAGCATTTTGTAAATGGTACAAATAACTGTCTTCGGTAAAAACTGTCACTTTTATCTTTTATACGTGGCATTTCATTTAAACACTGTACCATAAATCCTCTGAAACGATATGCAATCGGTTGTTTGAATTTACGGTTCATTTGAATGATATCATTTGTGATAATTGCTTTTAAAATGGCTGCTTTGTCGATGTAAACACCAACATCATTCTCATCAACAATGATACAGGTGGCACGAATCAATGGTTCCAGCATGAAATCCTTTCCGAAATCGGATAACGGAATACTGGCATAAGAGCCTTCTCCTGATAATTGTCTCATCAGCTCACATAAGGTGCCTTTACCATTATTACCTGTATTGGAATAAAACCATGCCGATTTGTTCCATGAAACGTTTGGTCTTATGATTGCTCCTAAGATTTCCCAAATAAGCTGTTCAATTTCCGGGTCGTCAAACAGTTCTTTCATCCAGCTTTCTACATCCCAATCTGTTCCATCATCAGGGTTGTGTAAAACGACATTATATGCCATCGGATTGTAATTCACTTTTGATTTTGCCATGAAGACAAATTCAGGGTCAAATGGCAATAATTTTTTGGTCTGATAGTCAAAGATACCATTGTTGACCGCTATGAGGTCAGGGTCTTCACATCTTACTTTACGTGGCGCTTTGGCTCTAATTAGGCTGATAACTTCTTGCACATCTTTTTTTGTAATGGAATAGCAGTATTCTTGTGCAAGTAAGTAGAATACGTGTTCACTATCGATGTAAATGCCTTTGTTGTCACCTTCGGTTTGATACATTGCTAAAATGTCATATTCTCTGTCGGCATTGACACCAGCACATGCAATATTGACGATATTGTAAAGTCGTAATAAAATGTCTGCAATCTGAGCCGGAATGAGTTTTGTCATATATGCCCATTTTTCGCCTTTGTTTTTGTTGGCATTTTCTATTTCAAAAGCTGTATGTAAGTTTTCCAAAATATCAGCTTGAATTATTGCTGGTGTTGGTGGATTATCTACATCAATGTTTTCAAGATATTCTGTGGTGATTTCACGTATGGTTTCGTCTTTTGTTCTTGCCATGTTTGTACACTCCTTTCTATGTGGTTTTGAAACCATACTTTATTTTTTGAGATAGTTTTCTATCTGTTCTTGTGTGTACATACGATAACCGTTTGGTGTTTTATGGTGTGGGGATAATTTACCTTGCTTGTCCCATCTACGGACAGTTTGTGTACAAACGCCAATAGCCTGTGCAAATTCTTGAATGGTAAGATATTGCTGTTTTGGATTCATTGTTAGCTCCCTTCGTGTTAAATTTTGTTGTTCAAACCTTATACAAGTTTATACAAGTTTATACAACCTTGTACATTCATTATAATGCGCCATTTGTTTTATGTCAATGAAAAATCTGCTCATATATCAGACATATTTTAATGTATTCATGTTGAAAAATGTGTGTGTATATGTTATAATGATTTTAGTTTGATAGAAAGTGAGGTTTCGAAATGAAGCAAAAGCGATTTGCTACAATGCTTTGTGTCTTATCTTCGGTTTTTATGTTATCGGGATGCACGATGCATGTTCCCGTGATTATACCCGATGATGAAAATGTATTATCTTTATCATCATCTGTTGTAAAAGATTTATCGTCTTTAAATGTAAGTGTAGATGGTATTATGTTGTATGGAACAGATACAAAGGGTTATCAGGTAACATATAAAGGTTCTTTATCCGGTGATATATCGGATGTATTGTCTGGTAAAATGCATATGGAAAAAGCATCTGCGACAAGTAAGAAGGATTCTGATTGGGAAGTTGCTGTAAATAAAAGTGATAACATCACTGTATCAGATGATGTTTCATCGAATGATACAGAATGGTATCGTGATGCGAAAAAGAATGCTTATTATGAAAAGCAGACTGAGACAAAATGGATAGGTTATTCTAACGGTTCATCCGTTATGGATATTGCTTGGTGGCAGAACCAGTTAAAAGAAAATACAGCGTTCAAATATGGTGGAAAAGCAAAATCATCGAATGATAAATCTTGTTATCTGCTTGAAGCAACGTATTCAGGTGATGATGCTGTATCTTTGCTGCAGCATTTGGGAATTCGACAGAATGTTTCTGCACCAACATCGGATTTACATGTAAATGTGTATGTGAATAAATGGTCTGGTATGCCTGTTGATGTGGAGATTTCAGCATCTGATACGGGTTCACAGATTATGATTTCGGATGATGACGTATCGAATAAATTATCAATGTTTCATTTTCGATTATTGTTTTCTGATGATGAAGCATCTGATGTATCAATTCCAAAAGATATTGCATCTTTGGATTTGGTAGAACCTACAAATCAAATTTTGATGATTGATTCTGCAGAGATTGATGAGAAAAAGGGATTACGTTTACATGATATGTATGTGAATGTAACAAAAAGTGATGTGTTTAATACAGTAAAATACGATGCAGATAAAAATATGATATCGGTATCATCCGATACGAAGTTGGATGGACAGCCATCTATGAGTGTGAGTCTCATAGACAATGGTGATGCGTATTTGACTGCTGTTTCTGATAAGGATGCCATTCTTGATTTTTATAATTCATTAGGTCTTAGTGAGTTGTATGTGTCGCCGGATGTATTACAGACAGCTATTGATGGTTGTCCTATGTATGTATATCACGCTCAGTATACGGATTTTGAAAATGGATTTGTAAATACGAATTATTTTGCGTATATTATGTTATCTGAATCATCGTTTGCAAAAGTAGTCATAAGTTCTATGGTTGACCCCGGTGTTAATGTTGTTTTAACAGATGGCTATGCAAATTCTATGTTGTCTCAGATTACAGTTGTAAAAGGGGGCGATTAGAATGATACAAAAATTGCGAATGTATTTGGCGAAGCGTACCATGCCTTTTTTTGTTTTGGCGTGTAGTTTATGTATTGGATTTATCCTGTTTGGTTTATTTGTTCCCATTCGATTGACTATTACAAAATTGCCGAGTCCTTTGTATGCTGATATTCATTTGGATAGTAAAAATACAACAGTGAAGACTGTATCGTTGTTTGGTGTTCATTTACCTGCATTTGATGTTTATGGTAAGCAGAATGTAAATGGTGAAATTATGGTTTGGTCGAAAGACTTATCGTATAAGACAAAGAAATCATTTGTTGTACCAAAAGATACAATTGTATCGTATGACGGGGATGGTGTTTATGTTGGTCAGTCTGTGGATAAAACAAAGATTCATGTATCAGCTGTTTACGATGATACTTTAACACGTGATGTGACGTGGTTTAAGATTTCAGATGATAAAATACCTTTATCGTCTGATGTATCGATTCCAGTACAGACTGCTTATGGTACGACAAAACTTGCGGTGAAAGCTATTGCACCAAAAGAAATCAAAGCAGAATATGCATCATGTAAAATGGGCGATGTTTTTAATCGTAAAAATGTGACTGTTACATTGGTTTATCCTGATGATACGACGTATCAGGTTGATGATTTTTTGATACCGGATGCGCCGAAGTATATTGCAAATACTAATGATATCACTGTTTGTACGGATTATGGAAACACTACACTGCATATCACACCTGATAATGCTGCAGATATTTCCGTATCATATGATGATACAGTATATGTTGGTGATGAAATTCGTGTGTCAAAGATACATTTACATGTTGGTGATACTGATTTATCTGGTAATAATTTACGTATTGATGACGGTATAGGTATTATAAAATCTCACACACAGATTTTAGTCAATAGTAAGTATGGAAATGCTGTGTTGGATATTAATCCGGTTGGTGTAAAAGATATTAAGCCTGAAATTGAGGGTGAATTATTGGAAGGTGAAAAGCCAAATATTAAGTCAATCACATTAACTTTTGATGATGATACCTCACGCACATTATCATCATCGGATTATCAGCTGACTAATTTATCAAAAGGTTTGCCTGCAGGTGCTATGAAAGTTTGGTTTAAATATCAGCAGATGTATTTTAGCTTTGATATTTCAGCAATACCTCAGAGTGTCGTAGACTTGCGTAAAACAGGAAAAGATATTCCGACTGATGCAAAGACGTATGATTTGACAGATGAGCAGATAAATCAGATTTCAATCTTATGTCAGAGACTGGCATCGGATGATTTGAATGAGGTTGCTGCAGAAGCATCGTTATTGGCAAATCGTTATGAACTTTATGGTTCTTCTTCTGATACGTCTGGTGATGCGTTGTTAAACTATATGATATCGTCTAAGTATTGGGGTGCTGATAGTTCGGATTATATGAAAGACCGTGATGTGAATGCAACAGCATCTTATGTTGTACGTGATGTGTTGATGCAGGGTCATCGTGCATTACCGTTATATGTAGATGAACGTCAGTTTGTTTCTGACAGGTCTTCGTATAAAGATGGTGATATTGTTACAAAGACAGATGGTACAATGTATCGGTATTATGGATATTTATCAGATAATACCTCTGTGTTATATGGTTATACCGAAACGGCATATCAGAAAATCACAGGAAAAACTTTTGATACATCTGTATCGAGTGGTAATGATAATGATATTGTAATTGGACAATAATTTTTTTAGATAGGAGATATGAAAATTATGAAAATACTACTTATTCACACAAATGGAACCAGTATTGACGTTGACATGTCATATAAAACGCTTGATGACGCTAGAGCTGCGCTGAAAAAGGCTTATGAGGAGACAAAGCCATGTAAGTTTGATATAGACTGTGAAAACATCTCACACTGTAGCGAAAATGATGCACTTCTTTATCTCGATATGACAAACATTCATGTTTGGAAAATTGTTACCACGGTGCCGGTGCTTGAAAATATTGCTTCAAATGCAAAATATGCTTTTACAGTTATAGGTGGTGGATGGGGCTATCAGCACGATTTGTATGTTATTGCACCAGATAATTCGGTTTATTATACAAAGGATTTCGATGAGGACAACCTTGAAAATGCAAAGCCGGAATTCATTTTTAAACTGGATGAAGAACTGGATTTTGAGAAGCATAGAAATGATACTGGCTGCGATGCACCGGATATTACTATGTATAAAGCAGAGGACGGTATGTTAAAAGTCTTATATTGCGTTGGTAATTATGACAATGTTCCAGCGTATACACAGATAATGCGTCAGAAGCAGCGAGAAAGTTATAAATAATCTATTTGCAAATTCACGCATATATCAGAAATAATTTGACACACTAAATATTGTATGATATTATATCTCATGTGATTTAATGTCATTGCAATTTAAAAGTAGAACTCAATACTTTACTCCAGAAAAATAGCCACGATTGCGTGGCTATTTTTTTGTTTAAAGGGCATTGCATTATTGTATTTTTCATATTATACTTAACTTGGATATGGAAATCATACACAGCGGCAAGCAGCGGTTTGTCATGTCGTATCTATTTTGGGAAGTGTGATTTAATAAAGCCCTTTCTGATAATGGAAATACGGTGTGATTCATACGTTTTTGTAAAATGTGTTGATTGCACCGTATTTCTTTGTAAAAAAAATATTATACAGAAAGGACAACATGTTATATGAAAAAGAAGTTTAATTTGAATGCATCGGTTTTTGAATATAACTTTGCTCGTATGGTTGAAGATACGAATATCGTTTTATTTAACGCTGGCAGACGAAATAACCTGATTATGGCTTCGCATGGTCGAGCACTTCATGACCGTGTATTAAGTTTCATGGAAGCTGATGGTGTAACACCTGAGACAGTTCGTTTTGTAAAAGATGCAAACGATGCAAGACCTGTGTTTGAAGATTATTTTATTCGTGCAATAAAAGAGTCTTATGGTAGTTCTCTGCGGTCTACTAAGATTTTTGAGAACAGAGCAAAGGGTTATGCTAATGAGTATCAGAAATTAAGTGGTATTCCGTTATCTGAAAATAACGGTAGCTATGTATTGTCTAGTCAGGCTCAGTCACAGGTATCTTTTAATGGATATATGCCTATCTCACCGTTTGACAACAATTATGCATATCGTACGAATGTTTTGAATGCTGGTACTCGTATCTTGTTTGCAAGTACATCAGATATGGTGAAGTATGAGAATCAGGAGTTGAAAGACGTACATATTGACGAAAAGACAGAAAAGGATGTAGTTCTGTATACAAGGCAGAAATATATTAACGGTAGAAAAGAAGTACGTTCGTTAAATGATACCAGTCTGGATTATCAGAGTGAGGATGATATTTCATATCGAAGTGCTGGTACTTTGTATGTTAATGATGATGCACTTGGTTTGGCACGTTTGAAACCATATATGACTGATGCTGAATATAAAGTTGCTTGTACGTCTATGATGAATGTACCGGAATCAGAACGTATGTCTCCACAGGGTATGGACCGTGCTGTTTTTATTTTACAGTTTTTGTCTGATAATGGTGTTCCTTATACCGTAAAACCTGATATGAATATCGGTCAGTTGAAAGCTGAAATTTCAAATACGAAACAGGACATTCGTTTGACAGATTTGCATAAAAATGAGCAGTATATCGGTCGTGGTTATCGTGATGGTGTTTCTATGTATATGTCTCCATCAAGTACTGACAGAGCAAAGAATAATGCTTATGTTATGACTCTGGCTGATACGGAACTTTTGGTTCGTTATATGTTAGGTGAATCACCAGAACGTCCACATGTGGATAGCAGCTTGATTGATAGTAAGATTGGTTCTACATCAAAATGGAGTATGAGAAAGAACAGTACTTATGTATCTAAGACAGATAAGAAGGGTGTTACGTTTCATACACTTGCTGGATATAGTAGCAGCCAATTACAGACACTTGGTAATGTGCCATTGACGATTAATACAGGAAATGACCATTCATCACCTCATATCAATTTTGAGGATAATGAATCTGCTGAAGCATTTTTGAAAGATTCTATCGATTCTGCAAAACAGCATTTTATCGATTTGGTAAATGTCGATATGTTGTTGAAAGAAGCAAAAGAACATCAGGATGACCCTGATTATGCGCCTGAATTCAGTTCTGATGAATCTATTGCACCAATTCAGCAGATTTATTGGGAAACGCTTACTGGAAAGAGTGTATTGTATCGTCCAACAGAAAAAGTTGATGATGATGTGTATGGTTTCTTATTCGATGCTTTGCATTTGACAGACCCTGATAATGATGATGAAATGGAAGAAGTTTCACATACCGATGAGATAAATGGTAAAGAAGCTTATAATGGTACACCGGAAGAAAATGTCAAAGCACATTTAAAAGAAAGTTTGGATGTGTTGTTTGGTTCTTATGAGCCTGATTCTAGTGGAAAACGTTTCAATCCTGCATTGATTGCGTCTTTTATGGATTCACCAAACAGTGTTTATCGTAATAATGATAATATTGTTGCAGCAATGTATAAACTTGAGTTTACAGGTGATGAGCTTCGTGGTAATGATTTCCAGACAGGAGCAATGAAAGACCGTCTTCTTCGTTTTGATAACGATACTGCGGTTCGTATGGATTCTTTAGAAAGTCCATTTATGAAAGCAATGTATGAGCAGGTGAAAACAACACTTGAGACAACAGCTTGTCGTGTAAATCCAGAGGATATTCTGATTGATGAAAATGGTGTTGTAAAATATGTTGCTTATCAGACATTCGGTAAGGATGTTGGTACAGAACGTAAAATCGAAGGTACGATTGGTCAGATTTTTGAGCCTGATGCTGATGGTATTGTGGAAACACGTTATAATGGTTCAGAAAATAAGTTATTTTCACCGGGTTATAATGCTTTTGTTACAAGACCAGATTCTAATTCATCACCTTCAGAGAACTTTATGAGTCGTGTTCGTTTACGTGGTCTTTCACAGGTCATGGCTGAGAACATTGCAATGACAATTCGTGCTGATGTTACAAATGGTGATGAAACAACACTTTATAATCAGGAAGGTGATGCGATTGGCGTATCTATTGGTACGACAACGAGTATTAACAATACCTATCGTAAACTGTATTCAACAGGTTATCGTGTCATGATTGAACGTGAGGAAGGAGAATCTTTGAAAGATGCCTTTGTTCGTCAGTGTGATATGACTGGTTTGGATAGAAGTGTACAGAAAGCCATTTTTGAAACAAATGCAAAAGCATTCCGTTTCCCAAATGAATATCGTGATAATTCAACGGTAGATGCTGAAGCCAGATATTCACGATTCAGTGACCATGGAAATAATGAATATAGTGATGTTTATGAGTTTACAAATGACAATGTCATGAATTATTATAACATGACAAATCATACAAACCTTGCTGTTACTCAGTCTGGTTCTTTAGGTTACACTGATGATGTTCAGACTGGTTCTGGTAAGAATCAGGGTATTGTTAGATATTTGGGTGTTGGTGTAGATGTAAATCCTGTCACTGGTGAAATTATTCCTGTTACTGTAAAAGATGAAAATGGTAATGAGAAACTGGCAGAAGTTCATTCACCACTTCGTCAGTTATTGATAGATGAATTAGGTGATACAGTAGATGCAAAACCTGCTGACCGTGCTCAGATGGTTACGTCAAACTTACAGTCTGCATCTGGTGTAGCTGGATGGACAGAACGTGAATTGTCTGATGGTTCAAAAGTACAGGGTGTCGGTGTTGCACAGCTTACATTGCAGGGACTTACATTTGATGATGGTGCATTAGTGTCAAAGAAATTTGCTGATGAACATCAGGTTGTTATTGAGGGTGGCGAATTACGTTCTCTTGTTATTGGTGATAAGGTCTGTGATTTATCTGGAAATAAGAGTATTGTAGCAAAGGTTATTGACCCTGATTTGGACCCTGAGGAAGCAAAGAAACAGGGAATTGATGTTGCTGTTGAGTTATTCAAAGCCAATCCTGATTTGGATGTTGTACAGGCTCCTTATTCTGGACAGTCTCGTTTCAATGCTGCATCTGCATTGCTTGCAATGAGAAATCCAAAACCATTGACATTACCTGATGGTACAGTTCATGACGGTTGTCTTGGTTTTGCACCAATGATTATTACGAAGCATACAGCAAATGACCATACAAAGATGTATGATAATGAGCAGGATGTAACTTCGAAAGAAGTGAAAGGTCGTAAGATTTCAGCTCAGTTAGGTTGGGTATTATCTGCAAAGAATTCAAAGAATTTGATGGCAGAAATTTACTCATCAAACAATTCAGCAACTACGAACTTCCGTGAAGTTGTGAATGTATTGGGTCTTGATATGGATGAGGTTGGAACCTTACGTAAAGGATATCAGCCACATAATGACGAAGACCGTCATGTGTTCCATTTACCTGATGAAGAAACACTTGCAAATACATCGGATAAAGATTTGATTAATCTGTTTAGAGATGCTGTAGATAGCAAGGGTGGATTTTTGGAAATTCCATTTCCTTTAACATTGAGTTCCGGTGAGGTAACACCAGAGATTCCGGCTGACAAGTCTTCACGTCCTGATAGACCGATGTATCAGTTGCCTGTATTATCATCACATTTGCGTAGTGGTCAGACATTTGAAGATGGAACTTCAAAGGTACATGATTACACAAATCAGTATGCAAAGATTTTTACAAGTGCATTGCGTTATTTGAAAGCAGAAGAAAAACAGAATACCAAAGGTATGGAAGATGCTGTTAAAGATGCTCGTGCTTCTTATGCTGATATTTCAAATAGCTTGATATCTCGTAAATTCGAAACGAAGCATAATATGATGCGTGATGAATTTATGTCAAGACGTATGCCGCATTCAGCAACAGCTGTTTGGACGCCTGCAACGAACTTGAAATTGAATCAGGTTGCCATGAATTCAGAAATGATGAAGAACATGGGTGTAAAAGAAGGCGACTATGTCATGGTTTGGCGTGACCCAATTCTTCGTGATTATGGTACACGTTACATGGAAGTAAAACGTGATGATAACCTTTGTGGTATTGCAATACATCCTTTGGTTGCTGTTGCATTTGATGGTGATTTCGATGGTGACTCTGCTGGTATGTGGAAGCCTAGTTGGAAATCATCTCAGCAGGAAGCTATGGAGCAGTATTCATTGGAAGCTACGATGCTTGATTTCACACAGAAACGTGAGAATGGTGATTTTGCTTTGATTTTCAATACAGGTATGGATGTTCGTTCTGCTGAGTATTGGGATAATGAAAGAGCGAAAGAAGCACAGGCTCGTGGTGAGGATTATGGTCCGACATTAGAGGAACGTCGTCTGGCATTAGAGCATGAAGCAAATGAGATTTATCGTTCTAATATGTCACCGGAAGAAAGATTGGAAGCCAATCGTAAGGTTTTGGATGGTCTTTCTGATTGGGCACATGATGCACTTTGTGATACTTGTGGTACTGAAATTATTTCTTATAATAATTTACAGGAACATGTACAGTCTATGCTTGATGTTGTAGACCATGGAGCAAAAGGTTCTATGAGTAAGATGAAGCATTATTTGAAGTACATGGGTGTTGAATGTGATACGGATGAGAATGGTAATTTGTTAGCTGAGACTGCTCGTTTTGCAGACCATAAGTTGGTTACTGAGCAGGATATTGCTGATACTGAAAAAGCTACAGCGATTAAGTCACATGGTACTGGTCTTGCAGGTACAGTTTCTCAGAGAATTGTACGTGTTCTTCGTAACACACCTGAAGCTGAACAGACAAATACAAATGAAGTAACACATCAGAGTACATTGTCATCCGCACTGCAGTTGACATACCTTTCTACACAGGGTATTTTGCAGGCAAAACATGACCCTGTACAGGCTCAGATTCTTTATGATAGTGTAAAGGGTCCAATCCGTGAGGTATGGCGTGGTCATGCATTGGAGCGTAAAGATGTGGATGGTAAACCTGTTTGGGCAACAATAAAGCAGATGGATGTAGACGGTAACATGAAACCAATTCAGGCTACAAAAGAGCAGTGGATTGAGTCATTTATGAATCTTCATACTGACCCTAGTGGTCTTGACCTTGGTGGTGCTATCAATCTTGACCATGTAAAACAGGTTGCTGATGCATTGCATAATCCAGATACAGGACGTATGTATGATATTGAAGATGATAAGACGATTGACCGTCTTGCATCAACAATGGATATCTTGGCATATGGTCCAAACAATGCGTTTGAGACCTTGTGTCATATGGCTGATGAGCATGTAAACATTTTTGAAGGTAGTCGTACTTCATTGTTTATGCCAAAGAATATTTCTAAGAACTTAGAGATTTTGGCAGAGAATGAAGCAAAACTTGAACGTGGTGAGATTACTGCTGATGAATTACATCAGGGTATGCGTCCGATTATCAAGAGTGATACACGTGCTGATTATGATGTTCATGCGAAGATTGATGTATCGAAAGCTGTTATTGGTTTGGATGCTGAAAGCGTGGAACTGGCAGCAGCAAAAGGTTTTGAAGTACCTGCTCCTGAACCTGTACAGGAAGGTGTTATTGAAGATACAGTTGCAGAACCAGTTGATGTGACAGATTCTACTGTACCTGTTGAGGATATGGCAAATGAACCAGCTGAGGAACCTGCAGTAGAGTTTGTATCAGAATCAGTTGCTGAACCTGTATCTGAACCTGTTGCAGAAACTGCACAGCAGTCTGAGCAGCCAAAACCTACCAGCTTTGCGTTTGATAAGGCTGTTGAAAAGACACCTGAAAAAACGCCAGAACCTGCAAAAGAACCTTTTTCTAAGAGGAATTCATTACCTGATATTTCCGGCATTATTGAAAATGATGGAAATGACGGTCATGGTGGTTTAGGCGAATAGTCATTTATATAACCCACACCACAGTGTTGTGGTGTGGGTTTTTTATCTCAGAAAGGAGAATATATTATGAGTTTACGTACAACGGGAACTGCAAATTGGACCAGTCATTGCGGTGGTAATTTTGGTTTTATTGATACGTTTATTCGTGAAAAAGCAAATCTTGGTTATTTGCGTCGTGGAACGGAGCAGCGTTTAAATTCCGAAGTGTTGGATGCATATCATTATATTCAGGATGTTTCAGCAAATGAGTCTGCTGAATTATTGCAGTCACAGCAGGATGCAATTAAATCTGCAAATCAGGCTGTATTAGACCGTGAAAATATTAATCCAAATGATGGTATTCCTGCTTATGTATCAAATCAGTTGGTACCTGATATTTCAGAACTTGATATGGCTGATTGTATGATGATTGAAGACCAGCGTAGAAGTTATTTATCTGAGTTTTATGATGCTGTCAGGAAAGATGGTTTCTATTCTTATTTGTCAGATGATGTAAAAGCTGAATTGAATGCTGATAGTTTTTCATTCGATACATATGATAAGGCAATGATGGAACAGGAAGCATATGAAATGCAAAAAGCTGACGATGCAAAGAAAAAGTCAATGTTAAAACCAAATCGTGATTATTCAAAAGGTTTTGAAGAAGATGAACATGGTAATTTGATAGATGATGGTTATGGATTTGATGATGATTTGTAAATTGTATTGATATATGGCTATATTTTTGGTATATTATGTATAAGTATTAAAATTTAGAAAGGGTAGGTAGTATATGAATAGTGAGTTAAAATCATCGTCATCGATGGATGAATCATCTGCAGCTTTGGCTCAGATGGAAGAACGTATCAGACATTTACAGCGTAGTCAGATAGATATGATGCAGTCACAGTTGTCTATACGAAAAGAGAATGAGTGTTTGAATGCTCAGTTGGCGCAGGCAAATCAGTCTTATAATCTTGGACTTATGATGTTTATGTTTCATCCAGCAAAGAAAGGTGCATCACATGATTCTATTTTGAAAACGCTTGGTTTTTATGCAGCTTGTTGTTTGTTTTCAAAATCGTTTCGTTGTGATGTCAAAGATGCTGTGACAGATATGTTCGGTGGTGATGTAGAACGATATGCGTCTGTAGACGATTCTGTGTGGAGAAAGCGAAAAGTACGTGTAGAACGTGATGACTCAAATGGTCATTTAACATTAACACCTGATAGCATTGCTATGATGAAAATAGCATTGTGTAAACAGGCATATGAAGATATGCGTGAACCGGATTCTAATATTTCTGCAATTTTGACGTCTTATCATGATGATGAAGAGTCGTTGTATAAGATTGCTGCAAAGAATGGAATTAGTCGTAATGTGTTAGATGTATATTCCAGACGTATGGTTCACAATATGTTAATGGAAAATCCTGATGATAAGAAGTATTTCAGTGAGTTAGCATATGGTGATGCTGTTTTACAGCCAACAGGTTCTTGTAATTATAAGAATGGTGATAGTTTTAATTGTTTCTTTACACCAAGACAGCCGGAAAATTATCATGATTTGAATAAACGTATGTCTATGGTATGGGATTCTTTATTTGAAACAGCTGCTTCTCCGGTTGATGTAGAACGTGTTGCGTTTTCTTCGGCTGCATGTGATATGCAGTATGATTTTGAGCATTATAATACAGACGATAAGTTTCGTATTGGTGTTGTAGAAGATACATCTGTAACTGATGATTTTCATGGTGCAAATCCATTTGTATTAGATGGCTGTAGTCAGAATGTAAATGATTTCTTATCTGTTGGTCCGAAATCATGTGATACGAATTATATTACATGTAATTGTCGTCCATTGTTGTCTGCAGTTGGTCGTTGGGTAAATCGACATATTGATTTTTCACCAGCATATTATCAGGGTTGTGCGAATGATTTATTCTTAGATGTGGATGCAGATAATCGTGAAGCGATTCGTAAAAATGTAACAGATTTATTTGTTAAGAGAGATTCTGTTGCTAAATTTTGGCATCGGCTTTTGACACAACATACATTTGTGGAATTGTGCCCTGTTACAGATTTGACTGTGACACCAAAGCAGGCAGAAACTGTTTCTAAGAAACGTGATGATTTGTCAATTTCACGATTGAATGCATTATCGGATATGTTTCAGGCACAGCGTGATAATGTCACATTGCCGCCGGAATATGATGGTATGGATTTTTAAAAAAAAATATGGCAGTCTCGAAATATCGGGACTGCCGTTTTTTATTTTGATTTTTCGTTTGCTGCTTTACGCAATTCTTCGTACATATTTGCTAATTCGACAAATGTATCGTATACTGGTTTAATACCAAATGAATGGTCGTCTTCGTATGCTTTTCCCCAAAGAATACCTGCTTCTTTGATTGAGATTTTGTATTGCTTTGCCAGCACTTTAATGGCTGTTTTTTCATAGAGATTGTCTATTTTATTGCGTAATGTGTGGAGCCGTTTTACTTCTTCTGCACGTACGTTTATGCGTCTTTCGATTTCTTCACGATTCCATTTTACTGATTTGTCTTCATCGATGATATCCCCACGGTTGTATTTTGGAAATTCTTTTTCATCCGGTTTACAACTGAAATTTTTGTAAAACATTTCCCATGATTCTAAAATTACGTTAATGTCTGTCAATTTTTTGATGGTATCTTCGTTTGTGTAATTTGTGACATGCATAATTTCATATCCTTTCTATATTTTTGATGCATTAAGTTTTTTCAATACACTCGATGTGTGTATTGATGTGTATTTTTTACTTATATATGACTATTTTTTGGATAAAAATAGTTTTTGAAATGGGGTTTTATTCTATGATTTTTTGTGTATAATAATTAGTAGAAAGTGAGGTGAATGACTATGTTTCGTAAACGTATAGGTTCTGTTTCTAAGAATATATCTTTGGATGATGATGTAGATATGATTGACGAGGATTTAACAGAGGTGTCTTCTATAGGCGGGTCTATGTCGTCCGATAATGCATCCGTTGTTCGTCGTCAAAAACTTTCACAAATAGCTGCGAATGTCCGAAACAGACGCGAAAGCGATATTGTTTCGGACACGTCAGCTGATAAAGATTCACATGATGTTGAGTGTACATGTGATATTTGTATGAAGACATTTATTCATAAGTCAACAGATAAAGAATGGTCTTGTCCATTTTGTGGTCATAAAATGGAAGTTGAAGATTTAGAAGAAGTAAATGAATTACAGGAGAATCCATATAAAGACCAGATGGATGAAAAACGTACACGAGAAAGTACGAAACGATTTTCTCGGATTTTTCATCATTCTTCTGAAACATGGCAAGATGGCAGTAAAGAACAGATTAGTCTGGAACAGGGTTCTGCAGAGTATGGTGAATATGTTGATGATTTACAGGCAAATAATCCTGAGAAAGATGATGATACATTTCATGATGCATTGGAAGAACACAATGAGAATTTGGTTACAAAGGCATATGATGATGCGTCTGAAAATCCAGAGGTGAAAGAGCAACGTAAGGGTGAATCTGCAGCTGATGTAAAGAAGCGTGAAGAAATGCAGAAACGAGAGTTACATGGCAAAGCAGTACGTCGTGCAATTGAAGCTGCTGCATTGACTGAAACTTTGACTGACGACCAATTGGCTCGTATGATTACGGATGATAATGTGGTTTTATATAATGAAAGTGTAAAACCGGATGAATATGTAGAAGCATTGAAAAATTATGTTGTTGGCGATAATGAACCGTCATTGTAATGTGAAAGTGAGGTATTTTTATGAGTAGAGCTTTGAGTGGACCTATTGAGAGTAATGCAAGTAGTGCTGGACATAAGCCATTTAATTTTAGCGCAAGAACATCATCGGTTGGCAATAAGGCTGGTAATGTTGCAAAAAAGGCTGTGAAAATTACAGCTGCAGCAGCTGGTATTGGTGTGTTAGGTATGATGTCTGGTACTGTTGCTTTGGGTAAGAAGACAAAGGATAAGAAAGATGAACTTTGTGCATCATTTGGTGAGAGTATGAGTTATTGTTTGGCTCGATTGCTTGGCGGTCAGGACCATATGACTGTACAGCGTCTTCAGCAGGCTGGTATGCGTGGTGTTGCAACGGCTGTACAGAATAATAAGGCATTAAATCGTGCAGCAAGACCATTGCCAACGCTTAATATGCCTGTTGCATCAGATGGTTGTGATATGAGTTTGTAAATAATTGGTATGTCAAATTTCTTGCCATATATGCTTGAATTTTTAAGTGAATCATGGTATTCTATGTGTAAGTTATTTGTTCATAATGAGAGTAATGTATTGAGTGTAAAATTTAGAAAGGATAATCTATTTGCGGAAATTTATTTCGTAGTAGTGGTATTTCATTATGACAAAGGAATTAAAACAAGTTGAAAAAGTAAACAGGTCAGAGTATTTGGCTAGAGTAGCAAAAAGAATTGGTGTACCGAGACGTGTAGTAATAGAAGTTTATAATGGCATGGTAGAAGAGTTTATTGTGATTATGCGTGAAGAGCGGCAGCTCTTACTTACTGGTTTCGGTAATTTTTTTATTCAGAAACATAAAGGACATCCAGTACAGTTTTCTGGTGGGTCTGATGTTGTTGATGATTATAACGTTTTGAAATTTGCGCCGTCAAATATTCTTAAAAAACGTGTAAGAAACGATGAATCTGAGGATTAGTGTATAAGGAATTTGTATTCTAGAGAGCGGAGTATGACACTTGATGTTTTACTTCGTTCTTTTTAGTATAAAATTATTTTCAGAAAGGATGGTAATAAGTATGAAATATCAGGAATTTTTGCAGGCATATGATGTTGTTTTTGATGAGACAGGCTGTATTAAGCCTTGTGGTAGAGAAATGACACAGCGTTTGATTCAAGCTGCATTATCGATTGAACCATGTGGCGAATTCGGTGATTTGCAGACAGGCTATATGAATGTAGAATCAATTAAAAAAATTCGTAATACGATAAATACGATAGAATGAGGAGTTAAAAAGAATGAGTCGTAAATTCTTATGGATATCGGTTTGTGGTGGTGTGTTGCTTGGTACATATTTATTAGGTGTTGTTATTTTTTCTGGTCATTGTGGTTTTCGAACATATGTAAATGACAAATCTGTTTTCATGATGTCTGCTGATGAGATTGTATTGGATATCAATAAATCTGTTCAATGTCAGATGTTGACGCTTAAACGTCGTGACGGGACATCAGAAAAAATTTCATATGCAAAGTTAGGTGTTTTGTTAAAACATCAACCTTTGGTTGTTGATTTTAGTCAGAATAGTTTTTTATGGTTTACACAGTTGTTTCATCGTACAGATTATCATTTAGATATGTCTTTAGAGCTGTCAGAAGACGTTGTATTGGCAAATGTGGACAAGCTTGAATGTTTGTCTGATGATTATGTAAAAAAGCCTGTACAGGGCTATGTAAAGCTGTTAGAAGACGGTTCTTATGAAGTCGTTTCTGATTCATCTGGAAATGAGATTGATAAAGGGAAATTAGTATTTGCAATTTGTAATTCAATATTGCAGGGAAAACATGTGTTAGATTTAGAGTCAGCAGGTGTTTACAAAGAAGATTTAATTCCGATGCGTGATTTAGATGTGGAAACATCATTGTCAAAATCTGCGATTGAAAAATTGTCGGTGAATATCAATGTTGGTGGGAATGTGCATGAGCAAATTCCTGAAGAAGTGTTGAAAAATTGCGTATATGAATTGAACGGAAAGACTTATATTCGTTATTCAAGTGTTTATCAGTATGTGGAACACTTATCACGATTATATGATACTGTTGGAACGACACGTACGTTTCATACTTCATTAGGTTCTGATATTCAGTTGTCACCTTCTGATGGTGATACATTTTCTGGTTGGGAGTTGAACTTACTTGATACGACAGCAGCAATTTGTGATGTTTTGGCAAATCAGTCAACAAATGTGTCTGCCGTATGGGTATCTAAAGGTAAATCTCATGATGTAGCAAATGATTTTGGTAATACGTATGTAGAACTTAGTATCAAAGACCAGCATATGTGGTGTTATGTGGATGGTAATTTATTATTTGATACGGATGTCACAACAGGAACGTATTCTGTTTCAAATCGAAGAACACCGACAGGTATGTTTATGACAATGGATTGGAATACAGAATACACAATGCGAGGTTCTTATGGTACTGCGTTTTCACATTATTTTATTCGATTGACACCAACTGGTATTGGAATTCATGATTCATCATGGCGTTCAAAATATGGCGGTGATGAATATATTAATCATGGTTCACACGGTTGTATTAATACGCCATACGATAAAGTAAAGTTGTTGTATGATACTTTGCATTCTAGTGCAAAGTCAGGTGTTCCTGTGATTATATATTGATGTGATATTGCACTGATATATGGTAAATATTTCCATATATCAGTGTATTTTTTTCTGTTGTTGATTGCTATCATGTGTATATTGTGTTATAATGTAGATAAATCAATAAGAAAGGTAGGTTACATATATGATATTATTTCGTACTATGATTCCGGTAGCATCTGATTTTACAAAAGAAGATTTTTTTGAGTTGTTAAAGATAGATGTTATCTCACGTTCTAATGTGGACAAGCTATGTTTAGCTACAACTGATTTTACAGAGGATAGTTTAGATTTGTCAGTTGAGAATGAAAGTCTATCTGTATATCAAATGGATGGACAGGTTGCAGCTCGTTATCAAAGGCATGAAAATGACATGTTGACGGTTGTTCAATATGTTTATGGTCAATATAATGGAAAATTTGCGATATTTTTACAGGTTAATCAAGCTATGATGACGCTTCAGAGTGATGTTGAGTTTGAATTTCAAATGCCACGTTTTCTACAGGAATTTTTTGCTTGTGAGTTTGGTGGTGATGATGAAGGTTTGACAGTTGATAATCAACCGATTGTTTTACATCGTAATGATACCGAACTGTTTACAAATTTGTTTACAGCAAAATCAAAACATATGCTACCTGTAGTATATGTGCCTGTTTTTTCAGATGATGAAAAGGCATTTGATGTAAACGCTTTGGCAAAAGAATTGTTCGGAACAGCACATGTTGTGACAGTTCGTAGTGGCTATATGTTGAAAATTATGACGGATAAACTTCCTGTCAAACTTCGTAATGTGTCAAGTCATTTGAGTATGGTGTTACCAAATCATGATATCAAATTTTTTGATGATGATTCAGATTCTATTGAAACCATTTCTGATTGGGTTCATGAGTTGGTATGTAATACAGTTGTTCCTTCTGAATTTCAATTTGAGCATATTAGATGCCAATTCTTGAAGAATTGTTTGTTGGAAGAACAGCGTAAAGTAGCTGATATGGCAGATGCAAAAAAGGATGCTGAGAAATCAGATGCTGATTTAGAGTCTTTGTATGAAGATGAAATAAAAGAAAAAGATGATAAGATTGCAAATTTGACAGCAATGTTAGAAGATGCCCAGCAGCAGGTATTTACGTTAAAGCATAAATCAGATGCTTTATTATCTAATTTGAATAAGAGTAAGGCAAATTCGAATGGTTTAAATGATGTTGATATGTCAGTATCTGAAAATGCATTGTATGAACATGAAATCGAAGATGTAATTCTTCGTGTATTGGAAAAAGAGTACAATGCTATGACAGGTGACGGAAACTTAATGCAGAGTCGTAAATATCATGTTCTGTCATCTATTTTGGAGCATAATACCATGTCTGATTTTCCATCGAAAATTCAGTCTGTATTTGATAAAGTGGCTCAGGATGGTACGTTAGATTCAGATGGTATACATGCTTTGGAACGATTGGATTTTGAAGTGATAAAGGCTGGCAGTGGTCATTTTAAAGTAAGATATCATGGCGATAATCGTTATCAGATGTCTATTAGTACAAGTCCTTCAGACAGTCGTGCAGGTGAAAATTTGATTTCGATTTATATGAATCAGTTATTTGGATATTAAAAATATACTGATATATGAGTTGATTTTTGTATATGTCTATGGTAATATATTTATTGTGATTTCTATAGGAAATTGCGATAAATACATAAAGAAAATCATAAGAAAGGAGATACGGTTGTGGTTACAATCGTAAGGAAATCATGCAGAAAAAACAGTTATTTAATGTTTTAGCAGTGTTACTTATTATCGCAGGTGTTGTATTGACTGTCATTGGTGTTATGAGATATCGTGATGAAACACGTGTACAGCAGTCTGTACTTGAAGAATATCGTTGGGATGATAATGGTAAGAAACAGTCAAAGACTGTTGATGTATCAGGTGACACGACGGAAACAACAGAAGATACATCAAAATCTGAGGATATGAAAGAATCGGAGTCTGAGTCGAATACTGAAGTAAATACTACGGAGTCTGCGGAAACGACAGAGAACGCAGAAACACCATCGTCAGAACAATCTGCTGAGAATGCGGAAGCAGCACAGTAACAATGATTTAGAAAGGTTTGGTAAATAAAATGAATGATTCAAAATTTTTAAAAATATTGTATGGTGTCATTTGTCTAATGTTGGTTGCATTTTTCGGATTTGGTGGTTACTTTTTATATCATGGTGTACATGGTGCTGGATTGTTAGCCATTGGAATTGGTCTGATGGGTCTTGGTTGTACAGTATTTCTTGGTAATGGTTTGATTTTTGCAAAGGATGATGTGAAGACAACACATCATAAAGAATATCCGGCTGGTAAAGCTGTTATGTCTGGCGCAGCATTGATTAAGGATATTGTTTACAACTTAACTTGTGATGTTGATTGCGAATATGCAAAGCATGTGAAGGGCGTTGATGTTGGCGTTGCTGATAATGGTTTTGTTGTAAATGTTGACAAGCGTACGCATGTTTATGTTGTATTTTCTCGTATCAAGAATGTGTATAGAGAAGATTTATCTTATAAATTTGTTGGTGATGTTGAGTGTAATATGAACTTAAAGGTTGGTGTATTAACGTTGACTTTGCCGAATAAAATGAAAGCAAAAGTGTTTGAAAAGAGTTTACAGCAGGCAGGTATAGAGTTAAGTGATGATGTTCTCGATATGCCAATTGATACAGCATTATCTGTAAAGAGTGCTGGTGTGTCTGATGTTGACACACATGCTCGTCGTAGATTATCAGAAAGGAAGAAGGTGGAGTAACGTGAAAAAGATATCTCAAAAACGAAGTATTATCATAGCTGTTGTTATGATAGTTGTTTTGGCAATTATGTTTCTTATTGTCGGACATATTAGTACTGTACCAAAAGCAAAAAATGCTGTAGATTTGTTTGGTTCTTATGTTTATAAAGAACAGCATACAGATGGGTCTCTTATGACTGTAACTGTATCAAGGGATAAGTCAAATCATTATTATGCTGTGCAGTCATATTCTGATGGCAAAGGTAAATATATGTATGATACTTCAATGCTTACGGATAAGCAGTCAAAATCGTTTGAAAAGTCATTGAAAAACTTTTCTGTAGATGAGAATGCCATTGATATTATGGGTGCATATAAGCGTGGTATTTTAACGTTTAGAGCTAATGGAAAAACATCAACATATGATGTTGATATCATTGATGTTTCTGATATGTTATTACATGACCCTTGGTCAGATAATGATATGACAATGTATGCAGGTATCAATCAGGATGTAAACACTTTGTTTACCGATTCTATTTTACAGATTAAATCATTGGCAAATCTGAATTCACAGGCTCAGATTGGTGCATATTTATCAAATGTTTTACAGCAGATTTCTGATGTAGAGACGTTGAAATCAGATAAAAATATATTTGACGGTAAGTATGATGAATTTAATGTTGATACTAAAAATGCGAAGAAAAATGGTTATTTCACTATATCTGTAAAGACTGTAAATGGTTCAGCAACTTATCAGGTTGCATTTGATGGACATTTGATTGTAGACGGTGATACACATGCAGCTTTGAATAAGATACAGACAAGTCGTGTATCAGCAAATTCAAAATCAGATGAAAATAAAGAAAGTGAAAGTAAGAAAAATAAGAAAAAGTAAGAGGATTTAAGACATGAGTAAAAGTAAGCAGATGTCGTTTAAAAAACGACTTATATTTACAGTAGCGTTACTGTTATTGTATCGTTTATGTTCCCACATCCCGCTGCCGTTTGTTGATAGTGATTATGTTAAAGCACTTATCGGCATGAATGGTTCGTTGGGATTATTAAATACATTGACTGGTGGCAACCTTGCAAATATGTCCATTGTTGCTTTGGGTATCACACCGTACATTACGGCATCCATTGTATTACAGTTGATGGGTGTATTGATACCGAGTCTTGCTGAAATGCAACGTGACGGTTCTACCGGACAGGAGAAATTTAAAAGGATTAATATTGTGTTAGCTGTTATTCTTGGTTTGTTACAGTCAGGTGCTATGATGTATGGTTATGGTAAGTCTGGTATTTTGAAGCCATATACATGGTATTCTGTATTAATTCCTACTGTCATTATGACAGTGAGTGTATTTGCTTTATCTTTTATTGGACAGTATATTACAGACCATTTATTTGGTAACGGTGTATCGTTGTTATTGGTAACAGGTATTCTTTGTAGTTATTTGTCAGACGGTCAGGTGTTATATTCTGTACTTACATATAAGCATAAACTTCAGTATCAGATTATTGCTTGTACGATTGCTGTTCTTATTATTATTGTGCTGTTTGCGTTTACAGTATGGCTTAATACTTGTGAGAAAAAGATTCGTGTGAATAATTCAGCAAAAGTCAGCATGGGTTGTGCAAAATCAGTAAGTGTGATTCCGTTGAAACTGATTGGCGGAAGTGTTGTTCCGGTTATTTTTGCATCAACAATTTTGACAGTTCCGTCTTATATTCAGTTGTTTGGAAAGGTAAATGCAAAATGGTTTGATATTTTCAATACAAGTTGTTGGTTAAAGCCTGATGAATGGTGGGCTAGTGCTGGTGTTGGTATCTATTTCTTAATGATTATTGGATTTAGTTATTATTATCAGAGTCTAAATTTGAACGAACGTGAGATTGCTGATAATTTGAAACGTTCAGGAAGTTCTATTATCGGTGTACGTCCGGGTCATGATACAGAAGCATATTTACATAAAAACATGAAGTGTATGACGTTTTTAGGTGGTATTGGATTATGTATCGTTGCGTTTGTTCCGATTGTTCTTTCTGTGACAGTTGGTGTAACGAACTTGAGTTTCGCCGGAACATCTATCATCATTGTGGTAGCTGTTGTAGAAGAAACTTATCGTAAATATCAGACTGAAAAGTATGGACATGTGTATCGTACAGGTAAATTTGGACGTAAAAATAGAAGAAAGAGGGTGTCACAGTTATGATGAAGCGTGTACAGAAACATATCGATTCTAATGTGACTGCGGCAGATGAAGTGTTACAGCAGTCTGAGGAAGTCGTAACAAAGATTGAAACGAAAGAATTTGAAGTTGAGCAGGCGATAGAAGCAAAATCCGCAAATAAAGCAGACGAGAAATCGAAGAAAAAGAAGAGAAAACATAAAAAGAGTAAGAAACCAAAGCAGTCTTTTTTCAAAATGTTACGTATGGAGTGGAAATCCATTTCCAAGCCGAAACCGAAAGAGCTTGCTATTGCAACAATTCGAACGGTTGTCATATCTGTGATTTCTGCAGGTGTGATTAGCGGGTTTGATTTTGGTGTTACTCAGATTATGGTGCAGTTGGCAAAGTTGATTGGTTAAAATATACATCCCGTTCTTGTATGGAACGGGATGTTTTATAATTAATAGTGCGAAAAGTCCATTTCTTTAGGTGTGAGATGGACCACACATTTATTTTATATTTTAATGTGTATATCTCTATTGATTTTATACACATATTATAGTATGATATATGTATGGAGAATAATTATAGACATACAAACACAACAGTATCTTTGATAAATTATCATTTTATATTTTGCCCAAGATACAGACGTAAAATTTTTCTGATACCAAATGTAGAAGAACGATTTAAAGAACTGGTTAAAATAAAATGTAAGGAGTTAGAAATTAAGATTATTGCAATTGAATGTGATAAAGACCATTCTCATATGTTCTTAAATTGTTTACCAACATTAAGTCCATCGGATATTATGCAACAAATTAAAGGATATACAAGTAAAATTCTTAGAAACGAGTTTACAGAATTATCAAAAATGCCTAGTTTATGGACAAGAAATTATTTTGTTTCTACAGATGGTAATATAGGTTGCGAAACCATTAAAAAATATGTAGAAAATCAAAAGAAACGATATTAGAAAGCGAGGTGAATATTATGGCAAATTTTATTGTTGAATTTCCGTTAAAAACAGAAAAATATCAAGAAGATATTCTAAATAAACGTTTTGAGATTGGAAGAAAAATTTATAATTCTTTAGTTAATGTAACAAAGAAACGTTATAAGGAAATGATTAAAACTAAGAGATATCGTATTCTTTTATCTTCATTAACTGGAAATAAAAAATCTGATAAAGAAATCTGGAAACAAATAAACGATATACGAAAACAATATGGAATGTCAGAATATTCATTTCACGAAGATGTAAAGCAAATGCAAAAGCATTTCAAAGATAATATTGATTCTTTTACTGCTCAAAAGATTGCAACTACACTATGGAAATCTTATGATAAGTTATTTTATGGAAACGGCAAGAAAGTTTATTATAAGAAGTATAACGAATTAAATTCACTTGAAGGAAAGTCTAATAAAACAGGAATCAGAATAATTAATGACACTCTTGTTTGGAATGGATTAGAAATACCAGTTGTCATAGATTATAACAACTACTATGAATATCAAGCAATTCAGTGTGATATTTGTTACAACAGAATTATACGGAAATATGTAAGAAACAAATATAAATACTATGTTCAGATTGTTTTTAAAGGTAATCCGCCTGTAAAAGTAGATATCGAAACAGGTGAAATCAAACATTATATTGGAACTCGCTGACAGAGTTCAGAATATTGAAAATCAGAAACAGAAACTTCTGAGAAAAATGGATAGGTCAAGACGAGCAACTAATCCAGATAATTATAATGAAGACGGAACTATCAAGAAACAAGGTAATAAGAAAGTCAGATGGAATAAATCAAAACACTATATCAAACATCAAAATGAATTAAAAGAATTATACAGAAAGCAAGCTGATATAAGAAAGTATCAACATGAATGTTTAGCTAATTATATTATATCTCTCGGAAATAAAGTATATGTTGAAAAGATGAATTTTGCAGGACTTCAAAAACGTGCGAAAAATACAGAAAAGAATGATAAAGGCAAATTTAAGAAAAAGAAACGTTTTGGTAAGTCATTAGCAAATAAAGCACCATCCATGCTATTAACTATCATAGATAGAAAATTAGGATATTATGGTGAAAAACTTATTGAGATAAATACATTTGAAGCAAAGGCAAGTCAGTTTAATCATTTTGATGAAACATATACAAAGAAAGCATTATCACAGAGATGGAATGATTTTAATGGAATTAAGATACAAAGGGACATGTATTCCGCTTTTTTGATAATGAATATAAATGATGATTTAACAAGTTTTGATATTGATAAGTGCAATAAAAGATTTGATAATTTCTATCGACTTCATAATTTGGAAGTCGATAGATTAACTGGGAAGAAAAATTTAAGTAGTATCGCAATTTAAAAAGATAATATATAAATAGGTTTTGACACGAGCCTTATGCTATCGTTAATGGACACAAAAGAGTCTTTGGTAGTGAAAGTCTTATAAAAATTTATTAGTCTCATATGCTTTCGAGTATATTTGGAAGTGAATGTATATAAGAACCCAACGTGCTTTATCTGTTGGAGTGTCAAGTTGAAAAATGTATTGATATATAAACTTAAATTTGGTCTAATCGGATTAGATGTATATTTGATAAATTTGAGAGAAAGTGAGGTTATATCGTGTGAAAATTCGATTGCGACGAGAAGCTGATGTAAAAGCTTTTGGCAAATATGTAACGGATGATGACCTTATTATTTTGCCGAATTATAGAGTTTGTAAACGACATTGTGTTTATAAAGTAATGGGTCTGTTTTTTATGTTAATTTTGTTTGGTTGTGGTTTATATTTCTTTCCGAAGTTACCAAATACAATACGGATTGAACCGATAGAGCGTGTGTATGCAATTGGAGATAATAGTGCAAAGCATTATGCCGTATATGTAAAGCCGATTTTCGGGAAAGAATATCAAACATCATTATCACGTGTGGATGTTGCTTTTGGTTTGAATGACCAGCTTGATGTAAGAGCATCTTTGTTTGGTTTGTATCATGATGTGATACGTGTGGTTCCGATTGCACAGGATTGTATTTCTGCGGAATATACAAAGAAAGTATATGAAGGTGATACATTAGATAAATCAAATGTACGTACATTTATTCGGTTTAAAGATGGCTATGAAATGGATAAAGATTATGATTTTACATTGCCTGAAGGTAAAATTATGCATGAGGTACAAATGTGTATTAATGTAGAGCAATTTAATCGTGTATATGTTTCTATCAAGCCAATTATGAGTACAGGTTTATCAGCAAAATATAATGCAAAATTGTATCAGTATGACCCATTTGATGCCAGCCATTTGAAATGGTATCTTGTTTTTGAAGATGGATATATGCGTAAATTGTCAGATGATGAGGTTACATGTGATACATCAAATGTTCATGTAAATTCTAATAAGGTTGTTTTGCATGGTGTGTCTGAATATCAAACTACAGATGTTACGTTAAAACCAATTTTAGTAGATGATGTATCAGCTGAATATGCAGATACAGACAAGGTTTATGTTGGTGATTCTATTGATGCATCGAAAATTACAGTTACATGTAAATGGGTAGATGGACGTACAAAGCAGATAGATGATTTTAAGATTGCAAATCCTTATTTCGGTAAGTCAGGTGCTGTTATTGAAACTGATTATGGTACTGCGGTATTAAATCCTGATTTAATTGGTGTAAAATCAGTTGTGTTAAATGATGTAACATCATATAAAGCTGGTGATATTCCGAAAGCATCTGAGTTTACATTTTCATTTAGTGATGGCAGTACAAAGACTATATCTGCAGCAGATGTATCTTTGACAGATGCATGGTATCAGCCTTTATACGTTGGTGAAAATCGATTGGCTATTGTTTATAGGGGCACAACGTATTATTGCGTTCTTTCGGCGTCTGATGCGTCAGATGGCACATCTGATGATTCGGATGATATTGTTATGGACCTAACACAGAATGATTCATCGAATACGATGGATAATACAAATCAGAATCAGTCAGATGAAAATGATAATAATAATGATGCTGATGATGATGATGATATTGTTATTGAATAAATATGAGGTGTAAGTGATGAATAGATTAAAGGTATTAAATCGTAATCAGTTGAAATATATTGCGATGTTATTAATGCTTTGTGACCATATTGGTTTGGCTTTTTTTGAGCAGGGAACGATTGTGTGGTATGTTTTACGTTATGTTTTGGGTCGTTCTGCTTTTCCGATTTTTTGTGTATTGTTTATTGAGGGTATTTATTATACGAAACGACCATTCGTTCATTTACGTGATTGTTTGATTTTTGCATTTTTGTCAGAAGTACCATTTGATATGGTATGTTCCGGTAAATATTTTGATTTACATAATCAAAACGTAATGTTTACGTGGTTCTTGGGGTTATTGGTATGTTTGATTTCAAGAAAATTTCTGGATATAAGTATTGACGATTCTGATATCAGTGAAACTGTTTGTGGTTTAGCATCTTTTGGTGTCTGTTTGGTTTTTTGTATTGTTGCATATTTATGTCGTGTGGATTATATATCGATTGGTATTTTTTCGATGTTTTTAATCTTTTTAGTCGGATATCGAACAAAGTTTAATTGTTCTTATGCATTATTAGGTATTATTGTTGCATTTATTGATGGGTTATGCAGTGTGACAATTTGGACGTTTCCTGCTGTTTTGTTATTGTGTTTGTATGATAATAAACGTTATGTAAAGACTGCGGCGTTACAGAAATATAGTTTTTATTTGTTTTATCCGTTACATTTGTTTATCATTGGTTTATTGGCTATGTATGTATTTTAATGTGTGTAAAAAAATTTGTAAATCTACTTCCATTCTGAAAAATGTGTGATAGTATTTTATTAGAATAAGAAATGAAAGGAGAATGATTATGATTAAATCTGATGAAAAAGAATTTCAGAAATATGCATATGGTACAAGTGACATACTTGAAGGTAATAAAGACAATGGTCTTGGTCGTATGATTGATGGTACAAAAGATATTCGGAAATATGTCTCTGGTCCACTTGTTGATAAAGAAAAAGATGTTCCAACGTCTGAAGACGTAACTAAGTTAAAAAGGAAATTAATGGAGGCTACCTATGCAATGAACATGCAGGCTGTTCAGGATGGTATTAATTCAAAGGTAATGGAGACAGGTTCTTTAGATGACCGCAGAGAGTTCATGGCGAATGTAGCATCTGCAAATCTTTACGGAAAGCAGTTGGCTACGAAAGACCATCCATACGTTGTGCCGGATATCGAAGTGGATGATAAGACTGGTTTAATTAAACTGAATATGCAGGAGTATACACCACCGGAAAAGACAAAGTCTACCGTTCTTGGTTTTAATACACCGAAAAATAAGGAACTTATGGATGATATGGAATCAAAGCATGAGAAAGATGCAAAAGATTCTTTACATACATTGAATGAGTATGCTGATGAAAAAGCTGTATCTGGTGTACATAGAGCAAAAGGCATGATTTCTCGTGAGAATATTACGGAAGATGTTAAAGGTGCTGTAGCAAATGACAGAAATCTTTTTGGTGTTCTTGGCGGTGCAGGCGGTGCATTAGCTGCAGGTGCAGCAGGTGCTGCTGTTGGTAGTGCCGTTGCTCCGGGCGTTGGTACTGTTGTAGGTGCTGGTGTTGGTGCACTCAAAGGTAGTGTGCTTGGTCATACGGTTGGAAAAGCAGTTGGTCATGTTGGTGGTACGATTGCAAATGGCATTGTAGGTGCTGTACGTAAAGTCCCAACAAATCTTGGAACAAATGTGGTTGAGTCCAGAACTGCAACAGCGTCAGATAAGGCTGTTACAAAAGCAATCAGGGCTGATGTAAAAGACTCAGTTTCTAAGACAAAACAGGACGACCGTATTGCTAGAGCTGAAGCAATGGCAAGTAATGTTAAGACATCTGAGAAGTCAAGCGAAGCTGAATTCGTATAAGTATAAAAAAGATAGACACCTATTGATATTATCAATAGGTGTTTTTTCTTGTCTTTTTACTATGAAATCTGTTGATATATGAGCAGATTTGTGGTATTATGATTGTAGACTAAAAGTAAGGAAGTGATGTGTTATGGCAAAGAAAAAGACGAAGAGAACATTGACACCTGAGCAGATTGCAAAGATGCAGGAAGGTCGTTTACGTGCAAAACGTAATAAAGAACGTCAGGCTGGAGTTGATGAGTTGGATGCTCGTTTGAAAAAGGCAGCAAGGGAAGCCAATCGTCCGGTATATTTACCAAAGCGTCATCATCACCGTGCAAAATAGAAGAAAGGAAATACATAGGAAATGTCAAAAAGAAATATGAATTATGTGGCAGATAAGGCATGGGAGATTTTTCCTGTACCGTTGCTCATGACTGATATGGAAGTAAGAGTTCAGTTTTATGTGAAACGTAAAGATGATGAGAAGCTACATCATGTTGCAAATGGTGTGAAAAATCGTTTGGATGATAAATATACAGTAATGCTTGCAAAAGGTGAACGCAAGCGTTTATCTGAGGATTATGATATGACATCCAGTGAGATTTATCGATATCTTGATATGGAATTACGTCGTATTGTAGAGATGATGGAAGCTCATCCTGAAAAGTATATGCAGGTTGTATAAAAAGAAGCACTTATCAATAGGATAAGTGCTTCTTTTAGTATTATGCGATTGTTGAAACTTTTTTGTTCATCGCATCTATAATTTTTTGACCTAGTTCATTAGGATATATGAATGCTGTCTTATATTTGTAATTGACGTAGTTATTAACATTAACAAATCCTGCTTTTTCAAGGATTTTGTTTTCTCTTTCTAACACGTCATTGACAGGAATAAGCTTTTTATTGATATCTTTTTCATCTTCAAAGATGTAATATTCACTTTCAGGAAATTCTTCGTATGAAATATAAGCCGTAGTAATATATAATTCGTCTTTTGGCTTATTCTTCATATAATTTTTGAATATATCTGCTTTGTCCTTGTCTGAATAATTAGCGATTCTAAGCATATGGATTTTTGTTTTATCGATATCCATGATATCTCTGATATCCTGTGTAAAAAAGCTATTTTCAAAGCCATTATCACGTATTTTATTCATAAATTTACCTTTCTATATTGTAACGTTTTTTATCGCATTTGTGTTTGCTATTTGTTTACATTCCATATTTATGTGCAACAA
>ENA-ORTV01000494-ORTV01000494.1-human-gut-metagenome-genome-assembly--contig:-NODE-494-length-48026-cov-9.971253_pt1 | contig 48026 bp, 32 predicted proteins | sample MGYA00241915_ERZ509194 | MGnify/ENA primary metagenome ERZ509194 (study PRJEB26280, sample SAMEA2338810) | human gut metagenome | biome: human gut; feature: human-associated habitat; material: faeces... | reverse complement strand
TCTGCGTCGCCACCTCCGACTCGCCGCTGGGTCCTTTCGTACAGGAGAAGCGGCAACCGATGATCGCCGATGAAAAGTGCATCGACAACACGCTGTTCATCGACGACGACGGCCGGGCGTACATGTATTTCGACCGGTTCAACGACGGGCTGAATATCTGGGTCGTCGAGCTGGAAGACGACTGCACGACGCTGAAAAAAGAGACGATGCGCCCCTGCATCCATGTTTCGCAGGAGTGGGAAAAGGTCTGGCCCCGCGTCAACGAAGGCTGCTTCGTGATCCGGCGGAACGGCACTTACTACATGACCTATTCGGCCAACAGCTACGAAAGTCCCTTCTACGGCATCGGCTGCGCCACGGCCGACTCGCCGCTGGGCCCCTGGACCAAATACGACCGCAATCCGCTGTTGCAGAATCCCGGCGAACTGGTCGGCGTCGGGCACAGCGCCCTGTTCCGGGACAAGGCGGGCAACCTGAAGATCGTTTTCCATGCCCACAAAAGCAAAGGCGCGATCCATCCGCGGGAAATGTATATCACCGACGTGCGTTTCCGCCCCGTCGAGGGCGGCTGCCGGATGGAGATCGACCCCGGATACTCGCCGGCCCTGATCGCTGAATGAACGACGCCCGGATGCAGCATGTGCATCCGGGCATCGTTTTTACAGGAGGGCGAAACCGGCCTCGCGATCAATAGAACGTCCCTTTCGGGGCGAAAATCGCATACCCGAAATTGAAGGTCAGGTACATGTTGCGCCAGTTTTTCAGGTCGTATTTCGTCAGCGCGAGGCTCACGGGACCGATCGGCGTGTGGTAGACCAGCGACGCCTCGGCGATATAATGCCAGCGCTCGTCGGGATTCTTCAGGGGGTTGAAGTCCCGTTTTTCACGGAACATGGTGTAGAACCCCGTCCGGAAGAAGCAGTTGGGCAGCAGGTCGAAGGTCGGCATCAGGCCCCACGCCGCAAAGCGTTTGCCCCGGAAATCGGGCATGTAGATCATCCGGGCATGCGGCACGGGCGCATAGTCGGGCATCGACATCAGGGTCGCGGATTCGGTCCGGAACCGCGGGTGGTTGGTCCACACGGCATCGACGTTCAAACCGAACGAGAACCAGCTGACGCCCGGCACATCGAAGAACTTGTCCCACGAAAAACGCCCTCCGATCCACTGTCGGGTTTCGCGCGAAATGAAGTCTTTCGCATCGTAAGGCTGGTATTTGTCGCGTCCGGCGACATAGATGGCCGAGAGATGCAGTTCGGAACCGCGGCGGGGATAGAGGAACTTGTCGAGCGTATTGCGGGCGACCCCGGCCCGCAGGCCGAAGAACGAGAAGCGCGAATGGTCGGTGTCGTCGGCGAACAGCACGTCCGAATCGTAGCGGTAGTTGATGTGTCCGGCGTTGGCGCGCAGCGTCAGGAGGCTGCGGTGGGTCAGCGGCATCCCCACGCCCGTCGAAAAGAAGCTCTCGCTGTTCTTGACCTGCTGGGCGTTGCGGACCTTGGTGACGTTACCGAAATAGCCGTGGCGGAAATTCCGGACCGCGAAATTGTAGGAATAGTCGAGGAATATCGGCTTCCACGCGTAGAAATCCGTCCGGCCCCCGATCGCTCCCCAGGTGTAGATCGGCCCCAGGTAGAGGTCTGCGCCCAACTGCTGCGCGACGCGGCCGATGTTCTTGTAATTGATGCCGATATAGGCCTGGTTGAAGGCCGTCGAGGAGATGTTTCCCCCGAGGATGATCTTGAAATTGGGCCGCGTGCCGAACTTGGCCTCGAACGAATAACGTTCCCGGACGGAGTCGTAGCGCACGGTGGGGAAGTCCATCGTGAAATCGCCGCCGGCAAGCACCTCGAAGAGATTGTCTTTCAGCTCCTCGAAGCCCATCGGCCGCTGAATGCCCGGCGTGCGGCGGTCCACCTGCACGAAATCGCGGATATACTCCCGCTGGGCGCGCTTCAGCCCTTCGAGTTTGTAGTCGTCGAAGACCAGCGGCGGACACTTGGCGCGGAACGCCTCGCGACGCCCGGCGTAGTAGGCCGAGTCGCGGCGTTCGGCGACTTTCTCCAACAGCTGCGGCATGGCTGCCACGGCGTCCTCATAACCTGCGTTCATAATCGCCTCGGCCTGGTCGAAATCGAGCATGTTGACCCCCACGGCGCGGCGGATCGTGACGCTGCGCTCCTCGGGCAGCGTGTAGTCGGTATCGTGCATGGCCAGCATGAAAGCCTGGTCCATGATGTTGCTCTCCTCGCTGGGCGGGGTGTTGCCCTCGGTGCAGATCGAGCCGACGATCAGATCGGGCCGGAAATCTTCGTCGAGGGGTTTCCACGGGAAGTTGTCGTAGATGCCGCCGTCGTAGAGCAGCATCGAGTCTTTCACCATCGGCTTGAACACCAGCGGAATGGACATCGACGAGCGGACCGCCTCGCTCAAATCCCCCTCGCGCAGGACCACCGGCCCGCGGTGGTTCAGGTCGCTGGCCACACAGAGGAACGGAACCATCAGGCGGTCGAAATCACCGTCCGCAGCGGCCGTCGCCGGGGCGAACAGCTCCGTGAGGGCCATGTCAATCTGCGTCGAGGAGATCAGGTTCCGGGGTACGCGCAGCCGCTTCCCGGAGGGACTCTCGACGTCGATGCGCAGGCTCAAGAACGCGGGATTGCTCCCCACCTGCCGGTAATAGGCCATGTATTTGTTGGGGTCGATGCGCCCCGAGACCCACTCCTTGACCACCCCCGATTTGACGATCGCACGCATTTCGGCCGGGGAATAACCGGCGGCGTACATCGCGGCGATGATCGAACCCATCGAGGTCCCGGCCACATAATCGATCGGCACGCCGTTCTCTTCGAGCGCCTCCAGGACGCCGATGTGGTAAAGCCCCTTCGCGCCGCCGCCGCTCATCACGACCCCTACCTTCTGGGCCGCAGCAGGGAGCGCCGCCAGCAGCAGCATCCCGACAAATGAGCCGATTTTACGCAACATATCTCAATTTTTTTATAACTTTGCACGTTACTACGATGTCGTTCAAAAGTAGACAAAAAAGAAACACGATCAAAATATGACTGACAAAATCAATGAACTCCTGCGACGTGTCGAGGAGTTTAAGCCGAAAGCCGCCGCCGAAATCGAGGAGTTCCGCATCCGGATCCTCGGCAAGAAAGGCGAGTTGACCGCCCTGATGGAGGAGTTCAAGACGGTAGCCCCCGAACTGAAACGCGAACTGGGCCAGCAGTTGAACCGTCTCAAAAACGAGGCCACGGAGCGCATCAACGCGCTGCGCGAGCAGTTGCAGAACGCCGCGGCCGACGAGGCCTCGTCGTCGGGCGACCTGACGCGCCCCGGCACGGCCGAGCACCTCGGTTCGCGCCACCCGATCTCGCTGGTGAAAAACCAGATCGTCGAGGTCTTTTCGCGGCTGGGCTACACCGTGGCCGACGGACCCGAGATCGAGGACGACTGGCACGTCTTCTCGGCCCTGAACTTCCCGCCCGAGCACCCGGCACGCGACATGCAGGACACGTTCTTCATCGAGAAGGACCCCGACATCCTGCTGCGCACGCACACCTCGTCGATCCAGGTCCGCACGATGGAGCGTCAGAAACCGCCCATCCGCGTCATCTGCCCGGGCCGCGTGTTCCGCAACGAGGCCATTTCGTACCGCGCGCACTGCATCTTCCACCAGATCGAAGGACTTTACATCGACGAGGGCGTCTCGTTCGCCGACATGAAGCAGTCGTTGCTCTACTTCGCCAAGGAGGTCTTCGGCGAGCAGGCCGTGATCCGCATGCGCCCGTCGTACTTTCCCTTCACCGAACCGTCGGCCGAGGTCGACGTGTCGTGCAACCTCTGCGGCGGCAAGGGCTGCAACGTCTGCAAGGGCACGGGATGGCTCGAAATCATGGGTTGCGGCATGGTGGACCCGAACGTATTGAAAGCCAATAATATCGACCCCGAGAAATATTCCGGATTCGCCTTCGGCATGGGTATTGAACGCATCGCCATGCTCAAGTACGGCGTGAAGGACCTGCGTCTCTATTTCGAAAACGACGTGCGGTTCCTCCACCAGTTCGACACGGCACTCTAAAACCGCGATCCATGAAGCGTCTGACAGCGACAACGGCACTCTGCGTACTCTTCTGCACGGCTTTCGCCGCGGGGAAGGGTCCCGCCGCGACCGTACCCGGCAGTTACCCCGATTCGCTGCGCAGCGTCTGGCTCTATACCGAGGGCATCAAACAGAATACCATTTTTCACGATACGGTCCGGGCGCGGGAATATCTCACCGAGGCGATCCGCGCCGATTCGACCTACGCGCCGGCTTATTACGAAATGGCGACCAACGGCATGTACTCCACGCCCGACGAGGCGGTGGAGCTGGCCCGCCGCGCCTACCGGCTCGACACGACGAATAAATGGTATCACCAGTTCCTCGGACAGGCCCTGATCTTCGCCCAGCGTTACCCCGAAGCCCTCGGCGTCTACAAGCGCCTGCGCGCCGCAGATCCGCAGAACCCCGACAACTACCGGCTTCTGGCGGCGCTCTACGAGCAGGTCCAGCAGCCCTATTCGGCCATCGCCACGCTCGACTCGGCGGAACTCCGCTTCGGGCGCATCCCGATGCTGAGCGCGATGAAACGCCAACTGCTGATCTCCACGCGGCAGTTGGACAAAGCCGTCGACGAAGCCAAGGCCATGGTCGAAGCCGCTCCCTACGAAGCGCAGCACCATGTGGTGCTGGCCGACCTCTATGCGATTCTGAACAAGGACTCGCTGGCCATGGCGGAGTACGACCGCGCCATGCAGATCGACTCGACCGACGTCGCCACGCTGATGTCGCTGGCCGACTACTACAACGGCCGCCGCGATTACCGGTCGGTACTCAACGTCACCCAGCGACTCTTCGACTCGGACCAGATGCCGCTCGACGCCAAGATCAAACGCTTCGAGCAGCTCACCTCCGACATGCGGTTCTACCGCGAATACTACATCCAGCTCAACGCGCTGGCCTCGACGCTGGCCGTGCGCTATCCGCAGGACCGGCGCGTGGTGGAACTCTACGCCAAGCACCTGATCGCCTCAGGCGAACTGGAACAGGCGCTGGCGCTCTACAAACTCCACCTCGACGACCAGCCGCCCGTCGAAAGCTACTACCGGTCGGTGATCGACATCGAGAGCTATCTCCAGCATCCCGACTCGGCGGCCCTCTACATCAACCGGGCGCTGGAGCTTTTCCCCGGAGAGATCGACTTCCAGCTCTCGAAAGGCCATGTGCTGAATTACACCAAGCAGTACGACAAAGCGATAAAAGCCTATCAACAATCGCTCCGTTATGCGCACACCGATTCGCTGCGCGGCGCGATCTGGGGAATGATCGGCGACACCTGGCACCAGAAAGCCGCGGCGGGGGAGTCCGGCGACGAAGAGGATTTCGTGCAGATCAGCCGCAAAGGCTCGTTCCGTGCGGCCATGAAGCAGTGCTACAAAGCCTATGACAGGAGCCTGCGCTACGATCCCGACAACGCCATGGTGCTGAACAATTACGCCTATTTCCTCTCGCTTGAGGAGCGCGATCTGGAAAAGGCGCTCGCCATGGCCAGCCGCGCCACGGCCCTCACGGACAACAACCCCACCTACCTCGACACCCACGCTTGGGTGCTCTTCAAACTGGGACGTGTGGACGAAGCCCGGAAAATCATGCAGCAGGCCGTCGCCCTCGACGCGCAGGAAAGCGCCGCGCTGCTGGTCCACTACGGCGACATACTGAAGGCGCTGGGCGAGAATTTCATGGCCGAGATATACTGGCGCAAAGCCCTCGAAAAGGGCTACGACGCCGGGCGCATCGAACGCCGGATAACGGAAAGCAAAGCAAAAAAAGAGTAACCCTGCAAATGCGATGAAGCCGACGAAAAGCTGCATACTGACCCTTTTCCTGCTGTTCGCCGCCCTTGCGGCCTCCGCTCAGGCCGACCGCAAGATCGAACAGCAGAAGCGGGTTATCGCGGCACTGGAGCAGAAAATCGCCGCCGAGGAGCGGGAGATTTCGAAGCTCAAGGAGGGCCGCGCCGCCACCGAGGAGCGCATACGGCGTCTGGCACGCCAGATAGATTCGCGGAACCAGCTGCTCGAAGAGACCGAGAAGCAGGCCCGCCTGCTGCGCGGGGAGATCGACCGCACGGACAGCGTCGCCGGAGACCTCGGCAGATCGCTGGACCGCAACCGTACCCAATACGCCGAAATGGTGCGCGAAGCCTATCGCAACTACCGGCACAACAATTATCTGACCTATATCTTCTCGTCGCGCGACTTCGCCGACATGGCCCGCAAGCTCACCAACCTGCGGGAAGTGGCGTCGATGCGCGAACGCAAACTGCAGGACATCGCGGCGCTCTCGAAGCAGGTCGCCGAGGAGAAGGAGCTGCTCGACCGCCGCAAACGGTCGCTCGACTCGGTAACGCTCAAACTGAAAGCCCAGAAACAGAAGCTCGAACGCGACGCCCGCAACGCCCGCACCAGCATCCGGCAGCTCTCCCAGAAGGAGAAAACGGCCCTCCAGCGCAAAATATCGCAGGAGCAGCAGCTCGACATGGCCATCGGCGAACTGCGCAAACTGACCAAGGGCAACAAGGAGGGCGATTCGTTCTCGACCAAAACCACGGGACTGCGGCTCCCCGTCACGGCGGGCCGCGTGAAGCGCTACAAGGAGAACATGGCCGAAATCACGGGTCCCAAGGGGGCGCACGTCATTTCGATCTACGACGGCAAGGTCGTGGACGTCAAGCGCAATCGCATAACCAACAAATACGACGTTTACGTGGCTCACGGCGAATATATAACCTCCTATGCCAACATGGGGTCGATCTGCGTCGAGAAGGGCCAGAAAGTAGCCAGAAACGCACAGTTGGGCACCATCGGTTCGGCGGTGAACATCATGACCATGGAAACGGAGTACAAACTCGTCTTCGGCATCTATCCGCCGAATCCGGGCCAGAAGCTCCGTGCCGAGAACTGTTTCAAGAAATAACATGAGGACGACATGCGACGGTGCGGTTTCCCGAAACCTGCTGCCGGCATCCGCAGGCAGACACCCGATTCCGGCAGTGGCCGGATCTCCGTCCAGCACCGGAAATCCGTGTCCCCAACGCCGAAAATCTCCGTCCAGCGCCGGAAATCCGCGTCCTCAGCAGCGAAACACCCCGGACGAAGGAGGAAGGACGTAAAATCTGAAAAATACGAAAAAATGGCTGTCAAATATTATACGGACGATTGCAGCTACCGGCTGCCCCGGAAACGGCTGACCGCGGAGTGGCTCCGCCGGGTCGCCGAAGCGGAAGGGTATGAGCTGGGCGAGGTGAGTTATATCTTCTGTTCGGCGCAGCGGTTGCTGGAGATGAACCGCCAGTACTTGGGCCACGACTATTTCACCGACGTCATCACGTTCGATTACAGCGACCGCAAAGGCGCCCGCGTAATTTCGGGCGACATCTTCATCGACGTCGAAACCGTCGCCGACAACGCCCGGCTGTACGGATTCTCGACGCTTCAGGAGATGCGCAGGGTAGTGGTCCACGGCGTACTGCACCTCTGCGGTCAGGGCGACAAAACCCCCCGCACCAACGCGCAGATGCACCGCAAAGAGGACAAATACCTGAAGTTCTGGGAGGAGCAATAACAGCCCTCTTTTGCGTGCGATTCCGGCAGGGCAGGGCCGAAAAAACGCCCCCAGCCGGAGAACCAAACAAGAATTGAGAACAGAGCAATGATTTTAGAATACGATATTATCGTCATCGGCGGCGGACACGCCGGATGCGAAGCGGCCTCGGCCGCCGCGCGTCTCGGCTCGCGCACGCTGCTGCTTACGATGGATATGACCAAAATGGCCTCGATGTCCTGCAACCCGGCAGTCGGCGGAGTCGCCAAAGGTCAGATTGTCAGAGAGATAGACGCTTTGGGCGGACAAATGGGCCGCATCACGGACCTCACGACCATCCAGTTCCGGATGCTCAACCGTTCGAAGGGCGCCGCCATGTGGAGTCCGCGCGCCCAGTGCGACAAATCGCGCTTCTCGGCCCAATGGCGGCACACGCTCGAAAACACCGTGAACCTCTACATCTGGCAGGATGCGGCGACGGAGCTCCTCTTCGACACCGCCGGGGTCAAACCCCGCATAAAGGGAGTAAGGACCCAAATGGGCATCGAGTTCGCCTGCCGCGCCGTCGTGCTGACTTCGGGAACCTTTCTCGGAGGAATGATGCACTGCGGCACTTCGCACGCCGAAGGGGGCAGGGCGGGGGATGCCGCTTCGCACGGAATCACGGAATCCCTGCGCGCCATAGGATTCGAAACGGGACGCATGAAAACAGGCACTCCGGCGCGTCTCGACGCACGCACGATCGACTTCGAATCGCTCGAACCGCAATACGGCGACGAAAATCCGGACAAGTTCTCTTTTTCACCTGATACACAACCTGTTAAGCATCAACTGCCTTGTTTTCTGGTCTACACTTCGGCCGAGGTGCACGACCTGCTGCGCACCGGTTTCGACCGTTCGCCTCTGTTCAACGGAACGATCAAAGGAATAGGTCCCCGCTACTGTCCCAGCATCGAAGACAAGCTCCGGACCTTTGCCGACAAGGATCAGCACCAGCTCTTTCTGGAGCCCGAAGGCGAGTCGACCAACGAATATTATCTCAACGGATTTTCATCGTCGCTGCCTTGGGACATACAGTGGGAAGCGCTGCACAAAATCCGGGGATTCGAAGATTTGCACATATTCCGCCCCGGCTACGCCATCGAATACGACTATTTTCCGCCTACGCAACTTCACCATTCGCTCGAAACGAAACTCGTTTCCGGCTTGTATTTCGCAGGTCAGGTCAACGGAACGACCGGATACGAAGAGGCCGCGGCGCAGGGACTCATAGTCGGAATCAACGCACACCGGGCGCTGAAAGGGGAAGAAGCCGTGGTATTGCAACGCGACCAAGCCTACATCGGAGTACTGATCGACGATCTCGTTACCAAAGGTGTGGACGAACCCTACCGCATGTTTACCTCGCGTGCCGAATACCGTATTTTGCTCCGGCAGGACAATGCGGATCTCAGACTTACTCCGATCGGATATAAAATAGGGCTGATTTCACAAAAAAGATACGCCCATTTCACCGAAAAAAAAACATCCGTAGAATCGCTTATTTCCTTCGCCCGCCGGCAGAGCATCAAAGCAGCCGAAATTAACGACTATTTAAAATCGGTAAATTCGGAACCTTTGACTCAGGGAAGGAAGCTTTACGACATCCTGATGCGCAATAATGTTACGTTCGAATCGCTCTCGGAAGCCCTTCCAAAACTCCGAAAATTCATCTCGGACAACAACATTTCAGCCGAAGCAATCGAAGAAGCCGAAATTCAAATCAAATACAAAGGCTATATAGAACGTGAAAAATTCATCGCCGAAAAACTCCACAGACTCGAAAACATTCGCATTCCCGAAGATTTCGATTTCCACTCGATGAACTCGCTGACGATAGAAGCCCGTCAGAAACTGACCCGGATACGCCCGGCAACAATAGGGCAGGCGTCCCGGATTCCGGGAGTTTCCCCGGCTGATGTCAACGTATTGCTGGTAAAATTCGGAAGATAAAACCAAAAGTGCTCAACACAGTTCCACGTGGAGCAATTTAGTGAACACAAACCCCTATATGATCACAAACCACAACACATAGTTCCACGTGGAACAAACTTAAAAGGCCGCTCGAATGAGCGGCCTTTTTGATTCAAATAAAGAGAATATCACTCTACAATCGTACACCAATTATACTTATCTTCGGCACGACCGTATTGAATATCCTGAAGACGTGTGTAAAGTTCCATACAAACCTTACCCACTTCTGTCCCATATTCATAAATATCATTTGTCTGCATATCGAAAATCTTCCCGATAGGGGAGATAACAGCCGCCGTTCCGCAGCCGCCGCACTCCTCGAAGGTAGGAAGCTCCTCTACAGGAATCAGACGGTCTTCGACCTCAAGCCCCATATCTCGCGCCAACTGCCGCAGACTCTTGTTGGTGATGGAAGGCAATACAGAAGAGGATTTCGGCGTAATATATTTACCCTCCTTAATACCGAAGAAATTGCAGGCTCCGCACTCTTCTATGTACTTATGCTCTGCGGCATCGAGATACATGATATTCGAATAGCCCAATTTATGACCGTTTTCACCCGACAGCAAGCTGGAGGCATAGTTGCCGCCGACCTTCACGTCGCCTGTTCCACGTGGAGCAGCGCGGTCCTGTTCACGGTCTATGGCAACGGAGATAGGCTTGATGCCGTCCTTGAAATAAGCGCCCACGGGAGAGCAATAAACGATCAGCAAAGCATCCTTGGCAGGCTTGACACCCAATCCGGCAGTCGTACCGAACATGACGGGACGCAGATAGAGCGATGCGCCGGTACCATAGGGAGGAATATATTTTTCATTGCGTTTTACCACTTCGACGCAGGCCTTTACGATCATTTCGATCGTCGGAACAGGAAGGCAAAGACGTTCTGCAGAAGACTGCAACCGCTTGGCGTTCTCCTCTACACGGAAAAGACGGACTTTCCCATCAACGCCCCGAAAGGCTTTCAGCCCTTCGAACAGCTCGATACCGTAATGCAGACACGACGCCGACATATGTATCTTGATATACTCGTCGCCCGTGATCTCCATCTCACTCCATTTGCCGTCCGTATAATAATAGCGAACGTTTGCGTCGGTCTTGCGATAATCGAATCCCAAGGCGCCCCAATCCATATTTTCCATTATAATAAGTTTTAAAGGTTTTACAACATTATCCCACGACGGCGCCGCTGTTAGTCGCCTCATTCGGACTCAGCAGACGCAGTTTTCCGGACGCATCCTCGGCCATCAGAATCATGCCGCGCGACAAAATCCCCTTCAATTCGCGGGGTTGCAGATTGACCAGCACGAGGACCTGACGTCCGACCAACTCCTCAGGCGTGAAGTATTCGGCAATTCCCGATACTATTTCGCGCTGATCTATACCCGTATCGACCGTCAATTTCAACAGTTTCTTCGTTTTCGCCACCTTTTCAGCCGCAAGAATCGTCGAAACCCGAATATCCATTTTCTGGAAATCGTCGAAACTTACCGCATCTTTCTGAGGTTCAACCTGTTGAGCAGCTTCAGCCGCTGCATTGGCCTCTTTGGTCGCCGCAAGTTTGTCCAGCTGGCGCTGAATCACGTCGTCCTCGATCTTCTCGAACAGCAAAACCGGTTCTCCGATCTTATGCCCGGCCGCAATCAGATCCATCGTCCCCAGCTGTTCCCATCCGAACTTCTCGACAGAGAGCATCTTCAGTATCTTCGCTGCGGAGAAGGGCATGAAAGGTTCGATAGCAATGGCCGTATTGGCCGTGATCTGCAGTGCGATGTTGAGAATCGTCCCGACACGTTCGGGATCGGTCTTGACGACTTTCCACGGCTCGGTATCCGCAAGGTACTTGTTACCTATGCGGGCGATATTCATGGCGTCTTTCAGCGCTTCGCGGAAATGGTAATGTTCGATATTGGACTCCAGCGACGCCTTCACCGCAGCCACCTCGCCGACAGTCTGGCGGTCATAGTCATTCAGCTCGCCGCAGGCCGGAACCTCCCCGTCGTAATATTTCCGGGTCAGCACCAGCGCGCGATTCACGAAATTGCCCAGAACAGCAACCAGCTCGTTGTTGTTGCGGGCCTGAAAATCCTTCCACGTAAAGTCGTTGTCCTTGGTTTCGGGCGCATTGGCGCAGAGTACGTAACGAAGCACATCCTCCTTGCCCGGAAACTCTTCGAGGTATTCGTGCAGCCACACGGCCCAGTTGCGCGAGGTCGAAATCTTGTCGCCTTCGAGATTCAGGAACTCATTCGCCGGCACGTTTTCGGGCAGGATATAGCCGCCGTGCGCCTTGAGCATCGACGGGAAGACGATGCAGTGGAAAACGATATTGTCTTTGCCGATAAAATGGACCATCTTGGTGTCCTCCGACTTCCAATAGGTCTCCCAATCGGGTGTAAGGTCCTTTGTAGCAGATATATAACCGATCGGAGCGTCGAACCAGACATAAAGCACCTTCCCTTCGGCGCCCTCCACCGGCACGGGAATGCCCCAATCGAGGTCGCGGCTTACGGCACGGGGCTGCAAACCTCCGTCCAGCCAGCTCTTGCACTGTCCGTAAACATTGCTTTTCCACTCTTTGTGCCCTTCGAGAATCCACTCGCGCAGAAATCCTTCGTACTGATCCAGCGGCAGATACCAGTGTTTCGTCTCACGCTTCACGGGCACGGAACCCGACACGGCGCTGTGCGGATCGATCAACTCGTCGGGCGAGAGGGTAGAGCCGCACTTCTCGCACTGGTCGCCGTAAGCGCGGTCGTTGCCGCACTTGGGACAGGTGCCGACGATATAACGGTCGGCGAGGAACGTCTGCGTCTCCTCGTCGTAATACTGCATCGAAGTCTGCTCGATGAACTTCCCCTCGTCGTACAACTTGCGGAAAAATTCCGAAGCGGTCTTGGCATGCGTCGCCGACGAAGTCCGCGAATAGATGTCGAACGACATTCCCAGCCCCTCGAACGACTTTTTGATCATATTGTGGTAACGGTCCACGATCTGCTGCGGCGTCACCCCTTCCTTGCGGGCCTTGATGGTGATGGGCACGCCGTGTTCGTCGCTTCCGCAGACCGAAATCACGTCGCGGCCCCTGAGCCGCAGGTAACGGGTATAAATGTCCGAAGGTATGTAAACTCCCGCCAGATGGCCGATATGCACCGGACCGTTGGCATAGGGAAGAGCCGAGGTAACGAGATAACGCTTGAATTCTTTTGCCATAAAAACAGATACAGTATTACTAATTTCTGTCAAAATTAGTAATTTTTAGGCTAAAAAAAAGCAAAGCGCCATTATTTGTTTACAGATGGTAAGAAACAAAAACCGGAACCTGAAATCAGGCCCCGGTTCAACGGTCGATTCCGCACCGATCAGTCGATCGACAACTCGTCGATCAGCCATTTCGCGCCGGCGAACTTGTCGATGACGAAGAGCACGTAGCGGACATCCACGGCGATCGTGCGCTGCAGCTGCGGCTCGAAAGCCACGTCGCCCGACATCGCTTCCCAGTTGCCGTCGAACGCCAGACCGATCAGCTCGCCCTTGGCGTTCATCACCGGCGAACCCGAATTGCCGCCCGTAATATCGCAGTCGGCCAAGAAAGCTACCGGAAGTTCGCCCTCGGCGTTGGCATACCGCCCGAAATCCTTCGCGGCGTACAGCTCCTTGAGCTTGTCGGGAACCGTAAACTCCGTAGGATTCTTGGGATCTTCCTTCTCCATCACGCCCTTGAGCGTCGTATAATAGTTGTAGCGAATACCGTCCGCCGGATCGTAGGGCAGAACGCGGCCGTAAGTCAGGCGGATCGTAAAGTTCGCATCCGAAGCCCACGCCTTGTCGGGCTGCATGCGCATCAGACCGGCGATGTAGAGACGGTGACCGTCCTTGAACCTGCGGTTATTCTCCCGCTGGGCATCCGCCAGTTCGAGCAGTTTGGCATCGAGCGAACGCACGAATACGACCGCCGGATCGGCATCGCGTTTTCCCACCGAAAAATCATCCACGAAGGCCAGCGTGCCTTCCTCGGTGGCAAAAATCGAGTTATCGTACAGATAATCGACATAAGCATCCGTATCGCCGCCGAACCGCTTGTCGATCACTTCGGCGAACACCGTCGGAAGGTCTCCGCATTTCTCCTTGACGATCTGCATCATGCGCTTGGCTACACGTCGGTCCGTCGCCGGGTTGTAATCCTTGTAGAAGGCCCTCATGGCCTCCTTCGAATGCGCCGGGTCGGTGATCTTCTCCACGGCGAGGAACGAACGCGCCGGCGTCAGAATCTCCACGGCACGGTACAGCGCCTCCCTGAGCACCTGCTCGGCCGCAAAAGCGGAAGCGTTGCCTTCCACCGCTTCGCGGATGCGGTCCAGCGCATCCATATAGCCTTCGGTCGGCAACGTATTGGCTTCGGCCCATTTCCGGAAAGCCGCCTCCTGCGCCTCTTTCTGCGCCTTGACGTTCAGTTTGCGGATACCGCGCGACATGCCGATCGAATTCTTCCAGTAATTCGACGACTGGGCGTATTTCGAAGCGTACTGAATCCGCACCTTGTCGCTTGCGGCCATATCCTCCTTGAGAATGGCCTGACGCTCGCCGCGGATGAAGATGCGCTGCGGATTCTCGATATCCAGCATGCGGTCGATCTCGAACGAAGTCATGTAACGCGACGTCGAACCGGGGAAACCCATGATCATCGCGAAGTCTCCCTCCTTGTATCCGTCCACCGAAACCTTCAGAAACTTGTCGGCCTTGTAAGGGCGGTTTTCGGGCGCGTAATCGGCCGGCTTGTTGTCGGGTCCGGCATAGACGCGAAAGACCGAGAAATCGCCCGTATGACGCGGCCACATCCAGTTGTCGGTGTCTCCGCCGAACTTGCCGATCGAAGTGGGGGGAGTTCCCACCAGACGCACGTCGCTGAAAACCTCGATCACGAAGGCGAAAAACTGGTTTCCGCCGAAGAAATCCTTCACCAGCACCTCCATGCCGGGATTGTCCTGCGCAATGCGGCTGCGCACGGCCGCCGCATGTTCGGCCACGATGCGCGCCCGCTCTTCGCCCGAAGCCACGTCGGGCACATATCCCAGAATATCGGAAGTGACGTCCGAAATCTTACGGATAAAACGCACCTTGAGTCCCGGAGCCGGGATCTCCTCTTCGCGCGACATGGCCCAGAAACCGTTTTTCAGGTAGTCGTGTTCGACGGACGACAGCGCCTGAATCGAACCGTAGCCGCAGTGGTGGTTGGTAAACAGCAAGCCGTCGGCCGAAACGATCTCGCCCGTACATCCGGGACCGAAGATCACGATGGCGTCCTTGAGCGAGGATTTGTTGACGCTGTAAATCTCCTCAGCCGAAAGTTTGCACCCGCGGGCCTTCATCTCCTTGATATTCATTTTCTGAAGGTAGGGCAGCAGCCACATTCCCTCGTCGGCCGCAGCGGTCAAAGAGGCGCACGCCGCGGCGATCAGTAAAAAGAGTTTCTTCATACAGGATTGTTATTTGATATTTATCATGTTCAGGATCGAACGCTCGGCCCTGCGTCGCACCTCTTCATCGAGCACGATTTCGGGCGATTCGTTTTCGAGACACGCGCAGATGTTTTCGAGCGTCACCATCTTCATGTACTTGCAGTTGTTGCATCCGCAGGTCTCGTCGTCGGGGGGTGCCGGTATAAACGTCTTGCCGGGGTAACGCTTCTTCATCTCGGCGAGGATGCCCGATTCGGTCACCACGATGAACTCGTCGGCGCCGCTGCGGCCGCAGTAGTCGAGGATCGCCGCCGTGGACCCTACGAAGTCGGCCACTTCGACGATATAGGCCCGGCATTCGGGATGCACGACGACCTTGGCGGCCGGATGCTCCTTTTTGAGCTGCAGCAGCTTCTCCAGCGAAAATTCCTCGTGCACATGACATGCGCCGTCCCACAACACGATATTCTCGCGTCCCGTCAGCTTTTTGATATACCCTCCCAGATTGCGGTCGGGCGCGAAGATGATCGGTCGGTCGGCCGGAATCGACTGCACGACCTTCAGCGCATTGGACGAAGTGCAGCAGATATCGGTCAGGGCCTTGACGCCGACCGTGGTATTGACGTACGAAACGACCGTATGGCCGGGATATTTCGCCTTGAAGACCGCAAAATCCTTCTCATCGCACGACTCGGCCAGCGAACATCCCGCTTCGGGGCAGGGAATCAGCACCTTCTTGTCGGGGCAGAGCACCTTGGCGGTCTCGGCCATGAAGTGCACGCCGGCGAACAGGATGATGTCGGCGTCTACCGACTGCGCCTTGACCGAGAGGGCCAGCGAGTCGCCCAGAAAGTCGGCCGCCTCCTGCACTTCGGGCGTGGTGTAGTAATGGGCCAGTATGACGGCGCGCTTGCGGCGCTTGAGTTCGTCGATCCGGCGGCGGATCTCCGCGGAGTTATTGACCTTCATTTTTTATTTTTACTATTTATTAATTTTAAATAAAGATATAAGAATAGAAATAATAGCTGTTGATACTGTTCACAAGTTTCCCCGCGATTTTTCTCTCAACATTTTCTCCTCTTCTTTTTCTTCTGTTTTTATTCCAATTATTTGATAATCAATCTATAAAAATAGCAATCGACAATTGTTCACAACTGTTTTCAACATTTCGACAGCCCTTTTTTGTGAACATTCTGTTGCTCTTTTGGGAGTCGGCCGCTGACTATAATTCGGCAAAACTTTTTTTGGTTTCGGCGAAAACTTGTATATACCCTCCCTGTTTCGGGATTTGCAACTCTTCGGGGCCGGAAGTTTTCATTATTTATCGTCGGTTATCAACAGGGTTTCTAACACGATTTCATCACCTTTTCGACAGTCTTTTCGGCGATTTCGCGGTACCATTTTTCGACCCTCGGATCGATCCCCGCCGCAGGGCGTCCCTCGTCGGAACCCTCCATGATGGACTGTACGATGGGTATTTCGCCCAGAAAATCCACGCCGTTCTCTTCGGCGTAACGGCGCGCGCCGCCTTTCCCGAAGATATAGTACCGGTTTTCGGGCAGTTCTTCGGGCGTGAACCACGCCATGTTTTCTATCACGCCCGCTACCGGGATGTTTACGTTTTCATTGCGGAACATCTCCACACCGCGTACCACGTCGGCGACCGCCACCTGCTGGGGCGTCGAGACGATCACCGCGGCGTCGATTTTCAGTTCGCCTATAATAGAGAGGTGTACGTCGCCCGTTCCGGGGGGCAGGTCCGCGAGCAGGAAATCGAGCGTTCCCCACTTGGTCTGGTGGATCATCTGCTTGAGGGCGCTGACCGCCATGGCGCCGCGCCACAAAAGGGCGTCGGTCGGTTTGATGAAGAATCCGATCGACATCAGCCGTATGTCCATCGACTCGGCCGGAACGATGCGGTCCGTTCCCTCCTCCTGCACCGCATCGGGCAGGTACCCCTCCACGCCGAACATCTTGGGCTGCGAGGGACCGTAAATATCGGCGTCGAGAATTCCGACGCGGTAACCCATGTTGCGCAGTGCGACGGCGAGGTTGGCTGTCACGGTGGACTTGCCTACCCCGCCTTTGCCCGACGCCACGGCGATCACTTTGGCGATGCCGCCGGTGGTCGTCTTGAGCTTGGGTTCGGGGCGCGGCGCGGCGCCGCCCTCCTTGATGACGACCATGACGTTTTGCTGCGGGAATTCACGCCGGAGAATCTCCTCGGCTTGGTTTTTGATTTTCACCGCGAACGGGTCGCGGGCCTTGGCGAAACGGAGTACGACGGTGATCTTGCCGGCTCCGGAGGCGATATGCTCGATAAAGCCGCTGCCGACGATGTCCTGTCCCGTTTCGGGATGGACGACGGACGTCAGCAGATGTCTGATTTTTTCTTCCATGATTCGTGTTGTGACTACAATCGCAAAGATAACGTATATTTTGCAGAATAAATATAGCAGGGCCTATTATTTTATCGAAAAACGATAAATTTTATTTGTTTTTCGTAAAATTTCCTTATATTTGCAAAGTAAATCCGGACGCGGAACGAAACAGGACAAACAATAAACGATACGTTATGAATTTTATCAAGACTTTTCTGGCTGCGATCCTCGCCTTCGTCGTGGGGTCGTTTCTGGTATTTTTTCTCTGGATATTCATTCTGCTGGGCATAGCTGGCTCGATGGAGAAGACGGTGGCCGTGCATGCGGAGTCGATCCTCAAGATCGACTTTTCGGATGTGCTGACCGACGCTCCGTCGAGCGATCCCTTCGCCGGGATCGACTTCGCCACGCTGCGCTCCACGCGCCAGCTTCCGCTGATGAAGGCTCTGCGCTCGCTCGAAGCCGCCAAGGACGACAGCCGCATCAAGGGCATTTACCTGCGGATGAACGGCAACGGCGGCGTGATGGGCGCGGCCTTGTTGGAAGAGCTGCGTGAAGCGGTCGTCGATTTCAAGCAGAGCGGCAAATTCGTCGTCGCTTACGACGAGACCTATTCGCAGGGGAAATATTACCTCGCTTCGGCGGCCGACAAGATCTACATGCAGCCCGAAGGCGCCATGGACTGGTCGGGTCTCGCGTTCAACCTGATGTTCTACAAGGGCCTGCTCGACAAACTCGAGATCAAGGCCGAAGTGTTCCGCCCTACGGCCTGCAAATACAAGAGCGCCGTCGAGCCGTATATCCTTCCCAAAATGTCGGACGCCAACCGCGAGCAGATGCAGGCGCTCGTGAATTCGATGTGGAACACCATCGCCGGCTCGGTCGCCGAAGCCCGCGGCATCGACCTGAAGGAGCTGAACCGCATCACCGACAAACTGGAGGTTTCGCTGCCTGAGGATGCCCTCGAACACGGCTTCGTGGACAGCCTGATCTACGAGGACCAGATGAAGGACATATTCGCCGAACTGGGCGTAGCGTCCGATTCCGACGGAGAGTATAATTTCATCACGCTGGGCGAATACGCTTCGCAGGTAGGCGCCGACCTCAAAAACATCTCGGCCGATCAGGTGGCCGTCGTCTATGCCGACGGCGCGATCGTCGACGGCGAAGGCTTCGGAAAGGAGATTTACGGCAATACGCTGGCTGCGACGCTGGCCGGCGTGCGCGACGACGAGAAGGTCAAGGCCGTGGTGCTGCGCGTGAACTCCCCCGGCGGCAGTGCACTGGCTTCGGACGTCATCTGGCGCGAAATGGAGCTGCTGAAAGCCGAGAAACCGGTGGTCGTTTCGATGGGCTCCTATGCCGCCAGCGGAGGTTATTACATTTCGTGTCCCGCCGACGTCATCGTGGCCGACAAACTGACCCTTACGGGTTCGATCGGTGTCTTCGGCATGTACCTCAACACCATCGACGCCTTTAAAAACAAGCTGGGAATCACGTTCGACGCCGTGAAGAGCAACACCTCGGCCGGTATGGGGGCGACCTCGCCGCTGACCGCCGCCGAACGGGCTTCGATCATGCGCGGCGTGGACAAGGTCTATGAGACCTTCACGACCCATGTAGCCGAAGGGCGCAACCTGCCGGTCGAGAAGGTGCTCGACATCGCCGGGGGCCGCGTCTGGTCGGGCGAAGATGCGCTCGGCATCGGTCTGATCGACACCTACGGAGGTCTGAAAACGGCCATCGCCATCGCCGTGGACAAGGCCGGTCTGGGCGACAGCTACCGGGTGACCGAGGTGATCGAGGAGCCGACGGGATTCGCCGCCTTCATCGCGTCGCTCAACATCAGCGTCCGCGAGGCCATGACCCGTTCGGAACTGGGACTGCTGATGAAGGAGTACAAGCAGGTGCAGGAGGCTACCAAACAGCAGGGAGTCGTCATGTACTACCCCTATAAGCTGGAGCTGCGTTGAGACCGCACCGCAAACCGATGGACTGAACCTGCGCGGACGCTGTCCCGCAAGCCGATACGAAAAGCGGCCCCCGTGCGGGGCCCGCTTTCTATTTTGACCGGGAAAGCGGGTTCAGATTACCTCTCCCCGTTTTCCGAAGAGGTCCCGGAGGGCGGATTTCCCCCCCCCTCGGACAAACTCCCGCCGTTGCGTAAATCGTCGAGTTTGCGGCCTATCTCCTCGACCTGCTTCCGGTCGGGTGAAATCACCGTCGAGCCGAATTTGCGCCGGTATTCGCCCGGCGCTGAGCCGATGCGCTCGCGGAAGGCGTGGTTGAAATTCGAGATGTTGTGGAATCCGCACCGGGTGCTGATTTCCGAAATCGGAGCGTCGGTCTCCACGATCATCTGCGCGGCGCGCACGATGCGAAACCCGTTGATATAGGTCCAGAGATTCTGGCAGGTGTTCTTCTTGAAATAGCGGCATACCGACGAAGGGGACATGCCCACTTCGGCGCCGATGTCTTCGAGCGTGATTTTGTTGTGGTAGTTGTTTTCCACGAACTGCAGGATTTTCTTGATGCGTTCGTTGCCGTCGGCCTGCGTCTTGTAATCCGTCGTTCCGATAATGTGCATTTCGTCCGGTCCCGCCGTGGCGAGGTCGTTGAGTATGTCCAGAAAGAGCGCCACCGACTCGAATCCCCGCAGTCCGGGCAGCTGCAGCAGCCGTTCGCGGACCCGGTCCACCACCATTTCGGAGAAATGAAGACCTGCGACGGGCAGGCTCAGCATCTTCTGAATGGGTTGCAGGTACTCGGTTTCGAAAAGCTGCCAGTTGGGCATGTCGCGGCTGAACTGCACAGCCACGGCTTCGCAGTCGATGTCGGCATAGGCTTCGTCGCGCGTGTAGCAGTGCGGAACGCCCGGAAAGATGATGATCAGGTCCTTTTCGGTGAAGTCGTCGGCCGTACGGCCCGTGATGCGTGTGCCCCTGACGTTCAGGGTCAGGCTCAGCATGTAGTCCTCGTGGAAATGCAGCGGCGGATCCGACTGTTTGTCGGACCAGTACTGCGTGATGAACAAGTCTTTTTCAGGCCGTGGCGCAAGGTCTTTTAAAACATATTTCATATGTCGGGACTTTTAACAAATATACGAATTAATCGGATATAAAACGCAAACCCCGTGTGATTTAATCTGCCGGAAGGCGAAAATAAAATACGACGAACCCGTCTCCATGTTCGGAGACGGGTTCGTTGCAGATTATCGGATAATTGTTTGCCGGTACGCGCGGCGGCTGTTTTCTAAGACATGGGAACAGCGCTCCGGCGTGCTGACGCCGCCCCTGCTCAGGGGATGTAGGAGGCGATGGATTTCCAAGTGAGGTTTTTCCATTGCTGCCCGGCGGCGGTCGGGTATTCCACGCCCGCAGCGTTGAGGAACAGGTTGCAGGCGGCGGGAACGTCGGCCGAGGTGAATGTGTCGGTGGCCAGCGTGATGGCCGTCGTCGCACCCAGCTTCAGGGTCGTCAGGGCGGTGCATTTGTCGAAAGCCTTGGTTCCGAGCGAGGTGGCTTTGGGAAGATCGACCTCCTTGAGCTTCGGGTTTTCGGCGAAACAGAAGTTTCCGACCTTCTCGACATTGGGAAGCGAGATGCTCTCCAGAGCGTCGCACCCGCGAATGGCATTCATACCCAGCTCTTTTGCGGCGGGCAGGTCGATTGCCGTCAGGCTCTTGCAGTTCTGGAACAGCGACGAGGGGACCGTTTCGAGCGTGGCCAAAAGAGGAACGTCATAACTCGTCAGGCCGGTCATTCCGCTGAATGCTCCGCCGGTGAAGGTCTGAAGCGCCGGAAGAGAAATGGAGGTGATGAGCGAGCAGTTGTTGAAGACGGTTCCACCGATGCTTTTCACGTTGGGGAGATTGACCGTCGCGATATTTACACAATTGCTGAACGCTCCGGCGACCACGGTCTCGACCGTGGGCATATCCACTTTCGTCAAACCTTCGCATTTGTTGAAAGAGAAGTTTTCCACCTTCTTGAGTACGGGCATATCTATGTCCGCAAGAGCGGTACATTCGGCGAACATATATAAGGACATGTTCTCCAATACCGGAGCGCTCACCTTGGTGATATTCTTGCATTCGCGGAAGAGGTATTTGCCGGGTGCGGTCAGCTTCGGCATGTTCAGCTCGCCCGTGAAACCCCAGCACCTGAAGAAGGCGTAATCGCCCGTTGTCGTGACATTGGAGAGATCCACGTTCTTGAGCGTGATACATTCGCGGAAGGCACGTTCGCCCACAGTCGTGACTTTGGAAAAGTCCACCACGTCTTCGAGCGCCTTGCATCCTTCGAATGCGCTCGTACCGATGGTCGTGATATTGGACAGGTCGATCGTCTTGAGCGTCGAGGTGCAGACGGAGGCCTGCGCGATGAAGAACATCTTGTCGCTGATGGCGGTGCACAGGGGAAAATTGACCTTTGTCAGCGATTCGCAGTCGATGAAGCAGCCGCTTCCGAAAGCCGTGGCCGCGGGGAACGAAACCTCCTTGAGGGCGTAACATCTTTCGAAGCACTGGGCGCCGACGGACTCGACTTTTTCTCCGCTGAAGCTCAGCAGGCCGTTGCAGGCGTACATGGCCATCTTCTCCAGCTTTTCCACGTTGGGGATGTCGATTTGCGTCAGTTTGGTCGAATAGGCGAAACACGACTCTCCGGCCGTCTTGAGTTTGGGCAGCGAGATGCTCGTCGGACCTCCGCAGTAGAAGAAGGCGCTGCCTGCCTCTTCGAGCGTCCACAGGTCGCTGAATGTCCGTTCGCCGATGGTCTGCACCTTGGGAAGGTGAACGGTGCGGAGCGATGAATTGTTGACGGCGGTGAGGACGCTGTTGCGAAACGCATTTACGCCTACCGACGTTACCTCCGGTGCATTCAGCTCTTCGAGTTTGGTCTGTTTCGGTGCGCGTGAGCCGGCATCGTACATGAAATTGTCGGGAATGGCTTTGGCGTCGGTGAGTTAGAGGAAGAGAAGATTCTGGAATTTGTCGAAGATCGCGGCGGTTACCTCGTCCGTCAGGTCGCCGCTGACGGACAGTCTGGTTACCGTGGCCGCTTTCTCTGCGTCATACGCGATGATTTCGGAGGCTGCAAGCGAAAGCAGATCGGTGAATTCGGCTCTGATTTCGATATTCCCCCTCCCTCCGGCAGGGTGAACGTCGTCGGGTTTTCCGTCGGATTTTCCAGTTCGATACCGCCGCTGAGGACCGTCCATTTCAGGAAGAAGAAGTTCTCGGCGGGCGTTGCCGTCAGGGTTACCGTTTCGCCGGGAATGGCCGACGCGGGGTTGGCTTCGGCCGTGCCGTTGCCGTCGTCGGTTACGGCAGTCGTGTACAGTTTCGGCTCTTTCGTCTCATCGGAACAAGAGGTGGCCGTCAGTGTGCAAACCGTCGCTGCGTAGAGAAGCGCGGATTTCCAAAATTTCATAGCATAAGGGGTTTTTAGTTAAAAAATAGGGATAAAATATTGTTGATGGTGTTCGAGATGACATAGTGCCCGAATGATAATGTACTTTCGATTTGTTATTAAAAAACCGTATTTGGTAAAAATATCGTACTTTTTATGGAGAAATAGCGCGTGATTGTTCGTTCGGGCTGTGGTGTATCTTTCTCGTTATTAGTGTTTTATTGTTGCAATGTAATAATAATTTCTGAAAGTGCAAATTTGTTACCGCATGTTTCGGCCGAAAATCGGTCCGGCACGGCGCGACCCGATACGGCGTTCCGGCGAACGCCGGAAACACCCTTCTGCCGTTGCGATTTACTCCGTCCGGGGGCGGAGAAGCGGACGCGGGACGCTGAAAAATCAGAAATCCTTTCCGCCTTTCGCATTTAATGAATATCTTTGCGCATATGACAGTGATCAGATTGACAAAAGAGTTCTCCTTCGAGGCGGCGCACGCTTTGGACGGATACGACGGGCCCTGCCGTGAGATTCACGGCCACTCCTACCGGCTTTTCGTGACCGTCAAGGGACGGCCTGTGGCCGGCGAAGGAGACCCTAAATGCGGGATGGTGATGGATTTCGGGGTGTTGAAGCGCATCGTCAACGAAGAGATCGTGTCGCACTTCGACCACTCCCTCGTCCTGCGTCAGACGCCGTGCAACGCGTCGCTGCGGGCCATGCTCACCGAACGTTTCGGCAATATCGTCACGGTGGACTACCAGCCGACCTGCGAGAATATGCTCGGCGATTTCGCCCGCCGCATTTCGCGCCGACTGCCGGAGGGCGTGGAGCTGCATTCGCTCCGCCTGCATGAAACCGCGACTTCGTTCGCCGAGTGGTTTGCCGAAGATAACCGGTAAGGTGTCTCATTCGGAACACATGCCGTATGCGCTTCGCTCCGTCCGGGCCGTGCGGCGTCATCCATGCGAAACTATTATTGACGCGACTTCTTATATATGAAAAAACTTTTTCTCGTTGACGCCTATGCGTTGATCTTCAAGTATTACTATGCTTTTCTGGGCCGTCCGATGCGCAACCGCGCGGGCATGAACACCTCGGTGGTGTTCGGCTTCGTCAAGTTCCTGCGCGACATTCAGAAACGCGAACGGCCCGACCTGCTGGGCGTGGCGTTCGACCCCAAGGGCGGCAGTTTCCGCCGCGAGGTTTTTCCGGAGTACAAGGCCAACCGCGCCGAGACTCCCGAAGACATCCTGCTTTCGGTTCCTTATGTGAAACGGGTGCTGGAGGCGATGTGCATTCCGATTCTGGAGGTCGAAGGCTACGAGGCCGACGACGTGATCGGCACTCTGTCGCAGAAGGGCGTCGAAGCCGGTTACGAGGTCTTCATGGTGACCCCCGACAAGGACTACGGCCAGCTGGTGCGCGACAACTGTAAGATTTACAAGCAGAAAGGCGCGGACGGAAGCATCGAGATCGTGGACCGCGATTCGATCCGCGAGAAGTACGGCATCGACGATCCGGTCCTTGTGCGCGACATCCTCGCGCTGTGGGGCGACGCTTCGGACAACATTCCCGGCGTGCCGGGCATCGGCGAGAAGAGCGCCTGCAAACTGGTGCAGGAGTGGGGAACGGTGGAGAACATCCTCGACAACGTGTCGAAGATCAAGGGCAAGCAGGGCGAGAAAATCGCCGCGTGGGGCGATAAACTGCGTCTCGCCAAGCACCTGACCACGATCTGTCTCGACGTGCCGATTCCCTTCCGGCCTGAGGACCTTACGGTCTGCGATCCCCATATCGACGAACTCAAGGCCGTTTTCGCAGAACTGGATTTCAAGGCGTTTATGAACGACCTGACGAACCTCGCCCCTCCCGAAACCCTGCCCGAAGGTCCCCGGCAGGAGGCGCAGACGCAGCTGGCCGAGATGGCCCGCGCCAAGTCGGCGGCCGCGAAACGGGCCGCGCTGGTCGGTCAGGGCAACCTCTTCGGCGACCCGGTCGTGGAGATGCCTGCGGCGTCGGACGTTCCCGCCGCCGAATTGCAGGCCGAAGCCGAAGCGATGCAGTTCAAGACGGCGCAGACCACGCCTCACGACTACAGACTCGTGGAGGACGCCGCGCAGCTGCGCGAAGTGGTGGACGAAGTCGGGAAATACGAAGAGTTCTGCTTCGACACCGAGACGACGGGATTCGACATCTTCAACGACCGCATCGTCGGCATGTCGCTGGCCGTGAAGCCTTTCGAAGCGTGGTACATTCCTTTCAAGGAGGAGAATACGGCGGAATACGCCGAAATCGTGCGGCCGCTTTTCGAAAACGACCGGATCGCCAAGATCGGCCAGAATATCAAGTTCGACCTGATGGTCCTGCGGCAGCTGGGACTCGAAATCCGGGGCCGCAAGTACGATACGATGATCCTGCACTACCTGCTCGATCCCGAATCGCGCCACAACATGAACGCCCTTGCGGAGAAATACCTCAACTACAAGCCGATCGAGATCGAAACCCTGATCGGCAAAGGCTCCAAGCAGCTGACGATGGATCTGGTGAACGTCGAGCGGGTCAAGGAGTACGCCGCCGAGGATGCCGACGTCACGCTGCGGCTCAAGCATGCGCTCTATCCGCAGATCGAAGAGCTTGGCCTGCAGCACCTCTATTTCGAAATCGAGGAGCCGATGATCGCCGTGCTGGCCGATATCGAGATGGCGGGCGTGCGGATCGACTCCGAGGCGCTGGCCGTCTATTCCGTGGAGCTGAGCCGCCGGCTGGCCGAGCTGGAGGCCGCGATCCGCGAGGAGGCCGGCGAATCGCAGCTCAACATCAACTCGGCGCGTCAGCTGGGCGAGGTGCTGTTCGGCAAAATGCGCATCGCCGAGAAGCCCAAGATGACCAAAACCAAGCAGTTCTGCACCGACGAGGATTACCTGCAGTCGTTTGCGCACAAACACCGCATCGTCGATCTGATCCTCGAATACCGGGGTGTCAAGAAACTCCTCTCTACCTATGTCGAGGCGCTGCCCCAGCTGGTCAATCGCCGCACGGGACGCATACACACCTCTTTCAATCAGGCTGTTACCGCTACGGGACGCCTTTCGTCCACGAATCCCAACCTGCAGAATATCCCCGTGCGCGAAGAGATGGGCCGCCGTATCCGCAGGACGTTCATCCCCTCCGACGAGGAGCATCTGCTGCTCTCGGCCGACTACAGTCAGGTCGAACTGCGGCTGATGGCGCACCTTTCGGGCGACGAATCGTTGATCGCGGCTTTTGCCCACGGCGAGGACATCCACGCCGCGACGGCCGCCAAACTGTTCAACAAAACCCTCGGCGAAGTGACTTCCGAGGAGCGCCGCCGCGCCAAGACCGCCAATTTCGGCATCATCTACGGCATTTCGGCCTTCGGCCTGAGCCAGCGGCTGGAGATTCCCCGCAAGGAGGCCAAAGAGATTATCGACGGCTATTTCGCATCCTACCCCAAGGTGCAGGAGTATATGGACAAGGTGGTTGCCAAGGCCAAGGAAGAGGGCTTCGTCTCGACGATTTTCGGCCGGCGCCGCTACCTCAACGACATCGCTTCGCACAATGCCATCGCCCGCGGCCTTGCCGAGCGAAACGCCGTGAACGCTCCGATTCAGGGTTCTGCGGCCGACATCATGAAGATCGCCATGATCAACGTACACCGCCGTTTCGCCGCCGAAGGCATCCGCTCGAAGGTGATCCTGCAGGTGCATGACGAACTGGTCGTCGATATGCTCCGCTCCGAGCAGGAGCGCGTCGTGGCCATCGTTACCGAAGCCATGGAGTCCGCCGCCGCGCTCAAAGTCCGTCTGGTGGTGGATTACGGCGTGGGTGGCAACTGGCTCGAAGCGCATTGATCGGAATATCTGACGATGCGTTTTGCGCGCTTATATCGAAAATCCCCCTTTCCAAAGGGGGATTTTTATGTCGTATCTCTTTATGCGTCTCTCCCCCAAAACGACAGGCCGGACCCGTCGGGTCCGGCCTGCTCGCGTCGTGTTCCGGAGGCGTCAGAACGATATACCGACGCGTATGCCGAAGTTGTTGAGGTTGTTTACCGAATAGGTCAGGATATCGCCGCTGTTGGTGGCGTAGCTGTAGTAGAGCGCCACGTGGAAACCGAAGCGGTAGTCCGGACGCGGGAAGATGCTAACGCCGATTTCGGGCGAGAGGTAGAATCCCCATGTGTCGGTGTACTGCTTGATTACGTAGTAGTAGGACGAGAATTCTGCATAGTTGGCGCCCAGCTTCAGACCCGCATAGGGCTGGAATACGCTGTCCGGAAGCCATGTGTAGCGTCCCGTGACGCCGAACGGCAGCTGGAACGAGCCGTGTTTCTGATTGACGGTCAGGGCCGAGCCGTCGCCCAGATCGAGCGTCTGGCGCGGAATGCTCGAAAGGTTGGTCTGGTAGGAGATGAAGGGACCTACGGAGACCGACGGCGTGATGAAGTAGCCGCCTTCGAAGTTCATGCCCCATCCCGACGCCTTGTCGGCATAGGCGCTGCCCAGCGGCACGCCTACCTGCCAGTCGACGTTGATGTAGGAGTTAGGGAAAATCTGCGCCTTGCCCGTACGCGCGGCTGCGAGCAGCACGACACAGAGTGCGATGGTTTTGAGAACCTGATATTTCGATGTTTTCATAATCGGACGTGTTTTGCGGTTAAATTATTTTTTCAGATAAGGCGACTGATCGAAAGCCTGTTGCACGGCGTCCACCGTGCGCTGCTGGTTCAGCTCCTCCGACGAGGTCAGCAGCCCGCCGATAAAGCTGTCCCAGATCACGGGCAGCTTCTTGCCGCTCTCTTGATCGGCTTCGAGATTCATCATCTCCACGAGTAGCGAACCGGCCGTATATCCGTAGTAAACGCTGTAGGGATAGTGCCAGCCGGCCCAGTCGCCCCAGTAACCGGGCGTCCAGTAATAGGGATAGTACCACCACCAGTAGGGATAGTCGTAACCCACGAAATAGGTCACTTTCTGCACGTAGCTGAGCTGCAGGCCGAGATTGGCCGCATCTTTGTCGTCGGTACGGGTGTAGCCTGCGGCGTTCATGCGTCCTACGACGGTATTGACGATCTCCAGCGCATTGGCGTCTTTCCAGTATTCCGTCTTGTCGGCGGAGCCGATCAGCAGGATGCTGTCGGGAATGTAGTAGGTGTCGAAGGCGGCGAAATCGACGTCGGTGTCGTGAGCGGTGTAGACCAGATAATCTTTGTGGAGACTCGATGTCGAGGGCTCTTTCTGGCACGCGCAAAACGCAACTGCTGTGAGTGCGAATGCAAGGTAGCGTAATTTTTTCACGGTCATGATTTTGAATTTTTAGTTTGCTGTCAGATACCGTGTTCAAAATTCGTTCCGCAACCTCCGTTTTGCGCCGTGTTGTCCGATCGGGCTATAAAGAAGCGGATTTGCGGTATGAAAAATCGGGCGGCGCAGAGCGGACCGTCCGGTTTTCCTTCCTGAACGGATTGGCTCTCAGCGGACAGGCGCCTGCCGCCGCTGATGCTCGTCGGGGTGTGTTCCGCCCGGAACGCATCTGCGGTTTGCACGCCGCCGGGGCGGTTCCGCACTGTGCTGCCGGTGGCGGTTCCGCACTGCGCCGGCGTGGAATTCGGGATGTCGTTCACGTGCGGAGGAGCATTTGTCGAACTGGTTCCGGCGATAATCCGTTTTATCCGGAAAAAGACGCCGACTTCCGGGAATTATGTTACCTTTGTAAGACCCACCACAATTTCGTGACATATGAGCCATTATGATAACTGCTCCCGCGAGGAGCTTATCGGCAGGATCGAAGAGCTTGAGGCGCGGCTCGCTTCGGCGGCCGACACCGCGGGCCGCTTCCGCGACCGGTACGCCTGTAAGATTCTGGATTCGATTCCCGACATGCTGACCGTGCTGAGACGCGACGGGACGCTGGTCGAACTGGTCTCCTCCGAGCAGACCAATCATGTCGGGATCGAAGGTCCCCGGCTGGTGGGCCGGAATATCCGGTCGATGCTCTCGCCCGAAGTGTGCCGCAACGTGAAGGACAACCTCGAAAACGTTTTCGCGTCGGGGAAGGGTTCCTCTTCGCATCACGACATCACGCTCGACGGCCGGACCCGCAATTACGAAAACCGCATCATGCCGCTCGACGGCGAACACGCCCTCTGCATCTGCCGCGACATCACCGAGGCCGAAGTCGCCAAGCACGAGCTGGAGATGGTCAAGTATGCGCTGAACAATGTCGATGAGGAGATTTACGCATGCGCCGTAGACGGGACGATGGAGTACGCCAACGAACGTTTCCGGAGGCGGCACGACCTGAAGGGCGATCTGTCGCGGCGCAAGGTGTACGAGTTCTGGTCGATCGACGCGACGCGGCAGTTGTGGGAGGAGCGGCTGGCGAAGATCCGCCGGGACAACGGCGCATACAAATACACCGTCCGTCTGAAGAACGCTCAGGGGCGTATCGTGGCGTGGGACATCGTGGCCTATATCATCTACGACCACTTCAAGGAGCGTGAAATCGTCTGGTTCTTCGGCCGCGATATCACGCGGCGCATCGAACACGAAAACAAGGTCAAGGAGATGAACTCCATCCTTGACAGCATCCTCAACAACATTCCGGTCTATCTCTTCGTCAAGGACCCCGGCAACGAGTTCCGTTATCTCTACTGGAACCGGGCTTTCGAGGAGTTTTCGCATATCCCCGCGTCGAAGGCGCTCGGATATACCGATTACGAGGTGTTTTCCAGTCCGAAGGATGCGGAGCATTTCCGGCGCGACGACCTCGAACTGCTGCGCACGGGCGAGCGCATGGAGTTCATCGAAGAGTATGTCTCGGCGAAGGGGGAGACGCGCATCGTCAACACCTCGAAATCGCTGGTTCCGGTCGAGAACCGTCTGCCGCTGATTATCGGCGTGTCGTGGGACATCACCGAGCAGAAAAACGCCGAGCTTAAGGTCATCGAGGCCCGTATCCGCGCCGAGGAGTCCGACCGGCTCAAGACGGCGTTTCTGGCCAATATGAGCCATGAGATACGTACGCCGCTCAACGCCATTGTCGGCTTTGCCAAGCTGATGGGCGAAGCGGAGACCGAGGAGGAGAAACAGCAGTTCATCGACATCATCGACACCAATTCCAGCCTGCTGCTGCAGCTTATCGGCGACATTCTCGACATCTCGAAAATCGAGGCCGGAACGCTCGAATTCCACTTCAGGCCAATGAATCTCAACGATTTGTGCCGATCGGAATACGAGATGCACAAGGGCCGGACGAATCCGGGCGTGAAACTCGTTTTCGACGAGCGGATCGAGAACGTGGAGATCGTCTGCGACCAGAACCGGTTGGCGCAGGTCATCTCGAACCTGATAAACAACGCCTCCAAGTTTACGACCGAGGGCGAAATCCGCTTCGGATTCGACCTGCGCGAAGGGCGCGTGGAGTTTTTCGTGGAAGATACCGGCACGGGAATCCCTGCCGAAAAGGTCCGCGACATTTTCGACCGTTTCGTCAAGCTCGACGATTTCGTCTCCGGCACGGGGCTCGGACTGGCTATTTCGAAAACGATCGTCGAGAAGCTCAACGGCACGATCGGCGTGGAGTCCGAATTGGGAAAGGGTACGCGGTTCCATTTCTCGATTCCCGTCGTGCAGTGCGACGTACAGTGCGAACCGGCTCCGGCCGATATGGGCGCCCTGAAGGGCGGCGTTTCGTGGACCCTGCTGGTCGGCGAGGACTCGGACATCAGCTTCAAACTGATCGAGGCGATGCTGAGCGCGCGTTTCCGGCTGGTGCGTGCGCGCTCCGGAGCCGAGGCTGCGGAACTGTTCCGTTCGGAGCGTCCCGACGCCGTGCTGGTCGATACGCGGCTGCCGGTCATGGACGGATTCGAAGTTACGCGCCGCATCCGGGAGAGCGCTCCCGATCTGCCGGTCGTCGTCATGTCGGCCTACCCTTCCGACCGCGAAGCCGAAAGCGCCGTCGCCGCCGGATGTACCGGGTTCCTGCCCAAACCGTTCACGCAGGCCGAACTGCATAAAATGCTGAACACCTGTCTGGTGAATCTCGAAAGCCGGGAATAGTCCGCGGATGCCGTCTTCATCCGCAGGTGCGCCTTTCGGCTAAAATCCCCGCAACGTCACAAGCCGCGGGGATTTTTATTCCATCCGGTGCTGAATCCTACCGATATTTGTGCGATATGAGGGTCATGAACTCCTCGCGCGTGCGGTGGTCCGAGAGGAAAATGCCCGTGAACGCCGACGTGGTCGTCGCCGACTGCTGTTTTTCGATGCCGCGCATTTGCATGCACATGTGGCTGGCTTCGATCACCACGGCCACGCCCATCGGGTTGAGCGCCTCCTGTATGCAGTCGCGGATCTGCACCGTCAGCCGCTCCTGCACCTGCAGGCGGCGGGCGTAGCACTCCACGACGCGGGCGATTTTGGAAAGTCCCGTGATGTGTCCGTTGGGGATGTAGGCGACGTGCGCCTTGCCGTAAAACGGCAGCATATGGTGTTCGCAGAGCGAGTACAGTTCGATGTCCTTCACGAGCACCATCTGTTTGTACTCTTCGCGGAACGTCGCGGAGCGGATGATTTCGAGCGGATTCTCTTCGTATCCCTTCGTCAGGAACGCCATCGCCTTGGCGACGCGTTCGGGGGTTTTCAGAAGTCCTTCGCGCGAAGGGTCCTCCCCCAGCAGCCGCAGGATTTCGGCGTAATGGAGCTTCAGTGCCTCGATGGTCCGGGCGTCGAAACGTTCCTCTTTGTTGTAAGTTCTCTCTTCCATTGGAGGGCAAAGATAGATAAAGTAGCGTGCAAAAGCAAGCGTGTATTTTTCCGGGCCGCGTCCGTGTGCCGTAAAGAGGCCCTATTTCCCGGCGGAATGCAAATAGGCCGCGAGTTTGCGTACGGCGCGGGCGCGGTGCGAAACCTCGTTTTTCTCTTCGGTGGACATCTGGGCGAAGGTCTTGTCGTATCCGTCGGGTATGAACAGCGGATCGTACCCGAAACCTTCGTGCCCCTCTTCGCGGTCGATGATGCGCCCTTCGACCACACCTTCGAAAAGGTGTTCTTCGCCGTTGAGGATCAGCGAAATGACCGTTCTGAACTGCGCCCGGCGGTCGGTCGCTCCTTCGAGGTTTTTCAGCAGCAGGCGGTTGTTGGCCGCGAAATCGTGTCCGTCGGTGGCGTAACGGGCCGAATGCACGCCCGGAGCGCCGCCCAGCGCCTTCACTTCGAGTCCGGTATCGTCGGCGAAGCAGTCGAGTCCCGTGCGGTCGTTGAGGTAATGCGCCTTCTGCGAAGCGTTGCCTTCGAGGGTCTGCTGCTCTTCGGGAATCTCCTCCGTGACGCCGCATTCGCGGGGCGTCACCAGCCGGAAGCCGGGACCCAGCACGGCCTGCACCTCCATGAGTTTATGCGCGTTATTCGTAGCGAAGAGGATATTCACTGCGTCTGTTTCGGATTGTGACATATTTGTTGTGTCGGATGGTTGTATCTGCGTTCGCTTCCCGGTCATTTTACGACCTCCAGCTTTTCGAGTTTGTCGTCGAGGTCGATCTTGTCGATGATGGTTTTGACCAGCACGTCCATGTCCGACCCTTCGGAGTAGTCGGCCGGGCAGACGTGGCTCACGCGGTTGTCGTGAATCAGCGAGGCCATCTCGCGCCGCGCCCCCTTCTGGTCGGGGTTGTAGACGGCGATGGAGTGGCCGCCGGAGTTCTTCACCAGCCGCATGCAGGGAATGTCGGTCGTTCCGTCGCCTACGTAAATCATGTGTTTGAACGGTATGGGGCGCTCGTTTTCGGGGATGTAGCGGTTCACCAGCTTGCTGTCGAAAACCGACTCGACGCCTTTGTTTATCTTGAAGATGAACTGCGTCTTGTTGGTGTAGTTGACCGCCACGGCGGGCCAGTAGGCGATGCCGTCCACGTCGTAGAGAAACGAGCAGGCGTATATTTTCCGGAATTCGTGGGCGATCTCCGTGCCTTCGATGATCTCCTTCATGCCCGACGAATTGATGTAGTGCAGAATCCGGATGCCGCGTGCGGCCCCGTAGGCGTTTATCCGCCCGAACCACTCCCGGACCCCCTTGTAAAGCGTCACGCGGCGGCCCGACTCCTGAAAGGCTTCGCGCCGCAGCGACAGTCCTTTCGATTTGGCCTCCTGAAGCATGCGCGCCATGTAGGTCAGGACCATGTCGGCGTCCTGCTCCTCGGCCAGCGTGTTGGCTTCGGTCCAGAACTCCTTGTTGCTTTTGCCTACGGCGGGGATGAAGTCGTACTCCTGCATGTTGCCGGGGGCGAGCGTGCCGTCGAAATCGTAAATCAGGGCGATGTTGAATCGGTAATCCATTCTTCGGGGTGTTTTGAATTTCAAATATACCTATTTTTCACTACTTTTGCAAAAGCGAGACCGAAAAGACAAAACAAATGGAATTCAAAGAGTTGATCGAAAAACGCCGCAGCATCCGAAAATTCTCGGACCGGGCGGTGCCGCGCGAGACGGTGGACCGCATCCTGCGCGAGACCCTTACGGCGCCTTCGGCGCGCAACACCCGGACCACGCGTCTCATGGTGGTGGACGATCCGGCCTTGGTGGCCCGCATGGCCGAAATGCGCGATTACGGGTCGGCGTTCATGAAGGGTGCGCCGCTGGCTTTCGTCGTGCTGGGCGATACTTCGAAAAGCGATCTCTGGCGCGAAAACGCCGCGATTTCGGCCACGCTGCTGCAGCTCGCCTGCGTGGACGAGGGACTCGGCTCCTGCTGGGTGCATATCAACGGCCGGCCGCGCCGCAAGGATGAACCCGACGGGCAGAGCGCGGCCGATTACCTGCGCAGTTTCCTGCCCGTCCCGGCGGACTGCGAACCCCTCTGCGCCATTGCGGCCGGCTACTCCGACTTCACGCCCGCTCCCCTGCCCGACGCGGACGACGCGGCGCGGATCATCCGCCTTTAAACAGTTTTTCCGGCTACAGCAGAACCACGTGTTTGCGCAGCATGTCGACGATCTGCGTCCGCAACTGCAGGGCGTTGATCGGCTTGGCCATGTAGCCGTCGAATCCGCTCTGGAGCACCTTCTGTTCGTCGGAAGCGAATGCGAATGCCGTCACGGCGATGATCGGGACGCTGTCGGAGAGTTTGCGTATCTCGGCCGCCGCCTCGTAACCGTTCATCATGGGCATGTTGATGTCCATCAATACGAGATGCGGACGGCGCTGCCGGTATATTTCGACCGCTTCCTGCCCGTTCCATGCGTGCAGAAGCGTGTATTCTTTGCGCAGGATCGATTCGAACAGCCGGTAGTTGCTGTCATTGTCCTCGGCGATCAGAATCACCAGTTTGTCCTTTTCGATCGAGATGATGGGATATTGCTCCTCCGTCCTTTGCGCCGCGGCCTTTCCCGGAACATAGGGCAGGATAAACCAGAATTTCGATCCTTTGCCCTCTTCGGATTCCACGCCGATACGTCCGCCCAGATGCTCGACGATCATCTTGCAGATCGACAGGCCGAGTCCCGTGCCCTGCTTGAAGGTGTTGAGTTTGACGAAGCGTTCGAAAACCTGTTCCGTTTTGTCTGCGGGGATTCCGCTGCCGGTGTCCGAGACCCAGAAATAGAGTTCTCTGTCGCGCATTTCGTATCCGAACCGGATGCTGCCCGTCTGCGTGAACTTCGCGGCGTTGGTCAGCAGGTTGATGATCACCTGCGAGAGCCGGTTGCGGTCGGTGCAGACGGAGCATTGTTCGTATTTCTGCTCGAAGAGCAGTTCGACGCCCTCCCGGACTTTCATGCGGATGACATTCTCCTTCTCCCGCATCAGTTCGTTCAGGTCGAAGTCCGTGTGGATGAAGTCGAGCGTCCCCGCCTCGATTTTCGAGAGGTCGAGGATGTCGCCGATGAGCTGCAGCAGCAGGGCGTTGTTGTTTTCGATGATCGAGACGTATTCCTGCTTCTCCTGCTCCTCGTCGGTCGAGGCCAGAATGGCCGAAAATCCGACGATGGCGTTGAGCGGCGTGCGTATCTCGTGGCTCATGTTGGCCAGAAACGCCGTTTTCAGGCGGTTCGACTCTTCGGCGCGGTCGCGGGCCGAGAGGAGTTCCTGCTCCATGCGTTTGCGTTCGGTGATGACCTGCGACGTTCCGACGAGCGTCTTGGGCCGTCCCTGCGCGTCGAACGACTCCACGGCGGCCAGCGCTTCGACCCATTCCATGTGCCAGTGTCCGCTTTCGTTGGAGATCACGCGGTACTCTTCGCAGACCTTGTCCGTACGGCCGGCTATCAGGTCGTCGTAGGCCTGCCGTATGCGGTCGCGGTCCTCCTTGTGTATCTTCGAGAAATAGCATTCGTCGCTTACCGAAAGCGAAGCTTCGTTCTGCAGGATCGCCTCTCCGGAGGCGGCTTTGACCGGTTTGTTGATGTCGCAGAGGATGGTGCGGTTGTTCAGGTCGCATTTCCACGGAACGATGTTGGCCACGTCGAGCGCCAGCGAGAGCTTGTGGTTGATCGAGTCCAGTTTCTGCTGCGCCTTGTGCAGCGCGGTGCCGTCCAGACAGAAGATGTCGATGTGGTCGGTCAGGTACGAGCGGCTCAGAATCACTTCGAAAAAGATGTCCAGCGGTTTGTAGTAGAAGGGATAGGTGACGGTCCGGTTTTCCGTCAGGACGATGTTCACGAGCCGCAGGAACTCGGAGAACGAATCGGCGAAAAGTTCGCTCCCCCGTTTGCCGACGACCTGATTCCGGGGCAGGAACGTCCGTTCGAAGTAGGCGTTTATGTCGCTGAATTCCGTATCGGCGGGATAGTGTTTCTCGTCGAATATGACCCGTTCCTGAATGTAGATGATCGGCATCCGGTTGAACAGGTTCGCATATTTTATCTGGCTTTCCGATTCCCGTCGGCGGGCCGCTTCGACCTTTCGCATGACGCGGATGCGCCATTGCTGGAAGAGGATGAACAGCAGGAAGAAACCGCCGCATAGGATGATCGCCGTTCTGTTCCGCTCCGCGAATGTCTCCGGTTTGTCGATGAATACCGAATCCGGGGGACATATTTCGGGTGAAATCTTGTTGCGCAGCATCGCCGGATAGTTGAACGTCGGGTGTGCGTCGGTCGGGGTGTAGAACGGAATGTCGCGCGGCTGGCGTCCCTCCAGAATGGTGTTGAACGTCTTGATGATCTGCCGGTTGTATACGCTCACGTCGTATGTGAATCCGCCTACCACGCCGCTGTTTTTCACCGAAGAGGGCCATAGTGCGAACAGCGGAGCCGTCGAACTTGCGATGATCTTGAAGGGATTGGCCGTTATCTCGGTATTGCCGGCGATATTTCTTGTGTAGTGCCACGAGGAAAAGAGCACGCCGGTATGCCGGGTGTCGGTGACGTTCAGCGAGTCGAGCAGCTGGTCCACGCTCATGTTCGAGGCCTTGTAGGAGGTGAACCGCATTCCCGGATAATCGGTGTCGAGCAGTTTCCTCAGCTCGTCTTCGTATTGCTGGTTGATATAACGGCCGTCGCGGACGAATACGAGGCGGTTCATCTCCGGAATCATGCGGCGCATCAGCTCGATGGTCTGTTCGAGGTAGATCGGGGCGTAGAGCAGCGTCAGATTGTATTCCCCGCTCAGCTCCCGGAGCGGAATGCGCTCGGAGTGCGGGATGGCCCGCTTGCTGACATAGTACTTGTCGGGGCCGATGAAATCCTCCTCGGCGCAGATGATCGACGGGATGCCTTTCCCCCACTCCTTTTCGGCGAAGTCCCGCATGATGAAGGCCGGGGCGCCGATGTATATCAGCATCCGGGGCGGATTCTTGCCGTATTCACGGGAGAGATTCGTCCGGAAATTGTCCAGATCCGACTGCTGGTCCATCAGGAGCGTGTTCATATGCTCGACGTATACTTCGAGGTTTTCGATCTGCTCTATCCGGGCGGTGATGTCGGTGATTATCTCCCATCCCCACGAGGAAGATTCGTTGTAGCTGTTGATTATCAGTACGTAATCACGTTTGTCTCCCGGAGGGCTGCTGGTGGCGTTGGTGAAAGGATGAGCCAGCAGGCATCCGAAAATCATGACCCATAGCAACGCCTGAAGCGTCAGTCCGAACGGTTTTTTCAGTAAGTTCATGGTGTGGGACGGGTTCCGTGTGCCGAGCGCGGGGACCGGATGCGGAGATTAGGGGTGAGACGACGCAGGTTTTTAGTGAAAAGAGACGCAAAAAAAGAGGATCGGAGCCGTAAAGACCCGCCGTGCGGCGGGTCTTTACGGCTCTCCGAATCATCTATTTGTTTAAAACGGGTTTAATGTCCTTGATACGCAACTGGGTGGTTACCGTACCGCGGTAGTGGTTTTCGACGATCTGGTAGCATACGTCGATCGGGCGTCCCGAACGCACCCATTCGTAGTGCGTGGGCTGCTGGAAGGCGATCGACTGGATCTTGGTGTTGGGCTTCTGCCGCTGGATGAGGTCCATGCGCAGGTGCTCGCACTCCACGCCGACCAGTTTGGCGTCGCCGTGGTTGCTGACCCCGTACGTTGCGAAGACCGGCGCCGTATTGCCCGGCCCGAAGGGCTGGAAGCGGTTGAGGTCCTTGCGGAACGCGGGCGTGATGTCCGAGAAGAGCAGTTCGCTGTCGATGTCCACTTGTGGCATCAGCATCTGCGGGTCGATATTCTCCTCGACATAGGCGTTGAAGCGCCGGGTGAACTCGTCCACGTTTTCGGGCCGCATCGTCAGTCCTGCGGCGTACATGTGTCCGCCGAAGTTCTCCAGCAGGTCCGAGCACGATTCGACGGCCTGATAGAGGTCGAAGCCCGGCACCGAACGGGCCGATCCGGTCACGAATCCGTTGCTCATCGTCAGCACCACCGTGGGCCGGTAGTAGGTTTCGATCAGGCGCGACGCGACGATGCCCACGATGCCCTTCATCCACTTGGGATTGTAGATCACGGTGCTCTTCAGCTGCTTCATTTCGGGGTTGCGCTCGATGAAGTCGTGCGCTTCCTGCGTGACGGAACGGTCGATCGACTTGCGGTCCTGATTGTAGGCGTCGATGACGTTGCCGAACTCCGCGGCGATGCTTTCGTTACCCTCGATCAGCAGCTCGACGGCGGCGTGACCGCCCGAAGGCGACGCATTCTCGTCGTTCTCGTCCATGCGCATGCGCCCGGCGGCGTTGATGCGGGGACCGATCTTGAAGACGATGTCGTCGATGGTGATGTTGTGCTTGTCCAGACCGCAGATCTTGATGATCGACAGCAGGCCCTTCGACGGCTCGCGGTTGAGGTCTTTGAGGCCGAAATGCGCCAGAATGCGGTTTTCGTCCACCAGCGGCACGATGTCCGAGGCGATGCTCACTACCAGCAGGTCCAGCAGCGGGCTGATCTGCTCGAAGGGAATCCGGTTTTTCTGGGCGTAGGCCTGCACGAGTTTGAATCCCACGCCGCAACCCGACAGTTCGTCGAACGGGTAGGAACAATCGACCCGCTTGGGGTCCAGAACGGCTACGGCGCGGGGAATTTCCTCGGCCGGGAGGTGATGGTCGCAGATGATGAAATCCACGCCCTTGCTCTTTGCATAGACAATCTTTTCCGTGGCTTTGATACCGCAGTCCAGAGCGATGATAAGCCCCACGCCCTTGCGGGCCGCGAGGTCGATACCTTTGACCGAAATGCCGTAACCTTCGGTATAACGGTCGGGAATGTAGAACATCAGGTTTTTATGCCCGATCTGGCGCAGGAACTTGTACACCAGCGCAACGGCCGTGCAGCCGTCCACGTCGTAGTCGCCGTAAACCATGATCTTCTCATTGTTACGAACGGCCTGTTCGACCCGCTCGACCGCCTTGTCCATATCCTTCATCAGGAACGGGTCGTGGAGGTCGGCGAGGCTCGGTTTAAAGAACTTGTCCGCCTTTTCTACAGTGTCTATGCCTCTCTGTACGAGCAGATTCGCCAGCACGGGGGATATCCTGAGCACGGAGGCGAGCTTCGCCACCGCCTCGGAATCGCCCTGCGGTTTCACTACCCATCGTTTTTCTATAGGCATACGATTTACTATTTATATATTCTAACATTTAATATCTCACTTAAAAATTTCACGACGAGTCTTTTGACATCGTCCATCGGGACTTTGGCGCCCGTTTCCCTTTCGATCGAGGTCGCGCCCCGGTCGGTGAATCCGCAGGGGTTGATGCGCGAAAACCACTCCAGATCGGTCGTTACGTTCAGCGCGAACCCGTGCATGGTAATATAACGCGACGAACGGACTCCTATTGCGCATATCTTGCGCGGAGCGCCCGCCGGCGTGCATTTTCCGCCGCCGTCCGCGGTCCGGTGATCGCCTTCTTGCGCGATTCCCGCTCCCACCCAGACGCCCGAAGCGCCTGCGATGCGTTCCGCCCGGATGCCGTATTCGGCCACGGTGCGGATGACGGACTCTTCCAGCGCGTCGATGTATGCCCTCAGCCCGATGCCTAACCTTTCGAGGTCCAGAATCGGATAGCAGACCAGCTGTCCGGGTCCGTGGAAGGTGATGTCGCCCCCTCGGTCTATGTGAAAGAACTGCGCGCCCATCGCTTCGAGCGCTTCGCGGCCCACGAGCAGGTTCTCGGCGTGGCCGCTTTTGCCGAGCGTGTACACCGGCGGATGCTCCACCAGCAGGATCGTGCCCGCCTCTTCCGAGGACGGCGTTGCGCTCTCCGGCGCTGCCGTCCGGTTCGTTTTTCCGGCTGTCAGGGCGTCGAACAGGGTCTGCTGCAAATCCCAGCAGGCTTTGTAGTCCATCTGTCCGAGGTCCCGGCAGTAAACGTTCATCGCTGCAAACTTTTAACGCTTTTCAGGGCCTCTTCCGCCAAATACGACGAGCGGACCAGCGGCGCGCTCGCGCAGTAGGCGAAGCCCATTTCCAGCGCTTTGAGTCTGTACCATTCGAATTTTTCAGGAGTGATATACGCCGCCACGGGGTAATGCTCCAAAGTTGGACGAAGGTACTGACCGAGCGTTACGATCCCGACGCCCGCTTCGCGCAGGTCGTGCAGGGTTTGTAATACTTCGTCATCGCTCTCGCCAAGTCCGACCATCAGTCCGCTTTTCGTTGCGACGCCCTGCCGGCTCATGTGGCGCAGGGTCTCCAGACTCGTGCGATATTTCGCTCTGGAACGGACCACGGGGGTCAGCCGCTCGACGGTTTCGATGTTGTGCCCGATTATATCGGGCTTCGACGCGATGACCGTGTCCAAGAGGTCGGGCCGTGCGTCGAGATCGGGAATAAGGAGCTCAATTGCGGCGTCGGGATTCTGTTTGCGGATGGCGCGGACGGTTTCGGCCCAATGTGCGGCGCCGCCGTCCGGCAGGTCGTCACGCGTTACAGAAGTTACGACGACATACCTCAGTTTCATCAGCGAGACGCTTTCGGCTACCCGCCGGGGTTCCTCGGCGTCCGGGGCAAGGGGATGTCCTGTTCTGGTGGCACAGAAGCGGCAGCCCCGTGTGCAGATATCGCCCAGAATCATGAAGGTCGCGGTTCTGCGGCTCCAGCATTCGGCCTTGTTGGGACACATGCCGCTGCTGCAAATCGTGTGCAGCGCATGTTTTCGGACTATCTGCTGAACCTCGGCGTATTCCGGGGTTCGGTGGAGCCGGATCTTCAGCCATCCGGGTTTTTTCAGTACGTCTACCTTGTCATAAAACTTCGGCATTTAAGATCATTATTTTCCAATTGATGCAAAAATACGAAAAAATAATTGATATTCCCTAAGAATGGTTCATTTTCTTTGACAGCCCTGCGCCGGACGCTTCTGCGCCGGCATCCGTCCGTTTTCGGGCTTTTCGGGGCGGATCTTCGAAGGGGGAACCGCTTTCCGCCCTCCCGTCGTCGCCGCGGGGAGAAAGCATATTAAAAAATAAAAAAACGCCCCTGCCGAAACTGCAATAATTCATTATCGGAGCCTTCTCTCCGCCGCTTCCGGACACGAGAAAGGGGTTCGGTACCTGGCAGTAGCGAACCCCTCTGGTTAGGTTAGTTAGGTTAATGAGAGTGGGAGAATCCCACGTTTTGTTATACAAAGATAAACTGAAATTCACAATTCACCAAATCTTTTATAACATTTTTTCAAACTAACCTGAAGAAATCTGTTAAATTATAATTAAAAAATTTAAAATAATAGCCGATTTATAAGTTTTTGATTAAAGCGCTTCGCGTATTTCCGCGTTCTGCACCGTTTCGGGCTGCTTCTCCGGGGTGAGCGAAGTGATGTGGCGGTTGCGGTAAGCGGCCGGCGTCATCTGGTATTCCTTTTTGAAAAGTTTAATAAAATGCGACGTATTGGGGAACGTGCAGGCGTTGCCGATCTCCGAAATGGATTTCGAGGTCGAGATCAGCAGCAGACGCGAGTGCATCAGCCGCTGGCGGATGTACCACTTGTGGGGCGGCATCTGGAAATGACGGCGGAACTCCTTCTTGAACGAAGTGAGCGAACGGTTCGTCAGTTTCGAAAGCTCCTCGATGGAGATGTCTTTGAAGATATGGTCGTAGACGATCTGTTCGAAATTCTCTTTCGCGGCGTCCATGTTGCTCAGCAGCTTGCTTTTGATGCAGCAGTCCTCGTGCGAGGCGATCAGATAGATCAATTCGGTCATCTTGATGTTCTCGGCCGTCTCGTCGCGGTGGAAATCTTCGTCGCGCAGGTCGTTGTTGGTATTGACGAAAAAGTTGCGGATCGAATTCCATGCGGGCATGGCGACGTGCGTGCGGTTGCGGCAGTTTTCACACGAATGTTCGTTCGAAATGTTCAGGCCGTAGGTGATGTTCAGATGCATCAGGATACGCTGGAGGTCCGCCGGCGTATAATAAAAGAGCACTTGTTCGAAGGGCTGGCCGTTTTCCGGGAAGTTCTCGATATAGTGATGCCCGATGCCGAGGTAGAATACGTCTCCGCGTGTGAGCGTCTGGCGCTTATCGCCTTCGTAGATGTACTTCGTACCACGAAGAATGTAACCGATTGCATAGCGCGAAAGCGCCTGAGACTGGATTCCGTTGTGAAGTGCTTCGACATACTTCACGATCATCGGCTGCTGAGCCGACGAATTCAATGAATTCTTCATACTAAATCGTATTTTAAGTTTCTATGAACAATAAGTTGCGTCACTTTTGTTCAACTCCAAATATACAATTTAATATTTGTTTTATAAAAGAATTAATACGCTAAAAAGGCGCATTAAGGCAAATAGGACTGTTTGTATTACCTTTGTGACTAAATAGATTATTGTAATGTTGCAATGTAGACCGACGCGGCCAGCAGAATCAGGTAAACGGGCAGTGCGATTCTGCGGTCTATCCGCACGAAAAACACCGGGAAAAGCAGGGCGGCGGGAACCGCCGTCAGGGTGAATGCTTCGGGGGTGACCGACGGGGTGCAGAGCAGGGCGAGAGTCATCGCCAGTATACCTGTATTGAAAATAAGGATGAAGCGGGGTTTGGTTCCGGCGGCATAAATGTCCGAGAGAAAGAAAAGGAGCGCCGTCAGGGCAAGCGCCGCGATGACGCACAACATGACGAGCGACGGGAGCGGAAGGCCCTTAAAGATCCACAGCGGAACGCCCGATACGAGCGCATCGGCCAGCGTCATGACCGGAGCCGTAAATTCGTCACCCATGCCCCAGCTGACATAGCAGGCGGTCAGGAGGGGCAGTATCAGCCCTGCGGCGGCGACTACCGCTTCGCGGAAGGTACGCTTGAAAAGCAGTATCGCCAGCGGAAGGATCAGCACCGGCGGCGTCGCGGGAGCATAGACCAGCGGCAGCAATCCCAGATACAGGGACGCGCGGAAAATGGCGTCGAATCCGTAGCCGTTGCAGTACGAACGGCAGTAGTTCTTGGCGGCGAGCGCCAGCAGCATCGAAGCGGCGAATGCCGTCAGGTAGTTCCCGCCGGAGAAGATTCCGCAGGCGACGACGGCGTAGAGCGGAATCGGCAGGCATGTGCTGACGCCATAGAGGTTGTAGCGGATGGCGATCCGCCCCGTGCACATTCCCGTGAAGAGGATCATGAATCCGGCGGCCAGACGTGCCCACACCGGATATGCTGCCTGAAACCGGGTCAGCGCTCCGCCCAGCAGGGGCATTGTCTCCGGCGCGCCGGCGGACACGCCGTTTCCCGCCCCGCCCCACATGGCCGTGACTGCGAGTGCGAAGAGGGTGACGAAGGCCGGGACCAGCGGTTGTCGGGCGATATCTATCTTCATGCGGCGATTTCTGCTTTCGGCAAAAATACGGAAAATCTCTGGAAAAGACGAATAAAAAGGGACAAATGTCTTCGTAATGCCTGTCAATAAGGCGTTTGCGAAGACAAATGAGGACAGGCGAAAAATCGAGGTAACGTAAAGGAAAGCGGATTTATGAAGAAGAACGGTCTCCAAATCATTACCCGCCGAATGGTGATTTTTAACACACCGTGTTGTATTTGGCAGCTTGTGGCACAGGTTGGCATATCAAGGTCTAACTCGTTGAGTAATAACTTTGCAAACAAAAAACGAGTATGGCAAGAAGCACATTCAAGGTTCTGTTCTACGTGAACGGCAGCAAGGAGAAAAACGGTATTGTCCCCATCATGGGACGAGTGACAATCAACGGGACTGTGGCGCAGTTCAGTTGTAAGCAGAACATCCCGAAAACGCTTTGGGACGTGAAAGGAAACAAGGCGAAAGGCAAGAGCCGCGAGGCACGAGACATCAACCTTGCCCTTGACAACATCAAGGCGCAAATCATCAAACATTACCAGCGCATTTCAGACCGCGAGGCATTTGTTACGGCTGAGATGGTGCGCAACGCCTATCAGGGAATCGGCAGCGAGTATGAGACGCTGCTAAAAGCATTCGACCGTGAGAACGAAGTGTTCAAGAAACGGGTAGGCAAAGACAGGGTAATGGCTACCTATCGGGCACGTGTACGGGCAAGAAACCATGTAGCCGCCTTTATCAAGTCGTTTTACAGACGCAGCGATATGTCCATGTTGGAACTTACTCCCGATTTCATCAAGGAGTTCGCCGCATACCTCTCGACTGAAGCCGGATTGCGGAACGGTTCGATATGGGCAAACTGTATGTGGCTGAAAGGCGTGGTCATGAAAGCGCATTATAACGGGTTGATACCGCGCAATCCTTTCATCCAGTTTCATATCAGCCCCAATGTGAAAGAACGGGAATATCTGACGGAGGATGAACTGAAAGCGGTCATGACACATGAGTTTGCAGACAGCAAGCTCGCATACATCCGTGACATTTTCATCTTTGCCAGTTTCACCGCCTTGTCATTCGTGGACATTCAGGAACTGACGAATGACAACATCGTGGAGGTGAACGGCGAGAAGTGGATATTGTCCAAACGCCACAAGACAAAAGTCGCCTTCCAAGTGAAGCTGCTGGATATACCCTTGCAGATAGTCGAACGCTACCGACCGATGCAGAAAGACAATCGTATATTCCCCGGCTTGAACTATTGGTCTATCTGCAAACCGTTGAAACGGATGATAAGGGAATGTGGCATAACCAAGTCAATATCATTTCATTGCAGTCGTCATGGCTTCGCAACATTAGCTTTGAGCAAGGGGATGCCCATTGAAAGCGTAAGCCGTGTGTTGGGACATACGAATATAGTCACGACCCAACTCTACGCAAAGATAACCACGCAGAAGCTCGACAACGACCTGACCATGTTCGGCGACAAACTGAGTAAGACGTTTAACGGAATAACGATGTCATGAGTATGAGAAGAAACAGCATAACAGTGAATGAATCCGGCAATATCATCATGCCGGAGAATGTCTCAAACATTTGGATGAGCGAGCCGGAATTGGTGGAACTGTTCGGAGTAATTGCTCCGACACTTCGTTCTGCCATCAGAAACATCTATAACAGTGGAGCATTAAAAGAATACGAGGTACAGAAGTATGTTCGGCAGGAGAACGGGTATCATGCCGATGTGTTCAGCTTTCCGATGATAGTCGCACTTGCTTTCCGCATTGACAGCTTCGGTGCGGAACAGGTGCGCAATGCCATATTTAAAAGGCTGTACTTGCGAAAAGAGAAAACAAATATCTTCTTTTCGCTGGGTATAAATGGTTGGGATATGTCTAATTATCAGGCATAAGTTCTAATGATATGACGACATGAAGTAGTGAGACCTATGCGTATTCCCATTGCCAACAATGTATTTATACGAGTATGTGAATAGGTGTATTGCCATTCATACGTACGATTACGACAAACCCGAAGAAAAATCCATTAGAATGGCATTTCTTCGGGCTTTTGTTGTATGTCATAAAGCCAAATCCAAGAAAATCTTACGTGAGGTATGCGTGAGTTGTTAATCCGTTCTGCGCTAATTGCCGAGTTTTGCACTGATTAAACAAAAAAATGAAGTGCTAATGAAACAAGGCAACTTTGAAAATGAGGAGTTTATCCGTGTGGGTACTACCCTCTACAAGTTAGTGAACCAGCCCCGTCTGAACGGAGGCTATGTGAAGAAGCGCATCGTGTGGAACAACGAAACACTGCGGCAGGACTACGGCAAGGACTATCTCGCCACCGTGCCGAAGTACGACGGCTTCTGCACCGTCCCCGACCATGTGGACTACCGTCCCGTGGTGGACAAGTTCCTGAACCTCTACGAGCCGATAGGACACCGTCCGCAACAAGGCGAGTTTCCCTGTATCCGGTCATTGGTGCGCCATATCTTCGGTGAACAGTATGAATTGGGCATGGACTATCTTCAATTGCTCTACCTGCAACCCGTGCAGAAACTGCCTATCCTGCTGTTGGTATCAGAAGAACGCAACACGGGCAAGAGTACATTCCTGAACTTCCTGAAAGCTGTGTTTCAAAACAATGTCACTTTCAATACCAACGAGGACTTCCGCAGCCAGTTCAATTCCGACTGGGCAGGAAAACTGCTCATCGTGGTGGACGAGGTATTGCTCAACCGCAGGGAGGATAGCGAGCGGTTGAAGAACCTCAGCACCACACTTTCCTACAAGGTGGAAGCCAAAGGCAAAGACCGTGACGAGATAGCGTTCTTTGCCAAGTTCGTGCTATGCTCCAACAACGAGTATCTGCCTGTTATCATTGATGCAGGTGAAACACGCTATTGGGTGCGCAAGATAGACCGTCTGCAATCCGATGACACAGACTTCCTGCAAAAGCTGAAAGCTGAGATACCTGCCTTTCTGTATTACCTGCAATACAGACAACTTTCCACCGAAAAGGAAAGCCGTATGTGGTTTGCGCCCTCTTTGCTGCATACCGAAGCCTTGCAGAAGATTATCCGCAGCAACCGCAACCGATTGGAGATAGAGATGTGCGAACTTATCCTTGACATTATGGAAAGTGTCGGCACGGACACATTCTCGTTCTGCCACAACGACATTCTTCTTTTGCTGGTACATTCGCAGGTAAAGGTGGAGAAGCACCAAGTCAGAAAGGTATTGCAGGAATGTTGGAAACTTACTCCTGCCTCTAACGGGCTTACATATACCACTTACCAATTCAATTACAATCGGGAGTGCCGATATGAGCCGATAAAAAGAGTCGGTCGTTTCTACACCGTCACAAGGGAACAACTTGAATCCCTGTAATACTATTCTTTTTTTGTTGAATTGATGAATAATGATATAACCATACTGATAATAAACAGCATACACTCTCAACAAATTCTCAACAATCGAAAAGAAAAGTTGAGAGGGAAACAGCATCAGTTTGTTGGATTCTCTATTTGTGAGTGGTTTGTTGAGAAGATGTTGAGAATATAAAGCATTAACGTATAGGACAATACATATCTCATTCATCAAATCAACGTTTTTACAGTCATCATCAAATCCATAGAAATTATATCATGAACATCCAAGAAGCAAAACAAATCAAAATTGCGGACTATCTGCAAAGTTTGGGTTATTCGCCCGTAAAGCAACAGGGAAACTGCCTGTGGTATAAATCCCCGTTCCGTCAGGAAACGGAAGCCTCGTTCAAGGTGAACACCGACCGCAACCTGTGGTTCGATTATGGACTGGGAAGAGGTGGTAACATCATCGCACTTGCAGGGGTACTGTACGCATCCGACCATGTGCCTTATCTGCTTGGCAAGATAGCGGAACAGGCACCACACATCCGTCCCATATCTTTCTCTTTTCGCCAGCAGGCATCCGAACCGAGTTTCCAACATTTGGAGGTGGGCGAACTCACCCATCCGGCATTGCTCCGATACTTGCAGGAACGGGGCATAAACATCGCTTTGGCAAAGGCGCAATGTAAAGAGCTCCACTTCACCCATAACGGCAAGCCCTATTTCGCCATCGGTTTTCCGAATGTGGCGGGAGGATTTGAAGTGCGTAACCGTTTTTTCAAAGGCTGTGTCGCACCCAAAGACATCAGCCATATTCGGCAACAGGGAGAAGCGAGAGAGAAATGCCTTGTATTCGAGGGCATGATGGACTATCTTTCATTCCTCACGTTGCGGAAGAGGAACTGCTCGAACTTGCCCGACCTTGACAGGCAGGATTACGTCATCCTCAATTCGACCGCCAATGTTTCCAAAGCTATAGATGTGCTGCACGGGTATGGACGTATCCACTGCATGCTCGACAATGACGAGGCGGGAAGAAAGGCGTATCGGGAATTGGAAAGGAAGTTCGCCGGACGCATCCGCGACTTCTCCGACAACTACAAAGGGCATAAAGACCTGAACGATTACCTGCGTGGAATCCGGCAGAAATTAGCCGTTAGTCCACCGCCAAGAACTATCGTAAAACCCAAGAAGAAAGGGTTGGGATTATGACATCCCGAATGAGAAAAACGGGAGATGCCCGAAACTCATTCCTTAAGGATTGGGAGGTAGCAAGTTTGTGTTTCGGGTGTACCGAAACCGCTTGCCACCCACCATCCAAATTGCAGGAGGTGGCATCCCGTCGGTCTATACAGTTGAATCAGTAACCGAATTAAAAGGAATAAAATATGGAACAGACAAAGGAACACAAGGAACGCAACAAGGGAGGTCGCCCCAAGAAGGAAGCAACCGAGAAACTGAAATACCGTATCGCAGTGAAAATGACGGCAGCCGACTAC
>ENA-ORTV01000489-ORTV01000489.1-human-gut-metagenome-genome-assembly--contig:-NODE-489-length-48256-cov-5.069335_pt1 | contig 48256 bp, 23 predicted proteins | sample MGYA00241915_ERZ509194 | MGnify/ENA primary metagenome ERZ509194 (study PRJEB26280, sample SAMEA2338810) | human gut metagenome | biome: human gut; feature: human-associated habitat; material: faeces... | reverse complement strand
TATATTTAATGCTTAATATTGGAATTGGGGTAGTGCTATTTGAATTTTGCGAACAACAAGTGTTAAATGTTTATATGGAGACACTTTTGTTGATAGTGATTTCGTCAGTACTACAAAATAGAAAATCATTTTTGAAAGACTAAGAACTGGACAGAAATGATTTTTTATTATTTTAGAGAGAAAGATACAAAATCGTCAGAAAATATAACGACAGATGATAAGAAAAAATCCTTACTATAACTTTAAATATTTGTAGACATATAGGGGGGATATAATGAAGAAGTTTTATATTAGAATTAATGGTGAATTAATGGAAGTGGATTATAAAGTGTATAGAGAATATTATTATGGAAAAAGAAAAGAGAAATATTTCATGTTTGATTTAAAATGGGGAGGAATAAAGCAAAAAGGAGGAAAAAATAAATTAGTTAGAGAAGGATTTGGACAAGGTGGAGAAGGTAGTGGTGGAGTTGCTGCTAGTCAAATTCAATCTTGGATTGCTGCTGTTGTTCCTATTGGTTCTATTATGCTTTGGGATGATTCAACTCCTCCTAATGGTTGGAAAGTTTATACTGCTGCACAAGGACGTTTTGTTATGGGTTATAAACCTAATGGTATTAATGTTTATAATAATCCTAAACAAGGAAATCTTGATTGGAAAACAGTTCTTGAAAATATTAAAGATACATATGACCCTGCTGCTCCAGGTCGTAATGTAAGTGCATATACGTTTTATATTGGTGGTACTGATTTACCTCTTCATCAACATGCTGTTGCTGTTGGAAAATCTAAATCTGGTGATAATAGCAATCATGTTATAACACCTAGTAACTGGAGATTTGTATCAGGTGATTTAAATGGTGATGTTAAAAATGCTTGGCCTTATGGTACTGATAGAAATAGACTTGATAATTTTGGTATTAATCGTTCTACTAATTGGTATATGACTGGACCTAATATTAGTAATAATGGTGAAATGACTTGGACTCAATTAGGTGGTAATAGATGGACAGGTGATTATCTTGCTATTAATAAACTTATGCCTACTATTGCTTTACATTATATTAAACGTGTTTCTAATCCGTGGTAATTATGGCTGAAGAAGAAAATGTTTTTGTTGGTACTAATTGTCAATCTTTTGACCCTAGTAAAGTTCAATGTGATAAAGAGGGCAATATGCCAATTCATATACTAGATAAGTATTGTGAAGAAAATGATACTAGATATAATATATATCCTTTAACTGTTATACAAGCTGTATTTGATGGTTTAACTGGTACTAGACTTGATAGAATACTTGCTGCTTGTAATAGTGTTTATTTAACTTGGGAAGGTACTTTTGCTAATACTGTTAATAAACTTGATAAAATTTATCGTCGTAAAGGATATATTATTACTTATCGTGATGCAACTAATATTAATTGGACACAACGATATAATAGCGATGATATTAGCGATGCTGCTTGGACTAATCCAGATAATTGGGAGGGATGGTCTTTTGATACTGTTATTAAAGATTTAGCAGAAGCACTTGAAAAGATATTTACTAATATAGGTGATTATAAAGACTTTCTTGATATTATTACTAGTTTTATTAATGATTTTGTTGTTAATGTGTTTAATAATATTAATAATTATCCTAAACTAGTTGAAATTATTAAGAATGGTACAGTTGAAAGTTTGCCTATTATTATTAGAGATATATTTAATAATATTAATGAATATCCTGAGCTTAAAGAGATATTTAATCAATATATTAAACAATGGACTGAATCTATCTTTAATAATATTTCTTCTTATCCTGCTCTTAATCAGTTTATAACTAATGCTATTAATGCTTATGTAGAAACTACTATTGGCAACATATTTAATAATATTGATAATTATCCTGCAATTAAGAATCTTATTATTAATAATACTGTTAATAAAGTAGTTGATATATTTAAGAATATTGGTCAATATCCAGAATTACAAGAAGCTATACAGAATAATATTAATGAACGAGTTGATTATATATTTAATAATATTAATAATTATCCTGAACTTATTGGTATTCTTTCTGATTTAGTTTGTAATTGTGTTAAGAATATATTTGCTAATATTAATAATTATCCTGCTCTTGTTACTTGTATTAATAATGCTGTAAATAGTAGAGTTGATTATATTTTCAATAATATTGATAGATTTCCTATTCTTAAGAATCTTATTGAAACTAAAGTAGAATCTAGAGTTACTTATATATTTGAAAATATTAATAGTTTTACTGAATTACTTAATGTTATTAAAGGTAATATAGAAGATATATTTGATAATATTGATAATCATCCTAATCTTAAAGTTGTTATTGAGAATAAGATTGAATCTACAGTTGAACATATCCTTAGTAATATAGATAATTATCCTATTATTAAAAAGAAGATTATTCAATACTGTAATGAAGCTATTGAAGCTAAACGTGGTGTAGCAAATGGTATTGCTAGTCTTGATGGAAATGGTAAAGTCCCAGCAAGTCAATTACCTAGTTATGTTGATGATGTTCTTGAAGGATATTATGTTGATGAAACTCATTTTGCTGAAAAGTATATAGAAGATGCTCCTGTATATTATACTCCTGAAAAAGGTAAAATTTATGTTGATATAAGTGAAAGTACTGATTATAGCGGTAAGACTTATCGTTGGTCTGGAACTAAATATGCAGTTATATCTGAAACTTTAGCTTTAGGCGAAGTTACAGGTACTGCTTATGATGGTGGTAAAGGTAAGAAAACTACTGATACTGTTAATAGTTTACATATAAAACTTTTATCTTCATTAAATGATGTTACATATACAAATTCTAAAGTTAATATAGAAGTAACAGGTATTAATAAAGATACTAATACTAATAAATATGATAATGGTAGAAATTATGCTAAAAGTATTAATGCTGCCACAAAAACTTTAGCTGGAGTTATGTCATCTGCTGATAAAGTTAAACTTGATGAAACTTTACCTAATAAAATTACTGAACTTGGTAATAATGTTTATACTAAAGAAGAAATTGATAATAAGTTTGATAATGTACCAACAGTAAAAAATACTTATACTAAAGCAGAAGTTGATAAAGCTATTGCTGATGCTATTAAAGCTTTAATTCCTGATGGTTATGAACTTGTTATTAAAAAGAAAACAACTTAATATTAATCATGGTGGTACTGAATAAGTGCCACCATTTAAAGTTTATAAAGTTATGCAAACTGAAAAACAACAATTATATGAAAAAAGTACTAATCCTAGTGCTTTTATTCCAATAGATGCTATATTATATGAAGTTACTGATAATACTTTTATAAGTAGTAGAGATTTTAAAGAAGCTAAAATTTTAGTTCATGCTGGAGCAGTTAATAAAATTAAATATAACGATGTAGTTTATATTTGTCAAGCTGTTAGCGTATCTAATGAAACTAATACTATTCATTGTGAATCAATAATATATGAAAACAATATTATTAAACGATTAATACTTGAATGGAAAGATGATAATAAAACTATTACTATTATAGAATTATTTAATATTAGTAATCAAATTGTTCAATCTTATGATATTAATACTATTATTATGTTATTAACTAATAATGGTACTCCTACTGAAGTATTAAATGCTATAAATACTACATTTACTAATTTTGATGGATTTGTCGCTGCTATCGGTAAACCTAATTCTGTATTTTATAATAATACCTACGGTAAATTTTATATTAGATATACCGGAGATGTTATAACTATACAATGGAGTAATAGTAATACAATAAATCATGTAGCTTTACGTAATAATGGTAATTATACTTATAATACTATTCAAATAGTTGACCAAACTCTTTATAGATTATCTGCTCTTACTATTGAGCCAATAGTTAATCCTAAAATATGGATTGGTACTGCTGTTCAATATGCAGCTATTGCACAAAAAGATAATAATACTACTTATATAGTTAAATCAGAAGCTTAATTTATGGCTATATATCAAGGAGATATTGGAATACATGATATTAAACTTGGTAGTATAAATGTATTTGAAATATATCAAGGTTCTAAACTTGTTTATCCAGAGAATACTGAAACTACTATTACGTTTAAATTAAATGTTTCCGGAACTGTTACTATTAATGGTTATACTCCTATTATAAGTGAAAATAATACTAAATTTGTATTTACTATTCCTATTAAGACTGATTATACTGCTACTATTACTGCTGAACATTATAAATCTCAAACTATTAGTGGTAACAGTGGTTATTTACCTATAACTCATAATGTAGAATTAGAATGGGAACAAGGATTTATTTCTTATACTGTTACTTTTCCTACTGATGGAGTTAAAGTTTTATTTGATGGAATAGAAAAAGGAGTTATAACTAATGGTAAGTTAGTTGTATTAATTGATGATGCAGAAGCTAAAGATAGTTATACTGTTACGTTTAAAGGTAGTAAAGCTAGTATATATGATACTAGTACATTAACAGTAGTTGATAGTAGTATAGCTAATACTGGTGGAAGTTATGATTTAAAACTTCCGACTAGTTCTGTTAAGAATGGATATAAGAGAACTGACTATGCATCCTCCACGGGGAGTATAACCAAGGGTTCTACTTATGCTGGAACTTGGATTGAAACTGTTGTTAATCTTACTGCTAGTTTTACTAGTTCTACTACTTTAGGTAGTATAAGTAATAATGTATTAACTATACCTAATAATGAATCTACTAATACTAAAAATGGTACTTTAACTGTTATATTTACTTTAGAAAATAAACAAACTAAAGAAGTTAGTGCTGCTTTAAATCAAGCTGCTGGAGATAAAGTTTATACTAATTGGGTATTAGATTTACAAACTGATGGAATTAGTGTTGAAGCTAAAGGCGGCACTAGAACTATTACTGCTAATGTTGCCCGTAGAACTTATAAATGGAATAACACTGGTACTGTTTATAGTGAAACTGCTACTCCTACTCTTAGTATTAGTGGTAGTGCTAGTCTTAGTGGAAATCAAATAAAATTTACATCAAACGAGAGCGTTTCAGCCCGTTCAGCGACACTTACAGCTAGTTATGTAGGATTGTCCAAAACGGTTACGATAACGCAGCAGGCAGGCGCAAAAGTGTATTCAGCGTGGTCTGCTTGGGCTGTTTCTATCTCGGCAAGCACGCAAACGATAGCTGCAAGTGGTGGTTCATCTACGATAACTACTAATGCTAGTCGTTCTCGTACTTGGACTTGGAATGGAGTTGGTACTACACATACTGATACAGAAACTGCTACACCCACACTTAGTGGTAGTGCTGGTGGATTTACTTTAAGTGGTAAAACTGTTACTGCTAGTAACAATACTACAACAAATAGTCGTAGTATAACTATTACTGCTACTAGCAATAGTGTTTCTAAATCTATTACTATAACACAATCTGCTGGTGCTAAAGTTTATGGTAATTGGTCTAGTTGGACTGTTAATATTAGTGCTGATAAAACTAGTATTGGAGCAACAGGTGGAACAGCTACTATATCAACTAGTGCTAGTAGAACTAGAAGTTATACATGGAATGGTGTTGCCGGTTCTGGTGGTACAGAAACTGGAAATGGAAGTCCTACATTAAGTAAAGTTAGTGGAAGTGGTAATTGGACTAGTCCTAAAGTTACTTATGGAAATAATACTAGTACAAGTGGTAAATCAACTGTTATTCGTGCTACTATTGATTCAATTACTAAAGATATAACTATTAGTCAATCTGCTGGGGCTAAACAATATAGTGCTTGGTCTGCATGGACAGTTAATATTTCTAATAGTGGAAATGTTGCTGCTAGTGGAGGTAGTTCAAATATAACTACTTCTGCAAGTAGGACAAGAACTTGGACATGGAACGGAGTTAATGGAAGTGGTGGAACTGAAACAGGAACTGGAACTCCTACTCTTAGTAAAATTAGTGGTGCTGGTTCTTTTGCTAGTAATAAAGTAACTTATGATAATAATACTTCTACAAGCGCTAGAAGTACAGTTATTAGAGCTACAATGGATTCTGTAACTAAAGATACTACTGTAACTCAAAATGCTGGTTCTAAGACTTATAGTAGTTGGGGAGCATGGTCTATTAGTTTAAGTGCTAATGTAACAACTATCGCTGCTGCTGGTGGAAATGCTACATTATCTACTTCTGCTACTAGAAGTTGTACTTGGCAATGGAATGGTACAGGAACAACTTATACTGAAAATGCTAGTGGTTCTCCAACATTAAGTAAAGTTAATGGTGCTGCTTCTTTAAGTGGTTCTACTGTTAGTTATGGTAATAATACTTCTACTAGTTCTCGTAGTTCTGTATTTAGAGCAACTATTGATAGTGCAACTAAAGATATTACTATTAGTCAATCTGCTGGGGCTAAGGTTTACGGTAATTGGTCTGGTTGGACTGTAACTTGTAGCGCTAGTAGTTATAACGTTTGGGCAGGAGGTGATTCAGTAACTATTTATAGCAGTGCTTCAAGAAATAGAACATGGACTTGGAATGGTGTTGCAGGTTCTGGAGGAACTGAATCTGATAGTGCTACTCCTAGTATTTCTGTTACAAGTGGTGTTGGAGTTTTAAGTGGTAATACTTTAACTTTTAGTAATAATACATCTCCTGATGCTAGAACAACTAGAGTTACTGCTAATTATAATGGAGTTACTGATTATTGTGATGTTATGCAATATGGTGGTAATAAAGTTACTGGAAGTTGGACATCTTGGCAAGTAACTATATCTGCTAGTCCTATGAATATTGCTGCTAGTGGTGGTAGTTCTACTATTACTTGTAGTGCTGTTCGTACTAGAAATTATACTTGGAATGGAGTGGGTACTACTTATACTGAAACTGAAAATGGTAGTCCAACTTTAAGTAAATCTGGAGATGGTACATTAAGTGGTACTACTAGTGGAAGTAAACTTACTTATGGTAATAGAACTGCTACAACAAGTAGAAGTACAACTGTTACTGCAACTTATAGTGAAGTTAGTAAATCAATTAATATTACACAATCTGCTGGTGTTAAAACAAATATAACTTCTTCTACAAAAGTATTGTTTTTGTATGACGGGGCAAGTGATTATGTTGAAGCAATTAATAATTCTGTGTATATTAATAATGCTAGAGATAATAATGAAAATCATAATGGAGCAGTTAAGTATAATATTCGATTTAAAGTTATTATTACTGAAAATTATAAATGGAATAATGTAGGTAATGTTATTTCTTCTGAATCTTATGGTAGTATTGACCGTCATAAAGATATTTCATTCAATGCTAGTACTTTATTACATAAAGATACTGATAATTCTTATTATGGTAGTTTTACTATAGTATCTAAAAATACTGCTGATGAAGAAGAATATTCAGCAGAATATATAACTAATAATAATATAATTATTACTTTATATGTTAGACGTCCTAGATTATATTGGCAAATATGGTGTAATGAAATTCTTGAACAAAGTGACCAACCTTTTACTGTTAATGTTAATAATGTTACTAGAACAAAATTATATAATAATAATACTATAACTGAAGGTTGCGCTGGTAATGGTGAACAATATTTATATCTATTTAGTACATCAAATATGATGGTTAGTAGAAGTATAACTGTAAAGTTAATAAGAAATAATAATCCTAATGATGCTTGTAAATTAACTGATTTTACTGATATAGATACACATACTAAAACTAGTGTTGGTCTTGAAGAAAATAAAACTGTTATAAGAACATTTGTAACAAGTTACATTCAAACATTGCCTATTAATCTATGTAAAGTTACATTTAAATATGCTGAACTAAATTTTATAGTATTTATAGCTAAAGGCACTGGTAATTAATATGATAAGAATACTATTTAATATAACAATATTACCAATACTTATATTGTTTATTTACTCATTAAAGTTATTTAAATTAATCACATAATTATGAACAATAAACAACTATATGAAAAACTAGGTCAGAATAGTTATGATAAAGTATTTCCTATTACTTATCTTCAAAATATTCTTGACAAAGATACAAACAATGATTTAACTGTTGTTCTTTCTAGGTTTAATCATTTATGGATTCCATATCAAGGAACTAGAGTTAATACTCGTAAAGCTGTTCCTGCTATTTTTAGACGTAATAGTCTTACTATTAGTTATTATGATGCTGAACATAATCTTTCTGTAACTGAAAGTTATATAGGTAGTAATCTTCAAGCTGGTGTTGAAACTAGTTGGGTTTCTGATGATAATTGGACAAAAATTCTTAGTGAGAAGTATCTTGAAGAAAGTGGAGCTAAAATTCCAATAGCTGATGGAACTATTGATTGGGATATGCTTAATGAAGCTCTTAAACAAATGATTGCAGGAAATGGTAAAGTTAATATTATTAATTATCCTGATGAAGAAGATATTACTATAAGATTAAGTCCGGGTTGTTGTAATGTTAATCGTCTTAGTCTTAAAGATAGACCTTATGAACCTGAATATAAAAGTGGTAAAGGATATAAAATAGTTCGCAAGGTTTTACTCCCCGTGGAGGATGATGTAAGTAATGCAGAACAGCTTTTATTTGATGGTTTTCTTGATGATACTTATTGTGAACAATATGGTCAAATAATTCTTAATACTGATAAATATGAAGTTATTAAAACAGATTTAGGTAATACTGCTGGTATTTATTATGATACATATCATAAATTATTTGTTCTTAGAGTTAAGACTGTTCATGATGGAGTTGGTTTTTATAATTATTATACTAGATGGACTATTGTAGAACCTACTGATAGAGTTCATCCTCTACGGGGGGTCAACACTCCTGTTTATGGAAATAGTGAAGATTATAATATTTATAATACTTGTCTTTCTGATGAACGTCCAAGACTTGGTATTATATATGTTAATTCAGTAGATAATATTAAATATTATTTTAATGAAGAAACTTTAGTTCAAGTTAAGAATAATATTTATCTTAATTATAAAGCTGTTCTTACTCAAGATATGGTTAACGAAGAAAATACTCGTTATATTATTCGTTATGCTTTTGATTTAAGTGGTAAAACTATTACAATGCCTGTTGGTTGTGAACTTGTATTTGAAGGTGGTATTATTGAGAATGGTACTATTAATTTAAATAAATGTAAACTTACAGGTATGGTTGGTGAAGAGTCTGAATATCTTCCTAATGTAACTTGTAGTAATTGGGTTAAAGGTCAGATTGAATATCGTAATGGAAAGATTTGTTATTGGAATGGTACTGAATGGAGAGTAATGGGAGATACTTCTTCATTTGATAGTTATACTAAACAAGAAATTAATAATTTACTTAAAAATTATTATACTAAGTCTGAAACTTATAATAAAGAAGAAGTTAATAATTTGCTTAATAGATATGTTACTAATGATACATTTAATAACTTTAAAAAAGAAATAAATCAAACTATTACTAATAGTGTTAATCTTGATAAGATTCAAAAAGCTATTAATGACGGATGTGGAGTTAATATGACTATGCCTAGTGCAAATAATAATAAACTTAGTCTTCCAATTTGGACAGGAACTGCTACCCAATATGCAACTATTACCCCAGTTGCTGGAATGACTTATAATATTGTTGATAAATAATGAGTTTAACTCTTGGACGTCAAGGAGGAGTTGCTCAACCTCTTAGAAAGAGAACAGTAGGTCAAACTAATATTGCTCATGTTTATGATGGTGCTAATCATATTTGGCCTACTTCTGTTATTCATTTTAGTGATTTTACTAGTGTCCAACTTAGATATATTTGGGGTAGTGATGATGGTCGAGATTTGGATACTAAATCATATTATGTTAATTCTCCTATTAATAGTTTAAATTATATAGCTGTTGGTTGGTCTTGGAATTTAAGTCAAATTCCTTATCTATATTGGGGTGGCGATAATACTAGTTCAGGTGCTGAATGTGTTATGTTCAATATTGAATCTATGATTGACCTTGAAGATAAAATGCCTGATATAATGAAAATGAATCTTTGTGCTAATTGGTTTGGAGGTTTAATTAGAGGTCGTGTTACTGTTGAATGTACTGCTTATAAAGGTGGAGTTATTGTTCATGCTTGGCAATTAACGAATAATGAAATTGATGTTAATAATAGAGGAATGTTTATTTTTCCTTTGGCTGATGGAACTATTAATATGCCTGATGGGCATGGTGGCTATAAAGAATGTTGGTATGGTGAAGTTATTAAAAGAGTTGCTAAATCTAATAATGAAGTAAAATACTTTAGAGTTAATCCTGTTAATGATAAAGTTATTGGTTTAGATGATATTAAAATAGTTCGTCATGGTGGTGGATTTATTCATGGTGATGGTTATTGCTGGTATGAAAATAAACCTAATGATAAATATAAAGTTTGGAATAATCAAGTCAATACAACTGGTACTCCTTTAACTCTTGATAAACCAACTCTTAATATAACTAGTGATGATAATTATAGTTATGAATATCATACAGTTTTGTTAAATGAAAATAACACTGTTTATAATGATAATTATACTGATAACTATAAATTTAGATTTGGTTTTGTTGCAGGTAATTCTGAATTTAGAGGACAACAAACTATTCAATGTTATGTTGGTACACAAGGTGGTAAAGCTGATGATGGTAAGACTTCAATAGGTAAAATAAAATATACTAAACTTAACAAAATTGGTGAATTGACAATATATAGACCTATTGAAAGTTAAATTAATGTTAATTACCAAACAAAGATAACGGTTTAAGTATTATAGATTATGTAGTTCAAACTACAAGTATTAATCTATTTTTTTAACTTAAACCTTAATTTATTATGCAAGTAATTGAAAAAGTGAAAGTTGTTCCAGAGGGCTATAATGGTGCTGGAATGAATTATGACGGTTGTAATCGTCGTGATGTAAACGGTAAGGCTAATGCAGGTTTAACTCTTGGTATTATCGGTACTGCACTTGGTGCTTGGGCTTTGTTTGGTAATCGTCGTTCTGCTGGTGCTAGTATTTTAGGTGGTGCTGGTGGTGGAATGTTAGGTGATGGTTCTACCAATATTAACGTACTTGGTGCTACTGCTGGTAGTGGAAGCGGTGCTCCTACTGCTTTTCAAGCATGGGAAAAATCTTGTGAAGATACTTTAGCTCTTCAAGGTGGTCTTTATCAATGGGCTTTGACTCAACAGAATCAACGTTTTGAAGATAGAGAACGTCTTAATAGTGAATTGTTTGGTGTTTACATTGATGGGCGTAATCGTACTGATGCTCTTATTGAGAAAAATAACACTGACCATTTTAATCTTTACAAATATACTCGTGATGCTGATGATGATATCCGTAAAGAGTTATCTGATTTGAAAGCTGAATTGGCTGTTACTAAAGCTATTCGTCCTTATCAAGATAAACTTATCCAATGCGAAATGGAAAAGATGTTTACGGCTGGTATCAACTATACTGATAGAAAGACTTGTAATGTTATCTATGGTGTAGTTACTCTTCCAAATGAACCTACTGTTACTGGTCTAGTTGGACGTAATGCTTGTGGATGTTTACCATGTGGTTTTACTCAACCTGCTAGCGGAACTCCGGCTCAGTAATATTACTAAGTTTGATTAAGAACATAAAATTGAAAGAGATATGATACCTGTTACTCAATTCATACTAGGTAATAGTGACCCTTTACTATACCCTAGTGAAAAAATGACTAATAGATAATAAAGTGTTTGAAAGTGCTATTACATTTTGGTTTAAAGATGTAGATTTTGATGGTGATAAAGTATGGGAATATTTCCACATGAATAACTAATCATTATTGTAAAACTGTAAAAGGGAATTATCTTCGGATAGTTCCCTTTTTTATTTATCTAAATTTTAGTATGGACAAATTTATTGATGTAATTGTAAGTGGTATTCTTAATAATTTTGACTTTGGATTTATGTTCATTGTTAATGTTCTAACTTATATTGTTATTAAAGTTATTGATTACTTTAACGGCGATAATAAAGTTCCTACTTGGCAAAAAAGATGTGTATTAGTAATAAGTATTGCTACTATGGCTGGTATTTATATTGCTGCTGGATATGATAATGCTATTATGCTTGTTAATAGTGCTATTCTTGCTCCTGTGTTTTGGAGTTGGGTTGTTAGTCCTATTCTAAAGAAACTTGGAGTTGGCTATAAAGATATTGATAATACTATTGGTTAAGATTGTATAAGATTGATTAGCTAGGCTTGACTGACTAATTCAAGCCTGCTCCATCCTCTACGGGGAGTATAGCTTGCCAAATTTGGCTAGTTTTAAGCCTAGCTGATTAACTATACACGATTGAATAAAAGTCTTACTATAAGCCTAAAAAGTGGCTCTATTGATGTACATAAATATTTACAATATTAAATTTCAAAATAGTAAAGTTATGAGAGTTATTAAGACTAAACATTTTCCTTTTGGTGGTTATAAAGCTATTAATCTTTTTGGTATTATATTTACTAAAGGTGAATTAAGTAATAAAGAACTTAATCATGAAGCTATTCATACAGAACAAATGAAAGAGATGTTATATATCTTTTTCTATATATGGTACGGTATTGAATATCTTATTATAAGACTATTTCATATTAAACAACATGATGCGTATAAAGATATAAGTTTTGAAGAAGAAGCTCATATTAATGATGATAATCTTAATTATATTAGTGAACGTAAACATTATACTTGGACTAAATATCTAGGTATTAATAGTTCTAAAACTGCTTAATTAAAAAATGTTAATAATATTGTTAAACTACTTGTTATTAATAATATAATTTATATTTGTAACAAACTAAATTCTAAAGATATGGAAGATGATAAAAGAGTTAATTATAAGTTAGATGCTATTAATAAACTTATTAATAATCTTAAACTTAGTATTTCTGGTAATAAAGAACATGATGAGCTTGGAGAAAATAATGTTATAGTTAATCTTGATGAAATTAGTCAAAAGATTACTGAATTACATGAAATGGTTAAAGCTGAATTTGATGAGTTTGAAAATCAACATAAAAGTGAATCAGATGAAACTCAAACTCTTCTTAATAATCGTTTTGATAAAATTGATGCTAAATTAGATAGTATTAAAGCTGCTGTTGATAGTATGAAAACTACTATTGGTAATAAACTTGATACTGTTAATTCTACTATTAATAAAGCAAATACAGATATAGTTGCTGCGATTAATGCTATGAAAGCTAATAATGATACTAAGAACGATGCTATAATTACTGCTCTTCAAGGACTTGTAACTAAAGTTAATCAAAATACTAATAATATTAATTCTCTTAACGGTCGAGTTGATGCTCTAGAACAAGCTTAACATGAATTTTAATTTAGTAGAGATGTATAATGGCTTGTTAAGATTTAACAAGCATATACTAAATGAACTTGCAGAAGGACTTAAACATCTACCTAATTTAGATGGAGTATCTAAAGGAGATAGTTTAATTATTAATGAACAAGGTAATCCTGCTTGGGGTTCTACTGCATTTATTCCTACTTTTGAAAATGCTGCTTATGGTATTGAATGGACTAAAGATGGCAATGATATAATCAGAATTGGTAATGCTAAATTTCATAGAGAACTTCCTATTCAAAATAGACTTAAAGGTTGTGTCTATAATGAAAAGAAAATAAGTTATTTCCTTAATCCTACGGGTTGGGCTAAACCTCTTGAAAATGGTCTTGTTCCTCCTCTTGATGGAAGTGATGGCGATGTTGGGGTAAGAGTTCCAGAATTTTATATGTGTGTTAAAGATACTGGTACTAAATATCAACTTTGGATAAGCGATTTTAATATTGATGGAACATTTACTAGAGTTCATCCTTTTATTATAAGTCATACTAAAACTATGACTAGAACTAGAGAAGATGGTAAAGAAGAAGTGTTTAGTGCTTGTATTAAACATGATGATACTAGATATTTAGGAGGAAATAAAAATTCTTCTATTGTTGCTACTAAATTGCAAGGTAGACCTAGAACTGATATTACTTATGATAAAGCCAATGAATTTTGTACTAATCGTGGTGATTGGATTACTATGATTGATTATCTTGAATATTGCGCTATACAAGCTCTTTGTTATATTGAGTATGCTAATTTTGATAATCAAGCTGCATTAAATACTAATTTAACTAGTGATGGATTTAAACAAGGTGGTCTTGGTGCTGGTGTTACAAATTTAGCTTGGGATAGATGGACAGCTTTTAATGGTAATAATCCTATTGTACAAACTTATTGGACTGCTGAACATAATATTGGTAATGGTAGTACTAATGGTGACCATTATGAACTAGGAAATTATAATGTAGATGGAAGTAATTTAAATACTTATCCTGCTGTTTATCGTGGTATTCTAAATTTCTTTGGTGATATATGGACGTTTATTAGAGATGTAGCTATTATAAATCGTAATGTAAATTATAATAGTGTTTATCTTCTTAAAAAAAGTGTTAATCATTCTGATATTACAATAGATAATATTCAAGATAAATGTTATTTTATAGGTGACCAAGCTAATACTAATAATTTTATTACTGAATTTGATTTTAGATTTGGTCCTTATTTTGTTCCTAATAAAGTTGGAACTAATAAAAAAGCTGACTATAATTGGAAAAGAGGTAATGATGGACAAGATACAGATAAAGCTGTTCGTGTGCTTCTGCTTGGCGGTGGCCCTCATTACGGTTCTGCGGCTGGCTCTAGTTGCTTTTATTCTTTTTGGGTTCGGTCGGATTCTAGTGCTCATGCCGGCTTCTTTACCACAGTTAAACTTGATTAAATAAGTCCACGTGGAACTGTTGTTAGGAGTAGTTGGTTAATTAATTTGTTTTCTGTTTTTGTATTTCTCGATACTACTCCTGCAACAGTTTATTATAATAATATTATGTTTCTTCTAAATTAACTAATAAAATATGTTTATACTATTGGATTGAAAGTTAAAGATAATTATCAAATATATCCTGTTGATAGTAGAGGAATTAATTTTATTAGAAATGGTAAAGCTTATTATGCTGATAGTAGAGATAAAACTCTATTTTATTCTATACATAGACTTAATCATTTTCCTATTAATTTTAAAATTACTAAATATGATTGGCGTATTTATACTAAAAATAGAAAAGAAAATATTAAACCTCAAATATAATATATTATGACTAAAGATAAACTTAAAGATGATGTTATTAGAACCATATGCTGTTTAAATAGTGATATATCTAATAAAGATAGAGAACTTCTAATTAAATTGTTTAATTCTATTATAGATTATACTAATAATACTGAACTTGAACAAAAAGTTAAAGTTATAGAACAAAAGCATAATGAATTAGTTGATACAGTTAATGAACTTAAAACTAAAGTTAAAACATATTCTGATAAGATTAATGAGCTTGAAGAAAGAGTTCATCAATTAGAAAATGCAAGTCAATCTTAACATGGCTAGTCTTAATCAATTAGTTAGTGAATTTGCTCATGCTGTTGGCAATCCTAATAGTATTCCTCTTAGACGTAATCTTCGATATGCTATTCTTCATGGTCGTAATGAACTAATTCGTAAAAGTTATGAAAATCATAAATACGTTGATAAAGGTTTGCAACAACGTATTCGTGTTTCTATTATTAATGTTCCTGATGGTGACTTATATAATAGTCAAACTCTTGGACTTCCTGCAATTAAACGTACTAAACAAGAAGTTCCAAAGCCAGTTAGACTTATTAATAACTTACCTTTCCAATCGATTAGAACTACCGGACATACTGGGATAGAAATACCATTTGCAAAAGAAGCTAGTGCTAAGTTTTATCATTATCTTGCAGGTATGTGTAATCTTCCTGTTTATGATTATATTAATGGTTATATTTATTTCTTTAGTAATAATAAAGATTGGTTTCAAAATATAGGTTCTATTATTATTGAATCTCCATTTGAAATTCCTTATCTTGTTCCTACTGAAACTGTTGAAAAAGCTAAAGATGTAAATTATGACCCTATTGATGATGAAGCTAAATACGATGATGATGAATTTCTTATTCCTGAAGATATGATTGGAGCTCTTAAAGAGATTGTATTTAAACGTAATCTTATTGAAGTTCCTCGTCAAACAAATGAAACTCCTATTGATAATTTTGTAACTAGATAAATTATGATTAAAGATATAGATATTAGTCATTATTATAAAAAGTTTATTGAAACTTCTAATGACGATATGGCAAAATATAATAAAGAACTTGAAATTATAAATAAGATGAAAGCTGATTGCCGTGCTTATATTAAAAGTAAAAATCAAGTTATTAAAGATGATTTAAAAATTAATCTTAATGAATATGGGTTTCAATTTCTTAATGATAATGTTGAATTAATTAATAAGTTAGAGCAATTAATTAATAATCAACTTAGTTATACAGTTGGAGAAAGACGTATTGTTCTTCTCCAACTTTTGCGTTATTGTAACTTAGCTAAAAAAGCAAACGATTATATTATTGCTCTTAAACTTGCTACAAGACGTTCTGAATTAAGTCTTTCTGATTATAAGAAGTATATTCATAGGTATTATAGTTATGGTGTTCATAAATGTGTTCTTGAAGGTTATGCTTATCATTTTAAATATGAAATTGGTGATTTAGTTATTAATTTCTGGAGATATAAAGATAAACCTAGAGATACTTATGTTGATTGGAACGCTACTAGACTTAAAAAACAAGAAATTATTGATGCTGGTCTTAAACCTTATGATAAAGAAGAAGCAGAAATATATAAAATTCGTGGACTTAAGTATGATGGTATTCCTTATGTAGTTTATAAAACTAATAAAGAGTTTTATGAAATACAACTTATTAATAATGGAACTCATAGTTATAGTGCTATTAAATTTAAGTATGCTAATTATATTAATAGAGAACTTAGAGGTAAAGATGCTAAACAACTTAATTCTGAATGTAAAACTGTTGATGATATTTTTAATCTTAAATTAGGATTAAGAAGTAAACTTCTTGTTTATCTTGAACGAGAACCTAATGCTCCATTTAAATATATTAGAAATGTTAATCAACAAAAGTATGAACGTGGAGCACATAATAATGGTAATAAAACTAGATATAGTGATAAATAAAGTAATGTAGTTGAACGTTCCGCTTCGCTCCACTCAACTCCCCGTGGAGGATGGAGATACATCTTGAACTAATTCTAGCTAATTCTAATCCTATTCATCCTCCACGGGGAGTATCCACTAATGATTTTGCTAATCTTTTTAATGCTGAACTTATTAATATTGCTATTGTATGTATATATATAAGATAGGGTTAACATTTATTAATCGCTGATATTCAATAAGTTAGAAGAAAAAATAAAAAAAAGTTACGCCACCCATGGCGTGTTTAACACTTATTTTAACTAAAATATCGCCACCGGAGGTCGAATTTTCGTTATACTGATAAAGTTGCTAATCATTAAACAAATAAAGTTATGCCTGAATTTAATTTTAAAAGTCCTGTTGTTACTCGTAAAGTTCGTGAAACTGAAATTATTCTTGAAGAAGTAATTCCTAGTCCATTTTTTGTTGAAAAAGAACTTAAAGATATTAATATTGTTGAAGCTGAAGCTTCTAGAATAAAAATTATTCAAAGTTTTTATGAACGTAGAGGATATGCTCAAATAAGCACTGACTTACTAAATTATATTACTAATAACGCAAAAAGTGTAGTTATTGTTAAACTAATTTGTTATATTGCTAAAACTATTAAGTTTAATTCTAATAAAATTATACTTAAAGAAAATGATGAAACTAAGAAGATTTGTTCATTTATTCATCTTCATAGATATATTAAAGAACTTGAGATGAATAATATAATTCGTAGAACTACTAAACAATCTGTTTATGTTGTTAATCATGAAATGATATTTAAAGGTAGTTATTCTGATTTTATTAAAGTTTATCTTGACATATATAAAGAAATTGGTATTATGCTTGATGCTGATGGTAGAGTTATTCTTGATAAATCTATAAATTATGGCAAACAATAAAACTATTACAATAGAACATATCATTGCTAAACTTGATAATGATTTCAATCCTGATGGAAGTGATTGGATTCCTAGAGTCCCTGCTTGGTGTGTTGATGCTATGAATGAACTTAAAGTTCTTCGTAAAGTTGATAAGAAAATGAAACTAACCGTCATTAATAAGATAGCCAAAAGTAAATGTTGTCTTATTGATGACGGTCTTAAAGTATATGATAGTAATGGTTGTGAAGTACCTAGAGCTGATACTAGTAAATATAGATGTGGTGATACTGAATCTGCTCCATCCTCTACGGGGGGTCAAGCGGAGGACGAAAGTCCGGAGCGTGCTACTAATAAAGACTATCTTGGTATGCCCGATGATTGTTGTCCTAATGGTTCTAGAACTAGAGAAGTTATTGATACTGGTAAAGTAGGATGTAATCCTGTTGTTTATACAGTTCATAATAATACTGAATGTCCAAGATGTCAGCATGAAGTTCATTCTCATTGTCAGACCCCCCGTGGAGGATATGATAAGTCAAATCATAATTATATTCTTATTGGAGGTAATACTATTGAACTTAATTTTAATGATACTTGTATAACAGTTGTTTATAAAGATATTGAAACTCAATATAGTGATAACTATCATTGTGAGATTCCTGTTATACCTGCTAATGGTAAATTAATTCAAGGTCTTACTTATTATTGTATGGCTCGTATGCTTATGAGAGGATATAAACATCCTGTGTTTAATCTTTCTGCTAGTCAATATGGAACTAATCCTTTCTATCTATGGGAAAGTATGAAGAAAGATATTAAGACTAGTATTCTATTAGATGAACAAAGTGATGATGATAGTGGTTGGAATGAGTTCTTTTATAACTTTACTTTTCCTAAATAATTATGAATATACAAAAGAAACTTAGTCTTAATAAACATCCGGGTGATTGTGTACCTTATTCATTAGTTGCTGCTAAGAACGTTAAAGTAAGTAATGATGATAGGATGATTGTTAATGAAGAAGGACTTGAAGATTGTAAAGCAATTGCCAATTCTATTCATGAAGATGGTATTAATAATTTTAAAATAGTTGGTGTTATTCCAACTAGTACTGAACTTATTTTATTTATTGTTAATACTGATTCTAATGAGTCTTATATTTATAGATATAATGAACAAGCTGATAATTGTTATAGAGTAAATAGTAATTGGAAGTATAATGGTGGAAAGATTAAAGGAACATATACTTATAATGTTAAAAATCATCTTATTATAGCTATTGCTGAAAGTAATACTTCTATTGATGTTCCTCTTAAAACTATTAATATTGATTTAGATTCTGACCGTCCTGATTCTGAAATGTCTGTTATTCCACAAATAACTTTACCTACTATTAGTGGTTTAAATTATGTTAGTGGTGGAGCTTATAAAGGATTTTATTTTATATTTATTAGATATAAGATAGATAAAACTAATTATACTAAATGGTATAGTATTGGATTTCCTATTTTTAATGATGTTATAATTCCACAAGTTATTAATAAAGTTTGTTTTAGAAAAACTAGTGTTTATGAACCGAAAGATGAATCAAACGGTTATTGTTATGGTAATACCGATTCATTTAGTGATTCTAAAGATATATGTAATCAAACTTTTGAAATAAATATTAGTGGAGGTCGTTCTGGTCTTTATCAACTTGGTTTTATTGTATGTAAAAAAGATAGTACTCAAGCGTTTAGAACAGATGATTTAAATAATAATATTTTTAAATTTAGTAGAGATGTTCTTGTTGAATATAATGTTGCTGATTTAACTACTGACTATTATAATTATTATAATGTTGGTAATATCATTAATTATAAGAATAGAATATATATTGCTAATTATAATGAAAAAACTGATAACGATGACAGAACTTTAAGTAATGGTAAAACATTAGAAGAGGCTGTTAAAGATATTACTATAAAACTTCGTAATAAAGCTGTTAATGCTTATTATAATGATTATACCACTGTTAATGCAGTTAGTGAAAAAGGTCCATATTTTAAAATGGCTAGCCTTCAAATTACTGGTACTGCTGATTGGCAAATTAAAGATATTAATAAAGTATTCAATAATAATCAATATCCTTTTCGTGCTTTTAGAACTTTATTTAATGATACAGTTATACAAGGTATTGCAGCACATGAATATTTAAAGATTAATTATAATGCTAAAATAAAAGTAGGTAGTAGAGGTAGTCATAATCTTAAAGAATATCTTGCTTGTCATTGTTTTATTATTCCTACAAGTTATAAATATGAAAATAATCAATCTGTTTATACTTTACCTAGTACAGTTAAAATAGCTTGTTATGTTTATAATGGAATTGGATTTACAGAAGATACTGTATTTACTAGTGGACAAGTATTATTTGGAGATACTATATTTGATATTGATAATTGTAAAATGAGAATTACTCATTCTATTATCGAACCTAGTTATGATTTTAATGAACGTAAAAAGAATGATACTCTTATTCCTGGAGAAGTATATAACTTTTTTATTCATTTTGTTGATAAATATGGTGATGCTAGTAGAGGATATAAATTGTCAAATAAAGATAAGTATATAAATAATATTGTTAATGATGGTTCTCATTGTACTATAATTACTTTTAATTGGAACAATCAAGGTAATGTTAATATTCCATATTGGGCAGTTATTAGTGGAGATATTCCAATATCTACTATTAGTTCTAATATTAAAAGATATATTGCTAATCATAAAATTGTAGTTTATACTGCTGAACCAATAAATAATCCTACTACTAATATATTACTTGATAGTTCTGGTGAACTTAAAGCTACTAATAAAGATGAACTATATACTCTTATATCTAATTACTTTATTGATTATCAAGATAAAGATAAATATAATGATTTATATGTTTATCAAGTTATAAATAGTGGTAGTTATACTCCTTGTAGTAATCAAGTAATAGGTGCTATTGGTGTTGATAATAAAGCTAAATTTGGTTATTACGAAAATATTAATGGTGATGAACTATTTAGAATACCTGATTTAATATTTGATGCTGAAGCTATTGGTGGTGAACATACTAGAGGTTTTATATATAATATGAATAATACTTTTAATAAGTTTTATATTCGTGCTAATATTGATACTACTTTATGGAATCAAATTAAAGAATTAGGTTATGTTGGATGGTTTATTAGTTATGAAAAAGTTGAACCTATTACTAGATATACTGGATTATTAACTAGAAAAGATTATTGTAATATAGCTAGTAATGTTACTTGGCAAGATGGTAGTTGGGGTACAAAACCCGGTTTTGTAGCGAATAATTTTACTAGTGATAAATGTTATCTATATAGTGGTCGATTTGATATTGATGATAGTATTAAATATGATTTTAATATTATTCGTATTGATGGTAAATGTAAATTCGAACCTTATAAAGAAAAACATGATGTTGTTGATATGGTAGTTAATACTACTTATCCTTATAGTTATAATATGCCAGTTATAGGTGTAATTAGTAAAAATGAATATAAACCTATTAATAATTATAAATTAGTAGTTGCTGATAGTGTTACTGATAGTAGAGCTGGAAAAGGAACTGCTCTTGAAATGGATGATTATAAGAAATTACTACTTGATGCTGAAACTATGTTTCTCGCAACAGTTCTTAATTGTACTAAAAATATTTATACTAGCAAAGAAAAAGAACTTGTAAGACTTAATGACGTTTGTTATAATGGTGGAACTTATTCTATCGAACATGGATATAATGGTAGAATGACTTACGATGGCGTTTTTGTTTATAATGATAATGGAGTTATAATGAACGAAGGCAATTATAAATTATATACTCCTACTAATAATCAATATTATTATAGTGGTGATGAACCATGTTGGTTTGATATTCCATTCAATGTTTATATTCAGTTTCCTTTATATAGTGATAAGTTCTTTGAAAGTAAACGTTTTAATAATGAACCTAGTAAGATAGCTTTTAGTATTAAAGAAGATAGTGATAAGAAAAGTGTTGCTTTTGGTACATTTGTAGAACCTAAGAATAGTGTTGATTTATTTAAAGACCCTATTGGAAATGTTGACCAATATGTTCCTAAATTGTTAACTCAATATCGTAACGATATTATTAATATTACTCGTTTTGATAAAACTATAAGACGTAGTAATGTTATTCAAGATGAAAGTGAAGTTAATGCTTGGAGAATATTTCCTATTGAAGGTTATAAAAATATTACTGAAAATAAAGGAAGTATAACTAATTTAGTTGGAATTGGATATTATCTTTTAGTTCATACTCAACATAGTATGTTTATGTTTGATATAAGTGCTGCACTTAAAACTAGAGATGAAAATGTTCAATTATATCAACCTGATGCTTTTGAAGTTGATTATAAAGAAGTCTTTACTAGTGATAAAGGTTATGGTGGGCTGCAAGATGATTTATCATATATAGTCGGAGAATTTGGTTATATTTTTTATAACGATGATTTTCATAAACTTTATCAATTTGATGATGGTCAACTTAAAATAATGGATGAAGATATTAAATTATGGCTAGATAAATATCATCCTAATAAAGTTAGATTTGCTCATGATAAATTTAATAATCGTATTCTAATTAAATTTGATTATACTTATGATAATATTAATCCTAATACTAAAGAATCTATTATAGAATCACATAATGAAGTCATTAGTTTTAATTATAAAGTAGGTAGTTTTATTAGTTTACATGATTATTATTTTAATAATGCTTGGTCTACTAAAACTAAATGTTATTTTCAAACTGAACATAACGATGATAGACTTAACTGCCCTCTTCATGTATTTACTCATGAATATAATTATGGTAGATTTAATACTCACATGGGTGATGATAGTAGAAGTCTATATCTAGTATCTAAACAAGAAGTTGGTGATGAGCCTATATTAGTTCATAATAGTTATATTGATATTATGGTTAATGAATCTTATGAACTTATTAAATTTCTTGAATTTATTAAATATAAAGTGCGTAAGATATATATTCCTATTTATAGTGATAATATTAATAATCCTGTTGATTTAAGAGAACATCCTTATGCTGGAGATATACTTCGTATATTTAATGAAGATAATGATACTGATGATATAGATATTAATATTGATAAACTTAATGAATTTAATAAGTATAAAAAACCTTGGTATGAACTTACTCAATATAACTTTAATTATTTCCGTAATGCTATTAAAGAACATCCTAATACAGTAAGTGATAAACTTCGTAGAGTATATGGTAATTATTTTGTAGTTCGTTTTATATTTAATAATTCAGATAATAAGCGCATTGAATTTGAAAGTCTTGAATGTGCTCAAACTCAATTTAGAAAATTATGATACAGTATAGAGATAGACAAAGACAAAAAGCTTTTATTGGTGCTATTATTGGTGCAGCTGCTAGTATTGCTGGTGGTATAATTAAAGGTAATAAACAAAAGAAAGCTCAAGAAAAAGCCCAAGCTGAAGCTCAAGCTGCACAAGACCATAAAGATGCTTTACAAAATGCTCAAGCTTTAACTAGTGCTTATGCTAATCAAGATTATGTTGGTCAATATAATGATAAGCTTACTCTTAAATGTGGCGGTAGAGTTCGACGTAAAGCTGGTTTCGGTACTGAATTTGCTGATGCTCTTACCGGTTTAGGTAATCTTGCTAGTTCTATTACAGGAGTTCAAGGAGTTGGTGAATTAGGTACTGCAATAGGTCAAGGTATTTCTGCTAATCAACAAATTAATGAAAATAAACGTATTGCTCAAGAAGCTGAGCAACGTAAACAACTTCAAGCTGGTCAACAGCAACTTAATATTACTTCTGATAAAATGACTAATCCAATGACTATGTATCAACGTTCTAGTTTTATTAATAAATATAAATGTGGTGGACGTAGAAAAGCATGGATTGGTGCTGCTATTGGTGCTGCTGGAAGTTTAATTGGTGGTATGTTTGGAAGTAAAGGACAACAACCAATTCAAGTTAAACAAGCTGACCAAGCTAGTTATAGTGCTCCTAAAACTGGTCTTGAACGTCCTGAATGGATTACTAATGGTACTGTTCAACAACCTGTTATGCCTCAATCAGTATATCGAGATAGGCTAAATGTATATCGCTGTGGCGGTCATAGACGCTAGTCTTTTGCTCTCTGTTGAATTATTATATATAGGTATGAACTATTAATCGACTGATAGACTATCGTTCAGCAGAGAGCCTTAAAATCAATCAAATTACAATTTCTCATTATATTATATAAAATGCCTAGAAAAGATAAAGTTATTCATATAAGTAATTTACCTAGTACATTTAGAGGTAATGTTACTCGTAATGGAAGATTTATTCAAAATGGTATTCCTCCACTTGGTGGAGCTTATGATAAAGTTGCTAAATCTACTTGTTTAATAAGACTTGGTAATGAATTTCTCTATAATGATGTAAACAATTTAGTATCTAAAGATAATAGAGAAAAATTAATGAATAATACTGCTGGTAGACTTATTAATTATGTTAAAGATTTTAATAAAGAATCTCTTCCTAGTAATGATGAACTTGGACCAACATTTCCATTTAATATTATTCAAACTCCTAGAAGTAATGGAAGAAATCTTCCTCAAAAACAATATGCTGTTGGTGGTAAAATACCAAATGTAGTTGCTGGTGGTATTGCTCAATCTCTTGGTAATAATTTCTTTTATATGAATGGAAGAAAACATAGTCAAGGTGGTATTGATATTGGGCCTAATGATAAAACAGGTATTGAAGTAGAAGACGGTGAAGTTGTTGAAACTAATGGTAATGAACTTAAAGTTTATTCTGCACAACCTATTATTAATGGTGTTAGTCCTGCTAAATTAGTTATGGGTGGAGCTAATCCAAATAAAGTATTTAAAGCTCAAGAAGATTTTAAAGATAGAAATAAAATTAATGATGATGGTACTATAAAAGCTATGGGCGGTTTAAGTAGAGATAAAGATTATGGTTCTAAAAAGAAACCTTATCCTAGTGTAGCTAAAAAAGATTTTGCTGGAGGACATAGAAGTTATCCTATTCCTACTAAAGCTGATGCTATTGATGCTTTAAGATTAGCTGGACTTCACGGTAGAAGTGATGTTAAAGCTAAAGTTTATAATAAATATCCAGAACTTAGAAAGAAAGGTAATGTTGGATTAGTTGTTAGTATTAATGGTAATGTTAAGAATGGATTAATTCATTCTCCATCCTCTACGGGGGGTCTACGCGATAAATTTGCTGTTGGTGGAAATCGTATTAATCGTCATGGAAGAACTTTGGAATATGATGAAAAAATTGGAGCTTATGTTCCTATAACTAATAGAATTATTAATAGAACTTCTATTTATCCTATTAATAAATCCGCTAGAGGAGAAACTATTGTTGGTAGTGATTATACTTTTAGAAATGGAAGATGGTCTAAAAATAATACTACAAATAATAATGTAAATACTAATAATAATAAATCTAATATTGATAATGGAAATCGTCGTCCTCAATATTATGCAGAACGTAGACTTCCTTTATTTGAAGATGGTGCTGGAATTACTAGTGGTTTAGTTAGAGCCGGTTGGAGTCATGGAAATAATAGAGGTATTAGTACAAATAATACTAATATTCCAAGTTTATCTAAAACTAAATCTAGCGGAAAGACCCCCCGTGGAGGACGTAGTAAGTCAAGTCAATCAACTCAATCTGTTCCTACTAAAACACTTCCTACTGCTGTTTATAATCGCAATCTACCTAAAGTAGAAGCTAGTATTCCAACTACTTTACCTGTTTCTACTAGTACACCTGCTAAAGGAACTACATCTTTTGATGGTAAAGGCCAAGGCAAATTTAAAAATATTACTGCTGCTGATTGGATTGGACTAGGTAGTAATATGGCTGGTAGTTTAGCTAGTTATTTTGCTAGTAGAAGAGCTATTAATAAAATGAGAGGTCCAAGTCAACCTACTCTTATTAGTGCTAGTAAACTTAAAACTAAATATAATATTAATCCCCAACTTGATAGAATTAGAGAAGATAAATTTGAAGCTTATCGTGATATTGATTCTAATACTGCTAGTAGTCGTGTAAGTTTAGCTCGTAAACAACGAGTTCGTAATGCTGCTGGTCAAGCTGCTAATGAACTTTATGGTAATAAAGAAAATATAGAAACTAATCTTATTAATCAAGATAGACGTAATCAGCAAAGTGTTCGTCAATTTAATGCTCAACAATACAATCAATATATAGATAGAAAAGCAGCATTTGATAATGGTATTAGAGAAGCTAAAGTAACTAATATTAATAATTTATTTAGTGGTATTAATGCTGGTATTCAAGATATGATTAGTAGATATGAAAATCGTAAAGCTTTAAATAATACTATTGGTGCTATGAGAGCATCTGCTCCTAATGTAGATGATAGAATTATGAGAGATGCTGGAGTTGATTATGATGAATTTATTATTCGTAAACGTAGAAAACTTGGAGGAAAACAATCATGCCGATAAACTTTTATACTCCTACTTTTAGACAACAAGTTAATCCTATTGACTTAAATGTCTTAGCTAGAACTTATAATACTCTTGAACAAGGTCATCAACAAGCTATTCAAACTAAATCTCAAATTGATGCTCAACTTGCTCAATTAGATTTAAATGAAGCTGAAGATGCTTGGCGTCAAGAACAACTTAATAAAGTTCGTAATGCACTTACCGAAAATATGCAATATGGTAATGCTTATTCTAGTCTTGATAATATAGTTGGAACTTATGGAGATATAACTTCAAGTCCCGGAATGATTGGTCGTTTACGTGCTCAACAAGATTATAAAGCATATATGAATAATCTTGATAAACGTACTGATTTATCTGAAGATTATAAGAATTATTATCGTACAGTTAATAAATATAATTATCAAGATATAACTGATAAGAATGGTAATGTTATTGGTGGAAGTAAATGGACTCCTATTGATAAAGAAGTTTCTGAAATTCCTATGAATCAAATACTTAATCAAGCACTTCAATGGGCTGCTAAAGAACAAGGCGGTGGTAGTCAAACAAGATGGCTTGATGCTAACGGTAAAGTTACTGATGATATTACTAAATCTGTTACAGGAGAGATTTATTCTCATACTAAAGGTGATTGGCAAAGATTAAGTAAAGCTAAACTTGCTGAAGCTGTTAAAGCTGTTATTGAAAATACTCCTGGCGCTAAAGCTAGTCTTGAGCAAGATTATAAGATTGCTAAATGGAAGTATGACCAAAATGGTAGTAATCCTGATATAACAGATAAAAATGGTATTTTACTTACTCCTGAACAATATCTTGCTAAACGTATTGACCCTTTCTATAATGCTGCAACTTTTTATAATCAAAGTAGTAATACTACTTATGGAGAAGCATGGAAAGCTCAATTAGCTTTAGCTAAACAAGCTGGATTAGGAAGTGCAAATCAAAGAAAACAAGCTATTGATAATTTAACTTATAAAGGTACTCCTGTTCGTATTGATAATTTTATGCCTGCTCAAGCTCAAGCTGAAATTACTAGTAATAGACAATCAATAGCTGGATTACTTAGTAAATATAATCCTGATATTAATATTAATTTAAGCACTGCTAATCCAGATGATATTAGAACTAGTATTATGACTAATATTACTAATCCATCTGATAGAGCCTATGCTCTTAGTTATCTCAATGATATTATTGATAATCAAGAATATATTAATAGTCTTAAAGTTGGTAAATCTCAAGATAGTATTGATGGATTTGATACATATAATTCTATTATTAGTTTAAGTGATTTGCCTAATAATAAATATTCTGATACATATAGTAAATATGTTAATCAGATATTTGGAGATAGTTCTGCTATTAGACAATACTTTAATAACGATGATGTATATAATTCATTTATTAATGCTATTGGTGGAGAGAAAAAAGCTGCTAGTCTTGGAGTAAGATTTGGTTCTGATGGTAATGGTTATAGATATGCTGAATTACCTAAAGATTATCATAAATCTATTTATAGTTTTGGTAAAGCTGTTAAAGAAGCTGAAGATACTAGAAATCCTTTAAATGCTTTTCTTAATTCTGCTAAGACTAGATTTTTTGGATATGGTGATAAATTTGTTAGAGTTGATTCTAATGGTGAAGAACATCATGCTGGATTACCAACAGGTAATAAAGAACCTTATATTGGTTTAATTGATTATGTTGATTCTCTTAAATCTAAAAATGATGCTGTTCTTGATGGTGGTCAAATAATTTCTTCTACTATTGGTATTAGTGCTTTAACTCCAGAATTAGCTGAAATTAATTTTATGATGAACGCTAATCCTGAAGAAGCTAGTAAACTTTCTGCTTATAAGAAGAATAAAGAAGAACAAGCTATGATGGCTATTCGTAGTGGTATTGATTTAACTCAAGGAGAAGCTTATATTACTAGTGAAAATGGAGTATTTGAGCCTATGTCTTCTGAAGATAGAAAAGCTTATACAGCTTATCTTAGGAGTGCTAAAGAAAATGAAATTACTCCTACTATTGTTCGTGACCCAAAAACTGGTGATGTTGGAGTTCAAATTAATATTGCTGGTTATTACGATACAGAAGGTAAACTTAAAAGAGAACCTATTACTTTACTTGTAGGTAGTGGGGCTATTGATAGTTCTATTATTCAATCTTGGAATCAAGATACTAGTTGGAGAGCTGCTGGTAAAGTAGAAAATTACTATAATGCTAATAGACCTATTTCTCTTACTAATAATGCTGCATTTACTGGAATTGATAAATTTAAATTAGTACCCAATGGTGGAGGTTTTAATTTAATTAATTCTACTAATAATCAAACTATTGGTTTAGTAAGTAAAGAAAATGCTGTTGATATTGTAGATAATTTATCTCAATGGGAACAAACTGTAACTGCTGTTAAAGCTGGAATGGCAGTAGATGAAAATGCTGTTAAGGCTATTCAACAAAATGTTGCTACTAAACTTGCCCAACTTAGTGGCAGTTCAGACCCTTATGTTATTCAATATTACTATGATGAATTAACTAATAATCTATATTAATATGGATGTATTAAAGTTTCTACAAGGTGGTAATAAAACACCTAATCCTGAATATAATCCTAAAACTAAAAAGGGGGCTATACAGCCTCCTACTTTAGTTGATTACAACCCCGGCACTTCTATTAGTGACCGGGGTCGTGGTCATTTATTTAGTCGTATTGCTGGACAATCATATAATCTTAATCAATATGATATAGATAAATATGCTCCTTATGATGTTTATGTTAATCCTGTTGATGACCCAGAAAAACTTGATAAAGAACGTGCTGTTAATCAAAGTAATTGGGAACAAGGATTAAGAATGATTGGACAGATTGGTAATGAGATTACTGTTGGTACTGCAATAGGTTTTGCTGATTTAGCTGATGCTTTCTATAATATGGTTAGTAATAGTCCTAATGATTATCAATCTGAAATAAGTTCTGAACTTGAATCTTTAAAAGAATCTATTAATGAGCGTTTAGCTATATATAGAGAAAATCCTAATGCTGCTTTTGATATTGGAGATTTTGCTTGGTGGGCTAGCTATGCTCCTAGTATAGCTAGTTCTTTAACTCTTATGATTCCTAGTACTGGTCTTGCTAAAGGTGTTTCTTTATTAGGTAAAGGTATAAAGTTTAATAAATTAGCTAATAAAATGGCTAATGCTATTAATATGACTCAAAAGAGTAGAGCCATTACTGGTAGAATAGCAGAAGCTACTGCTATTGGAGTTCCTTCTCGTTATCTTGAAAATTATCAAGAAGCTAGACAAACTTATAATGATATTGAAGATTATTCTAAAACTCAACTTGCTAATATGAATGATAAACAAAGGGAAGAGTTTTATAATAATAATCCTAAATATAGAGATATGTCTGATGAAGAAGTAGCTAAAGATATTGCTAAAAATAGTGCTGATATTACTTTTGCTGAAGATTGGGCTAATGTTCTTTTTGATGTATGGCAAGTTTATAGTTTAAAGAACTTATGGAAAAATGCTTTAAGTGGTAATACAACTAGTTCTAGACTTAGAAATTTAAATACTGCATTTAATAGTAATATTGATGATGCCGCTGCAATTACTAATGCTTTAAGTAATAAAACTACTAAACAAGCTATTACTAGTACATTAAAAGATGTGGGTAATGATATTCTTCATGGTGTTAGAGCTGAATGGACAGAAGGGATTGAAGAAGCTATTAATTATATAGCTAGTCAAGATGGTTTATATAATGGTAAAAAAGTATTTGATAAAGATATTCCTCAACAAACTATTAAAGATTATCTTCAAGACCCAATGTTATGGGAGCAAGCATTTTGGGGTGCTCTTGGTGGTGTTACTTTTAGTAGTGTTATGAATAAAGCTGGAAAGTTTATTAATAAACGTCTTGATAAAGATTGGACTTCTGCTGAAAAACAAAGAGAAAACGAAATTCTTGGTCGTACTGCTACTTTTCAAGCATATCAAGAAAGACTTAATAGTATTGCTAATGGTAAAAATCCATTTATAACTATTACTGATGAAAATGGTCAACAGGTTAATCCAGATATTATTACTGGTACTGAAGAAGAACTTCGTAGTATAGCTGAAAAAGAATATATGGATAATATTATTATTAATTCTATGAACGCTGGTAATTTAGGACTTCTTGAAAGTTCTATTAATAGTAAAGAATTTAATGATAGTATTACTAATAAACTTGGATTACAACAACAAGATGGTAATGAACTTATTAATAGATTTAAAACTGAAATTAATAATCTTAAAAATGAATATAATACTACTTTAAATAAAGTTAATAGACTTGGTGGTGGATTTGAAGTTGGTCGTATTATAGCTACCCAAATGGTTCATGCTCGTAATCGTCAAGAAAATTATAATAATCTTCTTAATTGGGCTAATGATGTTTTAAATCAAGATATTACAAATAATCATATTGAAGATGTTGATATTAATTCTGCTAAGAATGGTATTTATCAGCATATTATTAATAGTATTCAAAGAGATATTAAAACTATTCAAGATAATGCAGCAATTAATAATTCTGTTAAGCAAGAACGTATTGCTCAATTAAATGAACGTCTAGATGCTATTAATAAACTTTATACTCCTATTGATATTGAAAATAAAAATGATATTCAATCAGCTATTCAACTTCAAAAACAATATAATGAAGTATTTAAAGATTTAGCAGAAGTTGTTAATGCTGAGATTAATGTTGAGGTTAATAAAAACCAACTTAATTTATCTGATGATAATATTAAATCTCGTATAACTTATCTTAATAACTTCTTTGATAATAGTCGTAAAAAGATTGTTAATAAAGCTATGGACGATTTACGTAATGCTTATAAACAATATGGTAAAGAATATGTCAATTCTGTTATTAAAGATGCTAATAATGGTGATAAACCTAATATAGATAAAGTTATTAGAGATGCTTATGCTGCACTTGATTTAAGTTCTAAAGGTAATGAACATCTTAAAAATACAATAGAACAATTAGCTGAGATTGCTGAGATTGAAAACGATGTTAATAATACTCCTAAAGAGGAAGAAGTTGCTCCTGTTAATCCTGATGTTAATGAAGTTAATGAAACTGATGTAGATGATACTAACTCATCTCCATCCTCCACGGGGAGTATAGCGAAGCGAAGCGAAGCGGTTCCTAGTGAGCCTACTAATACTGAACAACCTCAATCTCAAACTGAACAACCAATTTCTCAAGAACCTATTAGTACGCCTAAACCTGAAGTTAATAATACTCTTCCAGATGATGATTTTGAACGTGGTCAAATAGGTACTGATTTAGTTTATGAAAGTATTGCTGATTTAGAAGATTCTTTAGGACATGAATCTACTAGTAGTGATTTACTTAATGCTAGACAGTCTTTTATTGATAAACTTAGTCAAGCTGGATTTGAACAAACAGAAGCTGCTGATATAGTTAATAATATTATTGACGGTCTTACAGGAGGTAGTTTATATAGTTCTGTTCAAGATGATAGTACTAGACGTTTATTACTTAATGCTACTTATGCTACTGTTACAGGTAATGAACGTAATATAGAAGCTATTATGGATGATTTTGCTAATAGTGTTGATAGTGAAGGTAATACTAGAGGTAAAATTGTTAATGGTAAAGTCTATCTTAGTATTGGTCAATTAGTTGAATATATAGATAGTGTTACGGGTAATAAAATTATTAGAAATTATTTGTTTAATCAAATAAAAAACTATCTTTACGCCAGTACCAATAATCAAGGTAAATATCGTGCTACTGATGAATCAACTATTAAAAAACTTAATGCTAGACAATTTGTTCAATATGTAGATGGTATTGCTAAAGAACGTCTTGAAAGACTTCAAGTTGAACATACTAATAATGTTAATCTTAAGTATATAGTAGAGAATGAAAATGTTAAAGCGTTTACTTCTATTAAACAAGGTGATTATCTAGAAACTGAATATGATAGTAAACTTAGACGTATTAATATATTTGCTAATGGTACAATTATTGGTTATATAGGAGTTCCAAATATTGATAAGTTTGGTAATTATGATATGGTTAATCAAGGTTGGAAATATAATATTCATGCTGAAAATGGTCAAGTTATTTCTTCACTTAAAGACGCTTTAATTAGTATTCTTGATGGTGATAGATTTGACGAAGAATTTATTGGTCATTTATATGAACTTGCTGTTAAAGAAGAAGTTACAAATAAAGAACTTGATACTTTATTTAAAGAATTTGAAGTTAAATATCCTGATATTGTTAAAAACTTTACTACTCCTGTTGCAAGTTTTGATTTAGCTGGACATCTTGTTAATCTTACTAAATACATATTTAATCAGCCTTATGAAAATAGTCATGAAGCTAGTATTAATCGTTGGTTTAATAATCTTCTTAATAGTTATGACCAAGCTATTACAATAGTAAAAGGTGATTTTAAAGGTAAGATTAAAGCTGTTAATATTAAATATGGAGTTCTTAATACTATTGATGATGCTAATGGTGAATGGAATGATGTACAAGAAACAGTAGTTGGTTATGATGAAAATATTAACAAACTTGGTGTAGTTGTACAAGGTCAACTATATCTTAATGGAGAAAGTAAACCTACTATTATTGAAAATCTTACTACTAATGGTATGCCTGTTATTAGTATTCCAAGTAGTGACGGTACTTCTTTATATGCTTTTTGTAAACAAGTTCCATTAAATAGTAATCTACTTAAAGGTGATGCTCGACGTATTATTAATTCTATTAAAAATGAAGTTAATAATCTTTGTAGAGATTATATTAGTGGTAAAATAAGTTTTGGTGAACTTAAACAAAGTCTTGGAGATATATTTGGAAATAATAAACTTATTAACGGAGATAGAAATACTGGACTTCAAATTAGTATTAATCCTACTAATATAGGCTTTTATGTTAAAGGTGCACATTTTAATGGTAAGGATTATGCTTTTACTATTAATTCTGATGCTGGTAATTATAAACGTAATATTATTATTAATTCTCCTTATGTTGTTAATAGTGCTTTTAAAATAGGTAAAAGTTATGGTATTAATGCTAGTACTATTGATGAATTAGATAATGCTCTTCGTCCTGTTATTGATGAAATATTTAACTATGCTCAATTTGCTATTAGTAAAGATTTTATTAATGATAGTACAAAAACTAATGATAAAACCAATAAATATATTTATCGTGAAAATGGTAAAACTATTATAAATATTGATGATAAAACTTATAGTTATAATAGTTATCAAGATTTTATTATTAGTAATGGTTTAGTTCGAACTAAACTAGCTAATACGAATACTAATGAAACTGCTGGTAATTGGCAAATAGATATTCATTCTAAACTCGATATTACTTATGAACTTGAGGGTAGACCCCCCGTGGAGGATGGAGCAATACCTGAACAGCTATCAGAGTTCATGTTAGATGATACTCTTAATGCTATTAATTTTAATGCTTTTGAATCTGCTATAACTGCTAAGAATTTAACTCGTGGACTTAAAAAGTATTTTGCTAATGACCAAACTGCTATTGATTATATTAATGCTCTTCAAAAGATTGGTATATTGCCTAAGAATATTCAAGTTGTAGATAGTATTACTGATAATAATGGTAATCAAGTTAATGCTGTTTATCATCGTGATACAGATACTATTGAACTTAATAGTTCTGCTATTGCTGGTCAAAGAGTTTATCGAGTTGTTAATATTATACTTCATGAAAGTTTACATAGACAACTTTATACTAAATATAATACTGAACAAGCTCTTGCTTTAGTTAAACCTATATATGATAAATTTAAAGCTTGGCTTGATACTCAAGATGATAATACTAAAGAAAGACTTAAACCTTATCTGTTTGAGAACTTTAATACAAGTGAAGCTCTTGAAGAATTTCTAGTTGAAAGTATTACTAGTAATGCTCTTATGACTGTACTTAATGAAATTAAATATGATAATAGAAAAGTTAATAAACGTAAGACTTTATTTAGTAAACTTCTTGAAATTATTGCTGATATGTTAGGCATTAAGATTAATGAAGATAGTTTATTAGCTGCTGCTAGAGATGCTTATAAAGCTATTAAAAAAATGCCTAAAGAAAGTAATCAAGATGCTATTCAAGGAACTTTTCAGTTTGAAGAAGAAACTGCTAGTACAGAACAAACTGAAAATCCTAATGAAGATAACAGTCAAGATTATAATTATAATAATGATAATCTTAATGATGGACTTGATATGTTTAGTAGTGTTGATGATGATATAGTGCTGAATATGGCTGAATTGACTAGCCGTTTGCCAATAGCACAACAGTCCGAATTTGCCACTTTGCTTGACACAGGACGCATCAGTTTTAGCTGTATGTAGAATTAATCGAGTAAAGATAAAAGTCGCTTAAAACGAAAGAAAACAGCCTCTATGACGATGTAATAAAATTTTACTTTACATTAGTCATAGAGGTATTACTATTAATGAATTTAAACTTAAATATAAACTTATGAGTTGTGGAAATATTAAACTTGTAGGATATAATAATCTTAATAATATTATTATTAAAGAACATGGTTCTAATAATGCTGATTATTATAGTCTTATAGCTATGGTTGAAGACCCAATCTTTAAGAAGATTGTAGCTGATAAAGGTATTAATGTTAAAACTTCTGGAAGACAAGCTTATAATGCTCTTCTTGAAGCTAGAGCTATTAAACTCCGTAATATGGATGATATAGCTTCTGTTGCTGAAAAAGAAGAACGTGGTTTGTTTAGTACAATTAAAGCTAGAGATACAGCTATTACTTATATGGCTAATATTATGAATAAACTTAGTTTTAATTTTTTATATAATGGTGCTCCATTAAATTTTAATGAAATTAAAAAACGTACTAATGAAACTGTTATTAATGCTGGACTTAAACGTGCTAAGAAATTAGCCGGAAGTGATGAAGCTAAAAATAATGAACTTAATAGCTTTATTAATAATCCAAGTCCTGCTATTAAAATTAATGGTCTTGGTGCATTTCTTCGTAAATATGGTGATGCTCAAGATTTTAATTATGGTGCATTACTACGTTCATTAACTAATACTGAATTTAATGAAGCTCTTTTTAATAATAAAAATGTAGCTAAACTTATTAAACGAGATGAATTATATCAAACTACTGATTATGAAGAATTAGGCGGTTATCTTGATGAAACTTCTACTGAAGGTGATGAAAATAGTATAGATGATGGTATTGATTTAATGACTCAACTTTGGAATTTAAGTATTGGTGAAGTTAAAGATTTTAATAAACACGTAGAAGAAATTATTAAATATCATCTTGCAAGTTTACCTAAACTTACTGCTGCTTCTCAACTTGATAATGGAAGTTATCCTTTTGATACTAATAATGAATTAGGAGTTGTTACTTTTTCTGATGCTAATTATTTATCTAAAATATTATATGCTAGTGCTGATACTAGTAATGTAGATAATTTTATAGCTAGTCTTAAACGTATATCTGAAACTATTCCAAATTGTGAATGTTTAATTCAATTACATGATTTACTTAGCAAAAATAAAGTATTTGCTAATAAGTATATGATGGTGTTTAATAAACCTATTATATCTAAAATTGAAACTTATATTCAAACTGATTCTAATGGTAATAGTTATGTTCGTGCTCGTGTAACTAATCCTAATACTGATTCTCGTACTATTTTACAGAATACTTTTTATAATAATGTTAAGAATAATATTATTACTAATCGTGTTCCTACTGCTCGTGAAAAGTTTCGTATATATGATAGATATAAAAATACTCCTCATGCTAATCTTTATTTATATGATGCTTTTAAAGAAATATTTCCAGATATTAATCAAGCTAGTTTTAATTTAGCTATTGCTAAGATTGGTCGTGTAGCTATGGCTAATAATCTTATTAATTTTGCTAATGTTATTAATCGTACAGTTGAAAATTATAATAAATATATAGAAGCACTTAAAAAGGATAAAGGAACTAAAATGCCTGATAGTTTTATTAATAGAGGTGATACTTCTATTATATATCAAATGGCTGATGTTTTTAAAGATATTATTTATATTCCTGTTGAACTTAATTCTCGTAATCCCGAAGGTAATTTAAGTTCTGATGTTATTAATAGAAGTTTTATTACTAATATTGCTAAAATAATCAATGATGATAAATCTACTGTTGAAGAGCAAAACGCTATGGTTGAAGCTTATGCTAAACAAAAGTTTGCTAGTCATCAATATGATTATAGTAATTTACTTCTTGAACATAGGGATAGTAATGGTAATATAATTAATTATGGATTGTTTAGAAGAATTGGAAATGGAACTCCTAAACTTACTGAATATGCTCGTAGTATGTTTAAGACTTCTCTTCTTAATGGTATTAGTGAATTAGATAATAATAATAATGACTTATATCGTAGTATGAGTGATGGTGATTATTTAATTACTGCTATGGGATTATTTATGACTGATATTAATAATTCTGAAACTCCTACTGCTAATTATTTACTTCCCATACCTAGTGATGCTCCTAAAAACTTTACTATTACTGCTCCTAGATATAGTCTTAATGGATTACGAAGTCAATTAGAAGATGGAACTAAAATTATAAATAGAGAACATCCATTATTTAAACAATATTATAATATAGCTATTCAAGAACTTACTAATATGGCTCAAGCTGTTAATGTAATGTTTAAGACTAATGCTAATGGTAATCCTATTTTAACTAATGGAGATTTTGAATTTAGTGATATTTATAATAATAAACCTGAACATTTTTATAATCAATATCATAAAGATGGAAAAGGTAATGTATTTATTACTAAAGATGGACACAAAGTTTTAGCTGGTAGAGTATTTAGTTTTAAACGTTTAGTTAGTAAAATTACTCCTAATAGTAATGGAGCGTTTAATGAACTAATTGGATATGGTAAGACTATTGACATCCTCTACGGGGGGTCTACACGTGGACTTAGCTATGTTAATAATCAAGTAGTTCTTAATGGAGAACAACGTATTGCTCTTGAAGATGCTGTTGCTGATTGGTTAAATGAATATATAACTAATGGTTATAAAGAACTTAAAAATAAATATGGTACATTTATTGATGATAGGATTAATAATGAATCTTTAGCTGAGTTTCTTGTTAATGACTATCTTGTTAGAGATAGTATGTACGATATGTATGGCGGCGACCAAAGTTTTTATAAAAATGGTCAAGCTATTCTAAAACGTATTAAAGAAGTACAAGCTAGTGGTAATCCTTTTGGTAATACTGATTTTACTAAAAATGATTTAGATATAGCTACTAATTTATATGATATAACTATCAAAGGTAATGCTGTTACTGTTCCTTATACTGTTAATGGAGTTACTAAACGTAAAAAAGTAGTTCTTCAAGATAAATTTAGGGGTGTTACTATTTATAATACTTTTAAAGCTTCTGATAAAGTTGTTATTGATAGACTTGATAATCAACTTAAAAAAGCTGGACTTGATAAAAAAGATAGAGAACGAATACTAGAACCATTTAAAGGTGGAGTTAATGCTAATGATGCTCAATCATATATTACTCTTGAGGAATGGATTCGTCGTATTACTGCTGCTGGTGAATTAGATAAATATGCTGGACTTATTCAAAGTCTTACAGATGATACTCCAATAGATAAAATTGATTGGACTAAATTTGCTAATAAAGTTCAAATTCAAAAGAATTTCTATTATGATTTATATTATGATACTACTGTTGGTATTGAAGTTCCTAGACAAGTAAAGAATGCTGAGTTTGTTCTTATCCCTAAACTTATTAAAGGAACAGAACTTGAAAAAGTTTATAATATAATGACTAATAGAGGTATTCATCAAATTAATACTGTTGAAACTGTTAAAGTTGCACAACATAACAGAATGACACTTTGGAATAACGATGGTGTTTTAACTGATGAAGCTCTTAAAGAATTTGATAATAATGTATTTGATAATTCTGAACTATTTAGTTATAATTATCTTTATCGTCAGCAAGAAGTTCCTCAACATATGGTTGATGCTAGTAATAAAGCTGCTATTCAGATTATGAAGAAAATGCTTGATAATCTTCCTAATCGAACTGAACTTAATGAACTTAAAGATAAAGTATTTAATAATTATGTAGCTAATATTAGAAATAGTTTTGAAAAAACTTGTGCTGAACTTGGTATTGGATTAGATGATAATGGTCATATTGATTTAAATTCTAATGGTACTATTAAAAATCTTAATCGTTTTGTATTTTTTGATAGATTTAAAGAAAATGCTCAACAACAAGGAGTTGAGAAAGCTCTTCTTGAATTTTTTGATTTAGATAGTGCTGGATTTAATAATCTTCCTTTATTTTTGTCTAATATTAATAGTAAACTTGAAAGTATTGCTAATAGTTATTTTAATACTAATATTACTAGACAACTTATTAGTGGTTGGCATGCTGCTCAGTTATCTGATTTTGGTTTTAAAGTTGATAAACAAACTCAAACAGATAGTAAACTTCAATATAAAAAGATTGGAGAAGTTGATGGCACTCCTGTTTATTATACTGAAATTAAACTTCCTAGATGGAGTAGTAAACTTAAAGGATTAAATATTGAACAAGTTCCTGATAGCTTACGTACTATGATTGGTTATCGTATTCCTACTGAAGGTAAGCAATCTATATGTATTATGTATGTTAAAGAGTTTCTTCCAGATGCTTATGGTAGTACTGTTGTTGTTCCTGATGAATGGGTTACTCAAACTGGTTCTGACTTTGACGTTGATAGTGTTTATGGTATGTCTAAAACATTTAATCTTGTTAAAGGTGTTCCAACTGAAATTACTCATGCTAGATATACTAAAGATGAAGTAGGGTATATTAATTATGTTAAAGATAATGTAGATAAAGCTAGTCGTAAAATTCTTGGTAAGACTTATAATAAACAAGGTAATATTAGAGCTTCTTTAAAAAATAGTGAAGATGCTATTAATGCTACTCTTGAAGGTTATAATGGCAATCTTAAAGTTGTTGAAAAAATTGCTAATGATGGTGGGCTTAAGTCTTACGAATCATACTTGAAACTCCCCGTGGAGGATACAAGTAGTCAAGCTGCTAGAACTAATGCTATTATTCAATCATTTATTGATATACTTAATAATCCTGCTGCATTTGAAGAAAATACTACTACTTCTAATTTTGAAAATGTCAAAGAAGCTAATGAAACTTATGCAGAAATAGTTGGTGCTAATAAAACAACTGTTGCTCCTAGTGATTTCTTTACTCAACTTGATTGGTTTGATGCTGCTACTTCTGGTATTAAACTTAAAGGTATCAGTGTTAATCGAGATACTTTTATGAGTATTGGAAATGTTACTAAAGCTAATCATAGCGAAGGTATTAAAGTTATGTACACTACTGATGTGATTAGTGAGCAAGAAGCTGTTAATAGATACGGTAAAGAAAATGTTGAAACTATTGGTAATAAACATATTCGTATTACTCATAAGAATTTTGGTTGGTCTGGAGATGATAAGAATGTTGATGGCTATTTGATTAATCCTTATAGTTCTCAGACTACTGCTCATATTCTCGATGTTATGAAAGAGGGAGCTATACATAATGAAAATACTTATACGTTTAATGCTTTTAAAACTATTGTTGATTTTGGAAGTAATTATGATACTGCTATTGGATTTATGTGGCAACCTGCTATTGATATACTAGTTCGTAAATGGAAAGAAACTAATAGTGTTCTTGCAGAAGGTACTAAAAATCCGCTTACTGAAGCTATTAGAGAAGTTGCTCATAATCTTGGTTTTGGTGAAAAAGTTAATTTTGCTGGACGTAAAAAGCTAATTGATATTATTAATGAAAGTTATGGTGAAACTTTCAAGAAATTATTCAATTTAAGCGTTTCTGACGCATTTTCATCACCTGACCTTATCTTTTCATCAGACGCATATAAATCTCGTCTTAGAGGGGAAATGAATGGCGTTCAGCAGGCTTTATTTGACCTTTATGTTCTAGCACAATTCAATCGGTTAAACTCAATCGGACAGGATATAAGTAATAATCTTAATATTCTTAGTGCTGATAAATATGGTGCTAAACAAAGTTTTTATGCTAGTGATAAAGTATTTAGAGATGCTAGAACTGTTATTGAAAATAGTAATATTTATGCTCCATCCTCTACGGGGGGTCAAACCTTGCTATTAGAGAGTGTCTTTCCTGATATTAGTGGTGGTATAGATGCGTTTATTAAATCTAATATATCTAAAAGTAGTTATCCTAGTTTAGCTGCATTTTTACAAATGAGCACTGCTCTTAGTGTTAAAGCTACTCAACAAGTATTTGAAACTGCTAATCCTGTATTTATTGATTATGTATATAGAATAGCAGAATGGACTAAAGGTGGAATAATGACTGAAAAGTTATATAATGACTATAAAGATTATCTTATTAATAAACTAGAAGTAGGTAATAATGGTAGTTCTTATCTTAATTTACCTGTTACTATTGTTAATGGAGAATTTGTTCATCCTAAATTCATTAAAGAATATGGCACTGGACAATCTAGAGCTTTAGAAGTTGGTAGAGTTAGTGGTACATTAGTTAATATTAAAACTGATGATGTTATAGTTAAAAATATATTTGAGCCTACACAAACTGAAATTGATGTATTTGCTAGACTTACTCCTGCTCAGAAAGTTGATTGGATTAAACGTAATTTTAATCAAGATGGTAGTGTATTTGAACATATTGAAATAGTTGCTAATGATGAAAGAAATAATCGTCGTAATGTAAATATTCAATATATTAATTATATACAAGGTGATATTACTAATGATGAAGCCCATAGATTGTTTGATAGAGCTTGGAATCATCCTAATCCTCTTATTAAACTTGCAGCTCTTGATTTAGTTAAATATGCTTTTATTGTTGAAGGTCATAAATTTAGAACTAGAAATATTAGTAGACTTATAAGTAATACTCCCCTTAGAGGATTGAGTGAGGGCGGAATAGCTATTGGAGATATAGCTATGAAAGGTATTAATAGTTATGGTTTTGTTGATAAAGATAATGTTGAAGATATAATTGGTTTTATTCGTAAGAATTATAATAGTTTTAATTGTCCTAGTTATACATTTAAAAGACTTACTAATAATAAAATTAATTATAGTCTAAAAAGAAGTGGTATTATTACTTTTAATGGTCAAGAAAATCTTGATAATGTAGGAATAATAAGAAATGGAGATGCTGTTAATGTTATTAGAATTAATAGAAATTTATATATTAAAGGAACTTATGATGGAACTTTAGCTTATTATCCTATTGATAGACTTGAATCATTTGAAACTTATAATAGTATTGAACCTAGTATTATAGCTAATAATAATATTCATAAACCGTTAGCTGTTCTTCTTTATAAAGGTCTTACTCAACAAGAAAAAAGAGATAAATTTATTGATGGTATTAAAGATAATATTAATGAAGCTGTAAATAAAGGTTATAAAGAAGTTCCTGAACTATATAGTAAATATATTTCTGATGAGTATTTCCAGCCTTTTATGAATACTCCTTTTAAGAATAATACTATATATACTATTAATGATAAATTTTATCTTAACATTAATGGAACTACTGCTATTAATTTAAGCGATGATTTAAAACAATATAAAGCTAAATATCCTAATATTGAAGATAATAAACTTGGATTGTTTATTGAAATTAATGAAAATGAAATAGATAGAGTTACTAGTAATACTGATAGATATAGCAGTGTTGATGACCAAACTCCTATTGGTAGATTTGCTAAAAATGCAAGTTTAATTATTTCAAGAGCTGTTCGTCATGGACAACCTGCTGCTCAAAATGTTCTTAATGCTCTTAATAATGCTGAAATTAATTATCTTGATAGTAGTAGTCTTTCTGATAATTCTGAATTTTCATTATCAGTTATTGCTAATTATATAGATGTTGAAGCTAATAATATTCTTAATGATATTAATCGTTTTATTAAAATTGATGGTATTGATAAACCTATTAATGATAAAGATGTTATTGGTAAAGTTCTTAAAGATGAGCAACTTCAAAATCGTTTCTTAGATGTTATTCTTAGTGCTAATACATTTAAGAATAAATACAAACTTATTAGCGAAATTGATATTGATAGTACAAATTTTGATGATAAAACTAAAGAGAATATTAGAAAGATTCAAAAATTAGTTAATCAAGTTGATTCTAATACTACTGTACATTCTGCTAGAAAAGATTGGTTTGAAAGATGGATTCAATTACGTACTACTAATCCTAATTATATAAGTGGTCTTATGAAAGAATTTGATGCTTATGGCGATACTGGATTTATGGACTATTGGATACAAGATATTCGTGCTAATCGTAACTTTGTATTGCAGAATATACTTAAAGATGTAATGGGTACTGTTGAAGAAGGTCGTCTTAATGGTATTAAAGAATCTAATGACTTTAGAAATTATCTTAAAGAACTTAAATCTAGAGCTGCTAAAGATGGTAAATCTGTTAGTCTTGATAGTATAATTGATGATGACGGTAGATTAATTCAACCTAATAATCCTGTTTGGGAAGAAAAGATGAAGAAATATAGAGATGCTGCTATTGAAGCTGAACAAAAATTTGGTATAAATAGTGTTGAACATCTTATTGCTTTATCTAATAAAGCTAAATTTATTGATATGACTACTATTCATCAGCTTAAACCAATTACAGTTCAAGATGAAGATGGTAATGATGTTACTATTGAATATTCTACTTATATTATAAATCTTGAAAGAAGTTTATTAGGACTTAAAAAAGGAGATGATGGTATTCCTAAAGAATTTGCTGAATATAAAAGACTTAATGGTAGAATACGAGATATTCTAAGTCAAGCTACTGATAATGTTACTACACAAAATCAAGATGAAGAACTTGGACGTATATACGCTCAAATGGATAGTCTTACTAGTCTTTACGATGAAGATGGCAATAAAAAAATTGGTCATGATTTGAATGTAGCTGAAAGACTTCGTGCTTATCAAACTAATATTCGTAAAGTAAAAGAAATGTTTTATGATAAGCAAGCTAAAGAAGGATTTGATTCTAAACTTAAAGAACAACTTTCTATTATTAGTAAATATGAAAGTCAACGTGATGCTAATGGTAATCTTCTTATTAGTATGGAAGAACTTATGAAAGTTCCTGAATATCGTGAAGCTAAAGAATGGATTCGTAAGAATACTAGATATATTCTTGATATTAAAGATATAGAAGATTTAAATTGGGCGTTTGAAGAACTTAAAGATGCTAATAAAGGTAATAGTGTTCTTAATCTTGCTATTAAAGAATTTCAAGCTAAAGATGAATTTAATGTAGTTGATGGACGTAAAATACCTGAAGAACGTGCAGCTCTTATAAAAGCTGAAACAGTTAGAAAATATAAATATACTAAAGGTAATGGTATGCCTTATGTTGGTATTATTCGTTCTGCTGAAGATGAATTAAGAATTTATCGTGCTGATTTCTATAATTATCTTACAGGTAATAAATCTAAGAGCGAAGAAGAAATTAATGTAGGAGAAGCTATTAATAAAATACTTGAAAAATATTTTGATAATGCTACTAGAACTCTTAATACTGCTGATATTAGTCAAGAAGATTTAGAACAACTCAAGACTGGTTTTGAAGTATTTAATGAAATTACTAGAGGCGAAAAGAGTACTGATAAAGCTAAAGCAAAACGTGTTGCTGAATTTATTGAAAGTGAATGTGATGTTACTTATAATTGGAAGCAATATGAACTTGATAAAAATAGAGCTTTTGCTAAAGGTAAAAAATATTATGATAAGTGGTTAGAAGTATTTAGTGAACAAATTGAAGAAAATGGAACTATTGCAGAAAGACCTAATAGAACTATTTATGGTGTTATTAAGCCTAAAGATTTAGATAAATGGACTGATATTGATAAAACTGCTGCAATTAATATTCTTCAAAAGAGAACTAGAGAAACTACTACTCAATATTACTATATAAAAGAAAGAGAAGTTCTTGACAAATATGGTATTGATAGTGTTGAATATAAACAATGGTATAGAGATAATCATTATTTTGACCCATATACTCGTACTATTAAACCTATTCGTATTTGGACTACTATGCAAATGATTAAAGATGATGGTTCAGCTGTTGTTGGTAATTATGAACCACGTATTAATCAAATGCATATTACTCCTAAAGAAGAACTTGTTAATCCAGAATATAGTAGTTTTGTTAATAAGTACAAAGTAGGAACAGGATATGATAATCCTAATTATACTAATCTTAATGAGTATCAACTTGAACTTATGAATAAAGTAAATGAACTTATGAAAAAGTATTGTTTTACTAATAGTAATAAGCGATATGTTGATATGGGTTATCTTCCAGCTTTGCCTAAATCTAAAGATATGACTGTTAAAGATTACTTTGAACAAACTCTTAGTTTTCTTGGTTGGACAGCCAATGTTCCTAATAATACTAGTTGGAGAAATAATGAAGATTTAACTTTTGATAAAGATTATGATATTCCTAATCCTAGATTAATTCAATTAGTTAATAAAGATACTCAACAGTTGCCTACTATACCTAAATTTAAAGAACCTAATGAAAGTGATGAAGAATTTAGTAAACGTAAAGCCGCTGCTATTAAAGCTAGAGATGAAATTATTGAAAAGAATAATAAGATTCATAATGATATTCTTAATCATAATTGGGAAGAAGTATTTAATAGTTTCTTAATTGAAAGTAATAGATATAATGCTATTAAAACAGTTAAAAATCTTCTTTATACTGCTGACCAAATTATTACTAGTAATACTGCTTATGATATAAATTATAAAGGTAGTATAACTGAGAATAGAGAAGCTAGTGCTGGTGGTGAAATTGAATATAAACAAGAAAAACAAACTAGAACTAGTGAACATCTTAGAAGTTTTATTCGTCGTCTTGTATTTGAACAATATAAAGATAATAAAACTCCTAATCTAGTTAAACTAGGTTCTCTTGCTCAGAATATTGCTGGTAGTAAATATATGATGATGAATATAACTGGTGGTATTGCTAACGTTCTTACTGGTTCTAGTAACATCTTTATGGAACGAGCTGCTGGTGAATATATTAATCTTAAAGATTGGGAAGCTGGTAAATCTGAATGGATTAAAGGAACTGTTAGTTATATGGCTAATATGTATAGTGAAAATAGTAGTACACTTCAAGATGCTATTATTAAACTTAGTCATGTAGTTGATTTTGATAGAGTAACTGAAGTTAGTACTGCTGAAGGTCTTAGAGAAAATATTCGTAGAGTTCGTGGATTACTATTTAGTCCTCAATCTGTTGGTGAACATTATATGCAAAATGTTATGCTATTTGCTATGCTTAAATCTCATAGACTTGTTGATAATGGTAAAGGCGGTTATGATATAATGAGTAAAGAAATGTATCATCGTAAAGCTGAACAAGATGCTCTTATGTCTGTAATAAATACTCCCCGTGGAGGAGAGAGCCAAACTCTTCTTGAACAATTCAATAAGTTCATGGATGAAGCTAAAGCTGATAATAAAAAACGAGCTAAATATAATCTATTTAAAGCTAATCCTATATTTGATTTTGTTAAGACTTATCTTAATGAAGAACAACAAAGAGAATATATAGCTAAACGTAAAGAACTTATTAAGAATATTGATAAAGAGTTTGCTAAACTTCCAGATATTTATAATCAATTTGAACTTAAAGATGGAATTGCTCAAATAAAACCTGATAGCAAACTTACTCTTAAAGAATATGCTAAATTTATTGATAAAGTTCGTGAAGTAAATAAGAAAGTTCATGGTGTTTATGATAAACTTGGTTCTGCTAATATTGAACAACATTGGTGGGGTGGTATGGTTATGCAATATCATAAACATCTTTATCCCGGTTTTAAGAAACGTTATCGTTGGAATGGTTATTATAATGAAACTCTAGGTACTATTGAAAAAGGTAGTTATACTAGTCTTTATGATTATTTGACTATTCCATTTAAAGAAACTAACATAGGAGAAATTAATAATGTAAGTGATGTTCTTAAAGCATTCCAAACTTATGGTAAGAATTTACTTTCATTTGCTGTTAATTTCAAACTTAATTATGAACTTCTTCCTGAACATGAAAAAGCAAATATTAGACGTAATTTAGGTGATTTACTTTATGTAGGTGCTGCTATTATTGGAGCGATTGCTATAACTGGTATGGGAGGAGATGATGATGAAAGTATTATATATAATCTTATGCTTTATCACGCTGACCGTCTTGCTTCTGAAGCTGCTTCATTTACTCCATTTGGTGCTTATGCTGAAGGTAAAAAACTATGGTCTAGTCCTGTTGCTATTGGACAAACTATTAATGACTTAATTGGTACTACTGCTATGGCTGCTAGATTTCTTATTGAAGAAGATTTTACTGAGGAATATACTACTGGTAGATATAAAGGTATGAATAAGTTTGAAGTTATGGCTATTCGTAATATACCTGTTGTTCGTAGTATTAATCGAGTTCTTGATTTACCTAATAATAATAGTTATTATAAACTTGATGAAAATATACTTAGTATTATACCTTATAAAGATATAGCTAAAGATATATTTGAATAAGCTGGACTTGAACCTAGTAAAAAATAAGGGCTTGCCTATGGTATCACTACCTAGACAAGCCCTTTTACTTTAGCATTAATATCTCAATAATCAAGAACTATTTTTCCATCTTCATTTACAATAACATCTTTATCGCTATACATTTCTTTATATAACTGTATAAACTCTGTATAATTACCTCTGAAAATATAATTATGATTAACTATATAAACAGATTTACGAGTAGTAGGTTTAATAACATTAGCAGTATAAAGAGTTTGAAGTGCTTTATAAAATGTATGAGTAGAAATACCGTAATATTCAGTTATAGCACTTTCAGTAAATTCAATAACATTACTCATATAAGCTAAATTTCTACATATATAATTAAATAAATGTAGAGTAGCTTCATTAAAATAACGTTCTTTATCAAGAATTTCCATTGCAACTCCTACATAATCTCTACCTTTAATACTTAATTTATTAATATTATAAGTAGTATTAGTAATAGAAATAACTTGCATAGTATCCATAACTTCAACAGTTTTATTAGTATCATAAATAGTTGGAGCTATATTACTAGCAACTTCAGCAATACGTTCTTTTTGAGCATCAACAAACTTCTTAATAAGTTTAGTATTAAAACGATAAGTAGCCATAAAATCATTTTTAAATTTAACATTATATTCATTATTAACTTCAACAAATGTACGAAAAATATGTCTATATAATACATACTTTCCAATAAAAATTATGTTAAATATGTCTCTGAGATACAGTAAATATTTTTGTAACTATTTGACTATCAATAACAAAAAATGTTAATCCTATCTAAGATATATACGATAA